>Ga0181535_10000470_pt1 | contig 60804 bp, 60 predicted proteins | sample PEATcosm2014_Bin_44_FD_119774 | JGI IMG/M metagenome (GOLD analysis project Ga0181535, IMG submission 119774) | Peatland microbial communities from MTU Mesocosm Facility, Houghton, MI, USA - PEATcosm2014_Bin17_30_metaG | ecosystem: Environmental > Terrestrial > Soil > Wetlands > Peat | place... | reverse complement strand
CCCGTTCGACTTGCATGTGTTAGGCGCGCCGCCAGCGTTGATTCTGAGCCGGGATCAAACTCTCATTTGAGTTTTTGAGTTGTTTGCTCCGGCTGTACTCAGAAATACTGACGAGTTCTTTTTTACTGCATCCAACCAGATTGTCAAAGATCTGCGCTCGCCAACCGACGCATCTTGTATACGCCGGCCCGCGGCAGGCCTCGAAACTTGTTCCAGTCGCGATCGCCGCACATGCGGACACCTGCGACCGGGAAACTTTTTATTGCTTTAAAAGAACCAAACAGGAAGGCCGTATTCCGCCCCGCACGGTGGCCCGCGCAGAGTTTTGTTACCGTTCCTTACAGAGGATCTCTACCTTTATACCACCGTCGCCCCCCCTTGGTAAACACCCGCGAACTTTCCGCAAGTGCGATCCCCGATTTCATGGGCGACTTGTTTAGAATATCAGGAACATGCGGTTCATGCAAGCCAAATGTGCGAAATATTTCAGATTGATGAGTCCAGATACCCTATATCCAGTTAAGTGCCATGAAATAAACGACATGCATACGGAATGGCGGCCGGTTTTCGTCGTTTCCGCCCGCTTGGCCCAACACGATTCTCCCGTTGAACGGCATTAAAATGACTACATGGTGCGGTTGCTCTTCGCGGCGTGCCTGGCCTCGCTGGCGATGGCGCAGGAGCCTGCTCCTGACGTTCTGGGCCGCGTCGCAAAGGAGGCCGAACTTCTCGCCCGGAAGATACCGGCGGCCGTTTCGCGGGAAACCCTTGAACAACGCAGGGTCCGCGCCATCGGGTCTCCCGTCGAGAACGCGGACAATCAGCCCGCCGAACTGCACTTAACGCGCACAATCGTATCGGAATATACGGTAGCGCCGCTGCAGGATTCCCCGTCGAAGGAACTGGTGGAATTCCGTCAGGTGACCGCGGTGAATGGTCACGCCGCGCAATCGGCCGAAAGCGCCCGCCATGCACTGTCGCAGGGAGTGCTCTCGCCCGGCGAGAGCGCCCGCAAGCGCATGCTGGAGGATTTCGCCAGGTACGGATTGGTGGATGCCGCGACGGACTACGCTCTCGTTCTACTGGCATTCACGAGCGCCGGTCAGGAAAATCTGAAAATCCTGCCTGCGGGTGAAGACCTGATCGGCACGGATGACGCGCTGGCATTTGCGTGGACGCAGTCGGCCCCCGGCGGCGGCGAGTTGAGCTTCGACGCCAAGCAGTCGTCCCGCCAGCCCCTCACGGGAAAGCTATGGGCTCGCAAATCCGACGGCCTCCCGCTGCGCGTTTCTGTTTGGGCGGTCCGTACGGTAAACGGCCATGCGATCCGGGACGAGGCGACCATCGACTACGTGGCCTCCGGGCACGGCTTCGTTGCGCCCGCGTCGGTGCTCCACCACCATGTGGTCGACGGGCAGTTGAGGACCGAGAATCTGTACCGTTACGGCCCTTTCACGATCGCAGGCGCGGATGGCGACAGGCCGTCACAGCCCCCGAAATGACGCGCATCCTCTATCTGCATGGCTTCGCCTCCGGGCCGTCCTCCCGCAAGGCCGTCTTCTTTCGTGAGCGTCTGGAAGCCTGCGGCGGCCGGGTGGAGATTTTGGATCTTGCCGCGGGCGATTTTGAGCATTTGACCATCGGCGGCCAGCTCGCCGTCGTGGAACAGGCCGCCGCCGGCGAGCCCGTCTCGCTGGTCGGCTCCAGCATGGGTGGATATCTGGCGGCGCTCTATGCGGCGCGTCACCACGAGGTCCAGCGCGCGGCTCTGCTCGCGCCGGCATTTGGCTTTGCGCGCCGGTGGGCCGACTCGCTCGGCGCCGCAAGCGTTGCCGAATGGCGCCGCAAGGGCTTCATGGAGGTCTTCCATTACGGGGATGGCTGCCAGCGCAGGCTGGGCTACCGGTTGCTCGAGGATGCCGCCAACTACGAAGATTACCCCGATGTCCAACAACCGACCCTCATTTTTCACGGCTCGCACGACGATGTGGTCCCGGCGCAGTCATCGCGGGTGTTCGCGGCGAGCCGCCCCAGCGTCCACCTCGAAATCCTCGATTCCGGCCACGATCTTCTGAATGCGCTCGACCGCATGGCGCCGAAGATTGCGTCGTTCCTGCTTCCCGGTGCGATAACATAAGGTCGGATGATGCGGAGATGTCTCCTGCCCGCCGGGATCGTTGCCCTGATTGCCGTCGCCCAGCCCATGCACAACATCCCGGAACGCCTCGCCAGGTGGAAGCGCGTCGACATGCCGTTGCCCGCCAGCCCTCTTTCGGCGCGGGAGACCGGCATGGTGGACAAACTGGTCGAGGCCTGCCGCCTGCTGAATGACATTTTCTGGCGGCAGAGCGATCTTGCGGGCCTGGAACTTTACAAGACCACGCGCGATCCCTCATTGAAACAGCTTCTCGGGATCATGGGCGGCCGCTGGGACCTGCTCGACGACAACAGGCCCTTCGTCGGCTCCGACCCCATGCCGCCCGGCCATGAACAGTACCCTCACGACCTCACCCGCGACCAGATCGAACAGTATGTCAAGCAGCACCCCGAGGACCGCGCCGCCATTTACAGCCCGTACACCGTGGTCAAGCGGCGCAACGGCCGGCTGATCGGCGTGCCCTACCACGAGGAATACAAGGATCTCCTCGCTCCCGCGGCCCAGGCGCTGCGCGATGCGGCGTCCCTGAGCGACGATCCGGCCTTCGCCAACTTCCTGCGGCTCCGCGCCGCCGCGCTGCTCACTGACGACTACTACCGCAGCGATCTTGCGTGGCTCGACCTCAAGAATCCCAAGTTCGACGTGATCTTCGCGCCCTACGAAACCTACCTTGACAATCTGCTGGCGGTGAAGACCTCCTATGGCGCGTCGGTCCTTATCCGCAACCAGGAAGAGAGCCGGAAACTGGCGGTGTACGAGAAGTACGTGCCGGATATCCAGGACGCCCTTCCGCTCGACCCGGCGGACCGCCCTTCCAAACGCGGCCACGTCACTCCCATGGAAGTGATGGATGCGCCGTATCGCGCGGGCGACCTGCGCTACGGCTATCAGGCCGTGGCCGACAACCTGCCCAACGACCCGCGCATCCACCAGGAGAAAGGCTCCAAGAAGATTTTCTTCAAGAACTTCATGGACGCGCGGGTCCGCTACGTGATTTTGCCCGTGGCGCAACGGCTGATGGCGCCGGCGCAGGCCGCCAAAGCCACCGGAGAGGGCTATCTGGCGGGCACCCTGCTTCACGAGATCTCGCACGAACTCGGTCCGCTGTTCGCACGCGTGCAGGGCAAGCAGGTGGACATCAACGAGGCCATCGGGCCAGCCTACTCCGGTCTGGAGGAAGCCAAGGCAGATGTGACCGGCATGTTCGGCCTGAAGTGGCTGGTGGACCACGGCGCGCTTCCCCAGGCCCGCCTGGAAGAATACTACGCCTCTTATGTCGCCGGCTTGCTCCGCACCCTGCGGTTCGGCGCCGGTGAAGCCCACGGGCGCGCGGAGACCATGGAGTTCGACTACCTGCTGGAGAACCATGCCCTCTCCCTCGCCGGCGGCCGTTACGCCATCGATTATGCGCGCATGACCACCGTCATTGCCCAACTTGCCGGGGAACTGCTGCAGACCGAGGCTACCGGCGACCGGACGCGCGCCGAGACGTTGTTCGCGAAGTACGGCAGCGTGCCTGCGGATCTGCAACGGGCGCTGGCTTCGACCAAAGACATCCCCGTCGATATTGATCCCGTCTTTTCGTTCCAAGACAACGTGCGGTGACCCGAACATGACCAGTAAAGAGCGAGTTTCAGCCGCGTTAAACCACCGCCAGCCCGACCGCGTGCCGATGGATTTCGGCAGCACCGGCGTTACCGGAGTGCATGCCAGTTGCGTAGCCGCGCTGCGCAATCACTTTGGCCTGGAAAAGCGGCCCGTCAAGATCCACGAACCATACCAGATGCTCGGTTTGCTGGAAGACGATCTGCAAACCGCCCTGAGGTTGGACGTGGAGGGGGTGTTCCCCCGCAAAACCATGTTCGGCTTCCCGAATCGCGATTGGAAGCCCTGGCGCATGACGGATGGCCTTGAGGTGCTGGTCTCTGAGGATTTCCGCGTCACGGTGGATTCCAAAGGCGACATTCTCATCTACCCCGAGGGCGACGTGAGCGTCGCGCCGAGCGGACGCATGCCGCGCGACGGCTACTTCTTCGACTCCATCGTTCGCCAGCCGCCCCTCAACGAGGGCGAGTTGAATCCCGAAGACAACCTGGAGGAGTTCGCCCCCATTACGGACGCGGACGTCGAGTACTTTCGCGCGGAAGTGGAACGCGCGGCGGCCACCGGACGCGCGGTGATGGCGAACTTCGGCGGTACGGCGTTCGGCGACATCGCTCTGGTCCCGGCCCCGTTCCTGAAGCATCCGAAGGGTATCCGCGATGTGGCCGAATGGTACATGGCGACCAGCAACCGGCAGGAATACATCCACCGGATTTTCGACCGGCAATGCGGGATTGCCATTGAGAACCTCGCGCGAATCCACCGGGTGGTGGGCGATGCCGTCGATGCGGTCTTCATTTGCGGCACCGATCTGGGCACGCAGACGTCGTCCTTCTGCTCCGCCAAGACGTTCCGTGAGTTGTATTTCCCGTATTACCGCCGGCTGCTCGACTGGGTCCACGGGCATACCCGCTGGCATTGTTTCAAGCACTCCTGCGGATCGGTGGCGCGGTTCATTCCTTCGTTCATCGAGGCTGGATTCGACATTCTCAATCCGGTCCAATGCTCGGCAGTGGGCATGGACGCAGCGGAATTGAAGGCTCGGTTCGGCGACCGGCTCACGTTCTGGGGAGGCGGAGTGGATACCCAGCAAACGCTGCCGTTCGGTTCGCCCGGGGAAGTGAGGAGACAGGTGATCGAGCGCTGCGAGATTTTCGCCGCGGGTGGCGGATTCGTGTTCAATACGATTCACAACGTGCAGGCGAGAACGCCGGTCGCAAACCTCATTGCCATGTTCGATGCCATAGCGGAGTTCAACGGAGCGCCCGCACGCTGAACCCCATGGGGACGGCCTGAGCCTATGCTTACCCGACGACGTTTTTTCACTACCGGCGCAGCGGTTCCGCTCCTGGCCGGTTCCGCTTCGGAGGCCGAGCCGGCATCCCTACCAGCCTGGAGCTCCGGCCAGGAGAGCGTCTCGCTGAACGGCTTGTGGCTGTTCCGGCTCGACCCGGACGGCAAAGGCGAACCGGGCGGTTGGGCGCTCCCGGATGCGCCGGCCGCCGGTTGGAGGGAAGTCCGCGTGCCGCACACCTGGCAGGTGGAGCCGGAGAATACCGAGTACCGTGGGGTGGCCTGGTATCGCCGGACCTTTGAGGCTCCGCAGGCCTGGTCCGAGTGCGCCGTCCGCGTGGAGTTCGAAGCGGTGTTCCACACGGCGACGGTCTGGGTAAACGGAAAAGAGGCCGGGCGGCATGTTGGCAAGGGATACACGGCATTCACCCTCGATGCCGGCCATCTGCTGCGCTACGGCGCGCCGAACAGCCTCGTGGTGAAGGTGGACAACGCGTTCAACGAGTCGATGCTGCCCAGGGGGCGTTCGAGCGACTGGGCGCACGATGGCGGCATCTACCGGCCCGTGCGGCTGCTGGTCACGCCGAAGGTATTCATCGAGAGCGTAGCGGTGGATGCCGACCCGGACCTGGCCGCCCGAACCGCCGCAATTCGCGTTTCGGTGGTCGTGCGAAACACATCGCAGCAAGCCTGGAACGGGCGCGCGGCGTTCCACGTCACCGACGAAGCCTCCGGGAATACGGCCCTCGCGGTTCCGGAAGCGGCTTCCATGCAACTGGCCGCGGGCGAAACCAGGACCATCGCGCTGCCGCCGGCTACCGTGAAGGAGCCGCGCCTCTGGCACTTCGACGCTCCCAACCTGTATAAGCTGAGCGCGGAACTGGTTGACGGTCATTCGCTCGAAACCACCTTCGGCATCCGCAAAATTGAAATCCGGGATACGGCGTTTTACCTCAACGGCGAGAAGGTTCGCCTGATGGGCGTCGAGCGCATGGCCGGCAGCAATCCGGAGTATGGGATGGCTGAGCCCGCCGCTTGGATCGAACACGACCACGCCGATATGAAAGAGCTGAATTGCGTGTACACGCGCGTACACTGGCCGCAGGATCGGGTGGCCCTCGATTGGTGCGACCGCCACGGCATGTTCATCCAGACCGAAGTGCCTACGTGGGGCGGCGGCACGTTCCGCGGAATGACCGGCGAACCTTCCGCGGAGATCATGAACAACGGTCTGGAACAATTGCGGGAGATGATCGCGCGCGACCGCAACCACCCCTGCATCTTCTCGTGGGGCATGTGCAATGAGATCGGCGGCCAGAATCCACCGGCTTACGCATTTGCCCAGCGGATGTACCAGGAGTCCAAGAAGCTCGATCCGGCGCGGCTGGTTTCCTACGCCTCCAACTCGCTGTTCACGACGCCGGCAAAAGACGTGGCCGGCACGATGGATTACGTGATGTGCAACGAGTACGTCGGGACGTGGACTCCGGGGACGGTTGAGGATGTTGGGAGATACCTGGACGAGATTCACCGCGCGTTTCCGGGCAAACCGCTGGTCATCTCCGAGTACGGATATTGCGCCTGCACGACGGACCGTCCGGAAGGCGATGCCGCCCGCATTTCGGTTCTGCGCGATCACGACAAGGTGTTTCGCCAGCGCGATTACGTGGCGGGGCTGATTTTCTTTTGCTACAACGACTACCGCACCCACGTGGGCGACCGCGGCGTGGGCGCGATGAAACAGCGCGTTCACGGCGTGGTGGACGTGTACGGCGCGCGAAAACCGTCCTACGAAGTGTTGCGCTCGGAGTCGAGTCCGCTGGAATTTCTCGATGTCAGCGGCAGCCCGGCCGAACTCCGTGTCCAGTTGAAGACCCGGACCGCCGCGCCGGCTTACGCGCTGCGGGGCTATGTCCTGCGGGCGCTGGTGTACGGTTTCGGCGATATTCCGGTGGAGCGCTTTGAGATCAAACTGCCGGACCTCGCGCCAGGAGAGCAGACCACGGCTATCGTTAAGCCCGCCGAGGCGCGGCCCGTTCAAGTCAGGCTGGACGTGCTGCGCCCAACGGGGACTTCCGCGCATACTGCCATCTGGAAGCCGTAGGGAGGGGTTTCGGAATATGGGGCAGACCGCCGAAAGCGTGCGCGCGTGGGAAGCGGACGTGGTCATTCCCACCTATCCGGCGCCGGAACCCGACCGGAACCCCATGTTTCTCGACAAGCGCGTTTATCAAGGGAGCAGCGGCAAGGTCTATCCGAATCCGTTTACCGACCGCGTGTCCGACACGAAGGTGGATAAGAGCTACAAGGCGGTCTTCCTGGAGAACGAATTCCTGCGCCTCATGATTCTTCCCGAGATCGGCGGCCGCATCCATGTTGGCCAGGATAAAACCAACGGCTACGATTTCTTTTACAGGCAAAATGCGATCAAGCCCGCGCTGGTCGGTCTGCTCGGACCGTGGATTTCCGGGGGTGTGGAGTTCAACTGGCCGCAGCACCACCGGCCTTCGACCTTCATGCCGGTGGAGTTCCGGATCGAGAAACACGGCGACGGCAGCCAAACCGTGTGGCTCAGCGAGCACGAGCCCATGAACCGGATGAAAGGTATGGTGGGAATCTGCCTCTACCCGGGCAAGGCAATCGTGGAGGCGAAGGTGCGGCTCTACAACCGGACTCCCTTCCGCCAGACGTTTCTGTGGTGGGCGAATGTGGGCGTCCACGCGCACAATCAATACCAGGCCTTTTTCCCGCCCGACGTGACCTTCGTGGCCGATCACGCCAAGAGGGCCATCTCGCGATTCCCCGTCGCGAAGGATTATTACTATGGCGTGGACTACCGCGCCGGCGTCGATCTGACGTGGTACAAAAACATTCCGGTCCCGACCTCGTACATGGTGACGAAATCCGGCTACGACTTTTTCGGCGGCTACGACCACGCCAGGAAAGCGGGGTTCGTGCACGTGGCGAACCGCCACATCGCGCCTGGCAAGAAGCTCTGGACGTGGGGCAACGCGGAGTTCGGTTATGCCTGGGACCGTGAGCTTACCGATGGCGACGGTCCCTACATCGAATTGATGGCCGGCGTATTCACCGATAATCAACCCGACTTTTCGTGGCTGCAGCCATACGAGACGAAGACGTTTCGGCAGTACTGGTTTCCCATTCAGGAGATCGGGCCGGTCAAGAATGCGAACCGTCTGCTGGCTGTGAGCCTGGAGAAAGGCGAGGGCGGCTGGGTGGTGGGAGTCTGCGCCACCGAAGCGATGGAGAGTGTCCGCGTGCTGCTCACCGCTTCGAACGTCGCCGTGCTGGACCTCGAAATCGGCGTGCAACCCGGCAAGCCCTTCACGCAGAGCGTCCGAATCTCAGAATCCACGGAAGAGACCGATCTGTTGCTGCGGGTACTCGGGGCGGGCGGTCGCGAGCTGATTCGTTACCGGCCGGAGAAACGCCGTGGTGAGGAATTGCCGGGACCCGCCACCGAACCTTGCTCTCCCGAAGAGATGGCCACTTTGGAGGAACTCTACCTCACCGGCTTGCACCTGGAACAGTATCGCCATGCCACGCGGCTTCCAGAGAGCTACTGGGGCGAGGCGCTGCGGCGCGATCCAGGAGATGCCCGCTGCAACAACGCCATGGGCCTTCTGCTATTGAGAAGAGGGCAGTTCGCCGCGGCCGAAGAGCACTTCAGGAGGGCCATTGCCCGGCTTACGGTCCGCAACCCGAATCCCTGCGATGGGGAGCCATTCTACAATCTCGGCCTCGCCTTGCAGTATCAAGGCAGGCCGGAAGAGGCGTACGCGGCCTTCTACAAAGCCGCCTGGAATGAGGCGTGGAAGGCCCCGGCGCATTACCGGCTGGCCACAATCGCGTGTTGCCGCGGGGATTTCGATCTCGCTACGGAGCACCTGGACCAGTCGCTCGAAGCCGGCCCCGCCAATATGAAGGCCCGCAATCTGAAGGCTGCCATTCTCCGAAGGTCGGGGGGGCGGAAGGAAGCGGAAGAGCTGGTTGCCGGTACGCTGAAACTCGATCCGCTCGATGCCTGGGCCCGGTATGAATCCGCGCTTCTGGCCCGTGGGGCGCGAATGCGGCTCGATCCGCAAACCGGCATGGATGTCGCTTATGACCTGGCCGAGGCCGGGTTGTGGGACGAGCTGGTTCTCGACTCTTTCCTGGTTGCGCTGGGACCTTGGAAGGACCATCCCATGATCTTCTACGCGCTGGGGCAGTGCGCCGAAAACCTGGGCCACGCGGAATCCGCCGCGAAGTATCGGGCGCGCGCCGCTCAGGCGTCTCCGGACTACTGTTTTCCGGCCCGAATTGAAGACATGCTCGCGCTCGAGAGCGCTCTCCGCGCGAATCCCGCTGACGCGCGGGCACACTACTACCTGGGCAACCTGCTCTACGATAAGCAGCGCCGCGCCGAAGCCATCGGGCATTGGGAGCAGGCGTGCCGTATGGAGCCGGCGTTTTCGATTCCCTGGAGGAACCTTGGCATTGCATGCTTCAACGTTCTGAACGACGCCGCGCGCGCGGCGGTATGTTACGAGCGCGCCCGCGCGGCGAATCCCGACGACGCGCGCCTGCTCTACGAGTTCGACCAGTTGCGCAAGCGCACCGGCGTCTCACCGGAAGAGCGCCTGGGCGAGTTGGAGAAGCACCGCGGCTTGGTGGAACAAAGGGACGATCTCACGGTGGAAGTGGTGACCCTATACAACCAAACCGGCCGCTCCGAGACGGCCCTGGACCTGCTTAGAGCGCGGCGTTTCCATCCGTGGGAAGGAAGCGAGGGGCTGGTATCCGGGCAGTACGTAACGGCGCATGTTTTACTGGGGCGCAAGGATCTCGAAGCCGGCCATGCCGCGGCGGCGCTGGAGCATTTCGAGGCTGCGCGCTCTTATCCGCCGAATCTCGGCGAAGGCAAACACCTGCTGACGGAAGAGCCGCACCTGGACTACTCTAGCGGCCTCGCGCTGGCTTCGCTCACGAGAGAAGACGAAGCGCGGCGGCGTTGGGAAGCGGCGGCATCTGCGTCGGCTGCGACCAACTTTCAGACATACTACCGTGCGCTGGCGCTCGCGGCGCTCGGACGGGAGGCAGAAGCCGAAACAGTCCTCGAAGAGCTTCGATCGTTCGCCGAGCGCCAGATGAAGGTTGCCGTCAAGATCGATTACTTCGCAACTTCATTGCCGAATTTTATGCTGTTTGAAGACGATATCGAAAATAGGAACCGCGTGGAATGCCTGTTTCTCCGAGGCCTCGCGAACCAGGGTTTGGGACGGACGGCCGAAGCTTGCGCGGACTATCGGCTGGTTCTCGATCTCGACCGGAACCATATTTGGGCGCAAGAGGCGCTGCGCAGCGTGGGTAAGGAAGGCTTGACGCTTGCCGCCCGGAGACGCACATGAAACCGGCAGAGCAATACAACGCGCGCTACGTCTGGCTGCTGGCGACCGTGGCGGCTCTGGGTGGACTGCTATTCGGTTACGACTGGGTAGTGATTGGCGGCGCGAAGCCGTTCTACGAGGCCTTTTTTCGGCTGGATTCAGAGCGGCTCATCGGCTGGGCCAACAGTTGCGCGCTGCTGGGATGCCTGCTCGGCTCGTTATTCGCCGGAGCCGCCGCCGACCGCTTCGGCCGCAAGAAACTGCTCATCGCCTCGGCGGTCCTGTTCGCGGTCTCCTCCTTGCTTACCGGATGGTCCTCCACGTTCACGGCGTTCGTTATCTGGCGGATTACGGGCGGAGTCGCCATCGGAATCGCCTCCAATGTGTCGCCGGTCTACATCGCCGAGGTCAGCCCCGCGCCATGGCGTGGACGCCTGGTGTCCATGAACCAGATGACGATCGTCGTAGGAATCCTCGCGGCGCAAATTGTCAACTGGCTGATCGCTCAAGCTGTTCCCGTGGGAGCCACCGCGGAAACTATCCGCCTGTCCTGGAACGGGCAACTTGGATGGCGCTGGATGTTCACCGCGGTGGCGGTTCCGTCGCTGGTGTTTTTCCTGGGTGCGCTCTTTGTGCCGGAAAGCCCGCGTTGGCTGGCCATGCGGGGGCGGAAAGACATCGCTCGCCGCACTCTGGCGCGGATCGGCGGGGAGGAGTACGCGGAGAAAGCGCTCGGTGACGTGATTTCCACGGCGGAACCGCACGCGCGGGAAAGCCGGTGGAAGGAGTTGTTCACGCCGGGTATGAGGAAAATACTCGGCATCGGCGTCGTTCTGGCCGTGCTGCAGCAGTGGAGCGGGATCAACGTGATTTTCAATTACGCCGAGGAGATCTACCGCAACGCGGGGTATGGGTTGAACGATATCCTTTTCAATATCGTCGTGACGGGATCGGTCAACCTGGTTTTCACGGTGGTGGCGCTGAGCTTTGTGGACCGCGTAGGCCGGCGGTCGCTCATGCTGTCTGGTTGCGCGGGCGTAGCGTTCTTCCACTTCCTTCTGGGACTGTCCTACCATTTCGGACTGAAGGGCCTGCCCGTTCTCGTTTGTACGCTGGCATCGATCGGCTGCTACTCGATGTCCCTGGCGCCGGTCACCTGGGTACTGATCTCGGAGATCTTTCCGAACCGCATTCGCGGCGCCGCGGTATCGGTATCCGTGTCGGCGTTGTGGATTGCCTGCTTCGCGCTTACGTTTACCTTCCCGATGCTGAACGCCGCGCTGGGGCCCGCGGGAACCTTCTGGCTATACGCCGGCATCTGCGCCGCCGGGTTCCTGTTCGTCTGGCGGCGCGTGCCTGAAACCAAGGGTAAGACCCTGGAGCGGATCGAGCGTGAGTTCGCGGCGGCCGAAGCGCGCTAGCGGCCTGGTGAAAAACGACCTCTTCAGGTGCGATTTGGGCAAAATGCCCAAATCCGAGCCCGTAACGCTCTGATTCTAAACGGTGCCCCGTTGATGTTTGGGCAAAAATGCCCAAATCCCCCGATTGATGCGCTCTTTTTTGGCGCCTCCTAGGGCTTGGCGTTGAGCGAATCGAGCGCCAGGTAGCGGTCGCGGTGCGGCTCCGGTTCCGCGTGGGATTCCACATCCAGGCGCATGCGCTCGAAGTTCGTGCCGCTTGCGTACGTCGGCCACTCCGGCAAACCCGGGCCGTTCGGATTCCCAGTCTTGATGAAGTTCGCAAAGTACGCCTGTAGAACTTCGGAGACCTTGTAGTCCGCGGGTTCCCAAGCGTATCGTTGGTCGAGCGGGAGATTGCCCATGGCGTATTGAATCTCGGACGAATGCGCCGCGCCGCGTGGCGCCGTTGGAGCGCCGCCTCTTCCAGGCGCGGCTCCCGGAGGCGGGCCGCCTCTTCCCGGCATGGCTGCATTTGGAGCGCCGCCTCTTCCCGCCGTGGCTCCCGTTGGCGCTCCGCCCCTCCCCGCCGCAGGCGCCATGGCCGCTGCCGCCGCTGCGATCGCCTGACTAGCTGCGGGCGTAAACGGCGGCCGGGGATGCGCGTAATAGTAGCGGTACACGGGCTTGCCGCCGGTCTGCATCTGGAGTTCGGTCCACTTCCACGTGCCGTAGGCAATGAATCTCGCGCTCGCAAGGTCGGTCGCGGCGTCCAGAACCTCCTCGGGTGTGGTGGGCGCATACGCCTTCAGAATCACGGCGGCGTGGTCGCCGTAAAGCCTTTGTACCGCGCTCGCGAAATTCTCGGGCGTCGGGTCGACGGCGCCCAGGACGCTCCGCGCCCCCTGCTCCTCGGAATTCGATCCCGCCAGCAACGGAACCTTCGCCTGCTCGCCCGCCGCGAAGATCTCCGGCAAGGTTTTCGGCAGGAAGTAACCGTCCAAAGTCGTGCTGAAGCGGACTCCCCGGTTGCTCGCGACGGCCGCTTGAATCTGCTCGGCGCTCATGGCGCGGAGCGCCGTCAGCGACGCTGCTCCGGCCGCGGCGCCGAACTTGACCCCGTCCTGTTCCGCGTCGGCGAGGGGACGCGGCGGCATGGTTGCAATCATCGCGCCGCTCTCACCGATGGCCCCGGCAATCAGGTTCCTCGACAAAGGAGAAGCCATCAGTGCGCTGACAGATATCGATCCGGCCGACTCACCGGCGATCGTCACCCGTTTCGGATCGCCGCCGAAAGCCTCGATGTTCCGCTGCACCCATTGGAGAGCGGCTACCTGATCGAGCAAGCCATAGTTGCCCGAGGTGCGGTGGGGCGATTCCTTCGTCAACTCCGGATGCGTGAAGAACCCAAAGATGTTGAGCCGGTAGTTCACCGAAACCGCCACGATGCCCTTGGTGGCCATGTTGCCGCCGTCGTAGCGCGGCTCGGAGCCGTCGCCATTCGCAAACCCGCCGCCGAAAACGTATACCAGCACCGGCAGCCGTTCCTTGTTGGATTTGGCTGGCGTCCACACGTTCAGATAGAGGCAGTCCTCGCTCATCCCGTTGCCGCGGTACCAGTAGTCGGCCCCCGGCGAGGTCACCTGCATGCAGCGCGGACCGAACTGGCTGGCGCTGCGCACGCCCTTCCACTTCTTCACCGGCTGCGGTTCCCTCCAGCGTAGCGCGCCGACGGGCGGCTGCCCAAACGGGATTCCCTTATAGCTGCGGACAGCGGCATTCGGCTGGTTGTCCGCCTCGATGACGCCATCGGCGGTCTTGACGCGATCGGCGGCCCGCGCCGACGGCAAAACCGCACCGAGGCAGACTGCCATGCTCACGAAGAAGAAGCGATTGAGTGACTTCATACGTACCTCACAACAACATATTTCGTCCGAAACTTCCACCGCGTGCTCACTTGCCGTAAACTACAGCTACCGCGAAAGGATTCAGTTCGATCGCCGTACCATCGAACGGCGCCGCGTGCGGAGCCGCGGACGAATCCACCACAGACGCTTCCGCGTCCTTCCACTCCGCCCTTAGCCGGACCGTCTTTTGCGCGTTGCGCTTGTTCACCAGGAGCAGCGCCCGGCCCTTGGGCGTGATGAACGCCTGCGCCAGCACGTCATCGGTTGCGCCGCCCGCCGGGACCAGCTTGTCGCCCGGCGCGAACCGATCGTGGATCAGCTTGAGCGCCCAGAAGCGCGCATTGGGGTTTCCCGTGTTCCAATCCACCATGCTCACACTGGGATACTGCGTCGGGTACCCCACAAGCTGCGACTCTCCCACCACATCGATTCCCATCCGCATCGCCTCCACGTAGACGTACGCATAGAGCGCGGCCGAGGCGTTCCAGTAAATATCGGGAATGGTCTCCGCGCCGGCGGGATCGCCGCGGAGGATGCTGCCGACCTCATCGAGCGTGGTGCGCGTTTCTGGCGACAGCCGTTTGCGGATCTGCTCCACGTAGCGCACCGTGTTGAGGAACCCGTCGGCCCGCTCGAAAAAGGTGTACTGCCAGTGCTCGGGCGTCTCGGATGCCCCAGGGGTTGCGTAAAAATGATACGCGATCATGTCGAGCGGTATGCCGGGACGATGGTTCTTGTGGTCCAGGAAGTACTCGAACATTTCCGGATGGCTGCTGGGAGCCGCCAGCGCAAGACCCACGAACTTAGTCTCGGGCGACACGGCGTGGATGGCGGTCACCACGGCGTCATAGCGCGCGGTATAGTCCTCGGCCGACGTGCCGTGTTCGGATTCCGGCTCGTTGAAGACCTCCCAATACGGAATCTTGAAATGAAAATTCGAGATGTGCTCCTTGCCCTGGCGGTCCGTGAAGCCGCCCTTGGTATACCAGCTCACGAGGCGCGCGTAGTAATCGGCGAGATCCTGCAAGCCGCCTTCGCGCAGGTCCTTGCCCCGCGTGTAATTCCACATCGCCTGGTCGGGATCGGCCGGATACGTCACCGGCTGATCGGTCTTAAAGAGCCACGCGGGAATGGTGCTGAAGTTGAGAATGGTGGCGTGGCCTTCGGTGGCGTTGAAGAAATCGACGGTCATCGGGTCGATGACGGAGGTGTCCCACACGCCCGGTTCGAGCTCGGCGACAGCCAGTCTCGGGTAGGGCAGCCACGGCACATAGCGGACATACTCCGCGCCCAGATCGTGCAGCGCCCGAAACACCGAATCGTGGATGGCGGATCCCCGCCGCAGCGGCGGATTGACGACCACCTGCAGCGTAGGGGTGGTTTTCGAAACCTGGGAAACGGCGTCCCATTGGATGTTCAGCGCCGGACCGCTCTGCGCGCGGACCAGCGCCAAGGGCGCGGCGCAAAGCAGAAGCGCGGCGGAAACGCTTGCTGGTCGCATGGTTACCTCACACGATAACATGTCAGTTGCCCGGCTCCCCACACAGAACCGTGCGGTCGCGGGTACTGGGTTAGAATAGATAGCAGGATGGATCGCACGCCCCCACAACCCGTCAAAGATCCGCCCGGCTTAGTCCGGTCCGGCCCATTCTCGCTAGAACGCCTGTTGAGCCATACCGACCCTGGACCGGCGGAGGAGTCCGAAGCGTTCGTACACCTCATCTCTGACCAGCGCCGCCTTGACTTCTCCTCCGACCGCAACCCCAAGGCTCGTCGTTGATACGGACGTAGCCAGTTTTGTGTTCAAGTGGCATCCGGACTTCGCTCCCCGCTACGTGGGGCTCATTGGTGGCGCAGAATTGGTCCTTTCGTTCATGACTCTGGCCGAGATGCGCCAGGGGGTGATCGGCGCGAACTGGGGACCCCACAAGCGCGAACTGCTGGAAATGTACTTGGCCGACTTCTCCGTGCTCCATTCGGACAGCTCATTGTGCTCCGCTTGGGCTGCGATTCGGAGCGAAAGCGTGAGAAAGGGCCGCCAGATTAGTTCGGCGGATGCGTGGATCGCGGCCACGGCCATGATTCTATCCGCGCCACTCGTGACCAATAATCCTAAGGACTACCGCCATCTGGACAAGCTCAAACTCGTTTCTGCGGCGTAAGTTGCGCTGACCCTCAATCGTCCCGCAATCCCAACGCGGCCAAACGCGCGCGGGTGGACTGGGTGTCCGTGTGGAGAATGCTTCGAATCCCAAAACCCTCCGCGATCTGGACGAACATCGGGGTGTTTTCGATATACACTACCTGCCTGGCGGGCGTCTGCGCGATGTCCAGCGCCAGGCGGAAGATCTCCGCGTCGGGTTTGCGCAGGTGGACGAAGCAGGAAGAAATGAAGGCATCCACAAACCGGTCCAGCTTGAACTTGTGAATCCGATAGGCGTTCAGTTCGCGTCCTTCGTTGCTGACCACCGCGATCCTCAATCCGTGCCGCTCCTTGAGCCGTTTGACCAGATCGATCACGTCGGGGTACGGTTTCGATTGGGCGAAGATAAAGCGCCGGAACTGGGCCTTGGTGAACGGACGCTTCTGGTAGAAGACTACGCGGTTTAAGTAGTCTTCCAAGGCGAGCTTTCCTTCTTCGTAGGCCCCGAAGGTCAGGCGATGCCGTTCCTCCAGTTCCGCCCACTCCAGCTTGAAAGCCGCCGCCGCACGTCTGCGGGCGTGATGGTCCCAACCGTCGGTCAGCAGGACGCCGCCGATATCCAGGAACAGGCAGGTCACCTTGTCGGTCTTCTTCATACCTGCACTCACCGCTGCTTTTCCATATCCGCAACTTTGGCCAAACGCCGGCGATGCCGTTCCGCGCCGCTGAATCGCGCGGCGAGAAATGTCTGGACCAATTCCCACGCGAGTCCATGGCCCACGACGCGACCGCCGAGGCAGATCATATTCAGGTTGTCGTCCTCGACGCCTTGCCGCGCCGAGAAGCTCTCGTGAATCAGGCAGGCCCGGACCCCAGTCACCTTATTGGCGGCGACCGACGCCCCAACGCCGCTCCCGCATACGGCCACGCCGCGTTCCACTTCGCCGCGGGCAATGGCGTGGGCCAGCGGCGCGACAAAGTCCGGATAATCGTCGTCCGGTACCGACTGCCGGTCGCCGAAGTCGATGACTTCATGACCGGCTTGGCGCAACATCCCAGCCAGGTATTGCTTGAGCTCGTACCCGCCGTGGTCCGCGGCGAGGCCTATTCGTTTCGCGCTCGGATGCAAGATTGCCGGAGGTTCGGACATGTTCGCCAAACATTCTCCCACAAAGGAGACTGGGCGCGCGATAGCATGAAAGCGTGCGGTATCTTTCCGGACTCCTGATGCTCACGCCCGTTGTGGCGCTCGCCGCGGCTGCCGTCATGCCGAATCTAACTCAACTAAGAAAGATGGGCGCGCGGCTTGCGCCGGTCACCTTGAAATACGACGAATCCGGCCTGTCCGACCGGGATCGCCAGGCGCTGCCCAAACTGCTCGATGCGGCGCGGGTCATGAACGCCGTTTTCATAGACCAGATCTGGAGTGGCAACCGCGCGCTGTATGAGAAACTCCAACAGGACGAGACGGCCCTTGGCAAGGAGCGGCTGCGGTATTTCGTCCTCAACAAAGGTCCATGGTCGGATCTCGACGGGCACACGGCCTTCATCCCCGGTGTTCCGGAACGCACGCCTGCCGGCGGCGAGTTCTATCCCAAGGATATGACCAGCCAGGAGTTCGAAACCTGGGTGAAGGTCCTGCCGGAGGAGATGCGGCGGCAGGCGATAGGTTTCTTCTGGGTGATCCGGCGCAGCGAGGACAAGCGTCTGGGCATTGTGCCCTACAGCAGCGCTTACGGCCCGGAGCTGCGGAAGGCCGCCAGCCTGCTTCTGGAAGCCGCCGCCCTCACCGATAACGCGTCGCTTCAGAATTTTCTGACGCTGCGCGCCGGCGCGTTTTTCTCGAACAACTACTACGCCAGCGACCTGGCCTGGATGGATCTGGACGCGCCGCTCGACGTCACCATCGGCCCTTACGAGACCTATAACGACGAACTCTTCGGCTACAAGGCCTCGTTCGAGGCTTACATTACCATTCGCGACGATAAGGAAACGGCCCGGCTCAACGCGTTTGCGCGCCGGCTGCAAGAGGTCGAAAACAATCTCCCCATCGATCCGCGCTATCGGAATCCGAAGCTCGGCGCGGCGGCGCCTATCCGCGTGGTTGACGAGGTTCTGGCCGCTGGAGACGGCGCCCACGGCGTCCGCACGGCGGCTTTCAACCTGCCGAATGACGAGCGCGTGGTCCATGAAAAGGGCAGCAAACGCGTCATGCTCAGGAACGTGCAGGAGGCCAAGTTCCGGAGCATCCTCGTGCCCATCGCCGGCCACGTGTTGCCGAAATCGGCTTTGGGCGACCTGAGTTTCGAGTATTTTTTCACGCATACCCTGGCGCACGAGCTGAGTCACGGCATCGGTCCGCAACAGATTCAGGTAGCCGGCCGGACTACTTCGCCGCGTCAGGAAATGAAGGAACTGTATAGCGCCATTGAAGAGGCAAAGGCCGACATTACCGGCTTGTTCATGCTGCAGTACCTGTTCGACCACGGTCTGGCGCACGGCCCCAAGGCCGAGAGCCAACTCTATACCACCTACCTGGCGTCCGCATTCCGTTCGATGCGCTTCGGCCTGACCGACGCCCACGCCAAGGGCATGGCGATGCAGTTCAACTATCTTTCGGACAGGGGGGCCTTCGCGGCCAACCCGGATGGCACGTTCGCGGTCGATTTCACGAAGGTGAAGGGCGCGGTGCGCGACCTCACGCACGACCTGCTGACGATCGAAGCCCAGGGCGACTACGCCGGGGCGAAAAAGATGCTCAACAGTCTCGGCGTGGTGCGCCCCGCGATCCAAACCGCCATCGACCGCCTGCGGGACATCCCGATCGATATCGACCCTGTGAACGAACGGTAGGTAGCGCCGCCGGTCTCCGCCGGCGGTGGGTTAAAGCTAACCTCCCCCGAAAACCACCACCGGCAGAGACCGGTGGCGCTACTGGCTCCGCTTCTTTTCGAGCACGTCCACCAGTTCGCGCACCGATTCCGCGCTCCTGCTGAGCATGAGCTGCTCGTCGGGCAGCAGCTTCACCTCGTAGATCTTCTCCACGCCGCCCGCTCCGAGTTTCACCGGGACGCCCACAAATAGGCCGTTAATGCCGTACTCGCCCTCCAGATACGCGGCGCAAGGCAGTACCTTCTTCTTGTCGTTCAGGATCGATTCGGCCATCTCCACGGCCGATGCCGATGGCGCGTAGTAGGCGCTTCCGGTCTTCAGATACTTCACAATCTCCGCGCCGCCATTGCGCGTGCGGGTAACGATGCGGTCGATGGTCTCCTGGCCCATCAGCTCCGTCAACGGGATCCCCGAGACGCTGCTGAGCCGGACGATCGGAACCATGGTGTCGCCATGCCCGCCCATGACCACGGCGGTAACGTTCTCCACGGAGACCTTCAACTCCTGCGCGATGAACGTGCGGAACCGCGCGCTGTCCAGTATGCCCGCCATGCCCACCACGCGGTTCTTGGGGAACTTCGAGACCCAATACGCTGTTTGACACATGGCGTCCAGGGGATTGCTGACCACAATCATGACGCAGTTGGGAGAGTACCGTGCGACCTGCTCGGCGGCCTGGCGCACAATCTCGTAATTGGCCAGCAACAGGTCGTCGCGGCTCATCCCCGGCTTGCGCGGAAAACCGGCAGTGACAATGGCGACGTCCGAATCGGCGGTCGGCGCGTAGTCGTTCGCGCCCGTGACCAGCACGTCGGAACCCAGGACCGGCCCCGCCTGGAGCAAATCGAGTCCCTTGCCCTGCGGCACTCCCTCGACGACGTCGACCAGCACCACGTCGGCGAGCTGCTTGTTCGCGATCCACACCGCGCAATTCGCGCCCACGTTCCCGGCGCCCACAACCGTCACTTTTCTTCGCAAGTCAGCCTCCTATCGGCTATCGGATCTCCCGATGCCATATCAGTATAAGCCTACTTTGCGGAGGCGTGGATGAAGTACTCCTCGAAGGAGGGCCCCACGATGCGAACCCCGTCGGGGCGGACCTCCAGGCAGTTCACGGACATGACGTAGCCGCCAGGCCGGGCAAAGCGCTCCAGCACGTCGGCGACGGGGATGGCGCCGGCGACTTCCGCCACTTGGGCGGTCTTTCCCTGTGGCCCGGGCCGCTCCGTCCATTCGCGCTCAAGGGTCAAACCGCGCGACATGAGAAAATCCAAGACCAGACCGGCCGCTTCCAGCCCGGCCTGTCCCGTGGAACCGGGTTGCGGACCCAGGCCGAGCCAATCGCAGATCAGCCGGTAGGTGAAACCCCATAATGGCGCGCGGTTCAGCGGCACGCCGGGATAACGCATTTCCGTTGGATGGCCCGGGACGGGCAGCAAAACGTGGCGGCCGGGATCGCGCAGGAGGCTCAGCGGAATCCACGCCGCCTCTACGGCCTCGCGGCCGTCCGGAACCGCCTCCAACTCGGAATCCGCGCGAAACAGGAACGGAGTCACCGGAACGGCGGCGCCGGATCTACGCCGCGCGCCCCTGGGCTGCATCTCCGCCTCCAGGTCGCGGCGCGCCAGCCGTACGGCGCACTCCTCTTCCAATTCGCGAAGCGCCGTGTGCAGCAGGTCCTGGTCCATGGGGTCGCGCCGGCCGCCCGGGAAAGACCAGTGCCCCGACCAGGAATCCCCCTCCCGCTCCGCGCGCCGCATGAGCAGAACCGAATCCGCGCCCCCTCGCGCATGTACGATCGCCACTGCCGCTTCGCCTTGATTCATTACGCTTAGCTGGCCTTGCCCATTACCTCTTTCAACATCGCGCCCCGCAGCAGGGCATTGGCTCTGGTCTGGTATCCCTTACCTTGCGCGCGAAGCCATGCAATCACATCGGCGTCCAGCCGAAGCGTGATCTGCTTCTTAACGGGCCGATAAAACGGATTCCGAACGGCGTTCTCCCAGAACCCCTCGGTGAGAGGCGGGATGTCGGAGTAATCGATCTCGGCATCCGGGCGCGCGGCAAGTTCCGCCAACTTGCGTTTGCGAGCCGCCGTCAGGGGGACGCCGGGAATGGTCCTACGCGAGGTTTTCAGCATAACGGTTGCGCTCCTCTTTGCTGGCCCGCCGGGCCGAAACGATGCGGATAACTTTTCCGCCACTTTCTTCTCGAACGGTGTGGGCGACGGGCAGCAGCGCAACGCCGCCAACCAAGCCGATGGTTTGCCAGCGCAACTCCCCGTCCTGGATGCGATCCCGCGCGGCGAGGGCGTATGGGTCGTCGAATACCAGCCTGGCGTCCTCAAAACCGACCCCATGCTTGCGCCGGTTGCTCCTGGCCTTGTTCTCGTCCCACTCGAACCGGATCACCTGACATTACAATAACACCAATACTGTAGCTACAAAACATCGTAGCGCCTGAAGAGGAATATGTTATCGTGTCCGGTATCGAATGGCGACAGCAGACCAAATATCGAAGTTGCTTCGGTCCGCGGATGCGGGCAACCTCGACGCGTTGGAATGCCCTGGCTGTCGGAGAGCTACGGTTTCTGTTTCTTTCACACACCCAGGAGCACACGAGTACCGGGTTTGGTTCAGTTGTTCTGAATGCTCATTCGCGATGAGTGGGCGATATTTGGCACAACCACCGCACTTTTCCGAAGATCGGATTGATCCCAGGCGCCAAGCATCTGATGTTGAACTCTTCCATAAGCCGCGCCTATTTCCCCGCCCGTAAGTTCAGCGCACATTTAGGCGCACCCAAGAGGCCCCAGTCGCGCGTGCGCGGCCGGCGCTGCCCCTGATAGAATAGCGTTTTAGCCTCCCCCCACCGAACATCGACCATGAAATTTGGCGTTATTGTCTTTCCCGGCAGCAATTGCGATCATGACGCGTTCTACGCCGCCAGCCACAACCTGGGCCAGCACGCGGAATACATTTGGCACGATTCCGCCAGCCTCGGCAACGTGGACGCCGTCATCCTTCCCGGCGGCTTCTCCTATGGCGATTACCTCCGTTGCGGGGCCATCGCCAAGTTCTCTCCGGTGATGCGCGCCGTGCGCCGGTTCGCGCAGGATGGCGGCCTGGTGCTGGGCGTGTGCAACGGATTCCAGATCCTGGTGGAAGCCGGCCTGCTCCCCGGCGCGCTGATCCGCAACCGCGGCCTCAAGTTTATCTGCCGCGAGTTGCGGCTGCGCGTGGCGACCGCCAATTCGCCGTTCACTAACGCGGCGCAGCCGGGCGACGTGCTGCGCATGCCCATCGCGCACGGCGAAGGCTGCTACTTCGCCGACGAGCGCACGCTCGACGAACTGGAGGCCGAGGACCGCGTGGCCTTCCGCTACGTGGATAACGCCAACGGCTCGCTGCGCGACATTGCCGGCATTCTGAGCCGGGAGCGCAACGTGATGGGCATGATGCCTCACCCGGAGCGCGCCACCGAGCCGCTGATGGGGACGTCGGACGGTCTGGTGGTGTTCCGCTCGATGCTCGAAACGGCGGTGCGCGTATGAACGCCGTCAGCATGACCCCAGAGTTGATTGCCCAGCACCAGTTGACGCCCGGCGAATACGGCAAGATTGTTGAGATCCTGGGCCGTGAACCAAGCTATACCGAGCTGGGCATATTCTCAGTGATGTGGAGCGAGCACTGCTCCTACAAGAGCTCGCGCCTGCACCTGAAGAAGCTGCCGACTCGCGGCAAACTGGTGGTGCAGGGGCCTGGCGAGAACGCGGGCGTCGTCGATATCGGCGATGGCTACGTCATTGCGTTCAAGATCGAATCCCACAACCACCCCAGCTTTATCGAGCCGTTCCAGGGCGCCGCCACGGGCGTAGGCGGGATTCTGCGCGACATTTTCACCATGGGCGCGCGGCCCATCGCCGTCATGGATTCGTTGCGCTTCGGCAGGCTGGACGGCGCCGTCAACGGGCCGCGCAACCGCCGCATTCTCTCGGGCGTGGTGGCCGGCATCGCGCATTATGGCAATTGCTTCGGCGTCCCCACGGTGGGCGGCGAGACCATTTTCGAGCCATGTTATGACGGCAACCCGCTGGTGAACGTCTTTGCCCTGGGCGTGTGCCGCAAGGAGGAAATCTTCTACGCCAAGGCCGCGGGCGTGGGAAATCCCGTAATCTACGTGGGCGCGCGCACCGGCCGCGACGGCATCCACGGCGCCTCCATGGCCAGCGCCGAATTCACCGAGGAGTCCAAGCAGAAGCGCCCGAACGTCCAGGTGGGCGACCCGTTCATGGAAAAGCTCCTCATGGAGGCCTGCCTGGAAGCCATGCATACCGGCGCCATTGTGGGCATTCAGGACATGGGCGCCGCGGGCCTGACCTGCTCCACTTGTGAAATGGGCAGCCGCGGCGGCGTCGGCATCGAGATCGAGCTCGACCTGGTTCCGCAGCGCGCCACCGGCATGACCCCCTACGAGATCATGCTTTCCGAATCGCAAGAGCGCATGCTCCTGGTGGCCGACAAGGGGCGCGAGGACGAGGTGTTCCGCGTGTTCCGCAAGTGGGGCCTGGACGCGGTGAAGATCGGCGCGGTCACCGGCGACGGCAAGCTGCGCGTCAAGCATCACGGCGAGGTGGTCGCCGAAATTCCCAACCGCGAGCTGGCCGATGAAGCGCCGCTCTACGACCGTCCTCATACCAAGCCTCTGACCGTCACTGGAGCTGTTCCCGAGCTGCCGGCCGGCGACGTTCAGGAAGCCCTTCCCGCGCTGCTGGCGTCCAGCGACCTGTGCTCCAAACGCTGGATTTGGGAGCAGTACGATTACCAGGTCCGCACCAACACCATCGCGGGCCCGGAGCGTACCGACGCGGCTATCGTGCGCGTAAAGGAAACCGGCGCGTCCATTGCGATGTCGCTCGACGGCAACCAGCGCTACTCTTATTTGGATCCGCGCGAAGGCGCCAAGCTCGCGGTGGCCGAGTGCTGCCGCAACCTGGCCACGGTGGGCGCGCTGCCCGTGGCGGCCACCAACTGCCTCAACTTCGGCAATCCCGAGCGGCCTGAAATCATGGCGCAGCTCGTGGAAGCCATCGAAGGCATCGCCGAAGCCTGCAAGTTCTTCGACACGCCCATTACCGGCGGCAACGTCAGCCTCTATAACGAGACGCTCGGCGAGGGCATTTATCCCACGCCGGTGCTGGGAATCGTGGGACTCATGAAGACCGCGGCGCCGGTAACCATCCCGTTTAAGAACGCCGGCCGGAGCGTGGTGCTGCTCGGCGGTTTGGGCGGTTGCAACGACACCGATTTCGGCGGCACGCAGTATGTCAAGGTGCTGCTCGACCGGTTGTGGGGTCTTCCTCCCGCGCTCGACATGGACCGCGAGAAGCGCGTCCATGAGGCTATGCGCGAAATCCTTGCCGAGAACCTGGCCGAATCCGCCCACGATCTGAGCGATGGCGGCCTGGCCGTGGCGCTGGCGGAATGCTCTTTCGGACCGGCCGGCATCGGCGCCCAACTCGATCTCGATTCCGACCTCCGCCCGGAAATGCTCTGTTTCCACGAAGCGCCTTCGCGCATTCTGATCTCTACCGCGCATCCCCATAGGGTTGCGGCCATCGCGGCCAGGCACGGCGTGGACGCACTGCTGGCGGGCGTTACAATTGAGAAGGGGATCGAGATCCGGCAGCGGGCCATGACGCTCGGTTCGTGGGAGATTTCAAGTCTGAAGTCGGCTTATAGCCAGGCGCTCGAAACCTATGTCAAATAAGCTCCACGACGAGATGTGGGACGGGCCTCCTGGCCTGTCTTCTTCTTTCGGCCCAGACAAATTCCACGACGAATGCGGCGTAGTCGCCGTCTACGGCCATCCGGAAGCAGCCAATCTTGCTTATCTGGGACTCTATGCCTTGCAACACCGTGGGCAGGAGAGCGCGGGCATCTGCACCAGCGACGGCGTGAAGATCCACACCCGCAAGTCCATGGGCCACGTCGCGGATATTTTCACCAAACCCGTGCTGGCGGAACTGAAGGGCGACCTGGCCATCGGCCACACGCGCTATTCCACCGCCGGCGATACGGTGCTGCTCAACGCCCAGCCGTTTTCAGTGGCCTGCAACAAGGGGCGCGTGGCCATCGCCCACAACGGCAACATCACCAACGCCGCCGAGTTGCGCGCAGACCTGGAACGCACCGGCTCCATTTTTCAGGCCAGCAGCGATACGGAAGTGATTCTGCATTTGCTGGCGCGCTCCTCGGAACGTACGCTGGCCGGAGCGTTGCGCGATGCGCTGCTGCAACTGGAGGGCGCGTTCTCGCTGGTGTTCCTGGCCGAGGACCGCATCATCCTGGCGCGCGACCCGCACGGCTTCCGCCCCCTAGCCGTGGGCGAAATGGAGATTTCCGGCGGCCGCAAGTGCCACGTGGCGGCCTCGGAAACCTGCGCCTTCGATCTGATCGGCGCCGCCTACCTGCACGAAGTGGACCCCGGCGAGATGGTGGTGATCGGTCCGGAGGGAGTCACCCGCGAACGCTGGGCTCCCGAGCAGCCGCGCGCGCAATGCGTCTTCGAGCACGTCTATTTTTCACGGCCCGATTCCATCGTTTTTGGGCGCGCCGTGCAGGAATCGCGCGAAGCGCTGGGCCGTCTGCTGGCTCGCGAATGCCCGGCCGACGCGGACATTGTGGTGCCCGTCCCGGATTCCGGCGTGGCCGCGGCGCTGGGCTATTCCGCCGAGTCCGGCATTCCTTTCCGGCACGCGCTCATCCGCAACCACTACGTGGGCCGCACGTTTATCGAGCCTTCGCAGGCCATCCGCGATTTCGGAGTCAAGCTCAAGCTCAACCCAGTCCGCTACCTGCTGCAAGGGAAGAGCGTGATCCTGGTGGACGATTCCATTGTGCGCGGCACCACCAGCCGCAAGATCGTCCGCATGATGCGCGCCGCGGGCGCCCGCGAGGTGCACCTGCGCATCTCCTGCCCGCCCACCGTATCGCCCTGTTTCTACGGTGTGGACACGCCCACCAAGAGCGAGCTGATCGGCTCCGGCCACAGCATCGAAGAGATCCGGCGTTTCGTGGAGGCGGATTCGGTGGGCTATCTTTCGCTGGCCTCTCTGCGCAAGGCCGTGGACGACGACCAGAAACACGAATACTGCTACGCCTGCTACACCGGCGACTACCCCACCGAATTAGTCAACATCCAGGAGTTGATGAGCAGCCGGCGGAGTAAGTGCTGAGTCTGAGTGGGGCGGAGCTCCCGGTCAGCCTTCTTGCGTGGTGTATAATTCCCCCTAGCCTCTGGAGGGGGGCATACACATGCGCATGATGATGAGAGTCTCGATCCCTGTGGAAACCGGCAATGAAGCCATCGCGGATGGCAGCCTGGGAACAACCATTCAGCGAATTCTGGCGGACCTGAAGCCCGAAGCGGCGTACTTCGCCGAGGACAATGGCGAGCGCACCGGGTACATCTTTTTCGACATGCAGGATTCCTCGGAACTGCCGGCCGTGGCGGAGCCGTGGTTCTTGGCGTTCGACGCGAACCTCACCGTCCGCCCGGCCATGACGCCGGAAGACCTGGCCAAGGCGTCCCCCGCGATGCAGCGCGCCGTAGCAGCCTACGCCAAGTAGGCGGGCGGGCCTGCCGCGCAAAGAGGCGACACCGGCGCGATAGACGTCGCATTTCCTTTACCCTGTCTTGTATCTGAGGCAGAATAGAATCATGCGGATTTCGAGACTCGTCTTCCCGGCGCTCGCCGCGCTGGCCTCCGCCGCTCTGTGCCCGGCCCAGCCGGTCGTAACGGTGCACGGCTTGGGCGGAAGCACGGTCAAGCTTTCGCTGGCCGATCTCGCCAAGCTGCCGCACCAAACCGTCCAGTTCACGGACCAGGATAAGCCGGTCACGTGCGAAGGCGTCCTCTTGATTGACGTTCTTTCCAAGGTCGATCTTCCGCTGGGCGATGCGTTTCACAAGACCGGTGCTTCTTACTACGTGGTGGTGGACGCTTCCGATGGTTACAAGGCGGTCTTCGCCTGGGCGGAACTCGACCCTTCGTTCACCGATCGGAAGGTGTATCTGGCAACCGGGCGCGATGGCAAGCCTCTGGCGGACAGCGAGGGTCCGTTTCGATTGGTGGTCCCCGGCGATAAGCGCGGCGGGCGAGCGGTACATCAAGTCACTGGTTTGACTGTCAAGCAAGCGAACTGAGCGCCGCGCGACACTCGGCCGTTGTACGTTAGCCTATTGGCTATGTCAACGAACCTCCGCGGCCTCACCATCTGGCTCACCGGCTTGAGTTCCGCCGGCAAGACGACCATCGCCGCGGCGGTCTGCCAGGACCTGCGGGAGCGCGGCTGCAAGGTGGAGTGGCTCGACGGGGACGTGGTCCGGCAGCATCTGTGCCGCGGTCTCGGCTTCACTAAAGCGGACCGTGACGAGAACATCCGCCGCATCGGCTTCGTGGCCGAGTTGCTGACCCGCAACGGCATCGTCGCGGTGGTTTCGGCCATTTCGCCGTACCGCGCGGCGCGCGACGAGGTCCGGCGGCGGGTCGGTGACTTTCTGGAAGTGTACGTGAACGCTCCCATCGAGGTCTGCGAACAGCGCGATCTCAAAGGGATTTACCGGCGTGCGCGTGCCGGTGAAATCAGCCACGTCACGGGCATCGACGACCCTTACGAACCGCCGCTCGCTCCGGAAGTGGAGTGCCGGACCGACCGCGAGACGCCCACGGAGAGCGCCGCGAACGTCCTGCGGGCGGTGGACAATACCAATGCCGCGAAGGTATCGGAGCCGCGAACGTAAGAACCGCTCTCTTTCGTTCGCGGCTCTGACGCGTGGCGCGTTACCATAATTTGGACGGAAGGAGACGCGAAATGCCCGTAGTTCCGATGCAGAAGATCCTCCACGATGCGTTTCAGAAGCGTTACGGAGTGGGAGCGTTCAACATCGTCAACGACCTGACGATGGACGCCGTGCTGGCCGCGGCGGAGGAGACGCGCTCGCCGGTCATCGTGCAGGTTTCCGTGAAGACCGTTAAGCAGATGGGCGCCCGGCTCATCCGGATTATGTTCGCGGAAATGGCGGGGCGCGTGTCCATTCCGGCGACGCTCCACCTGGACCATTGCCCCGACCGTAAGGTGCTGGAGGAATGCATCGCGGAGGGGTGGAATTCGGTGTTGTTCGACGCCTCCAAGCTCACCTACGAGGACAACCTCGCGCAGACCAAGGAGGTGGTCGCGCTGGCGCACCGGCATGGCGTCGCGGTGGAGGGCGAACTTGAAGCGATCAAGGGCGTCGAGGACGGCATTGGCGACGAGTACGGCGGGCCGGTGGTGGCGCTCGACCGCGCGCTGGCGTTCCTGCGCGAGACCGGCATCGATAGCTTCGCTCCGGCCATCGGCACGGCGCATGGCATGTACAAAGGGGAACCCAAGATCAATTTTGAGCGCGTGTCGCAGATTGTGGCCGCCGAGCCCGCCCCGCTGGTGCTGCACGGCGGCACCGGCCTGCACGACGCGGTCATTCAGGATCTTATCGCCCGAGGCGCGGTCAAGGTCAACATCTCCACACAACTCAAAATCACCTTCGCCGATAGTTTCCGCGAATACCTGGCCGAGCACCCCACTGAATACGATCCGCTCAAGCTGTTGGGGGCGGTCCGCAAGAACATACGCGCCGTGGCGGCGGGCTACATGCGCGTTTTTGGCAGCGAGGGCCAGGCCGCGTGAGTAAGGTCTTGATTTTCGATTGCGACGGCGTGCTGGCGGATACCGAGCAATACGGCCATTTGCCGGCCTTCAACCGGATGTGGCGGGAATTGGGCGTGCCGTGGCAATGGTCCGTGGAGGAATACGGGCGGAAGCTGAAAATCGGCGGCGGCAAGGAGCGCATGAGTAGCCTGTTCACGGAGCCGGCCTTCCTCAAAGCGTTCACGCCGCCGGCAGATCCGCAAGAACGTAAGGAGATGGTGGCGGCCTGGCACAAGCGCAAGAGCGCCATCTACCAGCGGATCATCGGCGCCGGCGAGATCCCGCCGCGCCCCGGCGTGAAACGGCTGTCGGAGGAGGCGCTGGGACGGGGTTGGATTCTGGCGGTAGCATCCACCTCGGCGCAGGAATCCGTGGATGCGGTTCTGCGGCGCGCCATGGGAGAAGACGCCGCGGCGCGCTTCGCCCTGGTACTGGCCGGCGACGTGGTCAAGGCCAAGAAGCCGGCGCCGGATATCTACCTGCTGGCCGCGGAACGGCTGGGCGTCCGGCCGGCCGAATGCGTGGTAGTCGAGGATTCGAATAACGGCCTGGAGGCTGCCGCCGCGGCCAACATGAAGTGTGTGGTCACGGTTTCGGGCTACACGCGCGAGGAGGATTTCTCGAAGGCTGCGATCGTCCTCACCTGTCTGGGCGACCCCGGCGCGGAATCCTGCGAAGTGTTGGCCAACCGTTCCGCCGCGCGTCCCGGCGCGTGCTTTACCGTGGAAAATCTGGAGGAGGTGCTGGCATGAACCGCATGGCCGGCGTTTTTGCGCCGATTTCAACGCCGTTTTTGGATAACGAAGAAGTCGATTTCGACGCCCTGGCGTTCAATGTGGAACGCTATGCCGCTACGGGTCTGCTGGGCTATCTGGCGCTGGGGTCGAACGGCGAGAACCGCAGCATGACCGAACAGGAGCGGCGCGAGGTGTTGCGGTGCATCGTCCGGCGCAAGCGCCCGGACCAGGTGGTCATGGCCGGCGCCACCTATGACGCCCAGCGCGACACCGAGCGGTTTCTGTGCGATGCCGCCGCTCTTGGCGCCGATTTCGGCCTGGTCCTCTCGCCCGCCTACTTTCGCAAGCAGATGACCGACGAAGTCCTGTTCCGCTATTTCTCGACGCTGGCCGACGGCTCGCCCATTCCGCTGCTCCTCTATAACGCCCCCGCTTTTTGCGGCGTGACACTGTCGCCCGCGCTGGTAGGGCGGCTCTCGGTCCATCCGAACATCGTCGGGATGAAAGATAGCGCCGCCAGCGGGATCGAAAACTTTCTGCCCTTCGAGTCGGAGAGCTTTCACGTGCTCGCCGGGTCGGCCAACTTTCTGTTCGCGGCGATGATGGGCGGCTCCATCGGCGGCACGGTGTCGCTGGCGAATTCGTTTCCGGAGATTGCGCTGGACCTGTTCCGATGCGGGCAGGCCCGCGACGAACGAAACGGCCTCCCCTTGCAGGCGCGCGTCACCCGGGCCAACCAGGCGATCGCCGCGATCTATGGCCCGTCGGGAGTGAAGGCCGCCATGACGCTGGCGGGATACAAAGGCGGCATTCCGCGCCGGCCGCTCCTGCCGCTCACCGCCCTGCAAGTGGCGGCGCTGCGGGCCGATCTGGAGGCGGAGGGGTTGGTGTGAACCGCGACATCCTGGCGGTGGACGTCGGCACCACGGCGTTAAAGCTGGGCGTGTTCAGCCCCGCCATGGAAAAGCGCTGTGAAGCCGCGCGCCGCTACGACGTCAACGTGTATGGCCAGGGCCGCGCCGATATCGAGCCTTCCAAATGGTGGCGGGCGCTCGGCGAATGTTGCCGCGAAGTCGCCCCGTTTCTCAAACCCGTGGGCGTGCTTTCGCTGTCGGTGACCACGCCGGGGCTCTTGCCCATGGCCGAAGACGGAACGGCGCTCGGTCCCGCCATCCTTTTCTTCGATGGGCGCTCGCACCGGCAGGCCCGCGCCATCCGAAAGGCGGTGGGAGAAGACAAGTTCCTTCGCGAAGCGTGCAACCTGCCGGTCTCCGGCGGCTCCTCGCTGTGTTCCATTCTCTGGATTCGCGAGCATCAGCCCGGCGTGTGGGAGGCCGCCGCGAAATTCGGCCACACCAACACCTATATGGCCAGGCGCCTGACGGGCGCATGGGTCATCGATCCTTCCACGGTTTCCATCACGGGCCTTTACAACACGGCGCGCAACAACCTGGAATGGAACCGCGACGTGCTCGAAATCGCGGGAATACCGGAGGCCAAGCTGCCGGACCTCATGCAATCCTACGAACCCGCCGGTAAGATTCTTCCCGAGGCAGCGACTGAATTGGGGCTGCCCCGCGACACGGTGGTTCTCTGCGGCGGCAACGACGCCGTGCTGAGCGCGCTCTCGGCGGGGATCACCGGGAGCGGTGACATCAACAACGTCTGCGGCACTTGCGAGATCATCAGCGTGTGTCTGGATAACCCTATCGGCTCGCCGCATTTCAACATCCGCTGCCACGCGATTCCCGGCCGCTGGCTCACCTTTTTCATTTTGAATACCGGGGGCAAGGCCCTCGAGTGGTTCCACTCGGTTTTCTGCCGCGACCTGACCGAAAACCAGTTTTACGAAAGCTACATCCCGGAAACGCTGGGCGCGTTTTTCGATTCGGCGGATCTTGACCGGCGCGAGGCGGAGTTGCCGCGTTATGCGCCATTCCTGGGCGGTTCGCGCTACACCACCGAACGTTTGACGGCCGCCTTCACCGGCGTGAGCCTGGAAACCAAGCGTGAGGATCTGCTGCTGGCGCTGATCCGCGGAAACGCCGCCTACCATGGCGATCACCTGAAGGAGGTCGGCGGCCTGGTGAAACTCGGCGGGCGGGTAGCAACCACCGGCGGAGTCGCCAACATCCGGCGATACCTTGAGGTCAAGCAGCGCTGGACCGGCGCCTTCGATTACGAATACCGTGACCAGTCGTCGCTCGATGGCGCGGCCATGCTCGGCCGCTTCTATTTGACGGGTTGCTGCACGGCAGGCGTTGGAGGGTTGGGTGGGGCGCCCGGTACCGCGTTGGGGTAATACCCGTCGCGCGCGTAGACTTTGACGCCCGGCAGAGAGGGTACCTCGACCTTGATTCTGCGGAACACCTTATCCGATACCCCCGGGTCGAGGTCCGGTGAGTAGCGCAGGATGTACTGCGTGGAGATGTTTCCCTGGATCTTGGCCACGGAGTCGATGACGGAGCGCGAGACAGCCCCCGCGTAGCCTCCCGTGCCGGCTTCGTATACGTAGTTACCCGCATCCATGGGCTTGGAGATGTAACCGGAAATATCTTTGTAGACTCCGGCGCCGAGAGGATACTCCACCCTGCCTCCGGTCTCCATCGCCATCTTCTCGAGCGTGTCCTCCGCCGGATCGTCGGTTCCGTATGCAACCGTACTCATGCCGTAGATTGTCACCTGCTCGCGCTTGGCCAGTTCCAGCACTTCCCCCAGGTTCCGGCTGCTCGAGTTGTTGTGGCCGTCGCCGATCACAATGATGACGCGGCGCGGATCGAGCGGCTCACCCTTCACCACGATGCGGCGCGTACATGCCAGGTAAATCGCGTCGTACAGCGCGGAGCCGCCGCCCGGCCTCAGCTTGGCCACCCTCTCCGCCAGTTTGTCGCCATCCGTGGTGGTGTCCACTTCCAACGCGGCGTCGGTTCCGTAGGAAATCAGGTACCCCGAATATTTCTGGTCTCCCGGAAGCAGGGCCCAGATCAATTCCCGGATGGCGTCCTGGTAGGTCACCCAGTGCGTCTTGGTGCTATTGCTCAAGTCCACCAGGAAACCGACCACCATGGGCTGCTGCATGGTGTGATTGAAGTACCGTATGAGCTGCGGCCGGCCCTCGTCGAGGATTCGGAAATCGTCCTTCGTCAGGTTGGAGATGAATTTTCCCTGGTCGTCGGTCACGGTCACGGGCACGTTGACTTCCGTGGTCTGTGCGCGAAAGGTTGCTGGCACGTCTACCGGCTCGGCGGGCTGTGGCTCGGCCTCTTTCGGCGCTTGCGCCTGGCCTGCCGGTTTCGCGGGCGGCGGCGCCTGCTGGGGGGCGGCGACGCACCACAGCACCCCGCAAACCGACAATCCCACTATCGCTGGAACGAAACGCCTCATCGTATTTACGTCCTATTCTAACGCGTCACGAGCCGTTGGTGGGGCGGGCCTCCTGGCCTGCCTTCTTCCGTTGTCCTGTCCCGCCCCACTGCCTCCATCCGCTTCTCCGTCGCATCCCCTCGAAACGCTCCCGCGCCTTCCTGTTTCCGAAATGCGCTACCATTTGCCTCTTGGAGGCTCAATGAAGCTGACGTTCTGGGGCGCGGCCGGCGAAGTCACCGGGTCCATGCACATGGTCGAATCCGCCGGCAAGCGGTATCTGCTCGATTGCGGCCTCCACCAGGGGCGGCGCAAGGACGCCGACGCCAAGAACCGAAAGCTTCCGTTCGATGCGTCATCCATCGACGCGGTCGTCCTCTCGCACGCTCACATCGACCACAGCGGCAACCTGCCCACGCTCGTCAAGCACGGCTTTTCCGGCCCAATTTACGCCACGCCGGCGACCATCGACCTGTGCGCCTATATGCTGCGCGACACCGCGCACATCCAGGAAAAGGACGCCGAATTTCTCAACAAACGGCGCGAGCACCGCCAGGCGAATGGCCTGGAAAACGGGATCGTCACGCCCCTCTACACCATGGAGGACGCCGAGCGCACCGTACCGTTGTTTCAACCCGTCCCCTATCACGCCGATTTCAGCCTCGCCCCCAATCTGAGCTACGTCCCCTACGACGCAGGCCACATTCTGGGTTCTTCCTACGTCGAGCTTCGCGAGACATCGAACGGGTCCGCCGTCCGTTTGGCCTATTCCGGAGATATCGGGCGTCCCAACCTGCCCATTCTCCACGACCCCGAAATCATGCCTCCGGCCGACTACCTGATCATGGAAAGCACCTATGGCGGGCGCCTGCACAAGAGCGTGACCCACGTGGCCGACAAGCTGGCCGACGTGGTCAACCGCACCGCGCACCGCGGCGGGCGCATTATTGTGCCGGCTTTTGCCCTGGGCCGCACCCAGCAACTGGTCCTCATGCTGCACGAGCTTGCCAACCAGAAGCGCATCCCCAATATCCCGATCTTCGTCGATAGCCCGCTCGCCATCAATGTCACCCAGGTGACCCGCGACCACGCCGAGTGCTTCGACCGCGAGGCCCGCGAGTTCCTGCTGCGCGGCGAGGACCCCTTCGGTTTCAGCCGTCTGCAATACGTCCAAGCCGCCGCCGATTCCAAGAAACTGAACGACCTGCACGGCCCGTTCGTTGTGATCTCCGCCTCGGGAATGTGCGAGCAGGGCCGCATCCTGCACCATCTGCGGAACAACATCGAAGACCCCCGCAACACGGTCTTGATCACTGGCTTCCAGGCGGCCGACACCCTCGGGCGCAAGCTTGTGGAAAAGTGGAAGGAAGTCCGCATCTTCGGCGAGCCTATGCGCGTGCGGGCTGAAATTTCCAGCCTGGACGAACTCAGCGGCCACGCCGATCAGGCCGAGCTTATGGCCTGGATCAAGCCGCTCGTCCCGGAGCTCCGTAAGGTCTTCCTGGTCCACGGCGAACCCCAGCAGGCGGACGCCCTGGCCAGGTTGCTCCACTCCACTTACGGACTGGATGTAACCATAGCCGCCCCCGGACAATCGTTCGAAATCAGTTAGATGAAACCCAAATGCGGGGATAGTCCATCTATACTGTAGGTTTAGAGAAGGAGTATCGAAACAGTGAGCGCACCCACCTACGAACCTCAGCCGCAACGTTCCGGCATGGCGACAGCCCTGGCCGCCGGCGCGATCATCGTCTTGCTTTGCGCCAACATCTACCTCTACGTCCAGATCGACCATTTGCGCGGCGACCTGACCGACGCCCAAGCTACCCTGAAGGCTCAGGGCGCGGAGTTGGGCAGTCTGCGGGAAACGTCTTCGGTCAGCGCGGCGTCGCAGGCCCAGCACGTCGAAGCATTGAAGGCGGAGCTGGCCGACGAGCAGAAACAGGCGCGGACCATGTCCAGCCAGGCCAAGGCCGAAGCGCTGGCGCATGCCGACCAGTTGAACAAGCAGATTGAAGCCGAGCAGGCTAAAATGCAGGCGGAGACGGCGGCTGAGATCGGCAGCGTCAAGCAGGCCGCCGATACCGCCAACACCAAGATCGCGGATGTCTCCACCGACGTTGGGACGGTCAAGACCAACCTGGCGTCCACCAACGCCGATTTGCAGAAGACCATCGCCGATCTGAAATCCGCCAAGGGCGATCTCGGCGTACAGAGCGGCCTGATCGCCACCAACGCCAACGAACTGGCCGCCCTCAGGAAGTTGGGTGAGCGCAACTACTTCGAGTTCAAGCTCGGCAAGCCCAAGAAAAAGGAATTCACCAAGGTCGGCGACATCCAGGTTCGGCTCAGCGACGCCGATCCGAAGAAGAACAAGTACACCGTCGATGTGATGGCGGACGACAAGGTCACCCAGAAGAAGGATAAGTCCATCAACGAGCCGGTGCAGTTTTACACCGGCCGCGCCACGCAGCCTTACGAACTGGTGGTCAACCAGGTCCAGAAGGGCGTGATTGTGGGCTACCTGTCGACCCCCAAAGTCCAGACCAGCCGCTGACCTCGCCGCGCCGGGTCTCCGAGCCGCGAACGCTTCACCGAGCCGCGAACGTAACAGAGCGGTCTGGGGTTACAATAACCTCTTCATGCCAATTCTGGATATCAATGAAATCAGGGCGATATTGCCCCACCGCTACCCCTTTCTGCTGGTGGATCGTATCGTCGAAATGGAACCCGAACGGGTCGTCGGCATCAAGAACGTCACCGGCAATGAGCCCTTTTTTACGGGCCATTTCCCCGACTTTCCGGTGATGCCGGGCGTGCTGATTGTGGAAGCCATGGCGCAGACGGCCGGGGTGCTGGTGCTGAAGAGCATCCCGGACCGGCAAAATAAACTGGTCCTGCTGGTGGCCATCGATTACGCCCGCTTCCGCCGGCCGGTTGTCCCTGGCGATACGCTGCGCATGGAAATGACCATCGTCAAGCGCAAGGCCAGCGTCGCCAAGATCGCCGGCCGCGCCACCGTGGATGGCCAACTGGTGGCTGAAGTCGAAGTCATGTGCAAGCTCGCGGATAAGGAAGAGAAGCAGCCGGAAGCCACGGCCTGACGATGTCCATCCATCCCACCGCCATCGTCGATCCGCGTGCGAGGATCGCGGAGAGCGCCGAGATCGGTCCCTACTGCGTCGTGGGCCCCGATGTCGAAATCGGAGCCCGCACCCGCCTGATGGCCAATCTCTACCTGGAGGGCCCTGCGTCCATCGGCGAAGACAACGTCTTCTTCCCCTACAGCACCGTCGGCGTCGCGCCGCAGGACCTCAAGTACCAGGGCGAGCGCGCCGAAACGCGCATCGGCCACCGCAACCGGATTCGCGAATTCGTCACCATCCATCGCGGCACTCAGGGCGGCGGCCTGGTGACCGCCATCGGCAGCGATAACCTGCTCATGACCTACACCCACGTGGCCCACGACGTCCGCATCGGCGACCACGTCATCATTGGCAACAGCGTGGGGCTGGCCGGCCACGTCATCGTCGAAGATTGGGTGGATATCAGCCCCTACAGCGGCGTGCACCAGTTCTGCCGCATCGGCCGCCATGCCTTCATCGGTCCGTACAGCGTCGTGAAGCAGGATGTATTGCCGTACTCGCTGACCAGCCATAAGCCGGAGTTGGGAGTCTTCGGCGCCAACAATGTCGGCCTGGAGCGGCGCGGCGTAGAAAAGGCCGCCATCGAGGCGCTGCAGACGGCTTTCCGCCTGTTGACCAGGTCGCAGCTCAACACCTCGCAGGCTATCGAGCGCATACGGGCGGAGGTCGCTCCCTGCCCCGAAGTAGACGGGTTGATCGAGTTCATCCGCTCCTCGGGGCGCGGCTTCGTCAAGTAATGCGCTACGGGCTGATCGCCGGAAACGGACGTTTTCCCCTCCTGGCGCTCGAAAGCGCGCGGCGGCTGGGACATGACGTGACCGTGATCGCCATTGAGGAGGAAGCTTCCCGCGACGTGGAAGCCCTCGCCCCCCGCTGCCATTGGCTTTCCCTGGGGCAACTCAGCCGGTTGATCGACATTCTGAAGGAGGAAGGCATCACCGAGGTGGTGATGGCCGGCCAGGTCAAGCACGCCAAAATCTTCTCATCCATCCGCCCCGATTGGCGGCTGGCCAAGCTATTAGCCTCGTTGCCCTGGAAGAACACCGACGGCTTGATCGGCGGCGTCGTCAAGATCCTCGAAGACGAGGGCATTCATCTGCGCGATTCCACCGCGCTGTTGAAGCCCATGCTGGCAACCCCCGGCGCCATGACCCGGCGCAAGCCGTCGAAAGAAGAGACGGTGGATATCGAATACGGCCGGCGCGTGGCCAATGCCCTATCGGGCTTCGACGTGGGCCAGAGCGTCGTCGTTTGCGAGCGCGCCTGCGTGGCGCTTGAGGCCATGGAGGGCACCGACGCCATGTTGCGCCGTGCCGCGGCCTTGGTGAATGGACGGCCGCTCACCCTGGTGAAAGCCGCCCGCCGCCGGGAGCACTTGCTCTTCGACGTCCCCGTGGTGGGGTTGGAGACCATACCGGTCATGCGGGAAACCGGAACCACCGCCCTGGCCGTGGAGTCCGGGCGAACCCTCATGCTCGACCGGGAAAGAATGATGGAAGCCGCCAATGATGCCGATATCGCAATTACGGGAGTGTGACGGGACAGCAAGGTGGGGCAGGCGCTTTCGCCTGCCATTCCCGATAGACTCATGCCTAAAACAAAACTAGCCGTAATCGGCGCCGGCCAATTCGGCAAAAATCACTGCCGCGTCATTCACGAATCCGAGCGCGCCGAACTAACCGCCGTTGTGGACCTGAATCCCGAACGCGCCGCCGAAATGGCCGCGGCCCACGGCGCTCGGCCGTTCACCGATTTCCGTGAGCTGGCCGGTCTGGTGGATGCCGCCGTCGTCGCCGTCCCCACCACGGCCCACGAACCCGTCGGCCGCGCCCTGCTCGAAAACGGCATCGACGTATTGGTCGAAAAGCCCATCGCTCAGGATCTGGCCGCCGCGGATCGCCTGGTCGAGACCGCCGCCCGCCACGGCCGCATCCTCCAGACGGGCCACCTGGAGCGGTTCAATCCCGGCGTGATCGAACTGGAGCGGCGCGCCACGCTGCCCCTGTTTTTCGAAATCCACCGCCTCAACCTGTTCAGCCCCCGCAGTCTGGACGTGGATGTGGTGCTCGATCTGATGATCCACGACGTGGATATCGTGCTGGCCTTGACCCGCGCCGTGCCCCAGGAGATTCACGCCGCCGGCATTTCCATCCAGTCTCAAAACGTCGACATCGCCAACGTCCGGCTCCAGTTCCCCAACGGCTGTATCGCCAACCTCACCGCCAGCCGCGTATCCACCGAGAGGGTCCGCAAGCTGCGCCTTTTTCAGCCCCGGCAATACCTGTCGCTCGATTACACGCGGCAGGCCCTGGCGGTTTTTTCGGTGAGCGAAACCAGGCAAATCGGTTTCGAACAGGCCACCGTGGTCCAGGCCGAGCCTCTCAAGCTGCAACTTAACGCTTTCCTCGATTCCGTCGAGACCCGTATGCCGCCGAAAACCTCCGGAGCCTGCGCGCGCCAAACATTACAGGCTGCGTTGTCGATTATTGATAAAATAAAGGAACACGGGGATCTCGTTTCGCAAACTTTGATAGCAGGATGGAAAAAGTAGGCCCATCTCCGCCCGATGACGAGATTCATCTCCTCACGGAATGGGGCGATCCTTCCGACCGGCCTCGCGGGCGTAGCGCCGCAGTCCTCTCGGCCCTGATTCACGTGGGCCTGATTGTCGCCGTCGTGCTGGCCCCCACAGCCTTATGGGAGACGCCCCAGATTGCGGAGCGCCTTGTCACTCCGCTGATTATGCCGCTCACGGCGCTCACCCAGACAGACCCCAACCAGGGCAAGCTCAACAAGGAATTCGACGTTGCAGCCAGCCAGGCCCGGCGGCGCATCCAGATTTCTCCGGGCGCGGACCAGCCGAAGCCGTTCAATCCCCCTCCTCCTCCACCTCCGCCTGCCCCCAAACCTCTCGCGGTTCCGGAACCGCCCAAGGTCGAGGACAAGCCCGCCAAAGTGGACCTGCCGCAAATTGTGCAGACCCCGCCGCCGCGGATTGAACCGGTCGAGCGCCCCAAGCTCGTTCTGGAGTCCCCCGTCACGCCCAAGGAAATCGAACCGGGCCAGGGCCGTCCGCTGCCGAAAGCCACCGCCGAAGAGGCCATTCGCGGCGCCATGGGTGGCGGACCGTCCGGCCGGCCGGGCGGAGCCGGCTTGGATCTTCCCTCCTCGTCCGGCCTCCAGGCTAACAACATGCAGCTCCTGAGCGACCCGATGGGAGTGGACTTCAAGCCCTACCTGGCGCAAGTGCTGGCCTCGGTGAAGCGCTACTGGATGGCGATTTGGCCTGAGAGCGCGCGTCAGGGCCGCAGCGGAAGGGTCGAGATTCAGTTTTCGATCGACCATTTCGGGACCGTTCCCAAGCTGGTGATCAAGTCCGGCTCCGGCGTCGATGCCCTGGACCACGCCGCCGTGGCCGCCATAGCCGGTTCCGTCCCCTTTCCAATCCTCCCCCGGGATTACAAAGGCGATCTCATCAAGCTCCAGCTCAATTTCGCCTACAACATGCCCAATTGAAGCTGGTAGGGCGGCGCTCCTGCGCTGCCTTCTTCCGGTTCCGCCGCCGCACAGGGTTACAATCAACCTGTGAGCGTGGCGCCATCCGTCCCTGTCGACGTGAGAACTTCCCAATCCGGGGCGGGGAAGGCCCTTGCCGGCTTCCTGCTCTCCGGTTTCCTGCTGGCCTTGTTGGGGGCCATTCTCCCTGCTTGGGGCTACGACCGCGACCCTTCCTTCGTGACGGTCGGCAACTACTTCCTCTGCGTCGCTCTCGGGCTTATCGCCTCCTTCAAGCCGGCGCGCTATCTGATGGCGCGCCGCGGGCTGCCCTTCCTGCTGGTATTCGCCTGTCTCCTGGCATGCGCGTCGTTAGTCTACCTGGCCCTGGTGTCTCCGCCCGTGTCCGCCTGGTGGCGCGCGGCCGGTTTGCTGGCGCTGGGCGCCGCTGCCGGCATGCTCAATAAGGGGCTATTTCAGGCCATTTCCTGCAGCTATCACGCCGATGCCGCCGGCGCCGTCACCCGGGGCGGCATCTGGTACGGCGTAGGCTGTCTCGCCGCCACTCTCGTTGCAATCGGCGCGTTTAACGGGTATAACGTCGTTGTCACGCTGGCGCTGATGGCCCTGGCGCCGGTGATCTTCGCCGCCCTTTACTACCGGTCTTCCTACACTACCGACACGTGCGCCCAAGCCGCCGCGCAACCCTCCCTGCGGCAGGCCTTCGCCGATTTCCGCAGCCTCGGCGCCGTGCTGTTCGCCCTGCTCCTCTTCTTCCAATCCGGAAACGAATGGTCCCTTGCCGGTTGGCTGCCTCTGTTACTGATTCGCCGCGTGGGAATGAGCCCCGAGGGCGCCCTGCGCATCCTGGCCCTTTATTGGATTTTCCTCATGGGCGGTCGTTTGTGCGCCATCGCTCTCCTGCCGCGCGTCCGCCATCGCCGGCTGTTAGTGGGCAGTGTCCTCTCCGCCTTGTTCGGCTGCCTGATCCTGTTCTCCACCAAGACCGGCTTCGGCGCCGTGTCCGCCGTTTTCTTCCTGGGTGCGGGTTATGCCAGCGTGTACCCACTGGTCTCGGAAGCCATTGGGCGCCGCTTCCCCTATTACCATCCCGGCTTTTTCAACGGCATCTTCTCCCTGGCCCTGCTGGGAGGGCTGTTGGCGCCGGCGACGCTCGGCTACGCAGCCAGCCAATGGGGCGTGGGCGTGGTGGTCGGGATTCCGCTTCTCGGAACCTGCATGGTCACGGTCCTGGTCTTAGCCATCTGGCTCGAAACCAAGGTAACGGGAAGATGAGAAGCGGGGGTTGGAGGCCAGGGGCCGGGGGCCGGGGGATCGCGGCCGGTGCATTGCTCCTGGTTGCGGTCCTCCTCCCTTCGGCCGATTCGAAGGCCGCCTCTCTTTCCGACCGCATCGAGAAGCTGCTCGCCATTTCTTCCACCACCCGCGAGGCTTTTTGGGGAATTCAGATCGTAGACGTCTCCAGCGGGCAGACGCTGTACGAGTTGAATCCCGACCGTTTATTCGTTCCCGCGTCGAATACCAAGCTGTTCACCACGGCGCTGGCGCTCACCCGCCTGGGTCCCGATTTCACCTCCCAGACCCGTGTGCTGGCCGATACCGCCGTCGACGCCGAAGGGCGCATCCACGGCTCGCTCATTCTCGCAGGCGGCGGCGATCCCAACCTCTCCGGCCGCGCCATTCCCTATCGCATGGGATCTCCCGCCGGCAATCCCCTGGCGGCCCTCGACGATCTGGCGGACCAGGTCGCGGCCCGCGGCGTCAAGCGCGTCGATGGCGATATCGTAGGCGACGACACATGGTACGTCTGGGAGCCTTATTCCGAAGGCTGGGCCATCGACGATCTGCAATACGATTACGGCGCCGCGGTTTCCGCGCTTACCCTGAATGACAACACTCTCGCCATAACCGTCCAGCCAGGGGAACGCGCGGGCGACTTGGCGACGCTGACGCTCGCACCGCCGGTCGAGGTCTACACCATCGAAAACCGCGTCCGCACCGTCGAGGGCGGGGTGCGGAAGATCGATTTTGAGCGCGCAGCGGATGGCTCGCAGGTCCGTATCTGGGGTTCAATACCGCTCCGCGACCGCGGCGAAACGCTGCTGCTCGGCGTCGCGGACCCGGCCCGTTACGCCGCGTTGGCATTCCGTCAGGCCCTTGAAGAGCGTGGCATTGTGGTGCACGGCGGCGCCATCGCCCGGCACCTCTACCGCGACCAGACCACCGACCTGTTGCAAGCGCCCTCCGCTGCGGCTCTCTCCGGCGTGGAACTGGCGCGGCGTACTTCCGCGCCGCTCATCGAAGACCTGCGCATAACCGACAAAATCAGCCAGAACCTGCACGCCGAAATGGCCCTCCGCGCCGTCGGCCGAGCCCGCCGCAACGTGGGCAGCGTGGAGGCCGGCCTTGAGGAACTCCGTGCTTTCCTGAGCGAAGCCGGCATCGACCCGGCTTCCTGGGATATCAACGACGGCTCCGGCTTGGCGCGCCTCAACCTGGTGACCCCCTCAGCCACCGTGAAGCTGTTGCGTTTCATGATGGCCTCGCCCGCGCATGACGCCTGGCTCTCCCTGCTCCCCGTGGCAGGTCGTGATGGCACGCTCAGCGCGCGCTTCGGCGACAGCCCCGCCGCCGGCCGCGTCTACGCCAAAACCGGCACAGTCTCCCACGTAAGTGCGCTATCCGGCTATGCCAAACGCCCCGACGGAACCTGGGTTGCCTTCTCCATCCTGGCCAACAACTACAACGGCCCACCCTCGGAAATCCGCGGCGTCATGGACAGCATCTGCGCCCTGCTCGTGGAGTAGGCGAGTAGGTCCTACAGCAGCCCATTTCTCCGCGCCAGTGGGGCGGGCCTCCTGGCCTGCCTTCTTCGGGTCTATGCTGCTTTGTGGGGCAGGCGATTCACCTGCCCTCCGCGCGCGCACCCACTTCAATTCGCGCTGGGCGCCCTCTCCGCCCTGTCAACCACTAGCACTTCCACGCTCTCTTTCCCGCTCTCCAACCTTAGCCCCAGTTGATCCCGCAGAATCCCCTGCCACAGCGTGAACGCGTCCCCGCCCGGCTCCGGTTTCAACTCCACGCGAATCTCATAGCTCCCCGTAAGCCCGGTCCTATCCACCACTGGAACCGGCGGCCCGCTCGCGATGCTTGGCTTCCCAGGGTCGTCAATCGCAGGGATGCTCAATTGAATCGATAGCAGATTGGCGAACTGCCGCAAGTCGCCCCGAAACAAAAAGCCTCCGCCAAGGCCGTGGTACTGCACGGCGGCGCCCTCCGCATCCTGTATTGAGTGGATCTTCACCCCGCCCCTGTCCGCGACCAATCGATAAACCCTGAGTTCCCTGGTCTCGCGATGCGCCAACAAACCGAATCGCTCCGCCAGCAGCGCTCGAAGCATGATCGCGAGCTGTTCCTTGCCCGCCGGTCCGGCAGCCTTCGCCTCGATATCGTATTCGTTGACGTCCAGCCAACCCGGCCCGCCGAACACCTGATATGGTTGCAAACCGTATGCCCCTACAATAAGCTGCTTCAACGTCACATTTCTGCCGCCGACCCCCGCCGGCCCGAAAGAGACCTCGCTGCCCGCGTCCTTACCCAGAGCCTGCCGGCTAGGCCTGACGGAAGCTACGTCGAATGCGGGAGGACCCGCCGCGCTCTGGCCAAAACACGTCCAAGCCGCTAACGCCACAAGGCTCCCCGCCGCACCGCGCATCTCTCGATTGTACGCCTCGCCTTTTCCCCTCGCCATACGCTTCATAACACCGCAGCTTCGTGGTGCTATCAATCACAGGAGAATCAAGTGGTTACCTTGCGCTTGGCATCTCTTCCGGTGTATACTCGAGTTTCGATGCGGTTCGCCTTCGCCAACTCGTTTAGCGGCCGGTTCCGGTTCGATTACCGGGCCCGGTAGAGTGGCGTTGGTTTAAACCGCATTGCAAATCGCGTTTCACCAACCCACTCCGAGGAGTGGGTTTTTTATTGAAGGGGAGCTAAGACAATGATCATTTCCATGCGGCCGCATGCCACCCGGGAAGAAATCGACCACGTATGTGAACGCATTCGGGAGTTCGGCTACAAGGTCCACTCCATCGAAGGGGAGGAGCGCGTTGTGATCGGCGTGGTCGGCGTCGGCGACGTCACTCCGTGCCTGGAGTCTCTCGAAGCCACGCCCGGCGTCGAACGCGCCATGGCCATCTCCGCGCCGTACAAGTTCGTCAGCCGTGAGTTCAAGCCGGAGCGCACCGCCGTCAAGGTCAACGGCGTGACCGTCGGCGGCGGCGAGTTCGTCACCATCGCCGGCCCGTGCTCGGTCGAAAGCGAGAAGCAGATCATGGAGACCGCCGAGGGCGTCGCCGCCGCCGGCGCGAACATGCTGCGCGGCGGAGCCTTCAAACCGCGCACTTCGCCTTACGATTTTCAGGGTCTCGAACTGGAGGGCCTCAAACTCCTGCGCAAAGCCAAGCAGGCCACCGGTCTTTCCATCCTCACCGAAGTGATGAGCGATAGCGACGTGGACATGGTCGCCGAATACGCCGATTGCATGCAGGTGGGCGCGCGCAACATGCAGAATTTCGCGCTGCTCAAATCGCTTGGGGCGTGCGGCCGTCCCGTGCTGCTAAAGCGCGGCATGAGCGCCACCATCAAGGAACTGCTCATGTCCGCCGAGTATGTCGTGGCGCACGGCAACCCCAATGTCATCCTCTGTGAGCGCGGCATCCGCACCTTCGAAACCTACACCCGCAACACCTGCGATATCGCGGCCGTGCCTGCCCTCAACGAATTGACGCATCTGCCCGTGATCCTCGATCCCAGCCACGCCACCGGCAAGCGCAGCCTCATACCCGCCCTCTGCCGCGCCGGGGTCGCCATCGGCGCCGATGGCCTGGTGTTGGAAGTCCATCCTTGCCCCGAAAAGGCCTTCAGCGACGGCGCCCAATCTCTTAAGCTGCCCGATTTTGCGCAGTTGATGCGCGACCTCCAGCCCTACCTGCGGCTGTGGAAAGAGGCCCGCGCGCCGCTCGCCCAAGCCGTCGCCTGACCCCGTTCTCCTGTGCCATACTGCGGGGGTGAGACTCAATCCGCGCGCCCGGTTGGCCGTACTGACAGCCGCCGTTTTGTGCCTGCTGGCGGCCGCCGGCGCGCTCTGGCTCCGCGCCCGCGCGCTCCGTCCCGCTGCCCTCATCGCTCGATTGCCCAGACGCGATGCGCTCATCGCCTACATCGATTTCGACGCCCTGCGCCGCGCCGGCATTTTGCAACTCCTCGACGGTTCCACCGTGGGCCAGGACCCCGAATACCGTAGCTTCGTCGAAAGGACCCGCTTCGACTACGCGCGCGACCTGGATGTGGCTGTCGTGTCCTTCTCACCCGGCGGCAAATTCCTCCTCTTGCGCGGCCGCTTCGATTGGAAAAGCCTGGACGCCTACGTCCGCAGCCAGAACGGCCAATGCGACGATTCCCTATGCCGCATGACCGGCAGCGCGCCCGAGCGTCTGATCTCCTTCTTCCCCCTGCGTTCGAACCTGATGGCGCTGGCCGTGAGCCAGGACGATAGCGCCGCCTTGCGCATGTCCACGCCGGCCCCAGCGGACGCCATGGAGATCCCCGCCGCACCTGTCTGGCTATCCATCCCCGCCTCCACACTAAGATCGTCCGAGAGCGTTCCCCCCGGCGCGCGTCCGTTTGCGGACGCCGTAGGACAAGCCGATTCCGTCACCCTGGCCTTCACACCCGAAGCCGCCCGCATCGCCGCCACGCTCGATATCCGCTGCCGCAAGCCGGCCGATGCCGTGGAAATCGCGTCGCGTCTTACCGCCGCCACCACCCTCTTGCGCGACGCCCTGGCCAAGGAGCACCAGCAACCCGCCCCGGCCGGCTTAAGCGGCGTCCTGGCCGCCGGAGTGTTCCGCGCCGAAGGCCCCCGCGTGCTAGGCCGCTGGCCCATTGAGAAAGCCTTCCTGCAAACCGTACTAGCCGGCAATTAGGTGGGGCGGACCTCCTGGTCTGCCTTCTTCGTCTTCTTCGTCCACCGCGGCCCCACCAGGTGCCGTCGGGTATACAGTAATGGATGAAGGCGGCTTGGCAGACCGTGGAGGCTACTCAAGTGAGCATCAAACGGCTGATAGGTAGCGCGGCAGGATTGTCCCTGGCTTTGGCGCTGCTGTTGTCCGTCCCCGCAGCAACCCAGGTCCCCGCTCCCGGCGGCGCACAGCCCCAGATGACTCCGCGGCCACTCTACGAAGCCGCGAAAGCCCTTCAGCGGGCGTATGCCGTCCCGGTCACCTACGAGGATCCGATACTCCGGTGGGTTGGTGATATGGACGGGAGAGAGGCGAACGGGAGCATGCATTACGCGCCAAAAGGCGGAGTGCTCAAGTTGCCGGACGACTTGACTCCCACGCGTACACCAAAGCTCGATGCTGGCGCGCTCGGGAAAGTGCTCGACCTGTTCCACCAGCTCAATCCGGATGGGCCGCATTTTCGGCTGCTCCAGAGCCGGTATGCTTTCCACATATTGCCGGATTCAGTCCGTGACGAGAATGGCCAGCGCATGAGCGCTTCATCGCTCCTTGACGTCAGAATTAGCGTGCCGGAGGAGGCGCGTTCGTCCACTGGGCACCTCACGGCCATTTGCGATGCCGTCAGTGCGGCGTCGGGCATGACGGTGCGCTTTTCCGGGCCTTACGTGGACTGGACGTTGAACGGCCTCGTGCCGCCGACACAGGCGATGCTGTCCATGGCCAGCGAGGCGGAGCGGAGGCGGTACTACTTTACCTGGGGTGCGCCCGAGCAACCCGCGCGCCAAGCGCTGATTGATTTGCTGGAAGGCTCCCCGACCTCGCTCTCCTGGCAACTGCTCTGCAGCGCCAATAATGAGCCATCAGGGAAGCGCCTCTGCGTGCTGAACATGTCGATGATGGAGACCACCGTCACCGGTCCTGACGGCCAACCCGCAGTGCGGCCCGTCGAATTTGACCGTTGCGGCGACCACTGCCCGCCTCCGCCTCGCCCTCAGCAATAACCCCGCTCACGCCAGCAGCGCTTCCACTCCATGCCCCTTCAGCATGTCCTGGTACTCCGCAGCCAGCGCCGTGTCCGACACCACAACATCCGCCACTTCGAGCGGCGCCAGATGAATCATCGACGCCCGCCCGAACTTCGTGTGATCGGCCACAATCACCACCTTGCGCGCCACTTCAATCATCTTCCGCTCGTGGCTCACTACCAGCGTGTTGCTGTTGCTGAACCCCGCCTCCGTCACCCCGCCGATGCCCATGATCAGCACGTCGGCCGTCAGCCCGCCCAGCATCTGCTCGCACAGCGGACCCACCATCAGGCGCAGGCGCGGATACAGATAGCCGCCCGTCAGCGTCACTTCAATCTCGCGCGAATCGTTGAACAGCTCCGCGATCGGCAGCGAATTGGTGATGGCTTGCAGCGAGTGGTTCTTCAGCGCGCGCGCCACGCAAGCCACCGTCGAACCGCCGTCCAGGATGACCGTCTGTCCGTCCTCAATCAGGCCCGCCGCCATCGCGCCGATCCTCCGCTTCTCCTCCGCCATGCGCGTGCTTTGCCAATCGAAATCCAGGTCGTGTCCCCGCGGCTCCACCGCCATCGCGCCGCCGTAGACTCGCTTCAACAGGCCTTCCTTTTCGATGGCGATCAGGTCCCGCCGCACCGAGGATTCCGAAGCGTCCAGCTCCCGGCAGAGCGTCCCCAGGTCGATAAACTCCTGCGATTCCAGGAGCCCGCGGATGCGTAACTGGCGGCCGGCGGCTTTCATGCCTTCGATTTTTCAAGCGCCGCCATCACCGCGTCCGTCACCGCCTGCACAATGCTCTCCACGTCCTCGGCCGGTGGCGCCGCGGGCGCCGTCGAGCACGTGCGCGGCGGAATGGAAATGCCACCAGGCTGATCCGGCAGGTCGCAGAGCTGGCATTCCTTCATGCCGATCCGCTCGTCGGGCAGACCCATCTTCTGTTTGATGCCAAGCAGGTCGCTGGCCTTGTCCTCGCCGAAGTGCGTGACCGGCGTGCCAAGCTGGCTCGCCAGCATGAGCGTCCAGCAGTAAGTGTCCACCACTTCCACGAACCATTCCGCGTGCGTCAGCGTATCCGCCCAGCACACGATGCCGTGATTGGCCAGCAGAATCGTGTTGTGGTCCTTCGCCACCGGGATCACCGTCTCCGCGAACTTCTGCGTGCCCGGCGTTTCGTAGGGAGTCAGCGCCACTTTGCCGATAAACACCTCGAACTCCGGGATCACGCAAGTGGGCGGAACGCGGCCGGTAATCGCGTACGCCGTCGCGTGCGGCGGATGGCAGTGCACCACGGCCTTGGCCTCCGGAACCGATTTGTAAATTTCCAAATGCAGCAGAATTTCGCTCGTGCGCGGCTTCCCACCCGCAAGTTGTTTGCCCGAGAGATCCACCAGGCACAGGTCCTCCGGTTTCAAGTCGGATTTGCTGACCAGCGTGGGCGTGCAGATCACCGCGTCCTGCGCGATGCGGTAGGAAATGTTGCCGCCGTTCCCGTCCACGTATTGCCGCTGCCACAGCTTGCGCCCCACATCCACAATTTCCGCCTTGATGGGCGCGGCTTCGGGGGAATCGAGCAGCGCTTGCCACGGGTTCTTGGCCGCCGCGCTCCCGCCCCCGGCTTGCGCCTTGAGCGCAATCCCTTTGGCCGAAATCGCGTCGCGCGCCGATGGCGTCAGAATCGCGCCTTCTCGCACCAATACTTCCCCGGCCCCCGCGCGCACCGCCCCATCGATGTCCTCCGCGGTTACCACCCGATATGCCGTGAGATCGAAACTCGTCATGGTCTAGCCTTTCGGACTGAAGATTTCCCTTTTGGCGGATGATACTCGATGTTCTCCGCGATCAGCGCGCAATACGCGTCCACCGGGACGTTCCCCGGCCAGAACGGGCTCGCCGCCGTCCGCCCTTCGACAAAACCCACCACGTGCCCGGTTCCCGAGCCGAGTTGATCGGCCGCGATAATCGGCTTTCCGCCGCCCAAACCGCTGCCCGCTGCCAGGCGTTCCCCGGTGATGGGTTCCACAATCGCCAGCCGTATGCCCTGCAACTCCGGGACCGCCAGGCTCAGCACCACGCTGCCGCGCACCACGCCCAGCCTCATGCGGTTCCCTCCATGTAAACCTCATCCACAATCCCCGCCACCAACAACCGCACGGGCGTCGTATTCCCCACCGCCTTCCGCAACGGCTCATTCTCCGTCGTCACCATCACGGTCGATCCCAGTCGCGCCCCCATCGTATCCACCAACACCAGCGGGTCTCCGCTCGTCGAGCCATCCGCCTCCAGCCGCTGGCCGATCAGCAGACGCAATCCCGCCAGCGTCTCGTGCTTGATCGTCGAAGTCACCGTGCCGTCGATTCGCGCTAGAAACATAGCGTCATGGCTTCTCTACAATGGTCCCTTCCACTTCCACCGTGTCCACGATTCCCACAATCACCGCGTCCACCGGCGCGCCCTTCGTGTTATGCGTCAGCCGGGCTGAGCTTCCCTGCGTGAACAGCACGCACTCGCCCACCCCCGCTCCCACGCTGTCCACCGCCACAATCGAGCTGCCCGATTGCACCAGCGTCTTGTCCCTATTGATATAGGGCTGGATGAATAGCAGCTTCATCCCCTGGAACTCGGGGCTCTTTTGCGTCGCGACCACGTTGCCGATGACCTTCGCCAGAAACATTTGGCGCTACTTTGGCAGGATGACCGTCAAATCGTCGTGCGGGCGCGGAATCACATGCACGCTCACCAATTCGCCCACCGTGCGCGCCGCCGAAGCGCCCGCTTCCACCGCCGCCTTCACCGACGCCACGTCGCCCGCCACAAAGGAGGTGCACAGGCCGCTGCCCACTTTCCTCCATCCCTTGAACTGAACCTTGGCAGCTTTCAGCATGGCGTCCGTCGCGTATACCAGCGGCGTCAGCCCCTTCGTCTCAATCATTCCGATAGCCGTAAGTTCCATAGGTCCTCCTACCGCAGCATCCCTTCAATCAGTCCGTCATGCGGCCGCGGGATGATGTGCGAAGACACCAGCTCTCCCACCCGCCGCGCCGCCGCCGCGCCCGCGTCCACCGACGCGCGCACGCTGCCCACGTCGCCGCGCACCACCGACGTCACATACCCGCCGCCGATTTCAATCGACCGCACCAGCCGCACGCCCGCCGCCTTGCACATGGCGTCGCTGGCTTCCACCACGCCCACCAGGCCTTTGGTTTCGATCAGCCCCAGCGCGCTCGTGTCCGCCTCAGCCTCCCCTTTCTTCGCGGGAGTCTGTTGCCAGAACGGCCCAAGCTCGTCGTGCGGACGCGGGATCACCACCACGCTCGACAACTCACCCACCCTCCGCGCCGCCGCCGCTCCCGCGTCCGTCGCCGCTTTCACGGCCGCCACGTCGCCCTCCACGAACGCCGTCACCAGGCCGCTGCCCACCTTCTCCCAGCCTGCGAACGTCACGTTCGCCGCCTTCAACATGGCATCGGACGCTTCGAAAAGCGCCACCAGTCCTTTGGTTTCGATCATGCCTAACGCTTGCTTCATTCCCGCTGTCCTCCTATTTGACAAGCTCAATCTCCTTGGCGAGGTGCAGCCCGCAGGCGTTGGCCTCGTCGGTATCCATGTGTACGTTGAGCAGGACGTTCTTGTCCACCCTCACGCGCACCCGCTCGAACGTCACGGCGGCCAGTCCGGCCACCCGCAACTTCATTTCGTCGCCCTGCTTCACCCCGTAGTAAGCCGCCTCGGCGGGGTTCATGTGGGCGTGTATGGCCGCGCGAATCACGCCTTCCTTCAACTCCACCATTCCCCGCGGCCCCATAATGAACGCGCCGGCCGATCCGTCAATGTCTCCCGAAAGCCGGATCGGCACGTTCTCCAGGCCCAGGCTGATGGTGTCCGTGAACGCCAGCTCCACCTGCGACCGGCTCCGCAGCGGCCCCAGTATTCTCAGGTTCGAAATCAGCCGGCTGCGCGGACCGATCAGCGTGACCGTCTCCTTAGCCGCGAAATGCCCCGGCTGGTAGAGCGGCCGATGTACGGTCAACTGATAGCCCTCCCCGAAAAGTTGATCCAGGTGTTCGCGGCAGAGGTGCATGTGACGCGCCGAGGCGTCCACAACCAGCGTCGGCGCGGTCGGGCCACTGGAGAATCCCGCCATGCGCTCCCTGACGATTCTCCGTACGATTTCTTCGACGGCGGTTCTCGCTATCGCGCCCATCGGTTCGAACCCCCTGCCTCAATTTGATCGACTTTGGAGCAGTTTGACAGAACTTCGACCGTGGCCCGCGCCACGATGCGCTCTTCATCCGCCGGCACCACATAGATCGCCGCTGGAGATGCGTCCGCCGAAATCCGTGCTTCGGAATGCGCCGCCAGGTTCGCCGCGCCATCCAGTTGCATCCCGAACGCCTCCAGGCCGCGGCAGATGGCGTCGCGCACGGCGGCGTCGTTCTCGCCGATGCCGCCCGAAAACGTCAGCACGTCAATCCCGCCCAATTCCACCAGGAACGCGCCGATGTAATGCCTCACCGCGCGCACGAAAACGTCCAGCGCCAGCCTCGCGCGCCGGTCGCCCGCGTCGGCGGCATTTTCGATATCCCGCATATCGCCGGACCCGCCACTCAGCCCCGCCAGTCCCGATTTCGTGGCCAAAATATTCGCCATCTCGTCCACGCCCATCGCCAGCCGCTTCATTACATACAGCGCCGCGAACGCATCCACGTCCCCCGCCCGATTGCAGTGCGGAATGCCGGATTGCGCCGAAATGCCGAAACTGGTGTCGATGGCCATTCCCGCGCGGATCGCCGCCAGGCTAGAGCTTCCGCCCAGGTGGCAGGAAATGTGCCGCAAGTCCCGCCGGCCGAGCAGTTCCTGCGCCCGCTCGCTGGCCGCGCGGTGGCTCGCCCCGTGGAATCCATACCGCCGTACGCCCAACTCCTCTTTCCATTGGTACGGGACCGAATACGTAATCGCGCTCTCCTCAAGCCGTTCGTAAAACGCCGTCTCAAACAGCGCCACCAGCGGAAGTCCGGGCAGCCGCTTCTGAAACGCGCGCATGGCTGCCATATACGGCGGATTGTGCGCCGGCGCCAGAAACGTGAACTCCTCCATGGCGCGAAGCACCTCATCGTCCACCAGCCGCGCGCCGCTCAGCGGACCCGCATGTACCGCTTTGAAGCCCACCGCGTCCAGCCCATCCGCGCCGCCGATCTCGCTCATGCACCGCTCGATGGCCACCCCGTAATCGGGACACCCACCCGGCTGCCCAATGCGCTCCACCACGCCCCGGCCCGTCACCGAGCCGCTCCGCATGTCATAGAGACGGTACTTGAACGAGGTACTGCCGATATTGGCTACCAGAATCTTCATTCGGATATTAGAATCCAAACTGCAATTGTACACCCCCTTACCCTTCAATATCAATCAAAATCGTTCATAATGCGCCAAAAGTGGGGCGGGACGGGGTGCCCACGCCGCTAGTGGGCCCGCCTGCCTTCTTAGTAGCCCAACCGAGTCCTGTGCTCGCAAACTCAGTAAACTGGTGGGGGTTCAAGGAGCATCTTGTGAAGATTTTTTGGGTCGGTCTTACGGTGTTTGTCTTCTTAACGGCGGTTCCGGCGCAGCAGTCCTCCGCCACGCAGCCGGACACAGGCCTATTCCTCCCCAGCCACTGGGTGCGCGGCTATGTGGATGTTGCCGTCGCGCCTCCCACCAACGAGCCCGATCTGGGTCGCTGCGCCGCGTCCACCGGTCAGTTCGGCCCCAATGCGCCCTGCGCCGCATTCGCGCGTTACCTGACCGGCGGTTATCTCGAAGTGCAGCCTTTTGGACGAACCCCGCTGCGCCGCCTGTTCCTCTTCGCCCAGCCCGTGCTCTCCCTCGGCAACAACGTTCCGCAGGTCAGCTACACTGCCTCGGCCAATCCCATCGCCCTCGATAACACCATCGGCGCCGGAATCGAACTGTCCAGCAATTTCGAGATCCGGGTCGTTCGTCACAGCGTCTTCTGGCTCGGCCGCTACAACGGCTATCTCGGACCCGCCGACCTCGGTCCCGGCGGCCTCTACGGCCATTACGCCACCGTCGGCGCCCGCTGGTATTTCGGCGGATGGGGCCGCGTCCACGATCCCCAATAGCCAGTCCGAGCGGCGAACGTAAGAGAGCGGTCGCCGGCGCCTTAATTCCTGCACACTACGCTCGCCGCGCCCACCCATCTACACTGGTAGCTCAGGTAAAGGAGCGTTAGTGAAAAATCTTCACCTAGGTCTTGCGGGGTTCGCACTCTTCATGACGGGTCCAATCTTGGCCCAACAGCAGTTCGCCAGTGCGCCGGACACGGGCCTGTTCTTCCCCAGCCACTGGGTGCGTGGCTACGTCGATTTCGAAGTCGCCCCTCCACACAATGAGCCTGACCTGGGACGCTGCTTCGCGTCCACCGGTCAGTTTGGCGCCGGCGCCCCCTGCGCGGCCTTTGCCCGCTACCTGACCGGCGGCTACATCGAAGTGCAGCCGTTCGCCCGAACCGCCCTGCGGCGCGTCTTCTTTTTCGCCAAGCCCGTGCTCTCCCTCGGCAACAACGTTCCGGGCGTCAGCTACACCGCCTCCGCCAATCCTATCGCCCTCGATAGCACCCTCGGCGCCGCCTACGAAGTGTCCAAGAACTTCGACGTCAGAGCCGTGCTGCACACCGTCTATTGGCTCGGCCGCTACGGCGGCTATCTGGGTTACGCCGACCTCGGTACCGGCGGCCTCTACGGCAATTACACCACCGTCGGCGCCCGCTGGTACTTCGGCGGATATAACCGCACGCACGAAATCCAATAGAAGATTGTTCTTATCTATTGAGAACAGTTAAGAGATCTATGATAGGATGTATGGCGGGAGAGACCGAAACCAGGAGCCCCATGACGACTGTCACCATCTCGCTGCCCGAATCGCTAAAGGAGTTCATCGATCGTCAACTTGCGACCAAAGGCTACGGCAATGTGAGCGAGTATTTCCGCTCGCTGCTGCGCGAGGCCCAGAGTGAAGCCGAAGATGCGCGGCTGGAAGCTCTTCTGTTGGAAGGCTTAGCGGGTGGAGAAGACATTCCGATGACGCGCAAGTTCTGGAAGGACCTCAAGACGGAAGCGCGCGGCATCGCCCAGAAGCATAAAACGCGGAAGCGGGCGTGATTTCAGTAATCCGGCCGCGAGCGCGCGACGATATCATCATGAGTTCCTCGTCTTTTATGTTGTGGAGGGTAAACCATGAGGGTTATAAGGGTCCTGCACGGCAAGCGCGATATGGATCGCATTCTGCGGAAAGAGTCGGCCCAGGCTGACGCACTCTATTGAAAACCATGCTGCGTCTTGTACCCCTATGGATTGCCGCCGCGCTTGCCGCGCCCGCCGGCGCCTTCGCGGCTGCCTCATTACGCGACAGCTTCAACTCCCAACAGGCTTACGCCTACACCGCCCAAATCGCCGCTTTCGGTGAGCGCTGGCCCGGATCTCCAGGCCACCAGAAGACCGAGGACCTCATCCACCAGGTCCTCCAAAAGGACGGCGCCCGCGCCGAAGCCGACAGTTTCACCGCCGCCACGCCGCGCGGTCCCATCGCCGTCCACAATATCATCGGCAAATTCAACGTCACCGCCGACCCCAAGCAGCCCATCTTCATCCTGGCCGGCCATTACGACACGCTCTTCCAACCCGGCTTCATCGGCGCCAACGACGGCGCGTCCAGCACCGCCATCCTCCTGTCCTTCGCCGATGCCCTGGCCGGCCAGAAGACCAAAATGCAAATCTGGCTCGTCTGGACAGATCTCGAAGAGGCCATCCACACCTTCGACGATAATGACGGCCTCTACGGCAGCCGTCACCTGGCCGGCGAGCTGGCCGCCAATGGAACCGCCTCGCGCATCCGCGGCTTCTTTCTGCTCGACATGATCGGCGACAAGGATCTCGGCGTCGCTCGCGAAACCGGCTCCAACCGCGCCTTGCAGGATTCCATCGCCCGCGCCGCCGCCCAGTTGGGCTACGGCCAGTATTTCTTCCAATACCAAATCGACATCATCGATGACCACGTGCCGTTCATCCGCGCGGGCATACCCTCCGTGGACGTGGTCGACGCCATCTTCGGCCGCATGGGTCCCCAGTTCGACGCCATGGGCGAGTTTCACCACACCAACGCCGACACCATGGACAAGGTCTCCCGCCGCAGCCTCGAAATCGTCGGCCGCACCATCCTTCTCACCGTCGAGCTCTTGGATCGGTAACAATCGTCCCCTTCGACCCATCCACCAAAACGCGCTCCCCGTCCCTCAACGCTCCGAGGATCCCCGGCACATTCGCCACGGCCGGAATCCCGTACTCCCGCGCCACAATCGACCCGTGACTCAGATACCCGCCGGTCTCCATCACAATCGCCGAAGCGCGCAGGAACAGCGGCGTCCAACCGGGGTCCGTCGAGGGCGCGCACAGCACATCGCCCTGCTGCAAATGCGCCGCATCTTCCGGATGGCGCACCAGCCGTGCCGGTCCCTCCGCCGCGCCGGGCGAAACCGCAATCCCGCTCCACACGCCGTCCACGGCCGCCCGTTCTGAAACATCCGGCTGCCGCGCCTCCATCGCGCCGTCCGCGCTTTCGACAATCGCGTCCGGACAATCCTCCGCCAGCCACGCTTCCTGGCGGCGCGTGCGGTCGCCCGTCAACTCGCGCGCGCCTGCGCCGTCCCACCAGCCGCGAAGCAGGCAGGTCAAGTCCGCGGCGGACAACTCGAACATCTGCTCCGGCGCATCCAATTGCCCCGAAGCCACCAGCCGCAGCCCTACTTCCAGCATCGCCAGCCGCGCCGGAAGCATCGCCGCAACCATCGCCGACTTGCACTCTTCCCGCGCCGCCACCGCCTCCCGAAGCTTGCGCGCGAACCAAAGCAGCATGGGCGCGCGCCAGGGGAACCGGCGCCGCACTTCACCCTCCGCCTCGCGGCGCACCTCCGCGGCAGCTTCCCGGAGATCGCGCGCCGGAGGGTTCGCGCGAATGGCCTCCACTTGCTCCAGGACCCACGCGGGATCCTCCACCCAGCGCGGATTGCGCGCGTCCGTTTCGTACACCGCGCGATGTCCGAACTCCCGCAGGAACGCTTCCACCGTGGACTCCCCACACGCGATCTCATAGAGCCGGTAACCGTGCTCCGCGCTAGCCACCGCGCCGCTTCCCGCCTGCAGGCGATCCACCAGACCCCGATCCTCGATCGCCGCCTCCAGCTCCATTTTCCACGGACCGGACGCGGCATTCGCAAGCCCCACCGTTTGGATCAATGTTTCCTGCAGCCCGGCGATTTCGCGAAACACCTCTTCTATTTCCGCCAACGAGCAGCGCCTGAAGTCCGTCGCGCTGAGGCGCCGCTGCTCCTCCATCTGCCTTCGGACCGCGGGTCTGGCCCTCTGCGCCACGTTCCAAACCAGCCGTAGGAGCCTCAGACCGGCCCAGCGCCGCCGCCGTCCTGCCGCGCCTCGATACGGTTCGGACGGCACGTCGATCTCCGGCTGCTGCCCGCCGATCGTGTTCACGAGCTGGGCCGGCAGAATTCCGAAAGCGTCGTAGAAGCCATACTGCATCGCCGTCAGATCGAAAAATCCGCGTCCGTGAAACCGGCGGATCGCTTCCATGCCGGGCGGAACGGGGTACCCCACCGCCGTCAGAGCAGAGAACAGGACGTCCGCGACAACCTCATCGAGCGCGCTCCAGGAAAACTCGCACCAGCCGTAGGGTTGGTTGTCCTTCAGATTGGCGGTGGACCAGTAGCGCGGCATCCTGGCGGTCGCGGGCCACCCGGCGCGCGGCAGCCCCGTCACGGGGCGCGCCTGCAACAGCCAGAGTTGTCGGCCGTCGTAAGCCCACTCGATATCCTGCGGGTCCTGCCCGCCCCCAAGCGCCCACTGCGCGCGCCTCGCCTGATAAGCGAGTTCCTCTTCTGTGGCCGCGGGCAGCGGCGTGGATTCGGAACTCTCCTCGCGCCGCAGGATGCCGGTGCGGCTGCGCCAGACCGCGCGCCGCGGATTCACACGTCCGCCCAGCACCGCATCGCCAAGGCCTTCAGCGGCTTCGATCGCCACCAGATCGCGCCGCCCGGTGGCGGGGTCGCAGGAAAAAGCCACGCCCGCGCACCGCGCCTCCACCATCTCGCATACCACTACCGCGCACCGGACTTCTTCGTCGCGAAATCCCATGCGGCGGCGATAAGCAACCGCTTCCGGCGTCGCGAGGGAATCCAGGCAGCCCTGCGCCGCCCGCTCGATGGCCGGCACGCCGCTCACGTTCAGGAAACTGCGATGAATGCCCGCGAAAGAGGCGCGCACGCCGTCCTCCGCCGTCGCGCTGGAACGAACCGCCACCTTGGCGCCGGCCAGGCCAAGCCGTTCCATGCCTTCGCGGATGCCGGAAAGCGCCGCCCCCACCGGCAGCACTCCCCCGCGCGGCACGCGGAAGCCATACCGCGCGAGCCGCGCCAGGTTCCACCCCTTGCCGCCACAAGCATCCGGACCCGCCGCGTAAGCCTCCGCCCAACCCAAGAACCCATTCATCGCGCCCATGCGAGCCTGCCCCCGCTGCCCCCAACCGCCAGAATACGACGTAAAGCGCATCTTGCCAACCGAGCCGCGAACGTAAGAGAGCGGTTGCCGGCGCGATCATATTCGTCGCACAGCCGGTTGCAACCTCCACCTGCAACCTCCACCTGTGGCCGGCGTCCGCCTGACAAGTTGTAGACTGAAAAGAACAGAGGTGCGCATGCTTGCAGATTGGATCGTTTCCGATCCCACCGTTATGATGGGAAAGCCCGTGATCGCCGGTACCCGAATTACCGTTGAGGTGATCCTGGAGAAACTGGCCGCTGGCGAAACCGTGGAACAGATCCTGTCGGAGCACCCCCGTTTGACCGCGCAAAGCGTTCGCGCGGCAATGGCATTCGCGGCCGAGGCGTTGCGAGCCGATGTCGTCTATCCGCAGGAAAGACTGGCGGGGTGAGAATTGTCGCCGGCGAAAACGTCGACAAGCAGATCGTCGATTGCCTTCGCGAGCACGGCTACTCGGTAACATCGATCGTCGAGATGGATCCGGGCATCGACGACGAAGCCGTCCTCGCCGCCAGCCGGCAAGAAGGCGCCCTCCTTATCACGGCAGACAAGGACTTTGGGGAACTGTGCTCCGCCATGGCCTAACGCATCGGGGCATTCTGCTCTTGAGGCTCGCCGGGCTGGAACCGGAAGCCAAGCCGGCATTGGTCCTTAGCGCCATGGAATCGCATGCCGAAGAACTGCAGCTAGGTTTCGCGGTCCTCTCCGCGCGGACTTTGCGCATCCGCAAACGCAGCGGCTAACGCCCTTCCCTACTCCGCCAAAATCACGTCCAGCGTCCGCGGCCCGTGCACGCCCTGAATGCGCGTCATTTCAATATCGGCGGTCGCCGAAGGCCCAGCAATCGTCGTCAACAATCGTACGCCGCCTTCGTGCATCGGCCGCAATGCCTCCGGCACGGTCTCCACCACCTGCTCCGCAAAAACGATGCACAAGTGATAGTCGGGGACCAGCGTCAGAGCGCGCCGTCCCTCGGCGGTCGAGTGCCGCAATACGATGCTCCCGGTTGCCGCGATCGCCGCCGCGCATCCCGTGAGCGCGCCTTCGGCTTTGTCCAGCCCTTCCACGCTGCCCGAATCGCATGTCACGAACTCCATCGTCTCCGGCAGCCATTCCCGCGGCACGCCATCGGGGATCAGCAGTCGGGATTTGCCCCGGGCCGCCGCCGCCCGCGCAATCGCGGCCGGCAGATCCGCCCGGCTCGCGCGAGAAACGCCCGCGCCGTACCCCTTGAGCCGCTCTTCCAGCAGGCCGAGAAGCGCGGCGCGCTCAAGAGTTCCGGATTGCCGGTACTTCCGCGGAATGGCCGCATACTCCGCCGCTCTGTCTTCCCCGCGCCCGTCCACCGCCCGGCGGATCTTCTCCAGGATCTCGGTTTTCGCGTCGCTCATGCGTTCTTCCCCCCGCTGCGCGCCGCCCACCAATCGCGGAACGATTCTTTCGGGATCGCCGCCAAATCGCGGAACGCGGTCCATCCTCCCAACATGCCCGGCAGATTGCGAAGTTGCCCCTCGTGCTCGAAGGGCCACTGGCACAGCCGCGCCAGCTTCTGCGCCGCCGCCAGCCGGTCGCCATCCGCCAATGCCACCGCCGCCGCTTTCATCGCCACGCGCTCCGCCAGTGGCGGATAGCCGCTCTCCACCAGTTTCCCGCGCAGATGAATCAGGATCTCCGGAATGTCGATCTTCACCGGACACACCTCGTAGCAGGCGCCGCATAAAGACGACGCGTAAGGCAGCGACTTCGAGTGCTCCATCCCCTGCAACTGCGGGCTCAGAATGGCGCCGATCGGCCCGCTGTAGATCGATCCGTAGGCGTGCCCCCCAGTCTGCCGGTACACCGGGCACGCATTCAGGCACGCGCCGCAGCGAATGCAATCGAGCGTCTCCCGCGCTTCCTTATCGGCCAGCACGCCCGTGCGGTTGTTATCGAGCAGCACCACGTGGAACTCGCGCGGTCCGTCGCCCGCCGTCACCCCGGTCCAAATCGAGTTGTACGGGTTCATTCGCTCGCCGGTCGCCGAGCGCGGCAGCAATTGCAAAAAAACTTCCAGGTCGTTGAAGCTGGGAATCACCTTCTCCACGCCCAGCATCGTGATCAGAATCTCCGGCAGCGTGACGCACATCCGCCCATTGCCTTCCGATTCCACCACGCAGATCGATCCCGTCTCCGCGATCGCGAAGTTCGCTCCACTGAAGCCCGCCTTGACCCGCAGGAACTTCTCGCGCAGGTAGGCGCGCGCCGCCGCCGCCAGGTCTTCGGGCCGGTCGCCGAGTTCCTGGAGCTTCATCTTCTTCAGGAAGATCTGCCGGATTTCGGCGCGGTTGCGATGCATCGCCGGCACCACGATGTGCGACGGTTCATCCTCGCCGAGTTGCACAATCATATCGGCCAAATCGGTCTCGTGCGCCGTGATGCCCGCGTCGTGCAGCGCCACGTTCAACTGCGTCTCGTCCGAAGTCATCGTCTTGACCTTGATGACCTCGTTCTGGCCGCGCCCTTGCAGTAGGCCGGTCACAATGCGGTTGGCTTCGTCCGCGTCGCGCGCCCAATGCACCTGCCCGCCCGCCCGCGTGCAGTTCGTCTCGAACTGCTCCAGATAAAAATCCAGATAGCGCAGCGTGTGCTCTTTGATGGCATGGGCGGCCTCGCGCAGCTCCTCCCAATCCGCCATTTCCGCCACCACTTTGGCCCGCTTGCCGCGTATGGTGTCCGTCGCGCGCCGCACATTCTGGCGGACCTGCGTATTTCCCATCAGCCGTTTCGCCGCGCCCGGAAACGCCGGCGCGTGGTCCGCTTTTCCCACCCGTACGCTCATGCCGCGCCTCCAGCCTGCGCGTTGGGACCGCTAGCGCCCAGGATTTCCGCGATGTGCAGGCAGCGTACCGCCGCCCGTTCGCGGCTGAGCGCCCCGCCAATGTGCATCAGGCACGAGTTGTCCACGCCCGTGCAGATCTCCGCCTGCGTGTCCAGGACGTAGCGGATTTTCTCCGAAACCATGGCCGCCGACACGTCCGGATTCTTAATCGCGAACGTCCCGCCGAACCCGCAACACTGTTCGCGGTAGGGCAGCTCGATCAGCCGAATCCCGCGCACCTGTTGCAGCAGCCGCCACGGCTTGTCCCCGATCTTCAGCGAGCGGATCGCGTGGCACGACGTATGCAGCGTCACCGAGTGCGGGAAAAACGCTCCCACATCGGTCACGCCCAGTTTATCCACCAATAGCTCGGAAAACTCGAACACGCGCGGCAGCATGTCGTCCACCGCCTGCCGCAGCGAAGCGTCGCCCGCCCCCTCCGCCATCTTCGGAAAGTGATCGCGAATCATGGCCACGCACGACGCCGACGGTGCGCAAACTGTCTCCGCGTCGCGAAACACCTCCAGAAAATGCAGCATCATCGGGAACGCGTCCCGCTGGTATCCCGTGTTGTAGTGCATCTGGCCGCAGCAAGTCTGCCGGCGGCGGAACTCCACAGTGTGTCCCAATCTCTCGAGCACGCGCACCACAGCCTTCCCGGTTTCCGGAAAGAGCATGTCGTTGTAGCAGGTGATAAACAGGGAAATCAACATGAGGGCGCCAACTACCCTTTATACGCCGAAGCCGTGGCGCCCGCCACTGGTCCGAAAAAGGGGCGGCCGCATTTTCGTCCCCGGGCGGGCGCCCCGGCGTGGGATGCTCGTCCCCCAGGCGGCGGCAACGGATGAGTGAATCCCCGTTCCAGGGTCAAAGTACGAGATCCCCGTTTGAACAAAGCCGCTGGCGCGGCGGACGCTGGGCTGTGCTCCTCTCCGGGCCCGCGGCAAGTGCTCCTCTCCGGGCCCGCGGCAAGATAAAGTGCGGGTCACAAGGAGAACTTGT
>Ga0181535_10000466_pt1 | contig 61046 bp, 52 predicted proteins | sample PEATcosm2014_Bin_44_FD_119774 | JGI IMG/M metagenome (GOLD analysis project Ga0181535, IMG submission 119774) | Peatland microbial communities from MTU Mesocosm Facility, Houghton, MI, USA - PEATcosm2014_Bin17_30_metaG | ecosystem: Environmental > Terrestrial > Soil > Wetlands > Peat | place... | reverse complement strand
GTGGGGGGGGGGGGGGGCGGCGGGGGGGGGGGGGGGGGCGGGGGCGGGGGCCGGCTCGATTCCTGGCGGGGCTCGGTGGGGGGGTGGGACATCGGGTGGGGCGTCGGCGGGCGGGTTGGCGGAAGGCCGCTCCATTACTGTCGCGGCTCGGATGTCTGTCGCGGCTCGGTTGGCGGCTTGCGGTTTCACGTTTCCGGTTTTCCCGACCACCTCGCGGACGTAATCCTCGATGCCCTTCAGGAACGGCTCAAGCTGCGCCTTGCCGCGCTGGATGCGCGCGAGGTACGCTTCCCACTGGCCCGTCATGGCGGGACTCTTTACTTCCGGGTGAACGATCTCGATGAGGCGTACGCCTTTGGCGGTGGCTTCGAGAGTCTTGCCGGTTCGGACGATATAGCCGCGTTTGAGCAGCACCTCGATGATGGAAGCGCGGGTGGCCGGCGTGCCCAGGCCGGTCTCCTTCATGGCGTCGGAGAGTTCCTTTTCGTCGAGCGTCTTGCCGGCCGTCTCCATGGCGGTGAGCAGAGTTCCTTCCGTGAAGCGCTTGGGTGGGCGCGTCTTCTTGCGGAGGGACTCAACCTTCGCCACTTCTTGCGGATCGCCCTGCTTCAGGCCGGAGGGCAGGGTTTGTTCGGCGTTCGCGGCCTTCCGGGCCGGCGCGAGATCGAGCGCCTTCCAACCGGCTTGTTGCACAGCCGTGCCGGAGGTGTGATAGCGGTCCACCAGATCGGCGTTGCGAATGGCGGTGATCACGGTGGTGACCGACCAGACGTGATCCTCGTGCCAGGCGCTCAGCAAGCGGCGGCAGACCAGATCGTAGATTTTGCGCTCTTCAGGGGAGAGCCTGGCTTTCTCGGGCGGGGTGACGGTGGGAATGATGGCGTGGTGATCGGTGACCTTGGCATCGTCCACGAAACGGCGTCCCAGCGGACGCTCCCCAGTGCCCGGGGCCAGGTGGGCTTGATACGGCGCCCCGATGGCCTGGACGATCCGCGGCAGCGTGGCCGCCACATCGTGAGACAAATGGCGGCTATCGGTTCGCGGATAGCTCAGCAGCTTGTGGCGTTCATAAAGCGCCTGGGCTAAGTCGAGCGTATGTTGCGCGCTGAAGCCGAACAGGCGGTTGGCATGACGCTGCAACTCCGTCAGATCGTAGAGCGGCGGCGGAGGCATCCGCTCGGTTGTGGACTCGATAGATTCGATGGCGGCCGCGCCGGTGCGCGCGCGTTCGACGATGCGCGCGGCCTCTTCCCCATTCGCCGGAAGCCGCATCGACTGCTGCAGCGTTTCCGCATTGCCCGCGCCTTCGGGCCGGTTGCGAAACCAAGTGCCCTGATAACGGCTCTCCTTCGGCCCACCTGTGGGGTGGAAGGTGGCAAGCACTTCCAGGTAGTCTTCCGGGACGAAACTGCGAATCGCCAACTCGCGTTCGACAAGCATGGCCAGCGCGGGAGTCTGCACGCGCCCCACCGACAGATCCTCTCCATAGGCCAGGGAGTAGGCGCGGGACAGATTCATGCCAACGAGCCAGTCGGCGCGACTGCGGCCGCGCGCGGCATCCGCCAGAGGGTTGTAATCGGTCCCGGGGCGGAGCACGGCGAAGCCTCTGCGGATGGCGTCGGGCGTCAGCGAGGAGATCCACAGGCGGCTGAAGGGCTTGGCGCACTCGGCCGCCTCGTAGATGTAGCGGAAGATGAGCTCGCCTTCGCGGCCGGCGTCGGTGGCGCACACCACGCGTGCGACGCGCGGCGAATTGACGATCTTACGGACTATCTCAAACTGGTCCTTCGTTTTTTCGTAGACCACCAGCGGCCAGCGGTCGGGCAGCATGGGGAGCAGGTCGCGCCGCCACTGACGCCAGGCCGGTTCGATCTCATGAGGCTGGGCCAGCGCCGCCAGATGGCCGATGGCCCACGTGACCACGTAGCCGTTGCCGTGCAGGTAGCCGTCGCCTTTGGCGGTGGCGCCCAACACGGCGGCAATGTCGCGAGCCACCGAGGGCTTCTCGGCCAGCACCGCAACGGTACCCGATTCCTGGGGGGACATTGTGAGAATTCCAGTGTAGCGGGGGGGCAATCGCCGCGCGGAATGCAGGCCAGCAAAGAAGACAGGCGGGCCCACAAACGCAGTGGGCGCCCCGGCCCGTCCCACTTAACTTAATGGGCGTAGTAGCCGGTTCGGGTGCGGGCAGTTAGTCCCGGCTTGTCGATTTTAATATCGAGCGCATGGTATTCGTTCGGACCGTCGCCGGCCGGAGCGTCGAAGGAGAGAACGTAATAGCCGTTGGCGTCGGCCAGGCATTTCGCAATCTCGCCCGAGATATCGTTGCTCGAATTGAGAACCCGGCCTCCGGTCTGGTCGGCGAGAATCTGGAGTCCCAGGCTTCCCACCAGCACGCCGTTTGCGGCTTTGACTCCTCTTTCGAACTGCTTGTAATTCGACGTTCCCAATTGGTTGGCGTCCGCCAGCCCCGAAGGATCGATCTGGTAGAGCGTCATGCGAGCCTGCCGCAGTTTGTCCGAAAAGGCCACGATCGTGCCGAACATCTGTTTCTGTTCCTTTGAGCTAAGCCCCTCTGTCGGATCGTCGCCGAGAACCAGCGGCCAACCGGGACTAATCCAAATCAGCAGTTTTCGTCCAGGCCGGGGCAGTTCATAGTCGGCCAGTTGGTCGAGCGTATAGAGAGACAACTGCTGCCAACCGTCGGTTCCGTAGACTCCCAGTTGCTTGCCCGTCACGAGTTCACCCGATCTACCCTGATTGAGAGCGGCGATCAGAGCGTTAGCATCCCGAGAGGAGGTGGCGCCGAGAACGACGCCCATATCGCCCATCATCACGATGGATGTGGGACCGGGAAACTCGGCGGCGCGATTTTTCAGAAACGCCTGGATTTCCTGCAACTCGATGGCGGCGTTAGCGGCCGGCGTGTCGACTCCATCGATGAACACAATCACTTCCACGGGGCCCTCGGCCGCCGCGGTGGCGCCGTTCACGGCATGAAAAGACGCGATCTTGCGCAGCTGTTTGTTGTCCACAATTGTGAAATCCTGCTGGGCTAGGCCGGAAACGGGCTTGCCGGACTTGTCGGTCACCACCACATCGAGCGCGATGCTGCGATTGGCGCCGGCAAGCGGGGCGGAGGCCGGACGTTGGGGCAGCCCGGCGGGTCCATCTTGCTGTGAAAGTACGGGAACGATCGCTAGGCAGAACGAAGCGATCCAAGAGCATTGCCGGTTGCTCATGCAATCCACCTCAGGTTGGCTTTCTAATCTCGATTATAGCCACCCGCCACTCGGGGCATAATATTTCTATGCCGTCACGGACGATTCCGTTATTTCCCTTGCAGGTGGTGGTCTTCCCCGGCATGCCGCTGCCGCTGCACATTTTCGAAGAACGGTACAAGGAAATGACGGGCAATGCGATTCGCGACAATTCGGATTTCGGCATTGTCCTGGCGATGGCGAACGGCATCGTGAACGCCGGGTGCACGGTGAGGGTGGAGAAGGTGCTGCAGATGTACGCCGACGGGCGCATGGACATTATCACGCGCGGGCGGCGGCGCTTCGAGATTGTCACGTTGAACGAAGAGCACGCCTGGCTGGCGGCCGAGGTGGCGTACTTCGACGATGAGGACTTGGCCGCGCCGCCGGAAGAACTGCGCCTCGAAGCGCTGGAACATTACAAGACCCTGCGGGCGTTCGCCAGCGCGGCGGATAAGGGCGAGCCGGACACGGCCGGGCCGCCGCTCAGCTTTCAGTTGGCGCAATGCCTGCCGGACCTGGAGTTTCAGAACACGCTGCTGCAAATCCGCTCCGAAGCCGGGCGCCTGAAGGAGCTAAACCAGTATCTGGCCGCGTATATTCCCCGCCAGCGCGCGATCGAACGGATGCGGGGACTCGCGCCGACCAACGGCAGCGGGGCCAAGCCCGCGGGGATCTGAACGCAGCGACGCCAGACGACGATGCGCCTCTCCCTGGTAATCGACGCGGATGACACGCTATGGGAGAACAACATCTATTTCGAGGCCGCGTTCGAGGAGTTCGTCGCATTCCTGGACCACTCGCGTCTGGGGCCGCACGAAATCCGCGCTGTGCTGGATGAGATTGAGTCCGCCAACAGCCGGATTCACGGGTACGGCTCTCGCAACTTCGGACGCAACCTGCGCCAGTGCTACCAGGGTTTGGCTGAGCGCCAGATCCGTGACGCGGACCTGGAAACGGTGATGGGCTTCGCCGAGCGCATCCTGGAGCGGCCCATGGAGGTTATCGAGGGAGTTCCCGAAACGCTTGAATACCTGGCGCCGAGGCACGATTTAACGCTGTTCACCAAGGGCCATCCGGAAGAACAGCGGCTCAAGATCGAGCGGTCAGGCTTGAGCGGATTCTTCGCGCATGCGGCGATTGTGAAGGAGAAGGATGCGGCGGCGTACCGCGCGCTGGCCTGTGAACGGGGCTTCGATTTGGATGTCGCCTGGATGATCGGCAACAGCCCGAAATCGGACATCAACCCGGCGCTCGAAGCGGGGTGGAACGCGGTGTTCGTGCCGCACGCGCGCACCTGGACGCTGGAGAGGCAGGAGATTGAGCAGGGCGAAGGGAAGATGCTGGTGGTGGAGCGCTTTGGGGATTTAAAGGCGATTTTCTAGGGGGCGCCCAGCTTCGTCAGGCGCTTTTCGATGTCGGCGCGGAGGCGGTCCACGTAGGCCAGCACGTAGGCGGCGATGGGCAGGTTCGGATCTTCGACGAGCGGCGTCAAGTCCATCGCCAGACTCAAGGCGGATTCCTTGTCGGTGCCGTGGGACGCGAGGTAGGTGGCGTTCGCGAGTCGGCGTCCGGCGGTGGCCAGGTCGTAGCGCTTGCCGCCGGTCACCTGAGAATCGAACACGCCCACCAGGGCGGCGGCGATATTCGAGCGCGCGGAGACGGGCAGCGCCACCTTGTCATCGTCCTGCAGCCAGTCCAGGGCGCGCCATACTTCGCAGCCGTAGACCTTCTCGGGCTGGTACTCGCCGGCCAATGCGCGCAGGGCGGCAACGGCGCGCAGCGATACGGCGACGTGCGTATCGTGCTTATCCGCGAGGTTATGCAGGTAGACGACCCGCGGCCGCGCGGCGCGCAGGATCTGCTGCAGGTCCTCCACCAGGCCCGTATCGCGGGCGTTCTTGACTTCGGAACTGGGGAAACCAAGCTGGATCTGGCAGGCGTAATCGCCTACGAAGGCCGCCTTGCGCTGTTCGACCACGCGCACCTTCTTCATTTGGTCGTCGGTGTAGCCGCCGTAGATGCCGGAGCGCGGACTGCCCGCGCCATCGGTGGACACCACGCCCGTGAACCACTTATCCGGCAGGCCGAAGCACTCGGCGACGCCATGGTACGCCATGAGTTCGATATCGTCCTGGTGCGCGCTAATGCACATGTGGGTGGTACGGGCGAGAGCCGCAGCCTCATCGAGTCCGTCGGGAACAAAAAAGTCGGCGTTGGTGTTATGAAATTGCACGATTAAGCCTCCTGTTTCGGAATGGCGGGCAGGCTGGCCGCCGCGATGGCCTGACCGTGCCGCTTTTCCTTCTCGCCGGGGATGTGGAAACGCATCCGCGCGGCCACTTCGGGGAACTCCGTCTTGAGAACCTGGCCGGCCAGCGAAAGAATCAGGTCGCCGCCCTCGCCGGTCATCACGCGACCCAGCGCCAGCAGGTTGCGGAAGTCGTAAAAATCGGCGTAATGCGCGATGGCGTAACCGAAATAGACGCCGATGGTCTCATAGATCTTGCGCGCGCGCTCGTCGCCCGCGGTCATGAGCTTCTGAACCTGCTCGAGTTTGACGGGGAGGGGCATATCGGCGGGAAGAGAGATGCCGGCGGCCGGCAGCAGCCGCCCCACGGCTTGCTGCGAAAAATACTGCACGCCTACGCCGCGGTCCCCGGACCACTCGTCAACCGGCGCGTCCTCGCGGTAATCCAGGGGCACGAAGGCCAATTCGTTCAGCCAGGTTGTGATGGTGCCTTGCGGCGTGACAAACCCGGCGGCCAGACTGCTGCCCATGGCGATGCCCAGCACCGCATTGTCCTCGAGAGCCATGGAACCGGCGAGGGCCGTCACCTCGCCATCGTTCACCACGTCGAAGGGAATGCCGCCCCAGGCTTCGCGCAACTCGAAGAACAAGCGGCGCACGCGCGTATCGAAGAGATGCGGCGGCACCGAGCGGTAGAGCGACCCGACGCGCACTTCGTTGTTCACGTAGACGCCCGCGGCGCTGCCCCCGATGGCGTCTACGCGCGGCAAATGGGCGGCGGCGCGGCGAAGCGAATCGTGAATGCCATCGAAATGATATTGCGGATCGGCTTGGGCGCTGGGGTTCCAGGCGGTTTCGTCGCTGAAGATGACTTCGCCGTTGGCGACGGCGGCGCACTTACGGTCGCTCGCGCCCAGGTCGAAGCCGATCCGATAGCCGTCTAGGTGGCGGCCCAGCGGCGCCGCCGTCTCCTTCTCCGCCGGCGCGGCATCGCATCCGGCGCTCTCGACGGTAAAGGGCCGGCCGTAAATGCGCTCGCCCATGAAGGCGTGGTCGAAGGCGCGCCGGCCCCCGGGCGAATAAACGGTGCGCAGGTAACCGGCCAACTCCGGCTCGCCGGCGATGGTAACCCGAAATCCGCCCTTCTGCCACAGGAGGAACTTCGCCAGCCGCTCGATGTAGCGCTGGTTCACGGCGATGTTGGCGCCAGTGTGCGGCAGTACCGCCGTGGGGAAAACCGAGACCGAGCCGTCTCCGCGTTCGAGGGCGACGGTCAGCTTCGAACCGCCGCCGCAGCGCGCGACTTCGGCGCGGTAAGCCCGATTCCATAAGCAGGCCGGGACGAACGCTGGATCGAGCGGGGGAAGAAAATGAGGAGTGACGACAATCGGCTGGGACATTCGAACCCCGATTGTAACTTGCAGCGGAGTCGCGTCCCAAAACCGGACGGGCGTCGCCGTTAATGAGACTGTGGGATCTGAAACGCCGTTGATTCTATTGAGTTGGCGGCTGGTCTCTGAATTGCACTTTCTTTTCGCCTATGTCGCCTCTTGAGTGGACCCGCGACCTACGGCTGGCTCTTCGCCTGCTCGCGAAGAATCCCGGCGCTACGGCCTTAGCCATGCTTTCAATTGCCCTGGGGATCGGTTTGACCACCGGCCTGTTCGCGGTCGGCGATGCGTTCCTGTTGCGGCCCATAGCGGTGGAACGGCCGCAGGACCTGTGGATGGCCAACTCGCACGGTGACGACGGCAGGCTTATGCAGTACGGCTGGCCGGATTACCTGGATATGGCCAAGGCGCTGGAGGGCCGCGCGCAGGTTGTGGCTTCGCAGCGCCGCGGCGTGATGGTGGGCCAGGACGAAGCTAGTGAGATGGCGATGATTGAGCCCGCTTCCCCGAACTTTTTCCAAGTGGCGGGCGTGAAGGCCGCGCTGGGCCGTGCGTCATTGGGCGAATCCGCGGGCTTGCCGGAAGCCGTGCTCGGTTACCGGATGTGGCAAACGCATTTCGGCAGCGACCCGCGCATCGTGGGCAAGACTGTCCTGCTCGACAGCAAGCCCTTCCTGGTGGCGGGCGTCATGCCCGAAGTCTTCACGGGGTTCGAGCGGCTTCTTTCGATAGGCGTGTGGGTCGGCGCGGATGCCTGGTTTCGCACGTTGGGAGGCGGGCAAGAGGCGCAGTCCCGCAAGGGCCAGTTCGATATCGCCGTGCGGTTCGGCGCACCGCTTACCGCGGCGCGCGTCGAAGCGGAACTGGACGCCGCCATACGCGGTCCGGATAAGCATAAGCCGGCGCCCGCTTCCGTTGCGGGGACCTGGCTGCGGTGCTCCGTGCAGCCCTGGAAGGCAGACATCATCCCGGGCGGAGGCCTTGCGCTGGTGCTGGGGTTGGTCCTGTTCGTGGCTTGCGCTAATGTCGCTCAGTTGCGACTGGCGCAGGCCGAAGCGCGCCGCAAGGAATTGGGAGTGCGGATCGCTCTGGGCGGCGGCCGGTGGCGCGTAGCGCGGCAATTACTGGTGGAAGCCTGCTTGCTCGCCTCGGCCGGCGCGGGATTGGGCCTGCTGCTGGCGCAGTTTCTGGTCGAGAAGATCACGCAGTTCGTTCGTTCGGTGGGACCGTTCTTCGACTTGGGCGCTCGCCTGGATTACCGCGTGCTGGGATTCTCGGCCGGCGCGCTCCTTGTGGCTGTCTTGATCACCGGCTTGGGACCTGCGCTGCATGTGGCGCGGCTCAACGTTTCCGAGGTTTTGAAGCAGACTCAGGGCGTGACCACGCGGCGCCGCAACTGGCAGCAGAAGGGGCTTGTGGTATCGCAGATCGCGGTGAGCGTGATGCTTTTGGGAGTTTCGGTGTTGTTCCTGACCAGCCTGCACAACGCCAATGGGGTGCGGCCGGGGCTCGATCCGCAAAAGAACGTCCTGGCCTTGATGGTGGCCCCGGCGCTCCATATCGCGCCCGCGGACTGGTGCGATCAAGTGCGCGAGCGGCTGGCTGCGCTGCCGGGTGTGCGCGGGGCGACATATGCGCGCCGTCTGCCAGTTAGCGGGTCCGGCGGCGGGATGACCGCACGGGTGGAAGTGCCAGGAACCGCGCCCATGGGCGTGCCGCTCAACAACGTCGGCGGTAATTATTTCGCCGCGATGGGAACGCGCGTGCTGGCCGGGCGCGGCATCGATGCCGGCGACCGGGCCGGCACGCCGCTGGTGGCGGTGGTATCGCAGGCGTTTGCAAGCACCGTGTTCCCCGGCCGCGACCCGCTCGGCCAGTGGCTTTCCATCGACGGCAAACCGCGCCAGGTGGTGGGCGTCGCCGAGGATGGCCCGTCCATTCACATACACGAGCTGCCGCGGCCGTTCCTGTATCTGCCATATGCCCAGGCGCCGAGGGGCGATATCACTTTGATGGTGGAAACCGCCGGCGACCCGTTGGCGCTGGATCACGCGGCGCGCGCCGAAATCCGCCGGTTCGATCCCGAGGCGCGCGTGTACCAATCGACCACCTTGCGGAAGACTCTCGACGCCGATCTTGCCCCAGACCGCTTCATCGCCGCGGCCAGCAGCGCGTTGGGCTTCAGCGTGGTCCTGATGACGGCGGCCGGGCTGTTCGGCGTGTTGTTGTATGCCGTCAACGGGCGGACGCGGGAACTGGGGTTGCGCGTGGCGCTCGGCGCCAGGCCGCGGCAAATCGAGCGTCTGGTGATGGCCGAATCGCTGCGCCTGGCGGCGGTGGGAGTGCCGCTTGGGCTGGTTGGGCTGGCGGCGGCGGCTCAAGCAGCGCGCTCTAGTCTGCTGGGCGTGGCGCCACTCAACCTGCTTTCCTACGCCTTCAGCGCCGCCGCCGCGTTGGGGCTGGCGCTGGCCGCGGCGTGGATTCCGGCTCGGCGCGCGACGCGCGTCGATCCAATGGAAGCACTGCGTTCGGAGTGAGCCTTTTTGGGGTTGGGGAACAATCCGAAGGTTAGAATAAAGTATGCAAATCACCTGGCTTGGGCATGGCTCGTTTCAATTCCGGCTGCCTTCGGGCCAAGTCATTTTGATGGACCCGTGGATCAACGGCAACCCGGCGTATCCCCGGGGCTTCGAAATCCAGCGCGTGGATACCATCTGCATCACGCACGGCCATTTCGACCATATCCACGACGCGGTACCGTTGGCCAAGCGCTTCGCGCCGGCGGTGGTGGCGATCTTCGAGACCTGCAATTGGCTGGAATCGAAGGGGGTCGCATACCTGCATCCCATGAACAAGGGAGGAACGCAGACGGTGGGTGAAGCCGCCATCACCATGACGCACGCAGTGCATAGCTGCGGCATTCTGGACGACGGCAAAATCGTCTACGGCGGTGAAGCGGCGGGCTACACCATGCGTTTCGCGGATGGCCGCACTTTGTATTTCGCAGGCGACACCAACGTGTTTTCCGACATGCAACTGATCGAGCGGCTTTACCATCCGGAGCTGGCGTTTCTGCCGATCGGAGACCTGTTCACGATGAGCCCGCGGGAAGCCGCGCTGGCCTGCAAGCTGCTGAATCCGGCGCGGGTGGTTCCGATGCATTTTGGCACGTTCCCGCAGCTCACCGGGCGGCCGGACCAGTTGCGTGAACTGGTGCAGGACCTGGATACAGAGGTGTGGGAACTGGAACCCGGCAAGCCCGTGGAGTGGTAGGGAGGCTGCGGCTACGCCAACATTGCCAACCGGGCGATCACCGTGGCGTTCCAGGCTATGACGCCGGTATAGGCGAAGTTGGCCACGCGGAGTCCCCGCTGCTTGTGCAGGGCAGCCCCCAGGATGGCGATGCCTATTACGGCTAGTTTGGATATGAGAAGGCCGCCAACGGGACCTACCGCCATGACGTGGGCGACCACAGGGTTGTTCTCTTGACCGCCCAACGCGAAAGCCGCGAGGGTAGTGCCCAAGTCCATGACTTGCAGCAAGATAAAGATGACCAAAGGGTTCTTCATCACGGGGTCTCTCCGTTACATAGTGTAGGGAGCCCCTGAAAGCTCTCACAATACTGCAAAAGGTAACAATCCACGGAATCCCAAACGAGAACGTAGAAAAATTCATCGATTCTCTGCGTGAAACCGCTCTACTTTTTCGTGGCCAGTAGAAAAATACCACATATCGAACGCTTACAAGCTGCGAGCTTGAGGTTTGGGGGCGCGGGCGGTATTAAGGAAACGATCGGGCGGGAGGATGCTGCGCTGGCGTCTGCTTCGAATGGCAAGGCGCTCCAATCAGTTTTCGGTTGGTTTCGATTCAAAGCGGTCTACAACCAGCACAGAGACTTCTGCCTTATCGGCCTTCATCTCCAGCCCAAGCTGGTGGAGGACCGCGGCGTTGATGGACTCCGCCGAGCCGCCGGGTCTGCTCACACCGTTGACTGAGGAGTCCATGACTGGGGAAAAGTCGAGGGTGTAGTCGTAGAGTCCCATCAGGCCGGTCTTGTCGATGACCCGGCGGCCGGTTTCTGGTTCAACGGCTTTGGCGATGTCCTCGGAGCTTTGCACGCGGGCCATGAGTCGAAAGGCTCCGCCTACCATGACCCGAAGGACGCCTGGGTGACCGGGTGGGATTTGGAGCTTGCCATCTTTGTCGCGAGACGCGCTCGGATTCTGCGCCCAAGGCGGTACGACGGACGGCGGTAGCTCCTGAGCGGCCGGCTCGGCCTTTTGCAGCTTTGCGCCGCCTCTTGCGACCTCCAGAACGAACACCGGCTCAGTCCTCGATTCCCGATGCACGGCCAGGTTGAAGCGCTCGGTGAGAAGGCGCTGAAGCATGAGGTGGAAGTCGTGGTTGGAGGTGTTTGGCGGGATCTTCGCCTCAATGTCGTAGGCATCGGGGATATCCAGGTGGGAAGCGACGAGCTCGTTCGGCCTAAGCTCCCAGGCGATCATAATCAAAGTCTTGAGGTTGATCCAGGTGCACCCAAAGCGTTCCGGATCGCTCGTGCCGGGTCCACCCCTTATTGGGGGACCTACTGGGGGCCCCGTATGGATCTTGACCGAGGCGACTTCAAAGGCCGGCGCCGCCGGTGACGGCCCGCCCTGTTGCCCAAAGGCCAGAGTCAAGGGAACGAGATAGCAGACCGCGGCGCGGCATTGCACAAGAATGGACTCCTCAGTGGGCCACCAGCCGGACCGGACCAAGCAAGCCCGTAGCCGTCACTGGCGCCGCGCCCCTTCCCCCTGCGCCCGCACCTGTGGGCGCCGCAGCCACAGGCGGAGCCGCCGCGCCCCCGCGCCCGGCTGCCGTCGTCCGCACTTCCACTTCCAGATCGTTCGATCCGGGCCTCAACGCACCCGTCACTTCCCAACGGTACGGCTGCCAGGCGTGGGCCTCCAGGTCCTTCCCGTTCAGTTTCACGCGCGCATAGTCGTTCACATCGGCGATTTCGAGGTACACTCGCATCCCCGCCGGCGCGGCCGATGCCGTAAACTGCTTTCGATAAGTCGCCGGTCCGGCGAAGCCACGCGCGCCCAGATCCTCCCAGGATTTTAGTGGCGTAGTGACCTGTTTGCCGTTCAGATCCAGGGTCCAGTCCCCGCCCAGCTCCGCCAACGTATTGCCGGCTGCGAAAGACGGCTCCGCGGCGGCGGCCCCGCTGGGAAGCGGACCCACCACCACGACTTTCGCTTCGTAGGGTCCGAGCGCCAGCGGAAAGCGCACCGAATCCCCTTCGGCGGTAGCCGCGGAGAGCGCGTGAATCTCGCCCGTAGCCAGGTCCCACGCTTGCGCCTGACCGCGGCCCGCGACGGTCGCCATGCGCGATTCCGCCTGGCTGCTCTCATTGAAGAAGAAGTACATCTCGGCGTCGCGCCAGCTCCGGTGGGTGTACGTCAATCGCTGCCAGGGGCTGTCCAGCGCCACGTCCGGCTTGGGCAGGGCAGCCAACACGCGCGCCGTGATGTCGCCCGAAGGTTCCGTGAGCGTGGCGAAACTCAAGTCCGGTACGTCCGTGGCGTTCATAAAGGTCTTGTCCACAATCAGCCCCGGTGTCTTGCCCACGAAAATCGCCTTCCCGCCCGCTTTGACGAAGGCCTGCAGCCGTTCGAGGCCGGTGCGCGTGATGACCGTCATGGACGGAAAGATGACCGCCTTGTAAACCTGCCCGCTGAGGTTCTTGAAGCCGCCGTCCTCAATGGCGGCCACCGAGCTCAGCGACTGCTCGTCGAAATAATCCCAATCCACCTGATGTTCGAGCAGCTGCCAGCCCAGCTTGGTGGTACTGCGGTCGGCCTCCTGGTCGCCCATCCAGATGCTGTTGCCGGGATGGTAGAGCGCCACCTGCGCCGCCGGACGGCCGATCGCCATCAAATAGCCGCCCCGGTTGGCATACCAGGCCGTCATCGCGGCCTGCGGCGGCGCCGCCGATGCCTGCGCAGCCATGTCCGGCCCTCCGCGCAATACCGGAACGCGGATCTGTAGCGCCGTGACTCCTCGCACCAGTTGAAAATCCATCTGGTATTTGCCGTCGACGCCCACTCCGCCGCCTTCCTCCGCCCACACCTTGGGCTTGCCGAAAAGATGCGCCGCCGAGGACGCCAGCTTGGGGAAATTGTTGTTGATGTTCCACGTTCCGTCCGGCCGGTGCACCGCGTCCGGCACAAGCTGGGTCAGGTTATCGATTCCCGGCACTTCCACCTTGAGATTGTCGCGGAAATAGTCGCCCTCGCTATGTTCCAGCGCGATCATGGTCTCTTCGTGGTTCAGGTGCACCAGATATTCCACGTTGTACTTCTTGCACCAATCGGCCTGCTCCCCGAAAAAGCTGTTCTGGAAGATGCCGCTCCAAACGTCGTAGTAATCGGCTCTGGCTCGCCGCGTCTCGTCCGTTTCCGCCATCCCTCTGCCGAAGAAGAACGCGGGGATGTAAGGCTTCAAGTCGTAGCCCTTCCGCGTCTGGAATTCCTCCAGCAGCTTGGGAGTCCATGGGATCGAGCTGCTGTAGTCCGGCTCGTCGCCGAAGAATCCCAGAACGATCTTGCCGAACTGATCGCCCACCGCCTGCCGATACGTCTCGTGCACCGTCTTCAGGAAGGCGCGCGTGGCCTCCGGGTCCAGGTAGTCGATTAGGGAATACAGCGCGTCCTTGGCCCGCGTTCCGTCTTCGCGATTGAAATTCCGCGTCGGCGAACTCACGTAGACGTGCCGCACGAAAACCACCTCCCAGGAGAGGCGGGGCTCGTTGGGGGTCGATCCTTCGGCCGGCACGGTCCACTTGAGCTGGCCGTTCGCCGGAACCGGAATGTTGATGACGCCCTGTATTTGTTGGTCGGTGGACGTTTTCGTTGCGAAGATCGCGAGCGTGTCCGGTGGCGCCGGCATGGTCAGCGTCTGGCCGGGAACTACGCGGACGCGGATGTCCGCCACGATGCCCTGCATGCCGAGTTGCGGGTAGAGCCTGCTGATGTTGCCCCCCGCGAACCCGCTGGGGTAGTCGGATTCGTCCTGGATCCACAGCCGCATGCCCCGCTTCGCCGCTTCCTGCACCGTGAACTTCACCTGGTCCATGTGCTCCGCGGAAAGGTACTTCGGCTCGCCCCGCCCCGGCGAAAGATTCACCACGAAGACGCCATTGGCCGCAAGCTGATCGAAATCCCGGACGATTCTCTCCCTGACCTCCTTAGGGTTGGGCCCGTTCCAACTGGCAAACGGCTGAATCGCCCCGTATTCGTGCGGCGGCGCCTTGAAGTTCGCGGCAACCTCGCGCAGCGGCGGCGTGGTGATCTCCTGCCAGGGTCGTTGCGCCGGCAGGACAGCGGCCAGCAGCAAAAACATGGGAAGCGTAATGAATGCCTTTTTCATCTGAGGCTCCAACGCAATTGTAATCGCAAGTGTACGGTGTGGGACTAATCCCGTTCAGATGGCGTCCGCGGCAGTGTGAAGCCGGAGCTAAGATGTTGTTCAGGGTTACTCGCGCCAACCGGAGTTTCGGATGTCCTGGCAGAGACCATCGGCCGCCCTGCTGCGCGTCGTTGCGGTTTCCGCTCTGGTGAGCGCGCCGCTTTTCCCTGACGATGTCACGTTGCGAGGCCGGGTGGTGGATGAAAATGACGCGCCCGTACCCGGCGCCAGCGTCACTGCGCGCCCAGCCACGTCTTCGGTCCCGGCTCCTCCTGAAGGTCCCTGGGAAGCGCAAACCGATCCGGATGGCGCTTTCTCAGTCACCTTGCCCGCGCCCGGCGACTTTCTGGTGAGCGTGGAGCGCGAAGGGTATTACGCGCTCAAGGACCAGGCGGTGCGCGTAGAGACCGGGCTGGCAGTCACGCTGGTAGTTACCAGCGTGCGCGAAGTGTTTCAGTCCACCGACGTCAGCGCGACGGCGTCGCCGGTCGATGTGGAACAAACACAAGACCAGGAACGCCTTACCGGCACGGAAGTCAACGACCTACCCTATGCGAACAGCCACAGCCTGCGAAACTCCATGCAGCTTGTGCCCGGCGTGGTCCAAGACGCCAGCGGAGGGCTGCACGTGAACGGATCCTCTGAGAATCAGGTGAACTATCTCCTGAACGGCTTCAATATCGCGAACCCGATCTCGGGCCAGTTTCAGACCGTCCTGGCGGTGGAAGACATTCGCTCGGTCGCGCCTTCCTCGGGCCGCACTTCGCCGGAGTTCGGCAAGGGAACCGCCGGCGTTCTGAATGTCACCACCGCGAATGGCGGCGACGCCTTCCATTACACTTCGACGGACTTTATTCCCGGGTTCAACATCCAGCAAGGCCTGCGCCTCGGAAATTGGTATCCGCGGCTGGGCGTCTCCGGCCCGATCGTCCGCGGGCGGGCCTGGTTTGCCGACAACATCGATTCCGAATACAATGAAGCGCTCGTGACCGGCCTTCCGCCCGGTCAGGATACGCGCAGCGGGTGGGCCGGCAGCAACCTGCTTCACGCGCAAGTGAACCTGACTCCCGCTAACATCCTGTACGCGGATTTCCTGGTGAACATCGATAACGAAGGCCGGGTGGGATTAGGGCCGCTGAACCCCGTAGCGGCCACGTACAATGCGCACACGCGCGAGTACTTCGGCAGCATCAAGGACCAGGCATACCTCGGCCACGGCGTGCTCGTGGAATTCGGTTATGCACATAACGAGTATTCGGACGTGCAAACGCCGCAAGGCCCGGATCTGTACCTGATTTCTCCCGCGGGCAACGGCGGCAACTATTTTGTGAACTCCAGCCAGGCAGCTTCGCGGGACCAGGGCCTGACGCACGCCTACTTGCCTGAATTCCATTTCGCCGGATCGCACCGGTTCGAGGCCGGCGCCGATGCGGACTTGCTGAATTACAGCGCCGATTTTCGCCGCACGGGCTACGAGGTCTTGGGCCTCACCGGCCAGATTCTCTCCGAGACGCTGTTTCCCGCTCCCGCCAGTTTCCATGTCCGCGATACGGAAGTCTCATCCTGGCTGCTTGATTCATGGCGCGTATCCAAACGGCTTCAGTTCACGTTGGGAGTGCGGCAGGATTGGGATCGGCGCATCGATGCCCTCGCCTTGTCCCCGCGCCTGGCGTTTTCCTGGTCTCCGTTCGCTTCGGGCCGGACCAGAATTTCCGGCGGCTACGACATCACGCACGACGCAGTCACGATGGATATGTTTGGCCGCCCCTTCGACCAGGTTGCCTTTACCACGAGCTACAATCCCGATGGCACACCGGCCGGACCGTCCGTCCCGACCACCTTCACGATCGGAAACGCCCCGCTGCTGCTGCCTCGCGCCACGAACTGGACCCTCGATATGAGCCACCAGCTCACCACCCGCCTCACGCTGACGGCCAAGTACCTGCGCCGGCGAGCGTCGGACGGTTTCGCGTTCATCGACACGCTCACGCCCGATGCGCCGCCTTCGCTGCTGCCTTTGCCGGGATCGGAAACCGCCGGAGTTTATCAGCTTGAGAACCTACGGCGCGACGATTATGACTCCGCGCAGTTCTCGTTGCACGAGATCTTTTCAGGGCAGTATGAGTGGATGGCGTCGTATACGCGCTCCCGCTCGCTGTCGAACGCCGTGGTCGACCCCAACGCCTCCGAGCCGTTGCAGGTGCTCGACAGCCTCGCGCCGATGCCCTGGGATATGCCGAACCGCTTGCTCGCATGGGCCTATCTTCCCCTGCCGTGGAAAAACTGGGCGGGGTCGATCTTGACGGACATGCGCTCCGGTTTTTCTTTTTCCGTGCGCGAGCAGAACGGAACCGTCGTCGGGGCGTTCGATTCGCATTCCTACCCCTTGAACTTCGATCTGAACCTCGCCCTCGAACGCATGGTGACCCTGCATGGATACCGCTTCGCGCTCCGCGGCGGTGTGGACAACCTTACGGACCGGGCAAATCCCACCGCCGTGAACAACGCCGTGGGAACGCCGCAATTCCTGCAGTTCCTGGGTGACGAAGGCCGCCACTTTGTGGTGCGGATACGATTCTTCGGCCGTGCCGGCAAGAAGTAGATTACGGGCGAAGCCCTCAGAACCCCGATGGCGTAATCCGCCAGGTCTCCTGCCAGGTCCCGCCCGGCTCGATCGACTGCTGCTCCTTGTAAATGCCCTTCTGCGCCAGGTTCATCCCGTCCGTGATGCCGGCCATCGGCTCGAAACAGATGAAGTTCTGCGTCGGCCCGGCCGGGAACCACACCACCGCCGCTTTGTAATTGGCGCCGAACTGCACTTCGACCTTCTCGGACTTGCCCTGAAGCCACATCGTGGCCCATCCGTTCGAGTCCCGGATCAGGTCGCCGAAAAGATCGTCGAGTTTCGCCCCCTTAAGCGACCCGCCCTTCGGCTGCCCAGGCAGGAACGTCTCGATGGGCTCTGTCTCACCCGTCGGAATGTTCTGCACGGCTTTCCAGTGCGTGCGCGCGCCGATGCTGAAGGTCCAGTCGTCCCTCGGCGCGTCGTTGACCTGGAAGAACGGGTGGAATCCCAGCGCCACCGGCATCGGCGCGGTGCTCAGATTGTTCAGCTTCACGGTGACGTCGAGCGTCCCGTTGTGCAGCCTGTATGTCATTTCGATGGTGTGGGCGAACGGAAACTGCGCCATCCAGTCCGGGTAGCGGTAGAAATCCAGCCGGCTGATTACCCAAGCGGAGTTTTGATCCGCGTTGACCTCCAACACCTCCCATTGGCTTGCCGTGGTCAGCAGCCCATGGATGGGAATCGGCCCGTGCACATTGCCCAGCGTCAAATTGAACGGGTACTTTTTCCCGTTGGCGTAAAACGCCGTTTCATCCAGCCGGTTGGCCCACGGCTCCAGGAAGGGAATGCCGTTAGCCGTGCCGCCGCCACGAGCTTTGAATTCCGCCGCCGTCGCGAACGGGGAATACAGCGCGTTTTTGCCCTTCACGGTCATCTGGAAAGCGTTGTTCCCATGAGAAGGCATCACCGAGACGACGGTTTGCCGCGCGCCGTCTTCGAGACGAATGACATCGCCATCCTGACGAGCCGAGTACTGCCCGAAAACGGGCCACGCCAGCACGCACAAAAACCCAACCAGCCTCATGGCTCCCGATTCTAACATCGCGCTTCGCTGCGTGATATAACTTGTCTACCGGAGATACTCATGCCCCAGGCGACAAGACGCTATTTTCTGAGAACCGGCCTCGCGGGAACGCTGCTGGCCGGTACGGGCGTAACCGCATTCGCGCAGAAACGGTCGGCGACCGATTGGGTGACGCTCGGCAAGTCCGGCGTCCAGGTAACCCGCCTGGCCTTTGGCACCGGGACGTTCAGCGGCCGCGTGCAGCGCGACTTGGGCCAGGACCAGTTCACCCGCCTCGTTCGCTACGCCTACGACCACGGCATCCGCTTCTTTGAGACGGCGGACGACTATCGCGACATGCAGCAGATGCTGGCTGTCGCGCTCAAAGGCATTCCGCGCGATTCTTACCGCCTGATGACCAAGTTCGGCGCCTCTCCCAACACCGACGTTCCGGCCAAGGTGGATAGCCTCCGCAAGGACCTCAATTCCGAATACATCGATATCCTCCTGATGCACGCGTTGCGCAGCCCGCAATGGCCGGCCCAGACCCGGGCCGTTCAGGACGGCTTGTCGGAGGCCAAGTCGAAGAAGAGCATCCTGGCGCATGGCGCGTCGGTCCACGGCCTACAGGGTCTCTCCGCATTCCCCGGCAACCAGTGGCTCGACGTTGCTCTGATGCGAATGAACCACGCCGGCGTGCGTATGGACACCCCGGATCTGACCGATACCGACGCCCTCGGCGACGTGAACCAGGTTGTCTCGCAGGCGAAGAAGATCCACGCGCAGGGTACCGGAGTGCTGGCAATGAAGCTGATAGGAGAGGGCCAATTCACCAGGCCAGAACAGCGCGAAGCCTCGATGAACTTCGTCATGAAGCTGGGCGCCGTGGACGCCGTGACCATCGGCTACAAAAGCGCCGCAGAAATCGACGAAGCCATGGAGCGGATGAACCGCGCGCTCAACGCATAGCGGCCTATTGCTCGGGCCAACCGGGCTGGCCGGGCAGCCGCGATTCCGTATCCCCAGGAAAGTAGTCGCGGTCCGCATCCTGCCACGTGTTGGACGCCCTGTCGCGAACCCTGAAGTGGTTGCCGTTCCACATCACATCGGGTGCAAAGTAGCAGGCCTGTACTACGACGGACATCCTCTTCACCGTTCCAAGCGACAACTGCGGGCTCAGCTCCCGGCCGATTTGGTCCCAATGGTCTCCCAAACGGATTTCCAGCAGCTCGCCTGGTCTGACCAGGAGCGGCAGCCTGTCCGGGGGATTGACAATCGGAACAGCCGAAGGCGGAGCACCCGAAGGCGACCACCAATTCTCTTTCGGGTCTGAAGCCGCAGTCTCAGGGACGAGGCCCAGGTACAAGCGAGTCGCCTGGAGACCGACGTTCGTATTCGGGAAGGTGAAGCTGATGAGGACCCACGTTATGCCTTGGTTGGTCCGGTTGAGGAGGTAAACAGTCGTCTGTTGAACCCAGTCGTCGCTAGCCTCGAATGGGGTAATCGGGTCGGGCGGCTGGGACCTAGGTTTGGCAAAACGGCCGGTCTGGACTGTGGAGCCACCCACGGTAGTCGCCTTGAAGAACACCAGGGGCGCCATCTTGGTCACGATGGGCGGCTCGACCGTCCTCTGCGGCAGGCCCTGGGCGGCCGCGGGGCCGACGTACCGTACGAGCAAGCCGATGAGCACGAGAAGCGGGATAATGCTCCCTCCGGCGATGGCTATTCGTTTGAGCATACACTCACCGTTTCCGCGGGTTGGCCAGCTATTGCTGCTTGCCGACCCATCATAAACAACTAGCTCTAACTACGACGGACGTCAAGAGAAACAGAAATCGCACCGGCGGTGATATTATCGAAGCCATGTCGAAAAGCACGCCGGCCGAGCCCAAAATCGTCGTCGCCAAGAACGGTCCGTACCTCGTATCGGGAGACGTGCCGCTTGCCATACAGGTCATCACTCCCAATCAGGAGGGCTTTTCCTGGGATTGGGTCGAGGGGCAATCGTTCCAGGCTGAATCGCCCTACGCGCTTTGCCGGTGCGGACATTCGAAGAACAAGCCGTTCTGCGACGGCAGCCATGCGAAGACCGGCTTCGACGGCCGGGAAACCGCCAGCCGCACCTCCTTCGGTCATCAGGCCCAGACTTTCGACGGCCCCAAGCTCACGCTGCAAGATGACGAGAGCCTATGCGCCTTCGCCCGCTTCTGCGACCCGGCCGGCAAAATCTGGTCCCTCATCGAACAGACGGACAACCCGGCCGCCCGCGACCTGGTGGTCCGCGAAGCCAATCACTGCCCCTCTGGCCGATTGGTGGTGCATGACAAGAAATCCCACGCAGAGATCGAGGAGCCGCTGCCCCCCTCGATCGGAGTGGTGGAAGATCCCGCCCTCGGTTGCAGCGGCCCGCTTTGGGTGCGGGGCGGCATCGCCATCGAGTCCGAAGCCGGCGCACACTACCAAAAGCGCAACCGCGTGACCCTCTGCCGCTGCGGCGTCTCCACGAACAAGCCCTTCTGCAACGGCAGCCACGCCTCCATCAAGTTCGACGATGGCCTCACGGGTAAATAGCGCCGCCTCACCCCTGCCGCGAGTTTGGCTGCGTCCCCCGCTTTTCCGCCTGCAAGCCCTATCGGGCAGAGGCCGAAAAGACCACGCTCAGGAAGAGACTGGCGCTGACGAATCCACCGAGGACGAAACCGCGAAACGGAAGCCGCGATGGCATGGGTTGGAAGCTGCGAAAGTAATAGTAGCCCGCGCCGAAGTTGAACAATCCCCAGAGTACATTGGCAATATCCGTATACGCGCCTCTTCCGAGGTTGCGGCCAAATGGCGCTGGGAAATACTCACCGGAAATGCCGTGAATGAAATGCGGGATCGAGTTGGCAAACAGGGCGCCCGCGAGAAAGCCGCAAAGGTAGCGCCGCACTTTGCCGGGTTCAGGCAACGGCCGCTCCCCATTGGCAGCGCCGCGCATCCACGCCGAGGCGAAACGCGCGACGAAGAAAACGATTGCCCCGAGGGCGATATAGCTGGCGATCATCCGATAGTCTCCGCTCGCCGCATGAACCCCAATGGGGGAAGCGAACCGCCCCGCACCGCTAAGAGTATCATCGTTGTTGGACGCCTGCCTCGTGGTCCGCGCGACGCACCGGCGCCTCCGGCCTGCTTCGGCTGATGATATTCTGGAGACTTGATCCGATCAATTTTGTCTCGTTTGGCGCTCCTGCTGGCCGCGGCATCTATCGCGGCGGCCCAGCCTTCCGTCCTGCTGGACTCCATGTCCCAGGAATTGAACCGTAACTTCGGCGTTCTCAAGCAGAAAGCCGATCCACCGCCCTACTTCATGAGCTATGAGGTCACCGAGCAGGAGTTCCGCTCGGTTTCCGGCGAGTTGGGGAGCGTAACTCCGGCCACCGGAGGGAAGACCCGCGTGCTCGATGTCTCGGTACGGGTGGGCACTCCGCAGTTGGATAACTACCACCGCGTGAATGGCCAGGCGGGCCGGGTGACGTCGGGCGCGGCCATCACGTACGAGGACAATGCCAACTCCATCAAGCGGCGTTTGTGGCTTGAGACGGACCGAGCTTACCGCACGGCCGCGCAGCGGCTCATCCAGATCAAGACCAATTCGCAGGTGCGAGTGGCGGCGGCGGACACCTCGGCCGACTTCTCCCAGGAGGAGCCGAACGTTCACGTGCAGGCCCAGCCCAAGCTGAAGTTCGACGACGCCGCCTGGACCGAGCGCGTCCGCAAACTTTCGGCGCGATTCCAGAACTTTCCCGGCGTGCTCACCTCCCAGGTTTCCGCGTCTTGTGAAATCAATACACGCTACATTGTGGACACGGAGGGAGCGCGCATCGAGGACGGGCGCGGCTTCGCACGGGTGGTGATTTCCGCGGCGTCCAAGGCGGCCGACGGCACGGACCTGGAAACCTTCGACACCTTCGAGGCGGTGGATTGCTCCGGGCTGCCGAAGGACGACGCGCTGCTGGCTTCGATCGACCACGTGGCGGGCGATCTCACAGCGCTGCTCCATGCCCCGGAGGCCGAGCCTTTTGTGGGACCCGCGATATTCTCCGGGCGCGCGGCTGGCGTGTTCTTCCATGAAATCTTCGGACATCGCGTGGAAGGCCATCGCCAGAAGGACGAAAGCGAAGGGCAGACGTTCACCAAGAGCATCGGGACGGCGGTTTTGCCCGATTTCCTGTCGGTGGTGATGGATCCGACGCGCCGCAAGGTGGATGGCGTCGATCTGAACGGCTGGTACGACTATGACGATGAAGGCGTCAAGGCGCGGCCGGTGACGGTGGTGGATAAGGGCATACTGAAGACGTTCCTGATGTCGCGCTCGCCGATACAGGGCATCGACCATTCGAACAGCCACGGCCGCAGGCAACCCGGATTTGAGGTGGTGTCGCGCCAGTCCAACCTGATCGTGGAATCGTCCAAAGCGGTTTCCGACGCGAAACTGCGCCAGATGCTGATCGACGAAGTCAAACGCCAGAACAAGCCGTACGGGCTTTACTTCCGCGACATCACGGGTGGATTCACTACCACGGCGCGGGCCGGTTTGCAGGCCTTCAAGGTAATTCCCATCGTGGTGTACCGCGTATATCCGGATGGCCGCCCGGACGAGCTGGTGCGGGGGGCGGACATAGTCGGCACGCCGCTGGCCAGCTTCTCGAAGATCCTGGCAACCTCGGACAAGTCGGAAGTGTTCAATGGATACTGCGGCGCCGAATCGGGGAGCGTGCCGGTGTCGGCGGTTTCGCCTGCGATCCTGGTCTCGGAGATTGAAATCGAGAAGAAGGCCAAGTCGGACGACCGCCCGCCGTTATTGCCGCCGCCGCCAGTTGCGGCGACCGGGGGAGGGTCACAATGAAGCCCTTGCTCATTTTCGCGGCGCTGGGAGCGGCCATCGTGGCGGTGGCGCAGGCGCCGGCCCCGAGCGCGGATCTTCTGCTTCGGGCCATGCGCGATGAAGTGGATCGCTCGGCGAAGGTGACGGTCTCCGGTCTCGCGGCGCCGTATTTCATCGAGTACCTGGTGGATGAAGAGGACACGTTCAGCGTCTCGGCCAGTTTGGGCGGCGTAGTTTCCCGCCGCCGCGAGCAGTTCCGCGAGCCCGAGATCCAGGTGCGGGTGGGCGACTATCAATTCGACAACACCAATTTTGGCGGGGGATTCGGGGGATTTGGCGGCGCGCCGCCCGGAGGAAGCCTCCCTGTGGAGAACTCCTATCCCGTGCTGCGGCGGTACTTCTGGCTGGAAACCGACGCGGCTTATAAGGCGGCCGTGGAAACCCTCTCGCGTAAGCGCGCGGCATTGCGCAACATGACGCAGAACGACCAGATCAACGACTTCGCGCATGCCGCGCCAGTACACTTCCTGGGGAATTTCCAGCACCTCGCGATCGACGAAGACGCCTGGACCAACCGCGCCCGGTCGCTTTCGGCGCTCTTCACGCAGTTTCCCGCCATTACGTTTTCGGTGGTCGACCTGGAAGCGACTACCGGCGGTTTTTACATTGCGAATACCGAAGGCACGGAAGTACGGGAGCCCGAAAACGTGACCTTCCTCCGCGCGCGCGCCACCGCGCAGGCTGCCGACGGCATGAACATCGCTGACGGCGTGACGTTCCATTCGCTGGACGCGGGGCGCATGCCGTCGGACGACGAAATGACGCGCGGGATCACCGCGATGGCGCGGAACATCGTGGCGCTGGCCGCGGCTCCGAAAGGCGAAGATTATACCGGCCCGGTGATGTTCGAAGGGCAGGCGAGCGCGCAGATTCTGGCTGAAGTACTGGGGCGGAATCTGGCGCCCGTTCGCCGTCCGCTGGGAGGCGGTGGCGGAGGCCGTGGCGGCGCTGCGTTCACCGCCAGCGAGTTGGAGGGCCGCATCGGGGCGCGGGTTCTGCCGGAATCCTTCGACGTGGTGGACGACCCCACGCAGAGGGAATGGCATGGCCGGCCGCTGTTCGGCAGCTACGACGTGGACCGCGAAGGCGTTGTGCCGCAGCCTCTCCACCTGATCGAGAAAGGCGTCCTCAAGGGTTTCCTGTTGACGCGTGAGCCCATGAAGGGGTTCGAGGGGTCGAACGGCCGCGCGCGGCTGCCCTCGGGACCGGGCAACTCCGGCGCCGCCATCAGCAATCTGTTCGTCAGCTCCTCGGACGCCGTGCCGGCCGCCGATCTCAAGAAGAAGCTGATCGAGCTGGTTCAAGCGCGGTCCAAGCCGTATGGGATTCTGATCCGCAAAATGGACTTCCCCTCGGTAGGCGGTGGAGCGCCGGCCGGCGGACAACCGAACGGCGGGCGTCCCGTCAGCGCGCCCATCGCGCTTTTTCAGGTGTACCCGGACGGCCACGAGGTACAGGTGCGCGGGCTGCGGTTCCGCGGGCTCAACGTCAAATCCCTGAAGGACATTCTGGCCGCGGGGGACGATAGCCAGGCGTTTGACTTCATGAATAGCCAGCGCGGATTCAGCGCGGAAACGTGCGTGGTGGCGCCGTCCATCCTGATCGACGATTTGGAATTGTACGCCCCGGAAGAGGAGCAGCCGAAGCTGCCGATCGCGCCGCCGCCTGAGATCACGCAATAGTGGCAACCATACAGGCTCACCAGGCAACAACGTGTTCCGGCTGCTAAACCGCTACATTTTTCGGGAGACGCTGACCAGCGCGGTGTTGGGCACGCTGCTGGCCACGTTCGTGATCTTCCTGCGCACAGTGGACCAGTTATTCGAGCTGCTGGTGCAGGGCAACGCCGCTTCGTTGAAGAAGATTGCGCTGCTCTTCGCGTACGCCATCCCGCCGGTGCTGCCCCTGACCATTCCGTTCGGCGTCCTGGTGGGAATCCTGATTGGCCTTGGCCGCATGGGGGCGGATGGCGAGATTGTCGCCATGCGCGCGAGCGGAATCTCCAGCCGCAAAGTGGTGCTGCCGGTAGTGACGTTCGCGTTCATCGGGATGTGCTGCGCGGGGTTCGCCTCACTGCGGCTGACGCCCCTGGCCGCCCGAAGAAGCACGGAGATTGTTAACGACCTGATGAAGAACGGCCTCTCGGCCGACATCCTGCCTCGCGTTTTCGACGAGGATTTTCCCAACATGATTCTGTATGTTGGCAACGTCCAGCCAGGCAACCCCGGCGACCCCGTGCGGTGGGGTCCGGTTTTCATCGCCGACGTGAGCCCGCCCGAAGCGCGCAAGAGCGGACTGAAGGGCAAGGCCACGGGACCGTTGATCATGGTGGCGAGAGAAGCCGTCGCGGTTTCCGAACCCGAGCAGCGGCGCATCCTGCTAGCCATGTTAGACGTCTCGAGGCACGAGATGGGGACGGATGCGGTGGCGCACGACGAGCACAGCGCCAACCGGGAGATGGCGCTCGATGCGGCTCCGGCCGAACAGAAAGTGCTGCGCGCTAGCGCCATGCGGACCACCGATCTGATGGCGTACAAGCAGGGACCGGACCTGCTGGAGAACCGGATCGAGCTGCACCGCCGGTTCGCTCTTCCGGTGGCGTGCATCATGCTGGCGCTGGTGGGCATCCCGCTAGGGATCGCCACGCGCAAGGGCGGCAAATCGGCGGGATATGTGAACGCGTTCTTCCTGGCGTTTTTCTGCTACTGGCTGGCTTCCATCACGCTGATCGGCCAGGCCAAAGTGGGCAAGCTGCCCGTGCCATTGGCGATTTGGCTGCCGGATGCGGCTTTCGGCGTGGCGGGCCTCGTCTTGCTGTTTCGCATGGAGCGCCCGGGCGACCGCGACCTGCTGGCGGGGATGCAAGCCTGGTTCGGAAGCCACTTCCGGGCGCTGAAATCGAAGGCGGGCGGCAAATCCGGCCGGCCGCTGCTCAGAGCGTGGCGGATGCCCCTGCTGCCTCAGATCCTCGATACCTACATCCTTTCGCGGTTCCTGACGTATTTCGCGCTGCTGCTCAGCAGTTTCGTGGCGCTGACTCTGGTCTTCAACTTTTTCGACCTGATGCTCGACATGGTGCGCAACAAGATTCCGCTTACGGAAATGTTCACGTACCTGTTCTTCCTGACGCCGGAGCTGATCTACCGGACGCTGCCGGTGAGCGTGCTGGTGGCCGTGCTGGTGGCGTTAGGGGTGCTGTCGAAGCAGAACGAGATTACTGCCTTCAAAGCCTGCGGCGTGAGCCTCTACCGGCTGGCGCTGCCGATTTTGATTGGCAGCGCGGCGCTGAGCGGCGGGCTTTTCGCCTTCGATCACTATTACGTCCCCGGGGCCAACCGGAAACAGGAGGCGCTGCGGGCGGAGATCAAAGGACAGCCCACCCAGACCTACCAGAAGCCGGAACGCACGTGGATCATGGGCAGGGGATCGCGGATTTATTATTACCGGCATTTCGATCAGTCGGAATCCATGATGGCTGAGGCGAATGTCTTCGAGTTGGATCCCAAGAGTTTCGCGATGGTGCGCCAGATCCAGGCGGAACGCGCCTTTTGGCGTCCTTCCCTTAAGGCTTGGGTCTTTGAAAACGGCTGGTTTAGCGACTACCGCGGCGGCGACCGCAAGTATGAGCCATTTAAGGTGACCACCTTTCCGGAGTTGAACGAACCGCCGGACTACTTCCTGAAGGACCCGCCGAAAGACGAGCAGATGAACTTCCTGGAGCTCGACCGCTACATTCGCGATCTGCGGCAGAGCGGTTTCGACACGATGAGGCTCCAGGTGGAGTTCTACCGGAAGTTCTCGGTACCGATTTTCGCGCTGATCATGGCGCTGATCGCCGCGCCGTTCGGCTTCATGGTAGGCAGCCGCGGCGCGATGACGGGCATCGGCGTGGCCATTATCATTGCCATCGCGTACTGGGGCGTGAGCTCGGTATTCGACAAGGCCGGCGGCGCGGGGCAACTCCCGCCGACCATGGCAGCATGGTCGCCCGACGCGATCTTCGCCATGGCGGGGCTGTACATGGTGCTGCGGCTGCGAAGCTAGCGCGGCAGGGTTTCGACGCCGCGCCGCAGGACTTCGTTCATGCGGGCCTGGTAGCCTTTTCCGGTGGCCGCGTAAGCGTCCAGGACCTCTCTATCGACTCGCAGCGATATCGGAACTTTTCTCGGCGCTCTCTGCGGGCCGCGCTGTCCCCGGCGGCGTATCGCGTCGTAGACTTTGGTGGGCAAGACATCCCTGGCGCGCTTAGCCCGCGCGAAGTCCTGTGCGGTTGCTTCGAACGTATCGGGATCGTGCGCGATCCCCCGATTGATGATTCGGTCTTCCGCGAGGGTGGGCGGGATGAGTCTCTTAGCCGCCATATCTCTTTATCTCTCTTCGATTGGCTTTGCGAAGACTGATGACGCGGATGACCCCGCCCCGCACGGAAACCGCGAGGCAATGGAGGCGGTTGCCGATTGGGCCAAAAGCGAGAAACCGGGGTTCGCCTTGCGCTTGGTTTCGTTCCATTCGCTCATTTAATTGTACATACAAAAAGAATGGGGGTCAAGAACGCGGCACTCCGTTGAATTCGCGCACGGCGTCGATCATTGCCACCATTTGCGCGACGGGCGTGCGGGCCTGGATATTGTGAATGGCGTTGAAGACGAACCCTCCGCCTTGCGCGAAGATCTCGCAGCGGCGCAGGACTTGTTCGCGCACCTCTTGCGGAGTGCCGAATGGCAGGACCTGCTGCGTGTCGACGCCGCCGCCCCAGAAGACCAGCTCGCGGCCGAATTTCTGTTTGAGGGACTCGGGGTCCATGCCGGCCGCCGAGCACTGCACGGGATTGATAATGTCGAACCCCGATTCGATGAACAACGGCAAGAACTTCGCCACGGCGCCGCAGGAATGCTTGAAGGTCTTCCACCGCGTGTTGGCGTGAATCCACTCGTTGATGCGGCGGTAGTGGGGCATCCACAGCGAGCGGAAGGTGGCGGGAGAGCAAAAGGAAGAGCTTTGCGTTCCGAAGTCCGTGCCGCAGACGTACGCCACATCGACCAGGTCTCCGACGCGAGCCGCGATGCGCGCCAGATTCGCAAGCGCGACTTCGCATTGGCCTTCGAATACGGCGTACACGTAGTCGCGCCGCGACGCGGTCGAGATGTACCATTCCGTCATGTCGCGAATGCCTTTGGGGCGGGGAAGCCCGACGGCGGGCACATTCGCGATATCGCCGAACCCCATTCCGCCGAAGGCCGCTACCACGGCGCGACCGGTGGCAGCGGCCCGCCGGGCTTCGCGTTCCAAGTGGGCCAGATCCGTTTCGGAGATCGTCTTGAATTCCTCGAGGTTATCGGCGGGGTCGAGCCGTTCCTCGTCGATGGGTTCCTGGCGGATGAGGGGATCGAAGAAATACCCGCCGGTGGGCATGCGCGCGCTGGGTGGGAGCGAGACATCGCCCCGCGGATGCAACTGGAAGCTGCCATCCGGGCCGAGGGTCGCGTTGAATCCACCGGGGACAAGAACTTCCAGGCCATCGAACATGCGCCACGGCTTCCAGTCTTCGTTGGGGAAACCGAACTTGGCGTTGCGGGGGCGGACCGCTTCGGTATCGATGCCTAGAACGGCCTTGAGATCGTCTTCGATCTCGCCGAGCATCTGCATGACATCGATCGCCTTCACCGGTTTCCGGGCAAGCCCGAAATAATCGCGCAAGGCGGCCACCGAGCTGACGTGAATCCCGCTCACCGTGGTTCCGCCGAAATCCACCGGAAGGCGGTCCGGCTGGCGATGGGCAAGCGCAGATAGGACGCAGTCCCTACCGGTCAAATGCGGACCTCCCTAGACGGTGCATCGAAGAGGCATTTTAGCTCAGAACGTGAGGGCGTCCACGAGCTTGGCCAGATCGGCTTCCAGCGCCGATTTCCTCTTCTGCTGCTCCGCCTGCGTGTCGCGCAGGGTGGCTAACTGCTGTTCGTGGGCGTCAATCTGGCGAGCGTAGTTCTGGACCTGCTGCTGCTGGCCGCTGACGGCGTTGAGGCTCTGGATATTTTGGCGGATGCGCTCTTCGTCGGAGGTCAAATCGGCGATCTGGGTTCGCGTGCCGGAGATGGCCCGGTCGTTTTCGGCGATCTGCGATTTCTGGGCTGCGATGCGCTGCAACTGCGCGCGGCCGGCGTCGCTCAGGCCGCGGTTCTGCACGAAAGACAGAATCGCATCGGGGGTCAGGCTGGTCACTGAGTAAGTCTGGTCGAAAACGCGCTCCTCGGAAACCGGGAATGCCTGTGTGGCGTCCGCCGCAAGCTGGATTTCGAAACGGTACGCCGAGGGCGTCTTTTCGGACGGCTTCTGGCTGAGCAGCGTGTAGTTGGGGCGCAAGGGGTGCTCAAGGATCAGGGTCTTGGCCTTCTGGTCCACGTTGCGGATGGTATAGGTGCGGGTTTCATCGGCGGCCATCTTGGCGGTCATGACGCCGCGGCTGGCGTGAAGCTCGCGCACCACGGCCTGTTTGCTATCGAATGCGGAAGTGATGCGCGTGCCCAGGTCGACGGCATAGCTGATCAAGCGCTTGTCCGCGGCCTTGAGGGTTTCCATAAGGGCTTCGCCGCCATACGCGCCGCCATCGTAGACCGTGATGGGGCCGCCATCGAGTGTCTTGCCGCTGGTGTTGGTCAGCTCGGCGGCGTTGGTGGGATGCAGCGAGTTCTGGTCGGAGTAGATCAACAATTTGCGGGCCGCGATCTCCTGTTGCAAAAACGGCAGCATGGCGGATTCGTTCTTGCGGATGGTCACGGGCTGCCCGATGACGTATTCGAATAGTTCGCCGAGTTCCTGGCCGGAGGCGCTGGCGACGATGGTGCTGGGGGCCGGCGGCGGGGGCGCGGGCGCCTGTCTGGCTGCATCTAGCGACTCGAACTGCATGCGGTTGCTTCCCGCCGCGGCCATTGCGCGCGGGGCCGCAAGCATCCCGCCTACCCCGGCCGGCCCGCCGCCGCCGCGACCACCGCCGCCGCCTGCAACGCCGGGCGCGGCTTGCACCGTTATATTCTCGAAGGCTCCTTCATGCAGCTCCGGCCGCGCGGCCTGGTCGTCCGCCAATTCCGCCGCGGGGCGCTCGACGTAGCGAGGCGCATAGAGCTGGCTGACGAACGAAATCGGCCGGCCCGAAACCAGCGAAAGCCGTATGCCGGTCCAATCCTCGCTGGTGGTGTTGTCCACGATGGCCCAGCCTTCGAGCGTAGGCTGGCCACCGGCGCCGAAGATCAGCCGGTAGCTCGACTTCCAGACGGGTTCGGGGATGGTGTAGCTGGCCACGATGTCGCGCGCGGCCGTCCCGGTGGAATCGATATAAACGCTGCGCTTGTCCTTGGAGCGGGAGGCCGCCAGCGCCGCCAGATAGTCCTTGAACTGCTCCTGCAATTTCTGGTCGGAGAAATGCACGGCGCTGGCGGCGCCCAAGTCGACGGTGCGCAGCTCGCCATTGTCGAGCAGCAGGGTCAACTGCTCCCTCTCGGGCTGCTTATCGCTCCCTTCGACCATACGGCCGGTGACGATCAGGCCGGCCACCCGGTCGTTGCCGAGCTGCAATTCCAGGCGCGCACCCTTGAGCTGATCGAGCATGGCGCTGAGCGGCTGCGATCCGCCGATCTGGAAGGGAAATTCGGCGAGCTTGTGGCTGAGCGGGTCCATGGAGTCGTAGCGCAGGCCGGATATTTTGGCGCCGCCTTGTTCGTCGATCACCAGAGATTTCAGAACGTCGTTCATCTCGGAGGCGTCGAAATCGAGCCGGGCGGATTCGCCCGCGGCGAGCCTGCCGGCGCGCTCGAAGAACCCCACGCCATGCTTGTACAGCACCACCTGCTTGACAGGCAGGTCGGCGGCCAAGGCTACGGCGGCGGTCAGAACCAGCAAGGACGGAATGCGTCTCATACTCTCCTTTTGACGTAACAACCGCTCTCTGACGTTCGCGGCTCGGTCAAGTTCGCGGCTCGGTAATGGAATGCCGCGAAGGGCAATTCCCTTTCAGGCTCACTCGCCCATCGCCTTAATAATGACCCGCTTCGGACGCCGGCCGTCGAACTCCGCGTAATAAACCTGCTGCCACGGGCCGAAATCGAGCTTGCCGGCGGTGACGGGCACAATGATCTCATGGTGGACCAGCAAGCTCTTCAAGTGCGAATCGCCATTCGTCTCGCCAGTGCGATGGTGGCGGTAGTCCTTGCGGAACGGCGCGAGCTTTTCGAGCCATTCGTCGATATCGGCGATGAGCCCGTCCTCCGCGTCATTGACCCACACGCCCGCCGTAATGTGCATGGCCGAGACCACGATCATGCCTTCCCGAATGCCGCTCTTTCGAAGCGCGCTCTCCACTTGTGGGGTAATATTAAGGTATTCGCGGTGTTTGGGAGTTTCAAACGTCAAGTATTCGGTGTGGAATCTCATACCGCGATCATACAACTGGACTGATGGGAACCCCGGGACGACTGCTCCTCGTCGACGACGAACCGGCGCTGCTGAAGTTGATGACCGTGTACCTGGCGCGGCGGGGCTACTCCGTTGAAGCCGTGGCGAGCACGGAAGAGGCTTGGGCGCGGGCGGAGGCCGACCCATCCGCGTTCGCGGTGGCGATTCTCGATGGCTCGATGTCCGGGATGCCGTCAACGGAGTTGGCGAGCCGGTTGATGCGCGCCAGTCCGGCCATTCGGGTGATCGCCACGAGCGGATATCCCACGGAACTGTCCGGGGTGCAAGCTGCCGATCCGGCGCGCGCCGTGTTTCTGCCTAAACCGTTCACTCCGGAGATGCTGGCCGCCCTGGTGGAGAAGATGCTTGCCTCGCAAGAAGACATTTGACCTCGGCAAGGAGATTAAGGCGATCGCCCGCGAGCGGGTGGGCCGAGTGCCCGCGTCCAAACCCATCCAACCCAAGTCCGCCCGGAAGAAACCCAAGCACAAGAAGCCGCCTGGGGAAGAGGGATGAAAAGGCGAAGCATTAATAGCCACAGATAAACACAGATAAACACAGATAAACGCAGATAAAGCAAGGCACTTAAAGCACTTAAAGCGTTTGAGGCTCAAGCGTTTTTCTTATCTGTGTTCATCTGTGTTCATCTGTGGCCCTTAAGTCTTTCTTGGCGACCCGCTAAGGCTTTTCTCCGATTTGTGGGCCGTCCCGCGCCTGCCACAATTGAGACGTGATCCCGGATGCCATTGCGGTTCTTGACTGGCAGCAACTTCGCGACGTGACGCTGGACGACGACGCTTTCATGCGTGAGATTGTCAGCACCCTGATCGACGATACCTCTCGCCAGATTCCGCTGCTCGAAGCGGCCATTCGCGAGAAGAATCCACAGGTTGCGCAACGGCTGGCGCACTACTCGAAGGGCGCCTGCGCCAATGTGGGCGCCAGGTCCGCCGCGGCCGTACTCGAAAACATCGAGCGTACTGCTGCGCGCTGCGATTTCGACGAATGCAGCGCGTCGTTGCGCATGCTGGCGCAGGCTATCGACAGGTTGCGCGCGGAAGCATTCCCGGAATAGCGGAAACGCGCGATTCGCTCAAACAGGTTCGTCGCGATGCTCGGCGATCAGGTCGAGTTGTTGGGATGGGACGTCCTGAAGCGGTTCGCGGTCCGGACGGCGGCAGACGATTTCGCCGGCGGTCGATAGCCGTTTGCGCAAGGTCTCGCGCCCCACGGAGTCCAAAGGGCCGGCGTAGGTGCTTCCCATATCGGCGACGATGGCCAGGATGGAGCCGGTCCCCATGCCTGGGCTATCCAACAAACCGGGGCTGTGGCCGACGGCCAGGACCTGCCGTGCGGCGCTCACTTCGACAAGCGCCTCCAACAGAACCGCAACCGCCGCCGGATGGAGTCCGGCTTCGATCTCGTCGATTCCGATAAGCGGTGCCTCGCCCGATTGAAACAGGGCTACCAAGGCGCCCAACGCGCGCAAGGTTCCATCCGACATATTCGCCGCGAGGAACCGCCAGGGGAATTCGGCGTCGGCCGCCTCCTGCCGGAATTGCAGCGTTTCGCGCGGCCCGATGGCGGCGGCATCCACGCCGCAAATGCCCGGCGCGACCTTCGAAAGGTACTCCTCGATTCTGGTTTTGACGCTGGGAGCGCGTTTTCCAATCCTGTCCAGAACCGCGGAAATGTTGCTGCCATCGCGCGCCAGAAACTCGCCGGCGTCGGGCAATTGCAGGTCCTTCATGCGCTCGGGATTCAGATTGTAGAAACCCATGCGCGAGAGCGCTTCGTATGCCGGGCGAAACTCCTCCATGGCGGACGCGGTGGCCAGGTAGAGACGGTCGGACGAAGCCGCGGGACCCGGAACGGAGCTGGACAGGTCTCCGGCGGTCACGGCGAATCGAATTTCGCCTGCCAGGGCTTCGGGCGGATGCAGGACGCACTCTTCGTTCTGCACCTCAAAGGCGCCATTCGGCTTCGCCCCGACGCGGAAGGCGTAACTTCCCGCGGAGCCATCGGGCAGAGTGAACTCCAAGCGTATGCCGAAGTGCGTGGGATGACCGGCGGACCGGCGCCGCACCTCGCCAATTCCGCCGCGCTCGCGAAGGGCATGGTCAAGGGAGGTCCGCAGAGCGTCGGCCGCGAAGCGTATGGCGTCCAGAAAGTTGCTTTTCCCGGCGCCGTTGGGACCTATCAGGAGAGTGAGCGGTTGCAGGGCGACGCCGCAATCCGCGATGCTCTTAAAGTTCCTGATCGTTACCCGCGTCAAGAAGCCGGCATCGCTCATGGGCTATTGCCCAGCAGTGTAACACCCCGAAAGCCCTCTAGCCGTGAATGAAATACATCAGCCAGCCGCCGGCGATCACGGCGGCCATCGAGGACACGAATATATACGCCGCCCGGTAGACGCGCTCGCGCGGAACACCGTCGCCCGGGAGAGCGGCCGCGAGGGCCATGAGAACCGCCAGCAGAAGGGTCCAGGCCAGATGTGGCATTAGTGGCGCTCCTTGCGACGCAGTTTCAGGCCGTCGGACAGCGTCAGCAGGTTGAAGAGGCCGGCCAGCAATAGCAGGGTCGTGCCGTATTCGTGCGCGGGCCCGGTGGCGTAGGGCACGGAGTAGTCGAACAGGCGGGCCAGGAAGTATGGACCGCCGGCCAGCGCTTTCGTCAGCGCGCCGGCTAGCGCCAGCAGGGCGGTAAGGCCGTCGAGTCCCTGGGTCTCAGCGGCCTGCGGCCATAGGTTCGCGCCGTGCAAGGCAACACCGGCGCCGAATGCGGCTGAAACCAATGCCAGGCAAAGCGCGAAACGAACGTAGCGGCGGCCCAGCAGATAGACGCCGCCGGGGACGAGCCATCCGAATACGGCGGCGCCAGCGGACTTCATCGGTTGCCTCCATCTTCCTGGGCGCTTCGCGAACGCGGGACCAGGAATGTGCGCTCCCAGCGCGTTTTGGAAAAGAAGTGCAGCCCCACGTCGAACGCGTGGGTCACGCTCCATGCCTGCAGGTCGGCGGTGGGCGCATCGTAGGACCAATATACAAGCAGCGGTTTGCCCACCACGTAGCCGCGCGGTACGAATCCCCAATAGCGGCTGTCGGAGGAGTCGTCGCGGTTGTCTCCCATCACGAAAAGGGCGCCGGGCGGTACGGTCACCTGGCCATCCCGGACGGATTGCTCGAACATGGCGCGGCCGCGCGGCGTGGTGAAGAACTCGGGACGGGTGGGGAAATCGTCGCGATATGCGTCCATGTACGCGTCGATGTGCTGCGTGTAGGGCTCGATGAGGCGGCGGCCATTGCGAATTACCTGCTTATCCACCAGGCGAATGCAGTCGCCCGGAAGGCCGACAACGCGCTTGACGTAAGTCTGCCGGACGTCCTCGGGATAGAGGAAAGCCACGATGTCGCCGCGCCGGACGTCGCGGTAAGGCAGCAGGTGGGAACCGAACGAGCCGGGATTGGCGTAAGCCACGCGATCCACCAGCATGTGGTCGCCCACGCGCAGCGTGCCTTCCATGGAGGCGGTGGGAATGACGTAGGCCTGCACCAAGGTTGTGGTGGCGAACAGAAATACGATGGCGGTCATAACCCACTCGGCTACAAAGCCGTACGGCTGTTGCCTGCGTCCCGCGGACCAGACGGCGCGCGCCAGGCGGGCTGCTCTGCGGCAACCACCGGCGACCGTGATTCCACGAGCCGTTTCGAACATAGAGGCGACCCTTTCCTGAAATATGGTGGACAGCCAGTCGATCCCGGTGTGGAGGGCGAAGCGGAACAGGCGGGGGCGGCCCTGGCGGTGCGCCACGTAACCGCAGCGGTCGCGGAAAACCTGGGCCATCTCCCCGCCGTATTCGAGGCGAAAGGTGCGCGGATAGGCATACAGCAGTACGGAATAAACGCGGCAGAACCAGCGCACCACGGAGGCAGTGGGCATCACGCTCTTCCTCCCGCGAGGCCGGGCCTGCCGTGGTCCAGCAGCCGCCGGGTCCTGGCGGCTGAAACGGCGTCGGCCAGGCGTTGCGCTTCGGCGCGGACGGTCCGTTGGCCCAAGGCTGTCATCCGGTAATAGCGGCGGCGCTCATCGTCCAGATCCGGATCGGGCCGCTCGTCCGATTCTTCCACCAAGCCCGCGGCGAGCATGCGCTTCAAGCAGCCATAGAGCGTGCCCGGACCGAGCTGCAGGGCGTCGTTGGTCTGGCGCGCGACGTCCTGCATGATGCCGTAGCCGTGGCGCTCTTCGTCCGCCAGCGCCAGCAGGATGTGGAAGACCGGCGGGGTCAAAGGAAGAAGAGGCTTGGTCATATATACATCCGCTACGGATATATTAGCCGGGTGGGGCGGAGATGTCAAGAGAATACCGGCGGGCGATGCGCTCAAGACGAGGAACCATGTACTTGCCCTCTGCCGCCGCGAACACGCCGCGGATCGACGAAGCAGTCAGTGAAGTCGTCAGGTCGCTGGCGCTGGATGTGGCTTACATCCGCTACGACGTCGGGTGGGATTTGAGCGGTGATCCGGCGATCTACTTCCGTGTCGTTCTGTCCGACGAGGCAGCCGAGAAGCGGCTGATGAACGTGGCGGACGAGGTGGTTCGGCGTTTGGCCGAACGCCTGGATTTCGCTTCGATGGGACTTTATCCCTACCACAATTTTAGAAGCGTATCCGAGCAAGCCGTGCTTCGCGAAGAGGCCTGGGCGTAGGGCATGGCGTTTGCGGACGACTTGTTAGGCGGAAAGAACCCGAAGCAATCGAGCCTGCGGCGGGCTGTCTCGCCTGCGTATTATGCGCTGTTCCATTTGCTTATAGCCGATTTCGTCCTGAACTGGAAACGGCCCGATCAGCGTGAAAGGCTCGGGCGGATGTTCGAGCACAACAAGATGAAACAGGCTAAGTTTCAGGGCGCCAGAACATCGCCCAGGACCATCTTTTGACCATGTTCGGCGCTCGCCGGATGTGACGGTCTACCGGTATCTTCCCATCAAGCCGTTCCAACGGACTTTCGCGGGGTCGAGAAACGCCGTGACGCCGCGCCAGAGGCTGACGGTGGTCCCGGCTACGTTATTCCAGCGCACGGGCACTTCCGCGGCGGGGTAGCCCAGGCGGCGTGCGATGAACAGCACTTCCACGTCGAACCCGAAGCCGTCCAGACGCTGACGGGAGAAGATTTCGCGGGCGGCGCCGGCTTCAAACAGCTTGAAGCCGCACTGCGTGTCGCGAAACGGCAGTCCCGTGACCGCGCGCATCGTCAGGTTGAAGACGCGCCCCATGGCTTCGCGAAATGGCGGCTGATGAACGCCGATGAGCGAGCGGTCGAGCGAACGCGACCCGATGACAACCCGCGCGGACCCGCGCTCGGCCGCGGCCCACAACGTTTCCAGATCTTCGATCGGCGCCGAAAGGTCCGCATCGGTGAACAAGCTCCACTCACCCTTGGCCTCAAGCATCCCGTGACGCACGGAGTAGCCCTTGCCGCGGTTGCCGGGGTTTTCGAGGACGCGCACGCCAGCGGCGCGGGCGGCGTGGGCAGTGCCGTCGCGAGAGCCGTCATCCACCACCAGGATCTCCGCGAAATCCCACGCGGTACGGTCCAGATACCCGCGCACTTTGTTCAATGTGGCGGGCAGGCGGCTCTCTTCGTTGAAGGCTGGAATGATAATCGAGATGGATCGCCGCAAAACGAAGACTTATAATAGCTTATTCCCACCCCAAGAGGAGACCAATTTTGTCGCTGGAAGATGAGCTTTTGAAACAACGGCTGGATCGCATTCGCGAGATCGAGGCGTTGGGATACCGGGCGTATGGCCGCCGCTTCGACTTCACCCACGCGATTCCCGATATCCTGGCGGCCTACGGCGCCAAGACCGCCGAGGAACTGACGCCCGAAATGCGCGTCCGCTTGGCGGGCCGCGTGATGCAAATACGCCACATGGGCAAGGCCGGCTTCGCGCATTTGCAGCAGAACGGCGAGCGCTTGCAGATCTACGTCAAGAAGGACGCGGTGGGCGAGCGCGATTTCCAGCTTTTTAAGATGCTGGACATCGGCGATATCGTGGGCGTGGAGGGCTACCTGTTCCGCACGCGCACCGGCGAGTTGAGCGTGCACGCAGAGAAACTGGAGTTCCTTTCGAAGACGCTGCTCTCCATGCCGGAGAAGTGGCACGGCCTGGAGGACGTGGAAACGCGCTACCGCCAGCGCTATCTGGACCTGATCGCCAACCCGGAGGTTCGCAAGGTTTTCGTGACGCGCGCGCGCATTATCTCGTCGTTGCGCCGGCAACTGGAGGCGCGCGGCTTCATCGAAGTGGAGACGCCCATGATGCAGCCGCTCTATGGGGGCGCCGCGGCGCGGCCGTTCGTCACGCACCACAACACGCTCGACATCGATCTGTACCTGCGCATCGCGCCGGAGCTGTACCTGAAGCGCCTGGTGGTGGGCGGATTGGAGCGCGTCTACGAAATCAATCGTAATTTCCGCAACGAGGGTCTTTCCACGCACCACAACCCGGAATTTACCATGCTGGAGTTCTATCAGGCCTACACCGATTACCGCGGCCTGATGGATTTCTCCGCCGAACTGCTGGCTCAGACGGCGCTTGAGGCCACTGGCGCCGCCACTGTGGAATTCGAAGGGAACCAGCTCGATTTCAGCCGGCTGGAGCGCTACAGCATGCGCGAAGCGGTGGTCCACTTTTGGGAGGGCGGGGAAGCGCCCACGCTCGAGGATGTGTGCGACCCCGTCTGGCTCTCGCGCCACTCCGGCAAGGCGAGCGCCGGGGAAGCGCTCACCGATATTTTCGAGCGCATGGTGGAGCACAAGCTCATTCAGCCCACCATCATCTACGATTACCCGGTGGAATCGTCGCCGCTATCCAAGAACAAACCCGAGGATCCGGCGTTCGTCGAGCGCTTTGAGATCTACGCGGCAGGGATGGAAATCGGCAACGCCTACACCGAGCTGAACGACCCGCAGGAGCAGCGCCGCCGCTTCGAAATGCAGCTCGGCATGCGCGAGCGCGGCGACGAGGAGGCCCACCAGATGGATGAAGACTACGTGCGCGCCTTGGCTTACGGCATGCCTCCCACGGGTGGCGAGGGTATTGGCATCGACCGCCTGACCATGCTGCTGACCGGCTCCCGCTCCATCCGCGACGTGATCCTGTTCCCCTTGCTTCGGCCTGAAGGTCCCACGGGCCTGGCGGCGCAGATGCGCGAGTTGGACCAGCGGTGAAATCCCGCTTCGAGTTATTTATCGCGGGCCGCTACCTGCGCGCGCGCCGCAAGGAAGCGGTGATCTCCGTGATCACGGCCATCTCAGTGCTCGGAGTGGCTGCCGGAGTCATGGCGCTGGTGATCGCGCTGGCGGTCAACAACGGCTTCAAGAACACGCTGGAGCGCAATTTGCTGGGGGCCATGGCGCACATCAACGTCATGGAGAAGGAGCCGCTCTACGGAATCGAGAACTGGCGCGACATGGCCGCCCGGCTGCGCAAGCTGCCGCACGTCACCGACGTTGCGCCCGCCATCTACACCCCGGCGCTGCTGGTTGGCGGCCTGCAGCCGAAATACGTCGTGCTGAAGGGCGTGGATGTGGATACCGAGGTGGCCATGACCGATTCGCTGCGGCATCTCAAGGTCGGGTCGCTCGACCGCCTGCGCGACCCGAATGCCAGCCCGCCCGGCATCGTCCTGGGATCGGGAATCGTGGAAGACACCGCAATGCGGGTGAATTCCCGAATCGACGCGGTATTCCAGGGCGCTGAGCTGACGCCGATGGGTCCCAAGATGTCCAGACGTCCCTTTCGCGTCAGCGGCGTCTTCGAATCGGGGTTTTTCGAAATCGACGACAACTGGGCTTATGCCCCGATTGCGGCCGTTCAAAAGGCGCTTGAGCTGCCTGACGTGGTCAACCAGATCGAGCTGAAGGTGGACGACCTGGACCGCGCCCCGGAGATCGCCACCGAGGTGGAGAAGGCGGTTGGGCCAAAGTACACGACCACCACCTGGATGGAGCGCAACCGGCAGTTGCTCGACGCGCTGAAGATGGAGCGCAGGGTGACGGTGATTACCATTGGCCTGATCGAGCTGGTAGCGGCGCTCAATATCCTGATCACGCTGGTGATGATGGTCATGGAAAAGTACCGCGACATCGCCGTGCTGATGTCGATGGGCGCGCGCCAGGCGCAGATCCGCAGGATCTTCATGATGCAGGGGGTGCTGATCGGCATGGTGGGCAGCGCCATCGGCCTGACGGTGGGCTATACGTTGTGTTACTTTGCCGACAAGTACCGGTGGGTGCCGCTTGACCAGACGGTCTACTCGCTCAGCTTCGTACCGTTCGAACCGCGCCCGTACGATGGCATCTGGATCGCGGCGGCGGCCGTGCTGGTGAGCTTCCTGGCGACCATTTACCCGGCGCGAAGCGCCACGCGGATCGCTCCCGCGGAAGTGTTGCGCTACGAATAGCGAGAACTTTGACGCGGAGACGCGGAGACGCGGAGGGAGCGAGGGAGCGGAGTAAAGGTGCGAAGAGGGCGGCGTGGAAAATAGAAAGGCCCCGAGCTGGGTATCTCGGGGCCTGCACTCAGAGAGTTGGCGGCGGGAGGGGACTCGCCGCCAGGGATGCTGTCTGTGTTAAATACAGAGTAACAGTTTAAGGCCTCATTGTCCAGTGAATTTTTGGAGTTTTTTGCGCCCGGCATTCCGGACTGCGGGAGGGCGCTAGTGTGAGGGGGTTCTCGCCAGAAAAATTAAAGGCCCCGAGCTGGGTATCTCGGGGCCTGCACTCAGAGGGTTGGCGGCGGGAGGGGACTCGCCGCCAAGGATGCTGTTGTGTATTGAAATCATAGTAGCAATTAAAGGCCTTCTTGTCTATAACTATTTGACTATTACCCGCAAACTACCGCGGATATCCCCTCCTTTGCGGGTGGGCGGATCGGTTACTAAGGTCCGAATAACCAAAGTGGTATTGAGCCGGAGGGCCTTCGGAATGTAACGTTGGCCTTAAGAAGGCGGTGTGTAGTGATCGCAAATACCCAAGCGAGAGGCACGAACAGCCACGGCGGGCCGGAGAGGCGGATGAAGCGCCGGTTCCGGCTGGAACAGGAAGTGCGCTACAAGATGCTGTTCGGACAGCGCATCGCTGAGACCGGCACGGGAACCACGGCCAACATCAGCAGCAGCGGCGTGTGGCTGAGCACGGCGACCCCTCTCGCCGCAGGCATGCCCATTGAGATCTCCATGAACTGGCCGGTGCTGTTGAACGAGATCTGTCCGATGAAGCTGGTGATTTACGGTTGCGTGGTGCGCGGCAATGAGAGTGGCGCGGCCGTGAGCATCGAGCGGTATGAGTTCCGCACTCAGGGCCTGCACGGGTTTCAGCAGCCAGTAGTCAACGCAGCAGCCGAATTGCACCTGTCCTGAGCACCGGCGTCCCTCCGCGCCGCCGGCTTTGTTACCACAACTTCGTTACCACGTTTGCCAACGCTCGCCTAGCGCAGTATCCTGAGTCTGAAGTCCCCAGTTCGTCGCCACGGAAGGATTTGTCTATGCAGCGAAGGTCGTTTCTGAAATCGCTCGCGGCGGCGCCCGCCGCCTGCCTGGCGCTCCCACGGCTCGCCGAAGCCGCCTTGCCGAAAACCACCATTACACGCGTCCGCATTTATCAGCCAACGGATCTCAATCCGACTTTCAACCAGAGCAACATGCTTGTAACGGTGGAAACCGAAGCCGGCATCACGGGCATTGGCGAGGGCGGCCTCAAGGACACGCTGACGCAGTGCGCCGGCTCCCTGATCGGCAAGGATCCGTTTAAGATCGAAGCCCTCTGGCAGGAAGAGTACATGGCTTGGTTCTACCCTCCGGGCCGGGAGAAGCAGGATGCCATGGGCGCGCTCGATCTGGCGCTTTGGGACATCAAAGGCAAGGCGCTCGGCCTGCCCATCCACCAGATACTGGGCGGGGCCGTGCGCACCTTCTGCGAAACGTACAATACCGGCAATGTCCGTCCACCGGCGGTTCCGGGCGGCGGCCAGCCCACCATGAAGGACCGGGTCCAGGCGACCCTGGGCGCGGGCTACAAGGTGTATCGAATCGGCGCAGCCGATTCCGGCAATGGCCCTTGGGACGTCCGGGCCCGTCTCCTCCAGCTCGCCAAGGATGCCAAGGAACTTCGCGAGGCGCTCGGCTCCACGGGGGACTGGAGCGTTGACTTCCACCAGCGCTTCGAATACGCGGACGCCCTGCGCGGCTGCCGGCTGATTGAGGAGTATTCGCCCTACCTAGTGGAAGATCCCGTTCGCGACGAACATTTCCTGGAGGACATTCCCAAACTGAGGACGATGACCGCCGTGCCCATCGCGGCGGGCGAGGAATGGGGTTGGCGCTGGGATTTCAACAAGCTAGTCGAGAACCACGACATCGATTTCAACCGCTGCACCCTTCCCAACGTCGGCGGCATCACCGAGTACCTCAAGATCATGGCCATGTGCGAGACGCACGCCGTGGGTATGGTCCCGCACTTCACCGGACCGGTGGCCACCGCCGCCCTGGTGCACTGCCTGTCCACCTACCCCGGCACGGTGCTTTTCGAGTACAACTACGGCGACCGCAAGATCCCTTATCTCCCCGACTACACGGATTTTAAGGCCGGCAAGCTCTATCCCAACGAACGTCCGGGCCTCGGGGTCACGCTGGACACCAAGCCGCTGACCATGATCGGTGAAGTCACTCAGCCGGTCCGCCATCCTCAGATCTACAGCCGCCCCGACGGGTCGCTTACCCACTGGTAGACAGCCCGCGAAAAAGGGGACTGTTACAAGCGGCGAGCCGCCAGGGTCGGTGGGGCGGGCCGGGCGCCCACATTAAGATAAGGCCGATTCCGACCCGGGGCGCAAGCCGCCAGGCTTGCAGAGTCGGCTGTCGAGCCGACTTTTCGAAGCCCGAGACGACTCTCGGCCCTGCGGGTGTGGCGGCCCGCGCCACGCCGCGCAGGAAATCGGGCCTTTGGCTTCCGGCGGAAGGATAGGGCGGCTTGACCTACCGCGCGAATCCATCATAATGGGAATATCTACTCTTCTTCAAGGCCGCTTTAATGACGACGCCCAGAAACACCTCTGAAACCGCTCCGCCAGTGTATCTGCCCGAGCAACCTGGGCTGCCGCCCGGCTCCGGAAAACCAAAAAAACGCGGACTGATCTGGTTCGTATTCCTGCTCATCGTCGCAAGCGTCGCGGGGTACGCCGTCTGGCGCGCCGGGCATCCGGCGACCACCGCCCAGAAAGGCGCCGGGGGCGGGGGAGGCGGCGGCGGAGGCCGGGGCGCAGCGGGCCCGGTGCCGGTGGTCGTGACAAAGGTCGCGCGCTCCAGCATTCCGGTCTACCTGAACGGGCTGGGCAACGTGAGTCCTTTCTATACGGTTACGGTCAAATCCCGCGTCGATGGCCAGTTGATGAAAGTGGATTTCAACGAAGGCGATCTGGTCAAGCAGGATCAGGTCCTGGCCGAGATCGACCCGCGGCCCTACCAAGTTCAACTCGATATGGCTCAAGCCACGCTGGCGCACGACCAGGCTCTGCTGGCCAATGCGAACGTCGATCTGGCGCGTTACCAGGAGTTGGTGAAGACGGACGCCATCCCGAGTCAGCAGTTGGACACGCAGAAGGCGCTGGTGGCGCAGTACCAGGCCACCACCAAGCAGGATCAAGCCAATATCGACAGCGCCAAGCTGAACTTGGTTTACGCCAAAGTAACGGCGCCGATTACGGGCGTCGTCGGCCTGCGCCTGGTGGACCCCGGAAACATCGTCCACGCCTCCGACGCGAACGGCATGATCACCATCACCCAACTCCAGCCGATCGCCGTCCTGTTTACCATCCCCGAGGACAGCCTTCCGGACGTCGTGCACAAGGTGCGAGCGGGCGCGAAACTGCCGGCGGATGCCTACAACCGGGACATGACCCAGAAGCTGGCCTCCGGGACACTGGTGACCCTTGACAATCAGATTGACAGTACCACCGGCACCTCCAAGCTGAAGGCGGTTTTCGGCAACCAGGACAACAAGCTTTTCCCCCAGCAGTTTGTCAACATACGCCTGCTGGTAGACACGCTGACGAATCAACTGGTGGTGCCGAACGTGGCAGTTCAAAGCGGCCAGCAGGGTACGTTCGTCTACGTGGTTGACGACAATTCGAAGGTGCATCTGAAAACGGTCCAGGTGGGAATCACTACCGAGACGTCGGCCGACATTCTCGGCGGCATCTCGGATGGGGACCGGGTAGTGATCGATGGCACCGACCGGCTGATTGAAAACGCGGTGGTCCGGGTACGGCGCGCCGGAGAGATGGATAACCCTCCGGGTTATGATGCCGCCGGCCGTGGCGGACGGGGCGGACGCGGAGGCCGCGGCGGAGCCAACAAGGGCGGCGGAGACTCCGGCAAGGGCCAGGGAGCGCAAGCGGGCCAGCAGGCAAGTCCTACGGACGCCGGGGGCGAGGGAGGACAGAGCGGGAGCGGTGGATCCGGCAAAGGCGGCGACCATAAGAAGGGTGGAGGCTCTAAGAAGGGCCATGGCGGAGGCCCTCCTCAGTGAGTCCGTCCCGCATCTTCATCCTGAGGCCGGTGGCGACGTCGCTGGTCATGGCTGGAGTAGTGCTCGTCGGCGTCACGGCTTTCCGGCAATTGCCGGTTTCCGCGCTGCCGCAGGTTGATTATCCAACCATTCAGATCCAGACGTTCTACCCAGGCGCCAGCCCGGAAGTAGTCACGTCATCCATCACCGCGCCGCTCGAGAAGCAGTTCGGGCAGGTGCCGGGGCTGACGCAGATGACGTCGATCAGCTCTTTCAGCAGTTCACTCATCACGCTGCAGTTTTCGCTCGATCTGAGCATCGACGTGGCCGAGCAGGAAGTGCAGGCCGCCATCAACGCAGCCACCACTTTTCTTCCTACGAATCTCCCCGTTCCTCCGATTTACAGCAAGACGAATCCTGCCGACGCGCCCATTCTGACGCTGGCCATTACGTCTACCTTGGTGCCGCTGCCGAAAGTCGAAGAGCTGGCGGAAACGCGCATGGCGCAAAGAATTTCCCAGCTTAAGGGCGTGGGCCTGGTGAGTATCAGCGGAGGGCAGCGTCCGGCCGTGCGGGTGCAGGCGAATCCCACCGCGCTGGCGTCCTACGGGCTAAGCCTCGAGTCCCTGCGAACGGCGTTGGGTAGCGCCAACGTGAACCAGGCCAAAGGCAGTTTCGACGGGCCGGATCAGGCCTGGACCATTAACGACAACGATCAGCTTCAAGCCGGCGCCCAATACGGGCCGATCATCATCGCCTATCGTAATGGGGCGCCCGTGCGCATTCGCGACGTCGCCACCGTCATCGACGGCGCGGAGAACACCAAGTTGGCCGCCTGGGTAAACGCCGACCGCGCCATCGTTCTGAACATTCAGCGGCAGCCCGGGACCAACATCATCAGCGTGGTCGATACGGTTCAGACCCTCCTTCCCGTAATCGAAGCGTCTCTGCCGGAGGGGATCAACGTGCAAGTGATTTCCGACCGCACCACCACCATCCGGGCCTCGGTGAAGGACGTCGAATTCGAACTGATGCTCACCACCGTGCTGGTTGTCATGGTGATTTTTCTTTTCCTGCGCAGCGCTTCGGCCACCATCATCCCCGCCATTGCCGTGCCTCTCTCGCTGATTGGAACGTTCGCCGTCATGTACCTGCTGGGGTACAGCCTGGATAACCTCTCGCTGATGGCGCTTACGATTTCGACGGGTTTCGTGGTGGACGACGCGATCGTAATGATCGAGAACATCTCGCGCTATATCGAGAAGGGCGACTCCGCCATGGAGGCCGCGCTCAAAGGGTCGGCGGAGATCGGATTCACCATCGTGTCGTTGACGGTTTCGCTGATCGCCGTGCTGATTCCGCTCTTGTTCATGGCGGATATCGTAGGCCGCCTGTTCCGCGAATTTGCGGTGACCCTGGCGGTGACCATCATGTTTTCGGCGTTCGTGTCCCTGACGCTGACGCCTATGATGGCGGCTCGCATTCTGAAGCATCATCCGGAATCGGAGCAGGGCAAGTTGTACCGCTGGTCGGAGTGGTGTTTCGAAAAGACCATCGAAGGGTACGGCCGCATGGTGCGGGTGGTGCTGCGCCATCAGCCCTTGACGCTGATGGTGGCCATCGGCACGCTGGGTCTTACGATTTACCTTTACGATGTTGTCCCCAAGGGGTTCTTTCCCGTGCAGGACACCGGCTCCGTTCTCGGCATTTCCCAGGCGCCGGAAACCGTATCGTTTCCCGCCATGTCCAGCCGGCAGCAGCAACTGGTCCAGGTGATTCGCCAGGACCCGGCGGTGGAGAACCTCACCTCGTTCATCGGCGCCGATGGCGTGAACACCACCATGAACAGCGGCCGTATCCAGATCACGCTGAAACCCCTCGAACAGCGCCAGGACGTGTCCGCGGTGGATGTGATCCGGAGGCTGGAGCCCAAGCTGCAACAGGTGGCGGGCATTCAGCTTTTCATGCAGCCCGTGCAGGATCTGACAGTCGAAGACCGCATCAGCCGGACGCAATACCAGTACGCGCTCGACGCGCCGGACAAGGCGTTGTTGGACCTGTGGGCCCCACGCCTTGTGGACCGCATGAAGCAGTTGCCCGAGTTGCGGGACGTCGCCAGCGATCAGCAGAATAACGGCCTCGGACTGCTGGTGCATATCGATCGCGATACCGCGGGCAGGCTTGGCATCACCCCTCAGAACATCGACGACGCGCTCTACGATTCTTTCGGCCAGCGGCAGGTCTCGACCATTTATACGCAGACCAACCAGTTCCACGTGATTCTCGAAGTAGAGCCGAAGTACCAGCGGGACACTGGCGCCTTGGGAGACATGTACGTTCCGATCGGGTCGGCCTCCGCCAACCTGGCGACGACCATCGCGCTGGCGGGAACCAATAGCGCTCTGACGGGCGCGGCGGCTCTCGCGCCGGCGCCGCTCGGGTCGTTCGTGAGAGCGACGCCGGTTCCTTCCCCCATCACCATCAACCACCAGAGCCAGTTCCCGGTGGTGACGCTGTCCTTTAATCTGGCGCCGGGAGCTTCGCTCGGCGGCGCGGTGGAGCACATCAGGCAGGTTACGAAGGGGCTCGGCATGCCCGCCAGCATCGAACCCAGCTTCCAGGGGACGGCCCACGCGTTCGAATCGTCTCTGGCGAACGAGGGGGTCCTCATCATGGCGGCCTGCGTCACGGTCTACCTGGTACTGGGCGTGCTCTATGAGAGCTTCATCCACCCCATTACCATTCTTTCCACGCTGCCATCGGCCGGAGTAGGCGCCATCCTGGCCCTGATTCTGTTCAAGAAAGATCTGGATGTGATCGCCTTGATCGGCATTATTCTTCTGATCGGCATCGTGAAGAAGAATGCCATCATGATGATCGATTTCGCGCTGGAAGCCGAGCGCAAAGAGGGGAAATCGCCGGAGGAGGCCATCTATCAGGCGTGTCTTCTGCGCTTCCGTCCGATCATGATGACCACCATGGCGGCGCTGCTCGGCGCGGTTCCGCTGGCTTTCGGCAGCGGCGTCGGCTCGGAGTTGCGCAAGCCGCTGGGCATCTGCATCATCGGCGGACTGATGGTCAGCCAGGTGCTCACGCTCTTCACCACTCCGGTGATCTATCTGTACTTCGGTCGGGCCGCGGCCTGGGTGGCCCGTTTGCGCGGCGCCGGCGTGCGTGAAGAACCGATTTCCGGGCCCGCACCGATTTAGGACTGGCGCCTTATGAGCATTTCCACGCCATTCATTCACCGGCCGGTCGCCACCACGCTGCTCCTGGTGGCGGTGACCATGGGCGGCGGCATCGGCTACACGCTGTTGCCCGTCTCGGCCTTGCCGGAGGTTGACTTTCCAACCATCATGGTCAGCGCCGGTCTGCCGGGCGCCAGTCCCGACGTGATGGCGGCGTCCGTGGCGACTCCCCTCGAAAAGCAGTTCACGCGCATCGCCGGCGTCACGGAGATGACATCCAGAAGCTCGGTTGGAAGCGCGATGATCGTGCTCCAATTCGATCTCAGCCGCGATATCAACGGCGCGGCGCGCGAAGTGCAAGCGGCTATTAACTCCGCGGCCGGGTTTCTTCCTGCGAACCTGCCCTCGCTGCCCAGATACCGCAAGATCAATCCCGCGGACCAGCCGATTCTGCTGATGACCCTGGAGTCGGACGTGGTGCCGAGGCCGCAGTTGTACGACATCGCGTCTTCGGTGTTTGCCCAGAAACTGGCGCAGGTACAGGGTGTCGGCCAGGTTCAGGTGGGCGGAAGCTCGCTTCCCGCGGTTCGCGTCGAAGTGAATCCGCAGCCGCTCTCCCGCTACAACGTCGGGCTCGACCAGATCGGCACGTTTCTCCAAAGCGCCAATGCGAATAAACCGAAAGGCGCGCTCTCTAACGGCCAGCAGGAGATACCGATTTACGCCACCGACCAGCTTTTCCTGGCGAAAGACTACAAGGACCTGGTGGTGGTCTACCGGAACGGCGCCCCCGTCCGCCTCTCGGACCTGGGCCGTGTCATCGACGGCAATGAAGACGTCCGGAACCTTGGCTTGGTGAACGGCGATCCGATGGTTCAGATCCAGGTCAGCCGCCAGCCGAATGCGAACATTATCGACACGGTTGCGCGGATTAAGGCACTGATGCCGCAGTTCGAGGCCCAGCTCCCGCCATCGGTGAAGTTCAAGATCGCCAGCGACCGCACCATCACCACCAAGGAGTCGATGAGGGACGCGCAGCGCAACGTCATGATCTCCATCTGCCTGGTGGTTATGGTGGTGTTCCTCTTCCTCCGCAGCGCCTGGTCGACGTTTATTCCGAGCGTATCGGTTCCGGTGTCCATCATCGCCACCTTCGGCGCCATGTATCTGATCGGGTACACGCTGGACAATCTTTCGCTGATGGCGCTCACCATCGCGACGGGATTCGTGGTGGACGATGCGATCGTGGTCATCGAGAACATTACGCGCCACATCGAACATGGCATGAAGCCCATGGCGGCCGCCCTCAAAGGCGCGCAAGAGATCGGGTTCACGGTCCTGTCGATGAGCATCTCGCTGATTGCCGTCTTCATCCCCATCCTGATGATGAGCGGCGTGGTCGGGCGCCTGTTCCGCGAATTCGCCGTGGTGCTTTCGGTTGCCATCGCAATCTCCATGGTGATTTCCTTGACGGTGGTCCCAATGATGTGCGCGTGGCTCCTCAAGGAGGACCGCGGCCACGGATACCTCTACAACCTGACGGAGAGGATCTACCAGTGGGTCATCTCCACCTATGCATCGGCGCTCAACGTGGTGCTCGACCATCCCGCGTCGGTCCTGGTCACGCTGATCGTCACGATGGGCATCAACGTCTACCTTTACGACAAAATCCCGAAGGGGTTTTTCCCGCAGCAGGATACGGGGCGCATGCAGGGCTCCGTCATGGGAGAGCAGCACATCTCCTACCAGGCCCTCGTGACGAAGGCGAAGTGGTTTGAGGAGAAGATCCGGAACGACCCGGATGTCGAAGCGGTCACCATGGTGGCGGGCACCAGCGGGGGCGGGTTCGGCGGCAATTCCGCGCAGATCAACGTTCAGCTAAAGCCGACCGGAGTTCGGAAATCCACCTCGGATCAGGTGATCGCCCGCCTGCGCCGGCAGACTTCCGGAGTGCCCGGCGCCACCCTGTTGCTGCAAAACTCCCAGGACGTGCGCATCGGCGGCCGGCAAGGGAACGCGCAATACCAGTACACGCTGCAAGCGCCGGACTTTGCCACGCTGGCCGCATGGGGTCCGAAGGTTTTGGAACAACTCTCGAAGGTCCCGGAGATTGCCGACGTCAGCTCAGACCAGCAGAACTCCGGCTTATCTTCCAATGTGGTCATCGACCGCGATACCGCGTCGCGGCTGGGTCTCACGGCGCAAGCCGTGGATTCCGCCCTCTATGACGCTTTTGGCCAGCGCCAGGTCTCGGTGATGTACAAGTCGATCAATCAGTACCACGTGGTTTTGGCGCTGCAGCAGCAGTGGTGGGAAAGCCCCGACTTCCTGAAGACCATCTATGTGCAGACGCCCAGGGGCACGGACGTTCCGCTCTCCACGTTCACGCACTTCGAGCAAGGGATCACGCCCATTTCGCTGCCGCACCAGGGACAGTTCCCGGCCACCACGATTTCCTTCAACCTGGGGGAGAATGTGGCGCTGAGCGATGCCGAAGACGCCATCAACCGGGCGGTGGTGGAGATGGGCCTGCCCGCCAATATCACCGGCAAGTTCGCCGGTACCGCCGCGGTCTACCAGGAAGCGCTCAAGAACCAGCCCGTCCTGATCGGGACAGCGCTGATCGCCGTGTATATCGTGTTGGGAATTCTGTACGAGAGCCTGATCCACCCACTCACCATCATCTCGACCCTGCCGTCGGCCGGCGTCGGAGCGCTGATGGCCATGGTCCTGTTCAAGAGCAATCTGGACCTCATGGGCATGATCGGAATTATCCTGCTGATCGGCATCGTCAAAAAGAACGCGATCATGATGATCGATTTCGCTCTGGCGGCCGAACGGAACGAAGGGATGAACTCGCGGGATGCCATTTACCAGGCCTGTCTCCTTCGGTTCCGGCCGATCATGATGACGACCATGGCCGCGCTGTTGGGCGGGATGCCGATGGCGCTTGGCTTCGGCGCCGGCTCCGAACTGCGGAAGCCGCTGGGAATCGCCATCGTAGGGGGTCTATTGGTCAGCCAGATGTTGACTTTGTTCACCACGCCTGTGATTTATCTTTATTTCGACCGGCTTCGCAAACGTTTCAGCCGGCGGCAGCCGGCCTACCGGGGCCGTCCCGGATTTCTGATTCCCGGCGGAGCTGTGGAGAGCGGTGATTGATGACGCGACTTTATAAAACCGCAATTTTTGTATCTCTTCTTTCTACGGGCTGCACCATCGGCCCCAAGTATCAGAGGCCCGTGGCGCAGACGCCGCCGGCCCTCAAGGAAATGGCCGGCAACGACCAGTGGAAGATGGCGACTCCCAGCGATGGCCTGCTCAAGGGCAAATGGTGGGAGATGTTTAACGATCCGGAGCTGAACCGGCTGGAAGAGTTGGTCGCCGTCAATAACCAGAACGTGAAGCAGGCGGAGGCTCAGTTCCGTGAGGCGCGGGCGCAGGTTGCCGCCGCTCACGCAAATTACTATCCCACCATTGGAACTACGCCGGCGATTACGCAAAGCTATTCCGGCGCCAATTCGGGGAGGGGCGCCGGCGGTTCGAGCCAGACCTTCTCCCTGCCCGTCACCGCGACTTGGGAGCCGGATCTGTGGGGCCGGGTTCGTTTGTCGGTGGAGAACGCTGTGAATAACGCCCAGGTCAGCGCGGCCGATCTTGAGAACCTCCGCTTGAGCCAGCAAGCTCTGCTGGCGACGGATTATTTCCTGCTGGCGGCGCAGGACATGCAGTTGAGAGTGCTGAGCGACACCATCAAAGCCTACGATCAAAACCTGCAGCTCACCATGAACCGGTATGCCGGCGGAGTTGCGTCGAAGTCCGATATCACGCTGGCGCAAACCCAGCTTGCGGGCGCGCAGGCCCAGAGTACCGACATGCACATCGCGCGGGCGCAGGACGAGCATGCCATCGCCATGCTGACCGGACAACTGCCGGCATCCCTTGAGATTGGACCCAGCGCCATCGCCGCCCCGCCGCCGCCTATCCCGCTGGCGATACCCTCGCAACTTCTGGAGCGGCGCCCCGATATCGCGGCCAGTGAGCGTCTGGTGGCCGCCGCCAACGCGAATGTCGGCATTGCGGAAACCGCTTACTACCCCACGTTGAATCTCTCCGCGACTCCCAGTCTTCTTTCGACAAGCCTCGCGACCCTGTTCGCTTACGCGAGCCGCAGTTGGTCCGCGGGCCCCGCGCTTTCCGAGACGTTGTTCGATTTTGGCCGTCGCGGAGCCGCGCTGTCGAGCGCCGAAGCCGCTTATGACGCAAACGTGGCCTCTTACCGGCAGACGGTTCTCGCGGCTTTTCAGGAGGTCGAGGACGATCTCTCGAATTTGCGCTACCTGGCCGAAGAGTCGGTGCAGGAGCAGAATGCCGTCACAGCCTCCCAGCAGGCGCTGGCTCTCGAGTTGGAACGGTATCGGGCGGGAACGGATTCCTATCTGAGCGTCATCACGACCCAGATCATCGCGTTAGGCGACCAGCAGACTGCCATTACCATCCTCCAGCGGCGCATGAGTGCGGCGGTGGACCTGATCAAGGCCCTGGGCGGGGGATGGGACGCCTCGACGTTGCCGTCGGGCAATTCGCTTCGCGCGGTTCAAGCGACGCATTGACAGCCGGCGCCGGTTAGTGCGCCTTCGCGCCCCGGCACTGGTCGTTGTTGGTGAAAATGTCGCGCATGGAGCTTTGGGTGAGCCTCACCTGTTTGCCATGGGACCGCCCGGCCCACATGCCGATTGCCCTGAAGTGCGCCCAAAACCCCTTCTTCCCTTGTTCCGCGGGCGCCCGATTGACCCAGATGTGCTTGTCGTCATAGCTGATCGGCACGGTTTGGCCGGGCGCTGCCCATTCCTCCCAGCCCGGGTGCGCCGGCGTCAGGTAATTCTTCGACTTGTCCCGCCAGTTCAGGACCGGCGCCTTTTGGTAGCCGACCAGAATCTTACTATCCGCCGCGAAGCAGTAATAGTAGTCGCTCGCCCCGAAAAAGCAATTGTCACAAAGAAACTCGGCGCGGTCGAGCAACTGCGCTGAAGCCTGCTGCCGGACGGGTGTCGCTCCGAACAAAATTGGCGCCGCCAGCGAGGCGGCCACGCAGACGGACATCCGGATGATGGAAGGGATATAGGAAGACGATCTCACCGTCCGATTTTAACCCCCTGCCGCACGCCGCGGCAACCGGGCCGGCGCCTAATCCAGCCAACCGGCGGCCGCGCGCGCCAGTTTCTGGGGCGCCGCGCCGAATCTGCGCTCTCTGCCGCGGAACTCGCGCACGGCGCCGGCCAGGTCGGCGGCGTCGAAGTCCGGCCACATCCGGCGGGAAAACACCAGTTCGGCGTAGGCGCACTCCCACAAGAGGAAATCGCTGAGGCGCCGCTCACCGCCGGTGCGGATTAACAGGTCCACTGGCGGACCGAGCGCCGTCCCCAGCGTCTCCCGCGAAAGCTCCATCAGCCCCCGCGCCGCGGCCAGAATGGCGTCCCGTCCGGAATAGTCCACCGCCAGTCGCAGCCACAGCCGCGTTCCGGCGGCCGTGAGGGCTTCGGCGCGGTCGATGGCCCTGCGCAACGCCAGGTCCAACCGGTCGCGCCGGCCGATCGCCTGGAGGCGTATGCCGTTGGCCACCGAACGTGGCGTTTCCCTCTCCACGTACTCCGCCAGTAGTTCCATCAACGATTGGACCTCCGCCTGGGGACGCCGCCAGTTATCCGCCGAAAAGGCGAACAGCGTCAGGACGCCTATCCCCAGATCGGGCGCCGCCTCCACTACCCGGCTTACGTTGGCTACCCCAGCCACGTGCCCCGCCGTACGTGGCAAGCCGCGGGACGCCGCCCAGCGGCCGTTGCCGTCCATAATCACCCCAGCATGTAAAGTACTTGTCATTTCAAAGTTAATGGCACAAAAAAAGACCCCTATTTCTCCCGCATCGCCTGAATCAGCGCTTCCATGTGATCCAGGTAACGGTCGAGCGCCCGCCGTCCCGACGCTGTGAGCCGGTAGTCCGTCCGCGGCACCCTTCCTGAAAACCCCTTGGAGCAGCCAATATAACCGGCTTCTTCCAGCTTCCGTGCATGCACGCTGAGGTTGCCATCGGTGGTATCGAGGAGCTTCTTGAGCTCGGTAAAGGTCAGCGACTCGTTCACCGCCAGCGCGCTCAGGATGCCCAGCCGAAGGCGCTCGTGTACCAGCCGGTCGAGTTGTTGGGCCACGCCGGCCGGAGGCATGCCCGCCAGCTCCGGTTGCGCCGTTTTTTCCCGCTCGCGCCGTTCCGCGCCCTTAGCCGCCATACTTCACCGCGATTACCAAGCCGAAAACCACGTGCAAGCCTCCGAAACCCGCCGCCAGCAGCATCGCGCCCCAGGCAGGCGCCACCAGCGCCGCCGCTCCAGCCGCCATGAAGCAGGCGCCCATCAACGGCACCACCCGAACCGAGGCCGCACCCCCCGAAAGTACGCTCGCGCCATAGAGCAGCAGCCACGTGCCCGGCAGAAACGCCACCGCCCCGGCATGGAATAGCACCGCCGTGAGCAGCGCGCCGGCCACCATCGGCGGGGCGAACCCCGCCACGAACTTGCGGCCCGGTCCCGTCAGCAACGGCGCATTGGCGCGCCGGGATTTCAGAGCCGCGCCCGCAATGCCAATGGTGATGGCGACGCAGCCTTCCAACAGCCAAACCGCGAGCAGCCATCCAGGACCCGCCCGTCTCGCCGAAATCCAGGCCGCTGCCAGCGCAGTAGCCCCCATCCACACGCCGCCGATCCCCGGTACGGCTGTAAAAGAACCCGCCTGCTCCATAGTCCTGCGGATGTACCGCAGGTTGTCCATGGCGTGCGCCTGCATCTCAACGGGCCGCGTCGCGGGAGCGCCGATGGGGAGGATCGATGCCATCAGAAACCATCCTACGCCTGTTTCAAGCGTTTCTCAAGTACTTTTTGAAACAAAGCAAAATCTCACAGTCCAACCGTCTCTCCCTGCTAAAATGTTCCCGTGGCTGAACTAAGCCCAAGGGAGGAATATCCCCGGGCGGATGTCCGCAGGCGGTTCAAGATCTCCGAGCGTGAACTGCGTAGTTGGGAGCGCCAGCGGCTCATCGTTCCGGCCGGCGCCTATTCTTTCTCCGATCTGATCGCCATCAAGGCGATCGCCAAGTTGCGTGAGAACCACATTCCCGCGCCGCGCATCGGGCGAGCCGTTGAGTCCCTGCGCCGCAAGCTCGGCTGGATCAAGCAGCCACTCTCCGAACTGGGCTTCGTTTCCGATGGCAAGAAGATCGCCGTCCGTATTGCCGGCCAAACCATGGAGGCGCTTACCGGGCAGATTCTGTTCGATTTCGAAGCCGCCGAACTGGGCGGCGTCACCCAGTTTCCGGAGCGCAAGGGTTCCTGGAACCGCACGCGCGAATCGGAAGCCTGGTTTCAGAAGGGTTTGGACGCGGAGGAGACCGGCGCCCCGGTCGAACTGGCCATCGAAGCCTACCAAAAAGCGCTGGAACTGAATCCCGCCGCCGCCGGAGCGCTGGTGAATCTCGGGACCATCTTCTATCGCCGGAAGAATTTCGTGGAGGCCGAAAAGCACTATGTGAAGGCGGTAGTCGCCGATCCCAGTTACCCGCTGGCGGAATTCAACCTCGGCAACCTCTACGACGAGCAGGGCCGTATGAAGGAGGCGTCGGACCACTACCACCGGGCGCTGGAGCTGAATCCCGCCTTCGCCGACGCCCACTTTAATCTGGCGTTGCTCGCGGAACGCGCCGGCGAGGCTTTGAAGGCCGTGTCCCACTGGAAAGCCTACCTGAAGCTCGACCCATCCGGCCAATGGGCCGAAATCGCCCGCCGCCAGTTGGAGCGCCTGCGGCAAGCCACCGTGATCCAGTCGCGCTGACGCCGGTCGATCCTCATGAGTCATAACTGCTTCGATTCGGATGAACCCGGCATTTTCGATATCGCCACGCGTGTCGCCGGGCCGCGTGGCTCGCTGCCCCTCACCGCCGCCATGCTCCGCAACCTTCCCTCGGGCGACTTGTTCGGCTGGACCCAGAACGCCGGCATGGGGTGGACGCCCTCGGAACTGGGCGGCAAGGAATTCCTGATCCTCTCCACTCACGGCGGGGTTCGCGCTCCCGACGGAACGCCCGTGGCGCTTGGCTACCACACCGGCCACTGGGAAGTGGGCCTGCTGGTGGAGGCCGCCGCGCGGGAACTGAAAGCGGCTGGCGCCATTCCGTTCGCCGGATGTTGCACCGACCCTTGCGACGGCCGTTCTCAGGGAACGCCCGCCATGTTCGACAGCCTGCCCTACCGCAATGACGCGGCCACCGTATTTCGCCGCCTGATCCGCTCGCTCCCCACGCGGCGCGGCGTGCTGGGCATCGCCACCTGCGATAAGGGTCTTCCGGCCATGATGATGGCGCTCGCCGCCATGCGCGATCTTCCCTCCGTGCTGGTCCCCGGCGGCGTGACCCTGCTGCCCGCGGAGGGCGAGGACGCGGCGGCCATACAGAGCATCGGCGCGCGCTACGTCCACGGCGAATTGACGCTCGAACAAGCCTCCGATCTGGGCTGCCGCGCCTGCGCGTCGCCCGGCGGCGGCTGCCAGTTTCTGGGCACTGCGGCCACTTCGCAGGTGGTGGCGGAGGCTCTGGGAATGGCGCTCGGACACGCGGCGCTGGCCCCCTCGGGCCACGCCATCTGGCTCGACATGGCCCGCCGCTCGGCGCGTGCGTTGCTGGCGCTCGAAACGCGCGGCATCGCCATGCGCGAGATCGTCACGGAAGCCGCGTTGCACAATGCCATGGTCACGCACGCGGCTTTCGGAGGTTCCACCAACCTGATTCTGCACCTGCCCGCCATCGCGCATGCGGCCGGCTTGCCGCGCCCTACCGCCGCCGACTGGGCGCGCATCAACCGGCGCACCCCGCGCCTGGTGGACGTCCTGCCGAACGGCCCTCGGAATCACCCGACCATCCAGGTTTTCCTGGCTGGCGGCGTTCCGGAAGTCATGCTGCATCTGCGCCGCGCGGGCCTGCTCGAGACCGGCACGCTGACGGCCGGCGGCGCCACACTGGGCGAGCAACTCGACGAATGGGAGCGCTCCTCCCGGCGCACGCGCCTGCGCGCCCTGCTGGCCGAACGCGATGGCGTGGACCCGGACGACGTGATTTTTTCGCCCGAGGCAGCCGCGCGCCGGGGGATTACCTCCACGGTTTGCTTCCCCCACGGCAACCTCGCCCCCGACGGCTGCGTTGTCAAAAGCACGGCCATCGACCCCTCGGTGGTCGGCCCCGATGGCATCTACCGCATGACCGGGCCGGCGCGCGTCTTCGTCACGGAGCCGGACGCCATCGCCTACATCAAGAGCGACCGCATCCGGCCGGGCGATGTGCTGGTGCTGGCGTGCCGCGGTCCCCTGGGCGCCGGCATGGAGGAAACCTACCAGCTCACGGCCGCCCTCAAGTATCTTTCGTTCGGCAAGCGCGTGGCGCTGCTAACGGATGCGCGTTTCAGCGGCGTCTCCACCGGCGCCTGCATCGGCCACGTTTCGCCCGAAGCCCTCGCCGGCGGTCCCATCGGCAAGCTGAGAGACGGGGACCTGATCGCCATTGAGATCGACCGCGTCCGTCTGGAGGGCGCCGTGGATTTCGTCGGCGAGAGCGGCGCCGAGGTAGGACCGGAAGCCGGCGCACGCATCCTGGCCGCGCGTCCGCCCCGGCCCGATCTGGCCCCCGATCCAGCCCTCACGGACGACACGCGCCTCTGGGCCGCGTTGCAAGACGCGAGCGGCGGCCCGTGGGGTGGCAGCGTCTTCGACGTCAACTCCATCCTGCGCGTCCTGGCGCTGGGCAAAGCCGCCCTCGCGGCTGGCGGCGAAGAAGAATCGGGCGGAAGCTAAGGGCGTCAGGCCAAAGGTTCAGCGCGCCGGGCCGGCGGTTTTGGGCAATTTTGCCCAAATCGAAGCTGACACCAATTTAGAATCAGCAAGTTACAGAATCGGATTTGGGCATTTTGCCCAAATTGTGCCCGAAGAGGCGCTTTTCAGGAGCTGTCAGGCCCGTCTCGCATTCGCCCACTGGCCTATCCTATAACCATGCACGTCTCGGAAATCGATACCCCGGCGCTGGTTGTAGACCTGGACATCCTGGAGCGCAACCTCGTCCGCGTGGCCTCGTACGCGCGCGACCACGGACTGAGGCTGCGGCCGCACACCAAGACGCACAAGTCCATCCGGCTGGCGCGTCGGCAATTGGAATCGGGCGCCGGCGGACTGACGGTCGCCAAGGTCTCCGAAGCGGAAGTGATGCTGGGAGCCGAACCCGGGGATCTCCTGGTGGCGTATCCCATCGTCGGCCGCGCCAAACTGGAGCGCTTGATGGAAGTGGCGCGGCGCACGCGCGTCACCGTGGCGCTCGACAGCATGTTCGCCGCGCGTCAGCTTTCCGAAGCGGCCAAGACGGCGCGGGTCCAGGCCGGCGTTCTGGCGGAATGGGACGCCGGACTGGGCCGCGTTGGCGTTCCCCCGGGCGAGCCGCTGCTCGAACTGGCGCGCGGGATTTTGGGTCTTCCGAATCTCTCGCTGGAGGGAATCGCGTTCTATCCGGGCCACGTCAAGAGCTGGGATGCGGCGGGCCACGCGGCGTTCGCCGGCGTCGCGGAGTCGCTGGGACGGGTTCTTTCGGATTTTCGCCGTGCGGGAATCGAGGTCCGTACGGTCAGCGCCGGCTCGACGCCCACCTTGTTCCACTCGCACGAAATGCCAGGGCTGACCGAGATCCGTCCGGGAACTTACGTTTTCAACGACGTCAATACGGTGCACAGCGGCGGATGCTCCTGGGAAGATTGCGCGGCGATGGTCCTGGCCACGGTGGTATCCACGGCGCGGCCGGGGCAGATGATCGTCGACGGCGGGTCGAAGACGTTTTCCTCGGACCGTCTTGCCAACCCCGCGGATGCGACGTTCGGGCGCGTCGCCGAAGCGCCCGGCGCCCGGTTTCATAAGATGAACGAAGAGCACGGCTTCATCGACATCGCGCGGGCGGAGCGGGAATTCTCCATCGGCGACCGCGTGCGCATCGTTCCGAACCATATTTGCGTTGCGGTGAATCTGCACGACCAGGTCTACGGTCTGCGGGGCGACGCCGTTGAGGAGGTTTGGAGTGTGGATGCCAGGGGCAAGCTGACCTGATCCGCGAAGCTGTTAAACTCGAAAGATACTGTCTATGGCGAAGGAAAACGAAGAGAAAGAGAAGCAGCCGGCGCCGTCCATCGGCGCGTGGGTCCCGGCCGTCGCGCTCGGCTGGCTGATACCCGGCGGCGGCCACCTGCTGCTGAAACGTACCGGGCGCGGCGTGCTGCTCGGGGTTGCGATCGGCGGCATGTTCGTGTGCGGGCTCCTGATGCGCGGCGCGATGTTCCAACCGCAGTCGGGGGATCTGCTCACTACCCTGATCAATACCGGCGGATTCATCGGCGACCTCTGTTCCGGCATCCTCTACCTGCTGACCTCGTGGCTCGGGTATGCGCAGCCTGACATGGCTGGGGCCGTTCACGATTACGGAACGAAGTTTTTGGTGACAGCAGGGCTGTTGAATCTGCTGGCGATGGTGGATGTCTTTGAAATCGCCGCCAAGAGGAAAGACTGATGACCATGAACCTCTCCCATTTTGAAGCCGCCTTCCTGTTTTCCCTGTTCACGTCCGTGGTTATGGGCATCGTCACCAAGAACACCGACCGCGAGCGGCTGCAATACGGCGCATACGTTTTCGTCTGTTTCATGGCGGCCCTGTTCGGCATCGGCTGGGCGATGCAGTTGGGCCACGGATAGCCGGGCAGAGGCGACGCCGCGCGCCGGATTCGTTGCTATCCTGTTGGGGTGAAGGAGAGCAGATGACCAGACGCGATTACCTTCAGCTTGTAGCCGCCGCTACCGCCGCCGCGGCAGCTACGCCCGCCCGCGCCGCCGCCGGCGACGCTGACCGCGAAGCCCGCCTGAAATGGTGGCACGAAGCCCGCTTCGGCATGTTCATCCACTGGGGCCTCTACAGCCAGCTCGGAAGGCATGAGTGGGCCATGGAGGAAGAGGGCATTCCCGTCGAGGAATATCAGAAGCTCGCCGCCAGCTTCCATCCCAAGCCCAACGCCGCGCGCGATTGGGCGCGCCTGGCCAAACAGGCCGGCCAGAAGTACATGGTGATGACCACCAAGCACCACGAAGGCTTCTGCAACTTCGACACAAAGCTCACCAATTACTGCGCCGCCAAGCAGGGCCCCGGCCGCGACTTGGTACGCGAGTTCGTGGAGGCCGCTCGGGCTGAGGGCATGCGCGTGGGCTTCTACTACTCGCTGATGGACTGGCATCACCCCGACGGCGCGATCTGCAAGACCGACGAGGCTGCCCGCCGCCGCTTCGTCGACTACACCCACGGCCTGGTTCGCGAGCTGATGACGAATTACGGCAAGATCGACATTCTATGGTACGACGTCGACTGGCCGCTCACCGCCGAGCAGTGGGAATCCGAAAAGATGAACGACATGGTCTTCCAGCTCCAGCCCCAGATCCTGGTCAACAACCGCAACGGCCTGCGGGGCGATTTCACCACGCCGGAGCAGACCATCCGCGCCTCCAACGACCAGGCCTGGGAATCCTGCATGACCATGAACGGAAGCTGGGGATACCACAAGGCCGATGACGATTGGAAGTCGCCCAAGACCATCGTTCGCAACCTGCTCACCTGCGCGCACGACACCGGCAACTACCTGCTGAATATCGGCCCCAAGGGCGACGGTTCGATCCCCGAGGAGTCCGTGCAGATCCTGACCTCGGTGGGCAAGTGGATGGACCGCAACGGCGACCGTATCCACAAATCCGAGAAGTGCCAGTCCATGCGCTCGACCTTCGCCAGCTTCACGCGCGAGGGCAACACGCTTTTCATGCACGTGCACTTCTGGCCGGGATCGACCGTGGCGCTCGGCGGGCTCACCAACCAGGTGAAATCCGCGCGCCTGGCGGCCACCGGGCAACAGGTGAAGTTCGTGCAGGAGAAATTCCGGGTCCAATTCACCGGCCTGCCGGAAAAAGCCCCGGACGATCCGGTCACTACCATCGCAATCGAGTGCGACGGCGAGCCGCACCAGGATCAGAACGCCATTCGCACGGATAGGAAGCGACTGGGCGTCGGCGTGTGAAAGTCGCGCTTCCATTTGGCGTCAGCACGCCCGAAGCCAAGCGGGAGCCCTACCGCAGCGCCCTGATCGCCGTGGGCATTGAGCCGCTGGAGAACGCCGCGACGCTCGACGGCGCAGATGGCCTGTGCCTCGCCGGGGGCGCCGACGTGGACCCGGCGCTATACGGCGAGCCGCGCCAGCCGGAAACCGAGCCGCCGGACCGGGATCGCGACCGGATCGAGAGCGCGCTGCTGCGCGATGCCCTCGACCGCGATCTTCCCGTTCTGGCCATCTGCCGCGGCCTGCAACTGCTCAACGCCGTGCTGGGAGGGACGCTCGCGCAGCACATCGAGGGGCACAACCACCGGAAGCTCCGCGACGCTCACGAAATCCGCATCGCGCCGGGAAGCAGGCTGGAGGGGATTCTGGGAACGGCCGGTTACGTGGTGAACTCCCGCCACCATCAAGCCGCGGGCAAGGTTGCACCCGGCGTGCTGCTGGCCGCAAATGCCCCCGATGGCGTGGTGGAGGCGCTCGAAATCCCCGGAAAGCGCTTCGCCCTAGCCGTCCAATGGCATCCCGAAGCACGCATGGATGGTGAGGACGCCAGGATCTTTCGGGCGTTTCGGGATGCGATGGTGAAATCCGTAGACACGGGAGCCTGTCGGAGAGAAATTGGCGCGAGATAGCCAGGTAGGCGCGCCGCAGGGAGTTTGCCTCCAGACTTTTTGAGCCCGAACCGTCTCCGGGCGATCGAATTCGGCTTTCGTCGGTCTACG
>Ga0181535_10000463_pt1 | contig 61165 bp, 40 predicted proteins | sample PEATcosm2014_Bin_44_FD_119774 | JGI IMG/M metagenome (GOLD analysis project Ga0181535, IMG submission 119774) | Peatland microbial communities from MTU Mesocosm Facility, Houghton, MI, USA - PEATcosm2014_Bin17_30_metaG | ecosystem: Environmental > Terrestrial > Soil > Wetlands > Peat | place... | reverse complement strand
TCTCTGCTTAAGTTCTAATTCCCTAAGAACCTTCCCTCAGGGGCTAAAGCCCGCGTTGATTCTGCGACCTTTGCGGCACGGCTGAAGCCGTGCCCTTTCAAGACAGCGACTTATTCAGAGATTCCCTAGTCTGGTTTCGTTATAACCGCTCGAAGATGGCGGCTGCGCCCATGCCTCCACCGACGCACATGGTGACCATGCCGTAGCGGATCTGGCGGCGGCGCATCTCGGAGAGCAGTGTTGCGGTGAGCTTGGCGCCGGTGCAGCCCAGCGGGTGGCCGAGGGCGATGGCGCCTCCGTTCACGTTGATGCGCTCGGGATCGAGACCCAGTTCGCGGATAACGGCCAGGGCTTGCGCGGCAAAAGCCTCATTGAGTTCGATGAGGTCGATGTCGGCCAGGGTGAAACCGGCGCGGCGGAGAACCTTGCGAATGGCGGAGACGGGACCGATGCCCATCTCTTCAGGCAGGCAGCCGGTAACGGCGTAGGCCACTAGGCGGCCGAGAGGACGAATGCCCAGTTCGTGGGCGCGCCCGGCTTCCATCAGAACGGCGGCAGCGGCGCCGTCGGAGGTCTGCGAGGCATTGCCGACAGTGACGGTTCCCTGCGCGTGGAAGGCGGGTTTCAGCTTGGCGAGGGCCTCGAGCGAGGCGTCGGCGCGCGGGCCCTCATCGGCGGTAAAGAGAGTCTCAGAGACTACTGGTTTTCCCGCTTCTTTGCCGGGAACGGCCGTGGTGACCGCGACAGGAATCAGCTCCTCGGCAAAACGGCCGGCAGCCTGCGCGGCCACGGCTTTCCGGTGGCTGGCAAGAGCAAAGGCGTCCTGGTCGGCGCGGGAGATTTCGTAGTGTCGGGCGACCCGCTCGGCGGTGAGGCCCATGGTGAGGAGCGCGGCGGGATAGTGCTCGGCGAGCCAGGGATTGGGGCTGGGCTTGAGGCCGCCGAGGGGGAGCAGGCTCATGGACTCAACCCCGCCGGCCACTACGACGCGGTCGCCGCCGGCGCGGATGCGCAGATCGGCCTGTACGATGGCCTCAAGGCCAGAGGCGCAGAGGCGGTTCACGGTAACGCCGGGAACCTCGATCGGCAGTTGGGCGCGGAGAGCAGCGAAACGGGCAACATTCCAGCCCTGTTCCCCCTCCGGCTGGGCGCAGCCGAGAATCACGTCGTCGATTTCTGCCCTGCTGAGGCCTGGAACCCGCTCCAAAGCACCATTCAACGCAAGTGCAGCGAGGTCGTCTGGGCGAGTGGTCGAAAGAACGCCCCTGGGGGCGCGGCCTACCGGGGTACGAACGACGCTGACGATGACGGCTTCCGGCATGGGGCTTGCTCCTTGACGATTCTGTGGGCCATGTTTCCCACCCTTTTCGCAAAGAACTCAAAAAGGAGGTCAATCAATCCGGCATTTCCAGCACGGTCCAGGCGTTTTTCACATAGAAGTGGTAAACGGTGCGGCCCTCGACGACCGTATCGGCGAGGGCATCGTGGTCAAGCCGCGCCGGGCGTGGGTCCAGGCCGATCTGGGCCGTGCGAATCTGCTCGGGCGAGACGGGATCGATGCCCCAGTTGAAGCCGAGAACGCCGCTGGCGTCGTGGGCTTGCAGACGTTCAGTTTCAGGAGCGGCGGCCAGCACCAGGAGTTTGGCGGGGGCGCTGGAAAAGAAGACCAGCAGCGAGACTGTTCCCTGTTCCGAACAAAGGATCGCCCAATCGGATGAGCCTGCGCGCTCAAAGCTGGCGTGGATGACGTTTTCCGGGTGATGCGCCTCGTAGGTTTGCGGAATCAGGCAGCCGCGGCGGTTGAGCAGGGCCGCAAGCTCCTCGGGCAGGCCGGAGAACGAACTGACGGGGAGACGACGGATGAGGTAAGGCGTCGAGCGGCCGGCGACGACGATCTGGCCGGACTCGTTGAGTGGCGCGGGGGCTGGCTCCTGCGAACGAGCCGGGAGCAGCGTGCAGGCGCAGAGCAGAACGCCCAGCAACCAAGCGACCTTTTTGAGACCGGCGCGAACCATGGAGATTGCAATCCCTCAGGGCTAAAGCCCGCGTTCATTTGTCGGGTTCATGTACGGGCTAAAGCCCGTACCCTTCATCTGGAACAAGGTGACTTAACAGGTTCCTGGATAGTCCCAAATGTGTCGCCAATCAACGCCTCCGCCCATTCCTCTGCTTCCATCTCATGTTCAATGTCGGCTGTCATCTGCCGGTATCCTTCCGCCAATGCATGTCGGCTTGTCTGGTAGGTTTCATGCGCAGCAGTGTCGTGATCCATCGAGATTCTCCCCCTGCTCATCATCATCCCAATTCACTTCGACTGCAAAATCAATTCCTTAGCGGCTTGCCGGTTTTCAGCGTGTAGGCGATGCGCTCCTGCGTCTTGGGCTCGCCGCAGAGAGAGAGAAACGCCTCGCGCTCCAGGTCGAGGATGTACTGCTCACTGACCGGGGTTCCGGCCGTCACCCGGCCGCCGGAGAGAATGTACGCGATCCAGCGGGCGACCTTCTGGTCGTGCTCGGAGGCGTAGCCGGCCTCGCCCATCAGGAAAACGCCAGTTCCGAGCGCTGCCAGCGCAGAAGCGCCGGGAGCGGGAATCCGCGTCCGCGTCTGCGGAGCCGTGTAGCCCGCCTCGGCCATCGTTGCGGCCAGGGCTTTGGCATCCAGCAGCAGGCGCTCGCGGTTCATGGTGATGCGGTCGGCAGGGGCCAGCAGCCCCAGTGAGCGAGCCTCAGCGGCCGAGGTGGAAACCTTGGCCAGTGCGATGGTTTCAAAAGAGCGCCGCAGCGCGGTGGCCAACTCCATCGACTGGGCAAAGCGCGAGGGCGGGTCACGTGGGTCAAGATGCGCTGCCGCCGTGGCCGCATCGATGGCCCTCAGCAGCATCTCCTTAACGCCGCCGCCGCCGGGGATGAGGCCGACAGCGGCCTCGACCAAGCCGATGTAGGTCTCTGCGTGAGCCTGACGGCGCGCGGCGTGCAGGCAAATCTCCGCGCCGCCGCCGAAGGTCATGCCAAAGGGCGCGGCGACCACCGGCCGCGGGCAGTACTTGATGGCCATAGTCATCTGCTGAAAGCCGTGGATCACCGCGGCCAGCTCGTCCCACTCGCCTTCCTGTGCGGCCAGCAGCAATTGCATCAGGTTGGCGCCAACTGAAAAGTTCTCACGGTCGCCCGAAATGACAAAGCCAGCAAAGTCGCGCACCGCGTCGGAGGCGGAATCGAGCGCCGCTGAGACCAGGGCCAGCACGTCGCTACCAATGGTGCTCTTGTGCGAGTGCAGATCAATGCAGGCAATGCCGTCGCCCAGATCGACCAGCGAGGCTCCCGTGTTCGAGCGGACGGTTCCATTGGAGCGGCGGAAGTCCGCGATGCGGGCGTGACCGGGGAATGTGGCAACAGGCTCCAGCGTGTTCTTCTCCGGCTGGAAACAGGTCTGGACGCCGCTTGAGCCGTGGCGGGCGTACCAAGTGGAGTGGCCGGCAGCGAGCAAAGCCTCGACGCGCGGGCTTACTGGAAGCCCAAGCGCCTTCATGCGGCTGACGGTGGAGGCGACACCGGCCGCGTCCCACATTTCAAAGGGCCCCAGCTCCCAGTTAAAGCCGGCGCGCATGGCGCGGTCGATGGAGGGCGCATCGCCGGCCACTTCGCCGATGCGGTTGGCGACAAAGTTCCATAGCGTGGCGAGAAACGGCCATAGAAAGGCCGCGGCCTTGTCTTTTGCCGGGTCGCCTGCCAGCAACAGGCGCAACCGCTCCTGGAGCGTAGCGGCGTTCCGGGCCATTTCCAGAGCGGGCAGAGCGGGTTTCGCAGCTGGACGGTACTCGTAGGCGGAGAGATTGAGCACCATGCGATGTTCTTTCCCGTCTTCACCTCGGACCTTCTTGTAAAAACCCTGGCCAGTCTTGTCGCCCAGCCAGCCGCGCCGGAGCATCTCTTCCAGGACGGCAGAAAAACCGCTTTGCATCACGCCTTGTGGAAAGTTAGCGGCCACGTGAGCGGGAATGTCGATGCCCACCATGTCGGCTAGGCGGAAGGTGCCGGTGCGGGGCCAGCCGATGGCATGGCCGGTGAGCGCATCCACCTCTTCGATGGAGAGCCCCTGCTCCAGCATCAGCGCGGCCGCCGAGAAGAGGGCGGCGATCCCGATGCGGTTGGCGATGAAATTGGGCGTGTCGTTGGCGAAGACCACCTGCTTGCCGAGATTGCGGTCAGCGAAGGCGGCAAAAGAGGCGACCACGGCCGGATCGGTTTCGGCGGCGGGGATGACCTCAAGCAGGCGCATGTAGCGCGGAGGATTGAAAAAGTGGGTGCCGAAGAAGCGCTCCCGGTGCGTGGCGAGTCCGGCGGCGATCTGCTTGAGGGGCAGGCCGGAGGTGTTGGTGGTGAGCAGGGCGTGAGGAGCCAGATGAGGCAGAACGCGAGCCAGCAGAGCGGTCTTGATGGCCAGGTTTTCAGCCACGGCCTCGATGACCCAATCGCAGCCGGCCAGCTTGGGCAAATCGTTCTCGAAGTTGCCGGGGGTGATGAGCGCGGCAAGCATTGGCTCGTAGAAGGCAGCAGGTTTGGTTCTGGCCAGAGCGCTGAGTGCGACCTTGGCCAAAGGCTCCGCGCTTTTTTCCTTTGGAACGAGGTCCAGCAGAAGTGTGGGGATTCCGGCGTTCGCCAGATGAGCGGCGATGCGGGAGCCCATGGTTCCCGCGCCCAGCACTGCGACACGGCGAATGAGAAGCGGAGCGGCAAGGCCGGAATTGAGAGCTGTGGTCGGGGAATGGGAAGTCATACGGGCTCTCCCTGCTTCATTTGATCAAACCACTGGTGTTCACGGCTGAGTCTTGGGGCGGACAGGCACCCGGTCGCCATATCACCAGCAAGAACAGTGAACTTCCAAACAACAGATAGACCACAATGGAATAGCTCCCTAATATGCGCAAAACAAATCCAAACAAGGCCACCGATTCCGCCGTTGCAAACCTGAGAATATGTCCTGAAGTCCATCGTGCGAGAGGCGTCGAATTCTGCGTCGCCGGAAGAGATGGCTCCCGGGGGCGCAAAAGCATACGTTGCCCGATGAATCCAATCTCAGCGGATGCGATTGCACACAACACAAGGGCCCATTGTACCGGGGCGCTCACGCTATGGGCAGCAGGGTGGAGGATTTGAAGGACATAAATAAATAACAGTACTGAGACGATCACGGAGATTTGCAGAATGCGAACCACACGGACAGCCGGATTCATACGTGCTCTCCTTGCGCGGGTTGGCGACGAAAAATTCCTTTTGCTGAATGCCTCGAAGGATAAGGAATGGCGCGGTGCGCGGTCAAGGAGGGATTGCTGCCAGTTTGACCCCTCTCGGTGGAGGGCACTAGCTTGAAGGAGTGCGGGAAGCGTGGTTTCGCGCCCTGGAGCAAGGAGGCCGGATGCAAAACAGATTTCTTTCCTGGTCCTGGAAGATTGTTTTTGTCCTGACGGTGGCTGTGGTGTCCTTCGCGGGCGCGCAGGCACAAGATCTGAAGAGTTTCGAACAAAGAATTACAACCAAGGTTCTGCCCAACGGGCTGACGCTGCTGATCTGCGAGCGGCCGGAGGCGCCGGTCTTCAGCTACACAACCTTCGTCGATGCGGGGGATGTGAACGATCCCTCGGGTCAGAGCGGTCTGGCGCATATGTTTGAGCACTTGGCCTTCAAGGGAACCAGCGAGATTGGCACCACCGACTACGCCGCCGAGAAGGTTGCGCTGGCCAAGGTGGAAGCGGCCAACAATGCTTACGAGGCTGAGTACCTGAAGGCCGTGGGCCGCGACGAGAAGAAGCTGGCCGAGCTGAAGAAGGCATTTCTTGACGCGCAGGACGAGGCGCACAAGTACGTCATCCCCAACCAGTTCACCGATGTGGCCGAGCGCAATGGAGCCGAGGGCTTGAACGCCTCCACGGCGCTGGACGAGACGATGTTCTTCTGGTCGATGCCGGAAAACCGCCTGGAGCTGTGGGCGTGGCTGGAGAGCGGACGGCTGGCCGACGTGGCGCCGCGCGAGTTCTACAAGGAACGCGATGTGGTGATTGAAGAGCGGCGGATGCGCACCGACTCCGACCCCGAGGGCCGGCTCTTTGAGCAGTTTGTGGCCACCGCCTATGTGGCGCATAACTACGGCCGCAGCAATATCGGTTGGCCCAGCGAGGTGAGCCAGATCAACGCCACCGAGGCCATGGAGTTTCACAAAAAGTACTACGTGGGTTCGAACATTGTCATCGCCGTGGTGGGCGACATTAAAGCCTCTGATGCTCTGCCGATGCTGGAAAAGTATTTTAGCCGCATTCCCGCCGGACCAAAACCGGAGGAGATGACCACCGTCGAGCCCAAGCAATTTGCCGAAAAGACGGTGGCCATCCGCGAAGCCACGCAGCCCATCTACATCGAAGGCTACCATCGGCCCGACTACCGCGACCCCGACGCCGCAGTCTATGACGCCATCAGCGACATTCTCTCCAACGGCCGCGTCTCGCGGCTCTATCGCAGCCTGGTGCGCGACCAGCAGATTGCCGCAGTAGCCGAGGGCATGAGTCCTTATCCGGGCAACAAGTATCCCAGCCTGTTTGTCTTCGGTGCGCTTCCTCTGCCGGGTCACACGCCGGCAGAGATGCGCGACGCCATCCACAAGGAAATCGACAAGCTGAAGACCGCGGACGTGAGCGACGAGGAGCTGGCCATGTTCAAGACCCGCACCCGCGCGGACCTGCTGCGCGGACTGGCCGATAACCAGGGCCTGGCCAACTCGCTGGCTGAGTACCAGACCCGCTACGGCGACTGGCGCGAACTCTTCAAGCAACTGGAGAAGGTGGATAAGGTGACCAAGGCGGATATTCGCCGCGTGGCCAACGAGGTTTTTGTCTCCAGCAACCGCACCAGCGCATGGATTGAAACCGAAGCTCCGGCGACCGCACAGCAAAGTGGAGGCGCGCGATGAAGAAGACTTCGATCGAGCAGCGTGAAATGAATTTCAGGTCTCAGAAGCGAGAGCTGGGGTACCTTGGATTTTTGGGGATTTCACTGGTTTTCTCTCTCGGCGCGCTTGCTTTGGCGTCCGTCGCACTCCAGGCTCAGCAAGCCAAACCATGGGAGCAGATCCCTACTCCGAAGCTGCACGATTTCAAGCCGCACCAGCCGAAACGCATTGAGCTCAAGAATGGCATTGTCCTCTTTTTGCAGGAAGATCATGAGCTGCCGTTCGTCTCCGGCTCCGTGCTGATTCCGGGCGGCGAGCGCGATGAAGACACGGCCAAAACTGGTTTGGTGGGCCTTTACGGTCAGGCGTGGCGCACCAGCGGCACAGCCAAACTGAACGGCGATGCGCTGGACGACCTGCTGGAAGCCAAGGCCGCGCGCATCGAGACCGGCGGCGGCGTGGATTCCACTTTCCTGGCCTGGAACTCGCTCAAGAGTGATTCCGATCAGGTGTTTTCTCTGGCTTTAGAGTTGCTTTTGCACCCCAACTTCAGCGCGGAGAAGCTCCAACTGGCCCAACAGCAGGAGGCCACGGGGATTGTCCGGCGTAACGACGACGAAGCCGAGATTGCCAATCGCGAGTCGGCCAAACTCGTCTACGGGGCCAATAGCCCATACACGCGGCAGCCGGAGTTGGCGACCATCGGCGCGGTCACTGTGAACGATCTGAAGGCCTGGCACGACCGCACCATCGGCGGCAAGCTGATTGTGGCCATTAGCGGCGACTTCGATCCCGCGGCGATGGAAGCCAGGCTGCGGGCGGCCTTTGAAAGCCTGCCGCCGGTGAAGGCAACGCCGACGCGGCACGATGTTTTTACCGGGCCCCAACCCGGCGTCTCATTCATCGACAAGGAAGACGTGAACCAGTCGAACATTGAGATCGTCGGCCTGGGAACGGACCGGCACAATCCCGATGTTCCCGCTCTTGCGATGATGAACGAGATTCTGGGAGGCGGTTTTGCGAGCCGGTTGTTCCAGAAGGTGCGCACCGAGCTTGGATTGGCTTATGCCGTGGGCGGCAGCTACAACTTCGCCTATGACCATCCCGCTGAGTTCCGCGCTATGGCGCTGACCAAGAGCGCCTCGACCGTGGATGCAACCAGAGCCACGCTGGCCGAGATTGCGGGACTTACCACCATGCCCTTCACCGATGAGGAGCTGGCACGGGCCAAGGACAACATCCTTAACTCGTTCCTCTTCCGCTACGACACCAGGGAGAAAGTTCTGGCCGCGCGGGTGCGCCTGGAGTTCTACGGCTATCCGGCGGACTATCTGGAGACTTACCGGGCCGCGCTCGAAAAGGTGACGGTCGCCGACTTGAACCGCGTGGCGAAGAAGTATATTCACCCCGACAAACTGGCCGTGCTGATCGTGGGCAACGGACCGGAGATCAAGCCGGGGCTTGAGGATCTGAAGCTAGGTCCAGTGCAGACAATCGACATCTCCATTCCGATGCCGGCAGCGACGAAAAAGTAGTAATAGGCTGGGTGCCCACCCGCGCCGCGTTCTTGTTTTTGCGGCCAGGGCGGGATACTGTAAATCTCAACGGGAACCCGCTCATGAGGAGCAATGAAGTGAAATCAAATCTAAAACTGGCAATCGTCATCATGGCAGCGGGCAAAGGGACGCGGCTGAAGTCGCAGCGGCCCAAGGTACTCCACGAAATTGGCGGCAAGCCGCTCCTGGCCCACGTTGTCGCCGCTGCCAGCCGGATTGTGGCTCCGAAGGACATTTACGCGGTCGTCGGCCACCAAGCCGAAAAGGTGCGGGCAGCCGTAGCTTCCAGCGGCGTTCGCTTCGTCGAGCAGACCGAGCAGCGCGGCACCGGGCACGCCATCCAGTGCTGCCGCGAAGCCATTGCCGGCTACGAAAACATTCTGGTGCTCTCCGGCGACGTGCCGCTGATCCGGCCGGAGACTATCGAGCAAGTGTGGCAATTCCATCAGGCCGAGCAGGCAGCCATGACCATTTTGACCGCCGCTCCCGCCGACCCCACCGGCTACGGACGGGTTCTGCGTAAATCGCCCAAGCCGCCGGAAACAGTTTCGCCGGAAGTCGAGGCTATCGTCGAGCAGAATGCGCTGACGCCTGCGCAACAGAAGATACGCGAGATCAACTCCGGCATCTACGCCTTCAGAACCGCGCCGCTGCTGGCTCATCTGGACAAGCTGACCACCGACAACGCACACAAGGAGCTTTACCTCACCGATATGGCTGGGATCCTGCGAGCCGCTGGTGAGCGCGTTGTGGCCGTTCAGGCTGCCGAAGCGGCCGAAGTTCTGGGCGCTAACACCATCGCCGAGCTGGTGGCGCTGGACGCTACGCTGCGCGCCGCCACAGCCAACCGGCTGATGGCCCAGGGCGTGACGATCTTCCGGCCTGAGACCTGCATGATTGACGCAGAGGTCGAGGTTGCGGCCGATACGGTGATCGAGCCATTTGTGCAGTTGCGGGGCCGCACGCGCATCGGCGGCGATTGCCTGATCCGGTCCTATTCCGTGATTGAAAACTGCGCGCTGGGCCGCGATGTGCTGGTGCGTCAAAGCTGCGTGCTGACAGACAGCACGGTTGCCGACGGCGCCCGCATCGGCCCCTTCTCGCACCTGCGGCCGGGCAGCGAAATTGGCGAGGATGCTCATGTGGGCAACTTCGTGGAGACCAAGAAAACTAAGCTGGGCAAGGGCGCCAAGGCCAACCACCTTACCTACCTGGGCGATGCTGAAGTGGGCGAAAGAACCAATATCGGCGCCGGAACCATTACCTGCAACTACGACGGCGTGAACAAGTTCGCCACGCGCATCGGCAAGGACGCCTTTATAGGCAGCGATACCACGCTGGTGGCGCCGGTGACGGTGGGGGATGGGGCCTACATCGGCGCCGGCTCCTGCATCACCAAAGACGTGCCCGCAAACGCTCTGGCCGTGGGCCGGGGTCGCCAGATCGTGAAGGAAGGCTGGGCAACGGCCCGGCGAGCCCTTCAAAAGGCAAAGGAGTAGGCTGGTAGCTACTACCTATATCCATGTTGATGCGGTTTCGATCAATCCTGTTGCGCCTGGCCGGTTGATGTCCTACCGTTTCCTTTGGTGGGAACTCGGATTATTCTTTCGCATATTTGTACAACATTTGGAAAATGCGGAGATCGCCGATAAGGTACGGATGGCAGCATTCTCCTCTGCTGCGTAGTCGGGGAAGCCGCCGGCAGGATAACGATCACTCGAAGAGAGCACGCCATTGCGGCATTGCCAAGCTGGCAAGGATATGGGAGGATTAGGACTTGGCATTGAACCTGGCAGAACTGGGAGCACTGTTTACCGCCGCGAAGTTGCCCGCAGAGGCAAACGCGCGCGAAGTCGCAGGGCTGCGCAGGTCGGCTCGAATCCTGGTCGTGGATGGCGAGGAGCACGTCCGGTCGATGATCGGCGCCACTCTGGAGAGCCAGGGATATCACGCGGAGATGGCCGCCGGCAGTCGAGAAGCGATCAATCTGCTGAATCAAAATGCCTTCGACCTGGTGCTGACCGAAGTTCTGATCCGAGACGGAAGCGGCATTGCCCTGATGGAGTACATTCGCGGGAAGCAGCCACAGCTTCCAGTGGTCATGGTCACATCTGTTCACGACATCGATGTGGCGATCGACTGCATGCACCGCGGCGCCTATGACTATCTGCTCAAGCCCTTCGAGCGCGAACATCTCCTGGGCACTGTTCAGCGCGCACTCGAGCACCAGCAGACCCTGGAGGAGAACCACAGCTACCAGCAGAATCTTGAACTGGTGGTGCGGGCGAGAACCGAAATGCTCCGCCAGGCTATGGAAGATCTGGAGCACTCCTACGACATCACACTGGAGGCCCTGGGCGACGCGCTGGACCTGAAGGACTCCGAGACCGAAGGGCATTCCAAACGGGTCACCGCATACGCTATTGCGCTGGCACGGGCCATGGACATCGCGCCGGCGGAGATCAAGGTCATTGCGCGCGCCGCCTTTGTGCACGACATCGGCAAGATGGCGATTCCCGACAAGATACTGCGCAAGCCTGGCCCGCTGTCACGGGAAGAGCAGAAGGTCATGCGCAACCATTGCGCGTCTGGCTACGATATGCTGCGCAAGATACCGTTTCTGAGTGCAGCGGCAGAGATTGTTTTCACCCATCAGGAACACCACGATGGCAGCGGCTATCCGTCTGGTCTGCGCGGCAGCGAGATTCCCATCGGATCTCGCATCTTTGCCGTCGCCGACGCCCTTGACGCCATCACCAGCGACCGGCCGTACCGCAAAGCGCGCAGCTTCGAAGCGGCGCGCAAAGAGATTCTGCGCCACTCAGGAGCGCAGTTCGACCCTGGTGTTGTGGAGGTCTTTCTCAAGATTTCCCCTGAGATTTGGCACGAACTGCGCTCTAAAATCAACGGTCCCAACAAGCTATTGTCTACCTTCGATATTGCGAACGCGCCGCCCCCGCCCAAGCTCTAGACTTCATTGCCGGAACAAAAGCCATGGCGACACTCTCCGCCGAGGAAGTTGCTTCCCTCTAGGCGCCTTGCCAGAGTGGCAGATTGAAGATGAAGAGTTGGCACGAACCTTCAGCTTTGAGGATTTCCCCGCGGCGCTGGCCTTTGTCAACCGGGTAGGTGAGCAGGCCGAAAAGGCAGGCCCCCATCCGGATATCGACATTCGCTACAACCGGGTGTGCCTGGGCCTGCTTACGCACGATGCCGGGGGACTGACGGCGAACGATTTCGCTCTTGCAGCCGTCGTTGAGAGGTTGACCGGATGGCTTCCAGGGCAGTTCACCGGGCTGCGTGCCACGCTTTGCCGGCCGGATTGCGCACGGAAATCCTGAAATCCAGATTTCGAGCTTGCATCAGCCTGGTAAACATTGACGGCGGGCTTTCCACGCCGTCAGACAGCCACCAACCCTCCGGCAAGCGCCGAAACGGCGGCTATCACCCCGTTTTGAGCCCGCCATGAGTAGCGACAAAACCACCTGCTGTGGAACGGAAGTAGAAGATATCAAATACTTTGTTGCAATGGCACAGTTCTTGCCCCAGGTGGTTGCGGCTACGGCTTCGGTAAAATGTCTTCTATCGGGACACTAAGCGGCTTTACTGGATTGTTTGCTTAATAGCCGTAAAATAATTTCGATTTTTGTATTTGACTTCTACTGAATCTATGCTATGGTGTATATATTCCAGTGATGGAGGAGGCATCCTCCGCTACTGGAAGTAGTTTGCGTCACTGGCCTCCCGGCACGAACAGCAAGAACGTTCGTGCCGTCTTTTTTTGTGCGCGGGAAATGCAGGCTCAATTGCCCACGACGCAGCGGTTTCTCACCGATCCCGGTCGGGGTTGAAATTGAGCGCCAGAAAATCTTGTCATGGAGAAGAGGGGACGACTGCGACAGAGGGGGAGATTTCAGGTGGAAGGGTTCAGACACAACACTGCCCGGTCTCCGCAAAGCGCGGAAACCGGGCAATGGAAACTGGCCTGACAGGTGACCCTGACAGAGACCTAGTGGGCCATCCGACGACGAACCATCGCAGCGAGTCCAAGCAGACCGGTTCCAAGCAGAAGCATGCTGGTCGGTTCAGGTGTATCAGTGACCACGACATTATCGACGTAGTCTGTGCCCGATGTAGGGGTAACGGTGATGTAGACAGAATCGACCAAATCACCACCGAATGCACTGGCGGTATACCAGCCAGGGCCAGAGATCGAACCGCTAGTGATGCTGTATACCGTATTTCCGTCCAACTTGCCCACGATCATATAGGTAAAGCCGCCAGCGTCCTGAATGTCAACGCTATCGAAGTAGAACTCCGTGCTGGCACCCTTGGTAACGAGCAGCGTGCTTGCAGCAGTACTGGACAAGCTAGGCGCCGGGTTGCCTGAGGCAGGAGTCCAATTCCAGGCACCAGAGTTGCTGGCGACGTTGTATCCGTTCTGGGTCCAGCCGTTGAACGCCAACGGACTCACTGGAGGAGTCGGAACGCAGAAGTTTGTTGTTGTGGCACTACCATTACTGCAACTGAAGTCGATGGTGTACATAGGGCTAGCAAACGCACTGGCACTTGCGGCTAGGAAGACCACCGCAGCAGATAGAGACAAAAGAGACAACCGGGATTTCAGGGTCATGCCTGGCCTCCTAAAGGTCGGTGCAAATATATGTGCAATTGGCGTGCCAAAGTTAAGGTGTCTATATTCATACGATTGCCAACACGGGAAGGCTAATTATGTGCAACTTATTGCGCATCTATTGCCAGTAAAGTTCCTATTTTCCACCCCCGCGCAAATACTGAGCGCAGAGCATCATAAGGGAATATCACGGTCTATCCGAGGCCTCGGAAGGTTTGGGAGCGGTGTCGCCTTTCACATTCCTGCGGGATATATCCCTCAAGGCAAGGAATTCTCCACACTGCAACGAGGGGAAGCGAAAACAGATGTATTTTGGCCGGAAAGAGCAGGCCAGTCACCAATCCGGATGGTATCGGCTGTTGGCGTCTGAAGCGTGGCTGAAGACGCCAGATTTCCAAACCCCGGTTCTGATACCGCTCTCCTGAATCCGGACAGTTCTGATCTCGATTCGCGGCTGCGGCTTGTCCTTTATGTATTCCAGTTCCGGTTTAGAATAGGCGCAAGGAGGGCCATGAAAAGCTGGCTCAAAAGCCGTTGGGTTCTCGGTCTGGCTGTCTTCGCAGTGACCGTGGGTAGTTATGCGCAGTGGTCGAACCCGGCCGACGATGTTCCCGCCTATCATCCCTCCGCGCCGCTCAAGGTGAGCGCCCTGCCGCCAATTCTCTCTGGCGCGCAACTGACCGGCGAACACTTTCGTTATCCCTGGCAAGTGCACACTTACCAGCAGGCAGCCAGGATTGGGAACGTACTCTATCAGCTTCCCTGTAACTGCCGTTGCGACCGCGCGCTGGGCCACACCAGCCTGCGCAGTTGCTATGAGACCACGCACAGCACGGAGTGCGACACCTGCGCCAAGGAGGGCTTTCTCGCCTACCGGATGACCAAGGCAGGCAAGACCCCGGCCCAGATTCGCGCCGCCATCGCCCGGCACGAATACGAGAGCATCGACCTGGAAAAGCAGTAGGCCACAAAAAGCGGCAGGCGGCGGCAAAACCGGAATTGGCATAGAATGGAAGTAGCAGCACGAGCCAGTTGGCCCGGCTCGCACCCGGATTGGGGGCGTCACGGTTTCGACGGGATCGATTGCGGCTTGGGAGGCATGTCGGGGTGTGGGCACCCGTAATCGCCTGCAAAACAAAAGTTGCCAACGATAATCTGGCACTTGCAGCTTAATTAAATAAGCTGCCGTCTTCCACGGCTTTGCCTATGGGCTGTGAGCGGACGTCATACAGTAGGCTGGCGGCTGCGGCTCGGTCCGTGTTGTAACCGCGAGATCATCGGACTAGCTTTCGGCACATCTTGTCCGCTCTGAGTGCCGGGAGCGAAACCAAAAGGAATCGGACAAAGCATGAACTCTCCTGGCTGACAGCGATTTCGGACGCGGGTTCGACTCCCGCCGCCTCCACCATTAACTCGTTTATCATCAATATATTACAGGTGCTTATTCCCTCGTGTGTGCCAGGTGTCAATATCCCTTCTCCACGAGTGGCGACACAGCATCTGGTTTTGCCTCTGACCGCCAAATAGAAGGTGCAACGTACAAGGCTGTTACCGAACTGCCCGCCATACGCATGGAGCACTGCCAGAAGCCGACTTAGCACTAAGACTTATGAGAACAAATCCTGAAGATTCCTGCGTCGGATGGTCGACGAGAGCGAGAAGGAGAATGAGCGAATTCCGGATTGACCAGGCGTGCATTCCCAAGACTTCAGTTCACGCAATGTACTAGAAGCCATCTCATAAATACCATTCAGCCCGCGCAAAGCACCCCTCAGGGGTTAAAACCCCAGGTTAAATTGGACCTTTTGCGGCACGACTGAAGTCGTGCCCTTTCAAAACCGGTTTATGAGATAGCTCCTAGGAACTTATTGGAAATTTGACTCGGTTATCGGGAGCTGGAAGGTGTGCTGTCGCAACTGCTGGTTCCACCTATTCCAGCCCTTGGTGTCCGTCAAACGTCCAAGAGATCGCTTCGAAATAGAGCTAATCATGGCTTTCGGGGCCTGGCAATAATCCTGCCGCACGTTCCTGGCTTCGACCCTCGACCGAAGGCGAAGAGACCGCGCGCAGAGTCAATGGTGGTATAGTGCGTGGTAGCCAGGAATGAACAATGGAAGTTCCGGTCAAATCGGAGATTTGTGTGCTGACGCCGGTGCCCCCCGATAGACTACAAGCTGAAAAAGATGAGCTGAATTGGTTGCTTACCTCCGGGGTACTGGGGCGATCCAGCAATCTAGCCCGAATGCTCACTTTTGTCTGCGAGAAGCATTTTCTGGGTCTGGATGACCAGGCCACGGAATACTCGATCGCGGCCGAAGCGCTGGGGAGACGCGACGATTTCGATCCGCAGACTGATACCATCGTCCGGGTAACCGCCCATTCCCTCCGGAAGCGCTTGCAGGAGATCTACCAGACGGACGGGGTAAATCGGCCGGTCCATATTCTGATGCCGCTGGGCCATTACATGCCGTCCTTTGTCCATATAGGTGCGGACCGCACCCTGGACTTGCAGGATACTCCAGCGCCAGCCTCTTCAGTGCCGGAGAACGTTCTTACTGACGCCCATCTTCCTGCCGTCACGCCTCTGCCAAAGCATCTCTCACGATGGCTTGTGGTAGCCGCATTCTTGGCGGCGGTTTCCCTGTTGTGCGGCTTCTTCCTCTTTGCGCACCGAAACGCAAAAAAAACGGGCTTGGCCACGCCCCAGGGCTCACCGGCAGCTCTGCCGCAACCCACGAACACAATCCGCACCTTGATGGGAACCGGCCGCAAGACATATGTCGACCACTCCAGATATACCTGGACGCCGGGCAAATACTGCTCTGGCGGCGACAGCGTCACAGTGGCTGCCCAAAATATTGCCGGAACGGAGGACCCCTACCTCTACCTGGGCGGCATACGTGGAATTGCCCACTGCATCTTCCCTGTCAAGCCGGGAGCGTACGAAATTCACTTCCACTTTGCAGAGACCTCCAATATGCAAACGGCTACTCACCCCGCCATCCTCTCAATTAATGCGGGGACTGATATCAACTTCGATGTGGTCGACAATGCAGGCGGAGATGGTATTGCGACGTCCTACGTTCGAACAGGAATTCGTCCCGAAAACGACGGTTCAATCCATCTGGACTACACAAGCGAAGTTTCTTTGCTCAATGCGGTCGAGATTCTGCCTGCGGACTCCGGAAAACTATTGCCGGTTCGAATCGTTACAAGTCCCTCTTCAATCACAGACTCCGCCAATCAGCTTTGGCTTTCCGATCGATACTTCAGCGGAGGCCGGAGAGGTCAGCTTCCCGAATCATCAATGACCACGAACCGCAGCATATATAGTAGTTATCGAATTGGGCGATTCCGCTATGACATCCCTGTCGCTTCACCCGGAATGTATCGTGTCACGTTGTTTTTCTCTGAACCCTGGTTTGGCAAGCACAATTGGGGAAACGGAGGACCCGGCAGCCGGATATTCGATGTCTCCTGCAACGGGAGAATGATTTTGGAAAACTTCGACATCATGGCCGAGGGTGGAACCAACCCGGTCGCAAAGACATTTGACAATATTCCAGCGAGTTCCCAAGGCAAGATCGAACTCTCATTCATACCCGTGGTCAACTACCCCCAGGTCAACGCAATCGAAATTCTCCCTGAGCCTTCGCTCTGATCGAGAGCTGGTTCGATACTGGCGAGGCCATTCATACTGTTGAGGATCTGCTGCGCAGTCTCGCGTACGGGATGGCCACGCGCCGCTGAGGGCGTCCTAGCCATTTACATTCGGTACCCGCCCCTGCTCCGGGCCAGACCTAGGGAGCCTCTGAGTAAGTTCCATCCGACACCTAGCATCCCCTCCGGGGCTAAACAGGCTGCAGAAAAACTCAGGATTTAGGGTGAAATTGGCGGAAAGTGCCCCTCCGTGGCTAAAGCCAGCGTTGATTCTATTGGCTTTATGCGGGGGTTGAAACCCCCGCCTCCCTCCGGAATGAGTTTTTCCGCAGCCTGTAAAGCCCACGCTGGTTTTGCGGCATTTGCGGCACGACTGAAGTCGTGTCCTTTCAAAACATCAACTTGTGCAGAGATTCCCAAGAGCCACATTTTAACGTTGGGTTCGAGTGGCGCGCATATCCCTAAATCCTTCATTAACAACATGATCGTCTAAACTTTAACAGCATTAACAGTTTGGAAAATATGCCACAAAACCGTCATTATCTCCATATCTTTCAATATGTTCCGGGCCTCAGAAAAAATTCACGTTGACTCTGAGTTTTTTCACTTCTAATTTACATGACAACTTCGAAAACGGGTTGCTACTCTTGCTCCCGACGATTCAAACCCCAGAAGCTCAGTGTTCTGTATCGCAGTTGATGGATGCAAGGCATGGGAGCATGCGTGAGAGCAGCGGGTGGCGATTCGATCAAAAAACGGCTGCACTCAGGAGGCTTCAAATATGAACACACACAGTTTTGCAAGATACTTGCGGCTATGTCCGAGCGTGCGGATCCTCGCGGCGCTTGTCTTTATCCTCACCGGCAGCATCATCACGTTTGGACAGCAGACTACCGGGTCCATCGTCGGTACGGTGAAGGATCAGCAGGGCGCGTTGGTCACCAGGGCCACCGTGAAGGCAACGAACGTGGATACCGGATTCTCGCGTTCTGCGCCGGCAAACAGCTACGGAGAGTACCGCATCGATTTCCTTCCCGTGGGCAAGTACACCGTCGAGGCGGTGTCGGCCGGCTTCGAACGCTTTGTGCAACAGAATCTCGCTCTCAACGTGGACCAGACGCTGACGATTGACATCACACTGACCGTGGGCGCGCAGTCTCAGACCGTCACGGTCACTGAAGCTCCCCCAGAGGTCAATACGACTGATGCGGTATTGGGCAGGACCATTGAGCCGGGCGAGATCATCGGCCTGCCGCTGGTCAATCGCAATGTATATTCCGAACTCTCGCTTGTACCGGGCGTGATGGCCAATAACCAAAGCCCCACCACGAACCCCACCGGTTCGCCCCAAATGACCGTTGGAATTGCGTCCACTGCTGTCCAAGTCAACGGCTCGCTCGACTCCGGCAACGGAACCGTCGCATTTTATCTTGATGGCGGCAACAACATTACCGGTATGCGCAACTATGGCAACCCGGCGCCCAACCCTGACGCAATCGAAGAGTTTCGCGTAGAGACCAGCGCATTCTCGGCGCAATACGGCCAATTCTCTGCCGCTGTCATTTCGGTTATCACAAAGTCGGGAACAAACAAATTCCACGGCGGTTTGTTCGAGTTCAACCGCAACACTGATTTCAACGCTTATAGTTGGGCTAAAGTCAACAACCCCCTTGTTCCCGGAACACTGTTGAAGTCCCCCTACCACCGCAACCAATTTGGCGGCACAGTGGGTGGCCCCGTCAAACACGACAAGGCCTTCTTCTTCTTCAGCTATGCCGGTCTGCGCCAAGTACAAGGATCGCCGGTCTCAGGCGGTGTGGTGCCTACGGCTGCCGAGCGCTTGGGCGACTTTACCGCCGACACTACCCTCACCACCCTTGTTTACATGCCGGGCACTGCGCACGTTGCAGCAAATTTGGCGAATGGCGCAAACGCCGGCCCCGGTTGCCAGCCAGCCCTTATATCCGCGGCTACCGCCGGGTATTGCCTCCCGACCGCCAGCCTGGACAAGACCGCTGCAAACTTCTTGAACGTAAACAACACAATCGGTGTTTCCGTCCCGTTGCCTACCGGCGCCCAGGTTACAAAAACCGGCGGCGGGAATTACGTCGGCATGTACGACCAACCGACAGACACAGACGAATATCTGGGCAAATTTGACGAGAACCTCGGCAGCAAGGACCACGTGGGAGTGACCTACTTTTATGCCAATACCGCGACAACTCCCAGCGGAGGCGGCAACATCAATTGGACCGGAAATCAGTCCCGTTCGAAACAGACGAATGCCAACATCAGCGACGTACACACCTTCAGCCCCAGCATAGCCAATCAGGCCTGGCTCACGTTCACGCGGGCCATGGGCGGACGCGTTCTCATCCCTGTAACCGGCCCAGCCAGCCAAACCCTCGCCAGTTTCGGCTCGAACTTCCTCATCCAGGGACCGGCCGGACTGCCCTATCTAACCGGTGCTGGCTTTCAAACGGGGAACCCGAACGCCGGCCCGGTCACGGGTTCCGACAACTATGAGTTACGCGACATGGTCACCATGACCAAGGGCAAACACAACCTTTCCCTTGGCGGTGAGTACGCTCTCGAAAAGACCATGTTCGCTGCCAATTTGAATAATTATGGCGACGTTTCCTTCTCGACCTCCGCGCCCACGTCCACTGGTGTTGCGATAGCGGACTTTGACACCGGCCAAATCAGCGCATTTGAGCAGGACTCGACTTATATCACCCATCTAAGCACGTGGCACTACGCGGTGTTTGCGCAGGATAACTACCGCATCACGCCGCGTTTCACAGCCAATATCGGAGTCCGTTGGGACATCGATACGCCACCCGTCGATTCTCATAACAGGACGGCGTCGTTTGTTCCCGGCGTGCAATCCACGGTTGTTACGAGTTCGACTTCGGTTGTGCCGAAGGGCCAACTGTTCCCAGGGGACAGCGGCATCGGCCGCGGCATCATCAGCACGCAGTACAGCCACATTTCGCCTCGTCTCGGTGTTGCATGGGACCCGTTTGGGAATGGCAAGACCGCGATTCGCGCCGCGGCGGGCATCTTCTACGGACTTCCCAGCGGCAACGAGTGGAACCAGCCCGGCAACGCCATGCCGTTCTCCCTACGCAACGGCTTTGGCTCCGAAACATCCCTCACCAGCATTTACAATGTCGGTTTCCCCAGCACCGCTCCCGGTGGCGGCATCTTCCCGTACGTCTACACGCCGGCGGCTCCGAAATTCTACGCGAGCCAAAGCATTGAAGCCATCCCGCCGAGTTTTAAGGATTCGTCGGTGTACCAGTTCAACCTCAGCGTACAGCGGCAATTGCCTTACAACATCAGCGTGACGACAGCTTATGTAGGCACCCTTGGCCGTCACCTGTCCTCCTTCCTCGACGCCAACTACGCGCCTTACTCAACTGTCGCCAATGGCGGCGGCTCGTTAGGCTCAGCAGGGCTCAGCACTGCAGCGGCAAGCCAGGAACAACGTCGTCAATACGATGCCGGCATCAACCTTACGCCTGGCACCCTGAGCGGGATTACCTACCTGATCTCAGACCAGACCTCCAACTATAACGGGCTTCAAATCTCGGCGACCAAGACGATGTCACACGGCTTCTCAGTCAGCGGTTTCTGGGTCTGGAGCCGCGCGCTGGAAAGCTCAAACCCGGTGGAGAATGGCGGGATGAACATGCAGGATCCCGGCGTGCTTGGCAAGCCCTTCACCGCGACTAACGACCACGGCATGCTCGATCAAAATGGCGCACCCATTGTCGGCGGAGGCCTTCAGGAAGAACGTGGCCTTATGGACCAAAACCATGACAACAATGCGGCCATCTCCGGCATGTGGAATATCGACTACTACCGCGGATCGAACAAGATCGTGAAGGGAATTGTCAATGGCTGGACGATCTCACCGGTGGTCTATTTGGTCAGCGGCGGGCCGTTTACGGTGAACACGGGATCCAACAAGAACTTTGATACTGCGGGCCAGAGCCGTCCCAACGGAGTTCCTGGCGTTAACCCCAAACTCGATCCGCACCGCTGCCGTGTATGCGGTTTCTCTGGCCAGAGCCCAAATAGCGTATTGACGCAATGGTTCAACGGCGCAACTGGCTCTGGAGCCGCGTTCGCGGCCAACGGACCTGGCGCGGCCGGGGGCATCGGGCCAGGCGGCGCAGACGGCAACGTGGGACGCGACTCCCTGATCGGACCGGGCCTCAAGGATATGGATGCGGGCCTCTTACGCGACGTCAGATTACCGCGAGGAACCGTCTTCCAGTTCCGTGCCGAAGTGACCAACGTCATGAACTGGGTGAATCTCAGCCAACCGGCCTCCGGGAACATCACGAGTGGCAATCAGGGCAACATCACTGGAGCCACCGCTACCCAGCGCATCATTCAGTTGGGCGGCCGGTTGACCTTCTAACTCATTGTTGTTCTTTCATCGAGCCGGCGGGCAAGGAATTGTCCGCCGGTCCCCCTTACTGAGCACTGGAGGATATTCCTGTGGCATCCGCATTCTGGAACCGTTTTTTTCTCACAATCACTGTTCTTTGCATATTAGGAAGTATTCAGGCAAATGCGCAGTCAAGCCCCACGATTCTGGCCGATGTGGATCACCGCCAAAACATCAGTCTGAATGGCGATTGGCACGTGATGATCGATCCGTATTCTGACGGCCTGTACACCTTCCATCACAAAATCCGCAACGATGGATACTTTTTGAATGAGGCTCCACTCCCTGGGAGCAATAAGCTCCTGGAATATGACTTCAGCAAATCGCCAACACTCAAGGTGCCCGGCGACTGGAACTCGCAGCGCGAGTTGCTCTACTACGAAGGGCTGATCTGGTATCAGCGCGACTTCAACTACAAGCCTCGCGAACATCACCGCACGTTTTTCCATATTGGCGCGGCGAACTATACCGCGATTCTTTGGGTCAACGGAAGTCAGGTTTGCGAGCACGAAGGCGGCTTTACTCCATTCGACTGCGAGGTCACCAAACTCCTGCACCCCGGGAAGAACTTCGCAGTGGTCGCAATAGACGATACGCGGCAGGCGGACGGTGTTCCGACCCTGAATACGGATTGGTTCAACTACGGCGGACTCACCCGCGATGTGTCGCTGGTGGATGTGCCGGAGAGGTTCATCGACGACTATGACCTGCACCTGAATCATGGCCGCACAGCGGTCGAAGGCTGGGTGCATGTTCAGAACGCAGCTCCCAGCGCCAGCGTAAGCGTCTCCATTCCAGAGCTCAAGCTGGAAGCTGATGCCGCTGTGAACAGCCAAGGACGCGCGGCGATCAAGCTGAATGTTGCCGGGATGCAGTTTTGGTCTCCCGAGCAGCCCAAGCTATATCAAGTTGTGCTGAAATCCGGCGAAGATACGCTGCAAGACGACATCGGTTTTCGCACGGTCGAAGTGAGCGGCACGAAGATTCTGTTAAATGGGAAGCCAATCTTTCTGCGGGGAATTTCAATTCATGCCGAGGCTCCCTATCGAGGCGGGCGCGTCAACAACGATGAGGACGTAGCGACGCTGCTCGGATGGGCCCATGAGCTGGGGTGCAACTATGTCAGGCTCGCGCATTATCCGCACGATCAGCGCATGACACGCGCCACCGATCGGATGGGCATCATGGTCTGGTCGGAGATTCCGGTCTACTGGGCGGAACACTTTGGCGATCCCGCAGTTCTCGAAAAGGCCGAGCAGCAGTTGGGCGAGGAGATTCGCCGCGATCGCGATAAGGCCTCGATCTTGCTGTGGTCGATTGCCAATGAGACGCCGAACACTCCCGAACGAACGCAATTTCTTAAGACGCTGGCGAAGGATGTTCGCGCACTCGATTCAACACGGCTGGTGACGGCGGCGCTTCTTGTCCGTACCGAAGGGCATATAAAGTATGTCGATGATTCCCTGGGCGAAGCTCTCGACGTTATTGGCGCAAACGAGTACATCGGCTGGTATGAACAGAGCCCCGAGGGAGCTGACACCACCGAGTGGAAGATCGCCTATGATAAGCCGCTCATCATCAGCGAATTTGGAGGAGACGCCAAGGCTGGCCTGCACGGGCCGGAGACCGAGCGCTGGACCGAGGAATACCAGGCGAGCATCTACCAGCATCAACTCCCCATGCTGAACCGCATTCCGCAGTTGCGCGGAATGAGCCCGTGGGTTCTGATGGATTTCCGCTCTCCCCGGCGGCAGCTTCCCGGCATTCAGGATGGCTTCAATCGCAAGGGCCTGATATCGGATCAAGGCGAGAAGAAGAAGGCGTTCTACCTTTTACAAAAGGCTTATAAGGAAGAAAGCATCGGGAAGGCAGAGTAACTATCCTCCGGCAGAACCGGGAGTTCTCCCTTTTCAGTAGGACTCCCGGACTGCTGGCTAACTGGAAATTGCCCGGCGTTTCCGTATTCTAAATCTGCATTCGAATAGGACCTGAATCTTCCATAGAGTCCGGGACCGAGAGAATCTCTGCGTGTGCAATGCGTGTGTGGAATCGTCAAATGCTGCGTCTCCAGCGTTTTGTGCGTCCATAATCAATAACTTGTTTGTTTTCAATGCGGATGTTGAATCCGACTCTCGCTGCCACCACCAGTTCTTTCCTTTATTCAGTTCAATACTCGTATGCGGACTCCGGTTTGGGGTTGATCCAGGACCACGTTTCTTCTCTGCCCGGCAAACGGGCAGGATGAGCTGTTTTGACCGCTATTCCCTTGCAAAACGGAAAGTTATCTTTGTTTCCCCTATCCGCATTGCAACTCTTATACTGAAGGTGCGTCCAATGCGCTGGGGACGTCGCGGAGTTTGACTGCGGCCGGAAGCGCGGGTTGATGGTTCATCGGAGACCGCAGCCGGTCAGTAGTTTGCGGCGCACCGGGAAATTTGATACGCTCAGGCCATCTTGAAGCTGAGCGAAAGGAGAGTTTTCATCATGGCAGAGGAAAACAAGATTAACGGTCTGGCGTGGTTTGTGGCTGGATTGGGCGTCGGCGCGCTGGTGGGGATTCTTTACGCCCCCAAGGCTGGCCGCGAGACCCGGGAGGACCTGATCACTGGCGCTCGGGAGGGAACTGAGTATTTGCGCGCTCGCACAAGGAAAGCCGCCGAACAGGTAGCCGATCTGGTGGACAAGGGCAAGGAACAGGTAGGCGAGTATGTGGACCGTGGACGCGCGCAGTGGGAAGAGTTTGTGGAGCGCGGCAAGAACCTGGTTACCGAACAGACCGGCCGGGTAAGCGCGGCCGTTGAAGCCGGAGAACAGGCATACAAGACGCCTCCCGTTTCCAGCGAACCCGCGGAAATTTAAGCTGTTGTTTTCCCTGGGCCCGATTCCGATCGGGCCCTATGATTTTCGATCATCCGCCCGAAGCTCTGCGCGCATGACAGGTTGCGGCCCAAGCGCAGGCTCCGGAGACAACGCTCCGGCCTTGTTTGGAGAGCGCACAAGAGAAGAGAACCCGAGCCCGCAGATCTACTGAGTGAGACCACTTCAATGCAAATACTGGACAATCAAAACATCCTGCTCGCCTTTGTTGTTGTAACTGGGCTGGCTGTGTTGCTGCAGGCGATCCTGCTGCTGATCATCTTCATCTCCGTGCGCAAGGCGGCCGGCTTCATCCGGGATGAGGCCGAGAATCTGCATTCCTCGCTCATGCCCGTCCTCTACGACACGCGGGACACCCTCGCCAGCGTGCGGGAAACCCTGGTTAGCACGCAGGAGTTCCTCGCCGACGCGCAGGGGTTCCTTACCCGCGTTGCACCTAAGATCGAGGCGACCGCCGGCGACCTGGCGGAGATTACGCACGGGCTGCGCACACAGGTTGCGCAGATGCAATCCACGGCCCTGGAGATTCTGGATGGGGTGCAGATGCAAAGCAACCGCCTGAATCACATGATCTCAGGGCTTTTGGACACCGTTGACCGGGCCGGGAGCTTTGTGACCAATGTCGTCAGCCGGCCGGTGCGCCAGATCTCGGGCATATTAGCGATGGTCAAGGCAGTCGTCGAATCGCTGCGCGGATCCTCAGCACAGCGCCGGTAGGACGTCGGCGTTGCGCGCTTTCGAGTTGGTTTGCCGCGGCGGTGCGGCGGCCCCAGAGTGTTTTTCCTATTGATGTAGAGTACGGCGTGGACCGGGAGGTCCACGCAACAGCCGGCCAGGAGGCCGACGCTACCTGTTCTCGCAGCGACGGCAACCTTGAGCCAAGCAGGAGATCCACTCTGTACCGACAGGAAGAACGCTTTATCTAGACAATCCATCCGCCGCCAACCACCTCGTCGCCGTCATAGAAGACGGCAGACTGACCGGGGGTGACGGCGCGCTGCGGTTCGTCGAAGGTGGCAACGACCTCATCGGAGCCAAGCGGCTCTAGCGTGGCCCAGGCTGGCTCGTGGCGATGGCGTATCTTGATCTGCACACGCATGGGTGCGGCCAACCCCGAAATCGAAATCCAGTTCAGATCTCGGGCACGCAGGGTGCGGGTAGCCAACTCGGCGTCGCTGCCCACGGTGACCTGATGGCTCGCCGGGTCAATCCGCAAGACATAAAGCGGCAAGGGCGAGCTGACGCCCAACCCCTTGCGCTGCCCCACGGTGAAGTTGAAGATGCCCTCGTGCCGGCCCAGCACTTCGCCGCTGGAAGCCACCAGCTCCCCATCCGTCTCCGGCAACCGCTCGCCCTGCTCTTCGAGATAAGCCATCAAAAACTGCTTGTAGTCGCCGCCGGGGATGAAGCAGATTTCCTGCGAGTCGGGCTTTTCGGCCAGAGCCAAGCCGTGCTGGCGAGCGATCTCACGCACCTCGGGCTTGGTCAGCCGGCCCAGCGGAAAGAGCGTGTGCGCGAGCTGCTCCTGCGTGAGGCCAAAGAGAAAGTAGGTCTGGTCCTTGGCCAAATCGGCGGCCCGCTTGAGAATCCAGCGGCCGCGCGCGGGATCATACTCGTTCACCGCATAGTGGCCGGTGGCGATGCGGCTGGCGCCGATGCTCTGCGCAGTCTTCAAAAGCTGGTCGAACTTCAGGTGGTTGTTGCAGAGCGAGCAGGGGATGGGCGTACGCCCGGCCAGGTACTCGGCAACAAAGGGACGGACAACATCCTGCTCGAAGCGCTCCTGCTGGTTGACGACGTAGAAAGGGATGCCCAGGTGCTCGGCCACGCGGCGCGCATCATAGACATCGTCGAGCGAGCAACAACGGCCGACTTTCGGGAGATCGGAAATACCATGCTTCCCGGCCAGCCGCCTCTGATCCCACAACTGAAGCGTCAACCCCACGACCGTCTCGCCCGAGTGGGCAAGCAGCGCCGCAACCGTCGAGGAGTCAACCCCTCCGGACATGGCGACGGCAATGGTGGGGCGTTCGGTCATGATCTCTCAGGTGAAGCGGAGTTAGCGCGGTTAGCGGCGTTAGTAAACCTTCGAGCAACTCGATGCTTTGTAACAGGACACGACACAGTCCGCATCAGTTCTTATCCCAGCGTTCCGACGGCTACCGGCGAGGTTGCCCGCAGGTGTTCAACGGCCTCGGAAACTACCTGCAAAGCATAGTCCACATCGGCCTCGGTTGCGGTCTTGAGCAGGCTGAGGCGCAGGCTGGCGCGGGCGCGGGTCTTGTCCAGGCCCATGGCCATCAGCACGTGGCTGGGCTCGGTGGTCCCGGCGTGGCAGGCCGACCCGCCAGAGACGGCGACGCCCTTCAGGTCCATCGCAATCACCAGCGCCTCGCCTTCCAAATTGTCGAACCAGATGTTGGTCGTGTTGGCCACGCGGGGAACGGGTTTGTCGCCGTCCCAGGCTCCGTTGACGCCGGTCCCGGGAATCTGCAAGACTCCCGCTTCCAGCCGGTCGCGCAGGGCGGCCAGCCGGTTGATGACGCCATCTTCCAGCGAGTGCATAGCCAGTTCAGCGGCCTTGGCGAAGCCCACGATGCCGGGCACGTTTTCAGTTCCGGCGCGGCGGCGGCGCTCATGGCTTCCACCCACCAGCAACGATTCGACGGGAGTTCCGCGGCGCACGAAGATCGCTCCGATGCCCTTGGGGCCGTGCATCTTGTGCGCGCTGATGGAGAGCAGGTGACAGCCGAAGCGGCGGACATCGAATTTGACTTTGCCCGCGCCCTGCACGGCGTCGATGTGAAAGAAGACGCCTGTGTCCGCGGCGATCTTGCCGATGGCTTCCACCGGTTGCAAGACGCCGGTTTCGTTATTGGCCAGCATGACGCTGATCAGCCGCGTCTCTGGCCGGAGTGCGCGCAGAATATCCATGGGGTCAATGAGGCCGCTGGGCTGGGGCGCGACGAAGGTCGTCTCCACTCCCTGCTGCGCCATGCGCTTGGCCGCCTCCAGAATCGCAGAGTGCTCGATTGAGGTGGTGATGAAGTGGTCGCCGGGGTGCAGCAGGCCGAAGATGGCGGTGTTATCGCCCTCCGTGCCGCCAGAGTTGAAGACTACCTCGGCGTCATGGCAGTTGAAAAACTCGGCCATCGTTGCGCGGCCACGATCTACGGCAGTGTGAGCCTGCTGGCCGTCGAGATGAATCGAGGAGGCGTTGCCGAAGTGTTCCATCCAATACGGGCGCATGGCCTCCATCACCTCCGGCAGCAGAGGGGTAGTGGCATTGGCGTCCATATAGACTCGTTTCATCGGTCAGTCTCCTTTTCTTTTGATTGTACGGGGAATAGGAATTTGGCGCGTCCCATTCGCTCTCAGTGGGGGATTGGCGGGGCTGTGCTGTGAAGAACAGGTACTGAGTGGCTCGGCTCATGGTGCGGGCTCAGTTTGCCGCGCGCTCCGTATAGTTCTGCCTGATCCAATCGAGATAAGCACCGCTGCCCACGCTTTCAACCCACGCCGGATGGTCGAGGTACCAGCGAACGGTCTTGCGCAGTCCGCTTGCAAAGCCTTCAGCGGGATGCCAGCCAAGTTCACGCGCGATCTTTGAGGTGTCCATGGCATAGCGCCGGTCGTGTCCGGGGCGGTCCTGGACGAAGGTGATGAGATTTCTGCGCGGGCCGATGCCGGCACCGGGACGCATCTCGTCCACGATCTCGCAGATCGCGGTGACCACATCGAGATTCCTTCGCTCGCTGTTTCCGCCGATGTGGTAGGTTTCGCCGACGCGGCCTTTCTCCAGCACAGCGCGAAGGGCCGCGCAGTGATCCTCCACATAGAGCCAATCGCGCACGTTGCCGCCGTCGCCATAGACAGGCAGCGGCTTGTCCTCCAGCGCGTTGAGAATCATGAGAGGAATCAGCTTCTCTGGAAACTGGAAGGGACCATAGTTATTGGAGCAGTTCGTGGTGACGACGGGCAGCCCGAAGGTACGATGATAGGCCCGCGCCAGGTGATCGGCGGCGGCTTTCGACGCCGCGTAGGGGCTGTTGGGCGCGTAGGCCGCGGTTTCAGCGAAGGGCGGATCGTCAGCCGCGAGCGAGCCATAAACTTCGTCGGTGGAGACATGCAGAAACCGAAACGCTAGCTTGTCCCCGTCGTCGAGTTCTGACCAATAGAGCCGGGCCTGCTCCAGCAGGACGAAACTTCCCTGCACATTGGCGCAGATGAAGGTCTCGGGAGAAGCGATGGAGCGGTCCACGTGGCTTTCCGCGGCGAAGTGAACAATGGCCCGGGGCTGGTGCGCCCGCAGCAGCGAGGCCACGCGCTCCGCATCGCAGATGTCGCCAGGGACCAGCAGATAGCGTGCGTTTCCCTGGAGCGAGGATAAGTTTGCGGGATTTCCCGCATACGTCAACAGGTCGAGGTTGATCACGGACGAGCGGGTTTCTTTTATCCAATTCAGAATGAAGTTCGAGCCGATAAATCCTGCCCCGCCCGTGACGAGTATTGCGTCTTGCACCGTTGCCCCCTACTTCTCGCTGTCCAGTACACGCATCTGGGCCGCATCGTAGCGGGTTCCCGCCACGGCCTCGGCCGGAACCGCCGCTTCGATGGCCGCAAGCTCATCGGGGGTGAACTCAACGCCAAGCGCGCCCAGGCTCTCGGCCAGTTGCGCCCGGGAGCGCGCACCCACCACTGGAACGATGAAGCTGCCCTTGGCCAGCACCCAAGCAACGGCCAACTGCACGGGCGTAAGACCCTTGCCATGGGCAATTTCCTTGAGTTTGCCCACCAGTTGCCGGTTACGAGCCAGGTTGTCGCCGGTGAAGCGCGGAAGGTAAGCGCGGAAGTCACCGGCGGCGGCCGGCTGCGAACCCGAAAGCAGCCCCCGCGACAGTGCGCCATAGGTCGTGGCGCCAATGCCCAACTCCGCGAGCACAGGAAATATCCTGGCTTCCGGCGTGCGGCTGACCAGAGAGTATTCGATTTGCAGGTCCACGATGGGATGCACCGCCGCTGCGCGCCGAATCGTCTCCGGGCCCACTTCGGAGAGGCCGATCCAGCGCACATAGCCGACCTTGACCATCTCCGCGATGGCCCCGATGGTCTCTTCGATGGGCACTGTGGGGTCAAGGCGCGACGGCCGGTAGATGTCGATATAGTCCACGCCCAGCCGCTTCAGCGAGTAAGCCAGCGCGGTCTTCACCGCTGCGGGCCGGGCGTCAAAACCCAGCCAGGCGCCGTTTGGGGCTCGCTGCGCGCCGAACTTTACCGAGAGCACCACCTCTTCGCGCTGAAAGCGCAACGCACGGCCGAGCAGCATTTCGTTGTGGCCCATGCCGTAGAAGTCGCCTGTATCCAGCAGGTTGACGCCCGCATCGAGGGCCGCGTGGATGGTGGCGATGCTCTCGGCGTCGTCCGCCGGGCCGTAGATCCCGCTCATGCCCATGCAACCCAAAGCGATGGGAAAGACCTCAGGGCCGGTCAGGCCCAGTTTGCGCTGCGGCGTAGCCATTGCCGTCATGGTTTGCTTCCTTTCATCCTGCATCGTAGGATGCGGGCCTCAATCAGGCAAGGGCGACCCCGGTTCGGAGCCCTGGCGGCTTTTACCGTTCCAGCGATCATCGCATTAACTCATTGAATCTAGGCGGATTAATAACGGATTCTTCTGCCGCGATGCTAGACCTTCCGCATTTTCTGTTTCCTTGGCATCCCCATATCTGTCATACTTGATTGTGCCCATCAGGGACGTCCAATCCAAACAGTCCAATCAAGAGGTTGCATCAATGTCGGCAAAGTATGTCTTTGTGACGGGCGGAGTTGTGTCCAGTTTAGGTAAGGGTCTGGCGGCGGCCTCCATCGGCTGCCTGCTGGAAAGCCGCGGTCTGCGCGTGAACATCATGAAGTTCGACCCCTACCTCAACGTCGATCCGGGCACCATGTCGCCCTTTCAGCACGGCGAAGTTTTTGTCACCGACGACGGCGCCGAGACCGACCTGGACCTGGGCCACTACGAGCGCTTCACCCATGCGCCGCTCTCCCGCGACAACAACCTGACCACCGGCCGCATCTACGAGCAGATCATCCTCAAGGAGCGGCGCGGCGACTATCTGGGCAAGACCGTTCAGGTCATTCCGCACGTGACGAATGAAATTAAAAACGCCATGCGCAAGGTTTCGGCCAACGGCGCTGACGTTACCATCGTCGAGATCGGCGGCACGGTGGGTGACATCGAGTCCCTGCCCTTTCTGGAAGCTATCCGCCAGATGCGCCAGGAGCTGGGCCGCGAAAATACGGTCTTTGTTCACCTGACGCTGGTGCCGTGGATTGCCGCCGCCCAGGAGTTGAAGACCAAGCCGACCCAGCACTCCGTCAAAGAGCTGCTCGGCATCGGCATTCAGGCCGATATCCTGCTCTGCCGCTCGGACCGCAACCTGAGCCGGGAGATCAAGCAGAAAATTGCCGCCTTCTGCAACGTCGAGGAGCGGGCCGTGATTGGAGACACAACTGTGCCCTCCATCTACGAGGTACCGCTCTGCTTTGCCCGGGAGGGCGTGGACACGCTCATTCTCAAATACCTGCGCAAAGAGGCTCCCGAAGCCGACCTGACCAAGTGGAGAGACTTGGTTGACCGCTGCTACAACCCCAGGGACGAAGTCCACATAGCCATTGTTGGCAAGTATGTCGAGTATGAGGACAGTTATAAGTCGCTCAAGGAGGCTCTGACTCACGGAGCGGTCTTGCAGAACTTGAAGCTCAAGGTAACATGGATTGAGGCTGAGGGCCTGGAGTTAAAGACTCCCGAGGACCGCAGTTATGAGTCGCAGTTAGCTGGATTCGACGGCATCCTGGTTCCCGGCGGCTTCGGCAAGCGCGGCATCGAGGGCATGTTGAACGCCATCCGCTACGCCCGCGAAAAGCAGATTCCCTACTTTGGTATTTGTTTGGGCATGCAGACCGCCTGCATCGAGTTTGCACGCAACGTCTGCGGCCTCAAGGACGCCAATTCCAGCGAGTTCGACCCCGCCAGCCAGCACCGGATCATTTACAAGCTGCGCGAGTTGCTGGGCGTGGAGGAGATGGGCGGGACGATGAGACTCGGCGCTTGGACCTGCGTCCTGCAAGAAGATTCGCTGGCTGCGCGCGCCTATGGCGCAACGGAAATCAGCGAGCGCCACCGCCATCGCTACGAGTTCAACCGCGAGTACGAGGCCTTGCTCACGGGCGGCGGCATGCGCCTGAGCGGCAGCACTCCCGACTCCACTTACGTGGAGATTATCGAGCTTCCCGATCACCCGTTCTTCCTGGCTTGCCAGTTCCACCCTGAGTTCAAGTCCAAGCCACTAGAGCCTCACCCACTCTTCCGTGAGTTCATTACTGCCAGTTACAAGCACCGGCAGGCGCGGCTGGCGGCTGAGTCCAGTGAAACTCCAACCCTCACCAACGCCCTGTCGTCCTAGAGCGAACAGCTATAGGTTGTCGTCGTGAGTTACGAACAGCCGGGCGAGGAGCCAGGTTTCGCCGCTCCCGCTTCCTGTCAAGAGACTCCTCAGTGTTCGTTCAGGTCCACACTGTAAAGGTTGACAGTGGAGGTATGGACACTGACCACCGGCAAGTCGCCCGGCGCCAAGCCAATCAAGCGGTAGTCGGTTGCGGCAATGGGAAGCAGGTTGGTGATGGTGGCTACTGATTCCGGTTGTCCGGCGGGCACGGCGATGCGGTAGATGGGCTTGCCTTTTTCAAGAAAATCCTGGAAGAAGAGAGAACGGCCGTCGTGGGACCAGGCGGGATCGCCGACGCCGTGGACGGAGAGAGTGGTCCAGCGCTCTTGCGTCCGGTCGAAGAGCATGAGCGCCTTCTGGTCCAGGCGGATGGCGGCGATGTAACGGCCATCCGGCGAAAGCCGTGGACTGAAAAGCCCAGTAGAGCCAGGAATCTCCGTCACCTTGTGGGTCAGCAAGTTCAAAAGGTAGATGGCCTTGGGCTGTCGGCTGTCCATGCGGTCCGGCAGCCGGCCAAAGATAATCGACTGGCCATCAGCCGACCAGTCCGGGTCGGCTTCATTGCGGTCCTCATTGAGCAGGGGCATGAGCTTTCCGCCCTCCGCCTCGATCAGATAGACCTTCCAGGGTTTTCCGGGCTCCTTGGCCATCAGGGCCAGGCGGCGATTGTCCGGGGACCACTTCATGGTGAAGATGCGCAGCGGCGGGGTAGTCAATTCGATGCGCTCGCTGCCGTCGATGCGACTGCGCCACAGGGAGCCGTCAGAGGCGTTAAGCCATGCGACCCACTGGCCGTCCGGCGAATATTCGGCCAGTGCCGCAGCGCTCAGATTCTGGGCAAGAACAGTGAACATCGAGGATCTGGGCAGAGCGTGCAGCAGTTCGAATTGAGGGTTGGCGCCGATGAAGAAGATGCGATTGCTACCCGGCGATGTGCTGGGCGCCTCATAGTCCAGGGGGTCGTTGGTGATCTGCCGCGGCGCGCGGTCAGCGAGGTACCAGGGCCGCTCGCGGCGCGCCCATATCTCACTTCCGCCGCTATGCGAGGACTGGAAGACGAACTCCTCTCCATCGGGGGCCCAGCTACCGCAGCACTCCGAGGCGGGCTGGCTCCAGCCGGGCAGCAGAGGATGAGGATTACTCCCGTCGGCCGCCACCTCCCACAGTTCGGTGGTTTGGCGCTTGGAGTCGCGGAGGGTGAAGCGCAAACGCCGCCCATCCGGCGACCAGCGCAGCCAAAAAGCCCGGCCGGACGTGGTAATCAGCTTATGGGGATCGCTACCATCGGCCCCCACAATCGTTAGTTCGTTGCTATTGGCGATGAGCAGGCGGCGGCCGTCGGGCATCCAGGTTGCATCGTGAGCGAGCACGTTGGGCACACGGCGGACATCGCCACCGAGTGTGGGCACAATCCACAACGGCTGCTCCGGATCTGCCTGCAAATGACTGTGAATTATCAGCTTGGAGCCATCCGGAGCAAGCGAACCGATCAGCGGTGCGCCAAGCTCAGAAGGCAACTGGAAGTGGCTGATCTCGCCATTGGCGACCAGGGCGACGGCCAGCACGGGATTGCCGTTTTCCATGTGCGAGAAGTAAATCCGCGGGCCGTCGCTCGCCGAGCTGGAAAAGCTCTCCACGTCCAGATCATTCTTCAGCACATGCCCGGAATAGGTGATTTGCTCAACCCGGTAGGGCCTGCGGGCGGGTGAGCGAAGGAGCAAAGCAAGCCCCAGCCCCAGGCAAACGCACACCAGCGCCCCGGCGACCCAGCGCAAGTGGACTATACCGGCCGCTCCCAGCGCGGAGGTTGCGCCGGTTGAAGGGAGTGCGGCGAGTTGCGTGGAGTCTTGCTCCTCAATCGTCTTGACCGGGGCGATAAACCGGTAACCGCGCTTGGCCAGCGTTTCAACAAAACGCGGATTCTCAGCGTGGTCGCCCAAGGCTTCGCGCAGCTTGTTGACGGCGATGCCCAAGCTATGGTCGAAGTCGACGGTCGTATCCGCGCCCCAAAGCTGTTGCTGTAGAGTTTCGCGGGAGACCACCTCGCCGGGATGCTCGAGGAGTGAGGCCAGCAGCTTGAAGGGTTGACTTTGCAGCCGGATGCGGGCACCGGAGCGCCGCAGTTCTCCACTCCTCAGATCGACTTCAAACACGCCGAACTGGACCCGCTTGGCGCCGCAATTGTGCTGTTCTGTCGGCATCAGATCTCGGCGAAACTCCGGAAAGTAGTATACCGAAGTGGGCTAAAAAGCATCCAACTTCCGGTTGATGGAGGGATAAATAGCTGAGTTTCCAGGAGAGGCGCTCCTCCAACTCCATAAAACATCAACCATTTAGCGGAAGATGTTCAATTGATGGCAAATTGGCATGGTGTGAATTGACCACGACTACACCAGTGGAGTGTTGTGGTCACGGCTACGAGGAGAGGCGTTATGCGTGCTGAATCCCCGAACCTGAGCTGTCAACCGCATTTTGGAGGACAAATATGATGCATCTACCGTTCCGACCGCAAACCCGCGGAAAGCTTTATTGCAGAATAATTCTGCCCTTCCTTGTCTTGGCTCTTTCCTTGACAGGGATTTCCAACTTGAGAGCGCAAACTGATACCGGGCGCGTCGTGGGCACGGTTGTCGATCCCTCTGGAGCGGTCGTTCCCGGGGTCGCGATAACCCTCACGAATACCGGTACGGGCGCGGTGAACACGACCACTTCCGACGTTCAAGGCAATTTCCTTGTACTTTCTCTAGTCCGCGGCAACTACACCGCAAAGGCAGTCGCTAAGGGCTTCGAGCAGGAAACGGTCAGCTTTGAGCTGCAGGTTTCGCAGGTTAAGTCGATCAATTTTGTGCTCAAGCTCGGTGCTTCCACTGAGACCGTAGAGGTCACCTCGGCAGCCCCGCTGTTGGATACCGACACTTCGTCGATGGGCGAGGTAATCGAGGGCCAACAGCTTTCTGACCTTCCACTTAACGGACGCAACTTTACCCAGTTGGCACTTCTTTCGCCCGGCGTTACCAAGGGCGCCTACGGCAGCGTGGCTAGCGGAGTCAACGGCAACGCCGAGACCTTCCGCAACGGCGAAACCGGCGGCGCGGCGCTCTCGGTGAACGGTCTTGTTCCCGAGGCTAACAATTTCATTCTCGACGGCGTAGACAACAACGAGTCGCTCGCCAACTCGATCAACTTCTTCCCGCCGGTTGAGGCGATGCAGGAGTTCAAAGTCAACACCAGCAACGCGCCGGCAGAGTTCGGACGCGCAGGCGGCGCTGTCATCCAGGCCACCATCAAGTCCGGTACGAACCAGATTCATGGTTCTGGCTTCTGGTTTATTCGTAGCCAGGATGTCGATGCCAACCCCAACTACTTCGGTGGCACGGTGATGCCCTTCCAAAGGAACCAGTTTGGCGGCACGGTCGGTGGTCCCATCCTGAAGAACAAGCTCTTCCTCTTCGCCGATTACCAGGCCTTGCGGCAAAAGCAGCCGGATAGTCCGGCTTGGAACACGATTCCGACAGCCCTCATGCGCAAAGGCAACTTCCAGGACCTGCTGGGCAGCGGCCTGACCTCGATGCCCAATTCCCAATACACCGGATGCAACACCGTCACGCTGGCCAACGGAAAGATTGTCGACCCCAGCGGTGAGACTTCCAGTTACACTTCGCTGAACTCTACCCCCGGCGGCAGCGGCGCCATCTTCGATCCCACCACCTGCAAGCAGTGGAACTATAACGGCCAGCCCAACTATATCGACCCCTCGCGGCAAAATACGGCCGGCATCAACTACCTCAATGCCTTCCCAGTCCTGGCCCCCAGCAACATCAGTCCAGACGCCACGGGGCCGAACTACTTCGGTGAGTACAACTACATGAATACTCAACTGGAGATTCGCAACTTCAACGATTTCGATGGCCGCATCGACTGGATGGCGACCAAAAAAGATCTTGTGTTTGGCCGTTACAGCTACGGACAGGACGTCTTTGACAAGACTGTGAGTGTGGTGGGTACACCCTCGGGATTTGCAGCCGGCGACAACGTCAACCATCCGCGCGGTTTCGTCATCGGTGAAACGCACACCTTCACCCCGTCCCTCGTCAACGAATTCCGATTTGGCTACTCGCGTCCGCTCTACGGCTATGAGAATCCGTATGAAGGCGTGCCGTGGTCGCAGAATCTCGGCATCGTGAACGCCAACCGCAACGCATTGTTGGGCGGCGGCGCGCTGATCGGCGGCTGGAACTCCGAGATCAGCTACACCGGAGACGGCGGTCCCTATCTGGTTCCTCAACATGACTACCAATACACCGATTCGCTCTCGTGGGCGCACAAACAGCACACCTTCAAGTTCGGCGCCAACATCATGAAGCGCGGAGTGAACTTCTTCCAGGGCAACGATTCCAAGGGCTACTTCTTCACCGGCCCCGGCACCGGCGACTTTACCGGTTATGAAGCTTCGGAAGTTGTTGCGGGCTTCATGGACAACTACTCCATCTCCAACTCAACTTCGTATTTCGACACCAGCAGTTGGGAAACGGGATACTTTGCCCAGGATGACTGGAGGGTCAACAGCAGGTTGGTCCTCAACCTCGGCCTCCGTTATGACCTCTATACCTACCCGGTCGAGGCACACAACTATCAGTCGAACTTCAATCTGGCCACTGCATCGTTGTTGCGGGCAGGGACACCCGGGAACTCACGCTCCCTGATCGACACAAACTACAACAACTTCGCTCCTCGCATTGGTTTTGCCTATGATCTGACTGGCAAGCATACCGATATCGTGCGCGGCGGGTACGGCATCTTCTACTACCAGGTTCGCGGCGGCGTCGGCGACGTATTGAGCAACAACCCCGACTTCAACGGAACTGCCTCCTATAGCGCATACAGCGGCTATCGGGTCACATTCACCGGCCAAGTTCCGACGAACACCAATCTGAATCAAGGCACAGGCATCACTCAGACCGCCCTGCCGCTGCCCACCTACCCCAACACGGCAATCGAAGCCGCTCCCACCAACGCCAGCGTGATCTCCTACTCCAAGAAGGACCCGACCTCCATGGTCCAGGAGTGGAACCTGCAGTACGAGCATCAGTTCGGAATCAACACGGTTGTCGATGTGGGCTACGTGGGCGCCAAGGCCGATCATGAAACCAACACTTACAGCTACACCAACAATCAGTTGGTCACTGGCGCCAAGTTCTTCGGACCACAGGGTCTCGGTGTCACGGTCAACACCAACAACGGCACCTTCAAATACAACGCTCTGCAGGCGCGGCTCGAGCATCATCTGAGCAGTGGACTGCAGGCCACCGCAGCCTACACCTGGGGCCATGGCCTCGACGATGCCACCGGCGCCTATTCAGCGACGGGTGCTTCCACCATCCTCATGACCGCCAATGGCCCTCTGTTCCATGCCAATTATGGCAACTCCGACAACGACCAGCGCCAGACAGTTACCATCTCCATCCTCTACGAGCTTCCTTTCGGCCATGGCAAGCAGTTTGCTGGTCATCTGCCCAAGGCAGTCGAATACGTGGTGGGCGGATGGCAGATTAACCCCTTCTGGATGGCCGGAACCGGCACGCCCGACAACATCACCATCAACGGCGCCAGCTCCAGCAGCCCCAGCAATCGTCCGGATTACGTTGGCAACGCGAAGATTGGCGAGATGACGAAAAACTCCAATGGCACCTACCAATGGTTCCAGATCGGCGCTTTTGCCCCTCCGCCAACTACGCTTGTCGGCGGAAACGCAATCTACACGCGTCCCGGAACCCTGGCCAGGAATACCATCCCAGGGCCCGGCTTTAACCAGTTAACGGCCTCGCTCTTCAAGAACATTCCCATTGCAGGAAGGCTCGTAGGCCAACTTCGCTTTGAGGCGTATAACCTGCTCAATCACCCGGAGTTTACCAATCCTGATTCCGGCTATAATGACGGGAATTTCGGACAAATCAACGGAACGCGTCAGCATTCTGAGCGCGAGCTTCAGGGAGCACTTCGCTTCACGTTCTGATCTCTGCACTGCACTACTCACCCCCGCGGCAGTTTCTCATGAGCTGCCGCGGGCTTTCTCTTTCAACTCAACCTTCCTTGCCTGCGCAAGAACACAGGCTAGGGAATGACCGTCCGTTCACTGGCGGATGAGACGGTCCGGGGAGAATGCTGTGCGATCGCGGTCATATTTCTTTCTTGCTCTCTCGCTTTTTGGCGCGCTTGCCGCAGCCTGGGCGCAGGCTCCACGCCCACAGGCCCCGCGTATTGACAAGATCGATCCACCGGGCTGGTGGGTTGGCCTTCCGGACCCCATGCTGCTGGTGCATGGCGAGGGTTTAAACCGCGCGCGGTTTACTCTCGATGGCGCAGGCGTAACGCTCGACCGCAGCCAAGCCTCGGAGAACGGCCACTGGGCTTTCTTGTGGCTGAAGACCGCGGATGCCGTGCCGCAAACCCTGCGGGTGACGGCCACGAACGATCAAGGTCAAGCGAGCCAGGCCTTTCCGCTGGCCGAGCGCGCGCGCGATCCAAATGCGCATCGCGGTTTTTCCTCCGCTGACGTGCTCTATCTCATCATGCCCGACCGCTTCGCCGAGGGAAGCCCGGCCCACGATCAGCCCGGCAACGATCGCACGGCGGCGAAGGGCTGGCATGGAGGAGATCTGGCCGGCATCGAGCAGCACCTGGATTATTTGAAGGGGCTGGGCGTGACCGCGCTGTGGACCACGCCGGTGGCATCCAACGGCTCAATGCCTCAGTCTTATCACGGCTACGCTGCCACCGATCTCTACGCGGTGGACAAACACTTCGGCACGCTTGCGGATTACCGGCGTCTCTCGGATATGCTGCACGCCAGAGGGATGAAGCTGGTGATCGACCTGGTTCCCAATCATATCGGCGTGGAGCATCCGTGGATACTCGATCCGCCCGCGCCCAAGTGGTTTCACGGCACGCTTGAGAATCATCGCTTAATACAGGGCGACTTTTATGAGCTGGTAGACCCGCACGCGCCCCGCCAGGCTTGGGATGCCATCACCAATGGCTGGTTTACCGATGCCATGCCCGACCTGAACCAGGAGAATCCGCTTGTCTCGCGCTACCTGATTCAGAACGCGTTGTGGTGGGTGGAGACGGCGAATCTCGACGGCATCCGCCTGGATACCTTTCCCTACGTCGATCGCGCCTTCTGGCACGACTTTCATGCCGCGCTTCACAATGCATATCCGCATCTGACCGCCGTGGGCGAGGTCTTCAACGGCGACCCCGAGGTCACCTCGTTCTTTGCCGGAGGAGTAGCGCATCGCGGCATCGACACCGGACTCGACACCCCCTTTGACTTCCCGGTGTACTTCGCTCTGCGCGATGTTCTGACCCATGGCAAACCCATGACGGATTTAGCCAGAGTGCTTCGCCAAGACTCGCTCTACCCGCATCCCGAGCGGCTGGTTCCGTTCATCGGCAACCACGATACGACGCGCTTCATGACCGAAGCCGGCGGCTCCGCGGCGAAGCTCAAGCTGGCGGTGGGCCTGGCGGTTACGCTGCGCGGCATGCCACAGCTTTATTCCGGAGATGAGATCGGGATGACTGGCGGCGAAGATCCAGAGAACCGTCACGACTTCCCCGGCGGCTTTCAAGGGGACGCGCGCAGCGCCTTTACAAAGGCAGGCCGCACCGCTACGGAAGAGGAGATCTTTTCCTGGACCTCCGGTCTGCTGAAGTTGCGTGCAACTTATCCGGCACTGCAAACAGGGATCGAGCAGAACCTATTCGCCGACCAGGATGTCTTTGCATTTGTTCGCTCGCCGGACGAGGGCGGGTGCGCGCCGGATCACTCCAGCGGCAGGTTGCTGATCGTGGTAAACAAGGCTGAACGGAGCAAGGTTATCGATCTGCCGATGGAAGAGACGGCGCTGGCCGGATGTGCAAAGTTTCAAGCCACGGAACCGGCCACGGGAAATCCTCCTGTGGTCAGCGGCGGGAAGCTGCATATTGAAGAGCCGGCTGCGTCGCTAACGGTCTTCGATGTGCATTGAACCGCCGATCCTTTAAGCCGGTTGGCGAAGTCCTGAGGAGATTTCTGAAACAAAATGGATGCGTGGGGAGTTGAGCGAGGGCCGATCTGCGGTCAATCGAAGAGTATCTCCATCGAAGGGATTCCGATGATGAGTGCATGGCGGAGGTTGATTCGATTCAGTAGCGTGCTGCTGATGCTGGCGGTTGCGGTGCAACTGGCAGGTTGCGGAGGTGGAGGCGGTGGAAACAGCACTCCGCCGGTTACGACGCCGCAGGCAGCAACGCCGACATTTTCAGTGAGCGCGGGCCCATACACCACATTGCAGAGCGTGGCGATCACCGACTCCACCAGCGGGGCAACCATCTATTACACAACCAACGGTGCAGCACCGACGACCTCTTCAGCGGCGTATTCGGCGCCGATCCCCGTAGCTACCACAACAACCATCGAGGCGCTGGCCGTAGCCAGTGGCTATACGAACAGCAGCGTGGCCTCGGCCACTTACACCATCAACCTACCCGCGGCTCCGACGATTGCCTCGATTACAGACATCCACCAGGGATTCATCTACCAAATCGTGACCGACCGCTTCTTTGACGGCGATACGACGAACGACAATCCTTCCGAGAGTCCTAACCTTTATGACCCGAACGGCTTCACAAACCCGGCGAACGCCGACTGGAACCTCTATTGGGGCGGCGACCTGGCGGGGATTCAGCAGAAGCTCAGCTATCTCAAGTCGATGGGCGTGGGCGGCATCTGGATCTCGCCGCCAATGAGTAACATTCGCGTCAATGCCGGGGCAAGCAACGGCGAAACCGGCTACCACGGCTACTGGCCTCGCGACTGGATGCAAATCGATGAACACTTCGGAGACGACACCAACAGTTGGACGGCCTTCGACGCCCTGGTGACGGCAGCCCACGCCGATGGCATCAGGGTCTATGTCGATTTTCCCGCCAACGACTCCAATCCCATCAACGCCGGCGAAAATGGATCGCTCTATAACAACGGGACGCTGGTTACTACCTACTCCACTGATACGGGAACAACTCCCTACTATCATCACAACCCGAATATTTCGAATTTCGACGACCGCTATCAGGCGCAGTACTATATGCTCGAAGGCTTGGCGGATCTGGACCAGACGAATCCCTGGGTAGATTCATATCTCAAGAGCGCCGTTGAGCAGTTTCTGGCTCACGGCGTTGATGGCTTCCGATTCGATGCCGTCCTGGAAGTGAACTGGGGTTGGGAATACAGCCTGGAAAACACCATTGCTAATTGGAGCGGCTCCTCAAGCCCGGCCAGAATGCCGGGACAGCCCTTCATCTTTGGCGAATGGAATGAAGGCTCCGGTGATGCGTTATATCCGGATTCGGTAAAGTTTTCCAACAACAGCGGGATGAATCTGCTGGATTACACGCTCTACTGGCAACTGGCTGATGTTTTTGGCGCCAACGGCAGCTTTTACGATATCGACAATGAGTTGACGCTGGAGGACACAGGCTCGTCGAGCACCCCCGCGCAGGCCTTTACTCAGCCCAACGATCTGGTTACCTTCTTCGACAACCACGACAATCCGCGCATCATGTCGCAGGGTGCTGACCAAATGGCGGTCAAGCAGGCCATCAGCTTTCTACTCACCTGCCGCGGAGTGCCGGTACTTTATTACGGCGACGAACAGTATCTCTTCAACGACACAAATAGCGGAGGAGTCCCGTATAACCGCAACGGCATGACCAGCTTCGGATCGACTGACGCAGTGCTGCTGATTCAGTATCTTGCCGCTCTGCGCGCGGCCAATCCGGCCGTGGCCTACGGAACCATGACCCAGCGCTGGATTAACAAGGACGTGTACATTTACGAGCGCCAACTAGGCACGAATGTCGTTCTGGTGGCCATCAACAAGAATCCATCCACCGACCAAGCCATCTCCGGTCTCTATACGGATCTGGCGCCGGGGAGTTATGCGGACTATCTGGCTCAGACCATGGGCGGAATCGGGCTCGCGGTCACTGGCACGGTGGGGGGCAATAACCCGGTAACTAACTTCACGCTGCCACATCGCAGCGTCTCCATCTGGGTCTCGGCCGGCAGCGCGCAACCCTCGATCGGCAGTGTAACTCCGCGCGTCGCCAATCCGGGAACAGCGGTGACTATCAGCGGTACAGGCTTTGGAGCGACGGCGGGAGCGGTGAGCTTTGCCAGTGGATCTACAACTTTGCCCGCAACCGTGACTAACTGGAGTAATGGACAAATTACGGCAATAGTACCGACGCTCGCCGCGGGCACCGCCGCGGTGACCGTGACTCAAGGGACAGCAACCTCCAGCGCCGCGCCGTTTACAGTGAACACATCGACGTTAATTCCAGTCAACTTCAGCGTCAGCAGTACTCCGACGCTGGCCAGCACAGATGTCATCATGCTCACAGGAAACGTGGCGGAGCTGGGCGACTGGGCGACCACATGGAATGGGGCCATCGGGCCGGTCACGATTCCAGCCACAGGCATCGCACTACAAACAGTCTCGGTGCCCGCGGGAGCCACGGTGCAGTTCCAGTTTTTTGTGCTGCACAGCGACAAATCGATCACTTCAGAGGCCGTGAAGCATAGTTACACCATTCCCCTTACCGGAGTAGGTGCAGCGGCCGTGACTTGGTAAAACTGATAGCCGTGGAAGATGTCCCATCTACGCATCCTATGCCGAACGGCATCGGGATATTCGGGGACGGAGTCGCACTTTAGGTTACGGCATTGCGCTATGACGTGCTTCGCGTTCGCGCCAGCCGGAACGTAGATTTCAGTGAGGGCGCATCCTGGGCAGTGTTGGCTGGACCGCGCGCGGCAAGTGTTCCGGTTACGCCCAAGGGCACGTCCATCACCGGAAGCGCCCGGAACGCTCGTCTATCACCAGATGTTTCGGGCTCAGCCTCCGAGCGTATTGTCTGAAACAACATGCACCAGACGCGAATGGCCTCTCATTCCTGAGAGGCCATTCACGTCTGTAAATTATTGTGGTTATTGAACTTGAAGATGGAGCCGAAAGTCGGACTCGAACCGACGACCTGCTGATTACGAATCAGCTGCTCTACCAACTGAGCTACTTCGGCATTCCCTTTTAAGATTGTACCGTTGCGCTCCTCTTCGGTAAAGCGTGTGCTTGTCCCGCGGACCTCGCGCTGGCCGGTGCCGAGGCAGCCGGAAGCGCCCCGCCCCCCGTACCTGCGAAGGCACGCTTGCCATCAAAAATTCATAGTGCCCGGATTGACTCCCCGTTCCAGCGGCGCTAATCTCTAGCGCAGATACCGGATTTGGTCGCCTACGCCAACCCGCGGTTACGTTCCTCGGCCCAGAGCTACGGCTCAGTCTTGTGCAGCGCCCCGCGATTTGCCTCCCAATCAGCCGCTTTTGCGCAGCCCATCGGTTGCGTTATAGGCTGGTTTTGCGTCCTCTCCGCCCTGTCTACCAACCCAACCCGGCTCAATTCAACCTCAATACGCCGCACTGGAGGCTATCGAAACCTTTGAAGACCGCTCTGGAGATCACGCCCAATCTTGAGCCCCTGTTTGGGACTCGCGATGAAAACCTCAGGCTCATGGAAGACTCGCTCGGTGTGCGCATCGATCTTCGTTCCGATGCCGTGCATGTGGAGGGACCGGAAGCGGGTGTCGCCCGCGTCCAGGGCATCTTCGCGGACTTTGAGGCGATGCGTCGGCAGGGTGTCAACCCGCACAACGGGGAACTGAACGGAATGTTGCGCCTGGTGGTGGCCGACCCTGCCACCACGCTGCGCTCGCTCTCCGACTCCGGCAAGCAACGCTCCGCCGGCGTCAAGCGCACCGTCCAGCCGCGCTCCACAAATCAGCGCAAGTACGTCGAGGCCATCGAGCAGAACGACATGGTCTTCGGCGTCGGCCCCGCCGGAACCGGCAAGACCTACCTTGCCGTCGCCATGGCCGTCGCCGCCCTGAACGCCAAGAAGGTTAGCCGCATCGTGCTGGTGCGCCCAGCGGTCGAGGCTGGTGAGCGGCTCGGCTTCTTGCCCGGCACGCTCCAGGAAAAGGTAGATCCCTATTTGCGCCCGCTTTATGACGCCCTCTACGATCTGCTCGATCCTGAGAAGGTCGACAAAATGTTTGAGAAGAACGTTATCGAGGTTGCGCCGCTGGCTTTCATGCGCGGGCGTACGCTCAACGACGCCTTCATCATCATGGACGAGGCCCAGAACACCACCATCGAGCAGATGAAGATGTTCCTCACCCGCATGGGCAACAACTCCAAGGCGGTCATCACCGGCGATATCACCCAGATCGACCTGCCCAACCCGCGCAAGTCCGGCCTGCTCGACGCCATCAACATTCTCGACGGGGTCGAAGGCATCCAGTTCTGCCACTTCGAGGACTGCGACGTGGTGCGCCACGCCTTGGTGCAGCGCATCGTGCGGGCTTACGAGTCTCATTCGCAGCAGCAGGAACTTCCACTGGCCCTAGGCGAGCCCATCGAGGTTCCAGCGCGCGAAGACAGGCCTCAGGGGCAGCCGCTGCATCCGGCCAAACCGCAGTAGCTTAGTGCAAGATTGAATCTGGGTGCCCCACCCTCGCCGCGTCTTTGTTTTTGCGGCTAGGGTGGGAGACCATGAACCCCAAGCGCGAAGCGTGCCCTCCGCACCGCAGGTGGCTCCCGGAGGGAGGCAGGGAAAATAGCCCAGGGTGAAACCCTGGGTCAGCGTCCCACCATCCGCCTCGCCGTCCCGTAGGGCCGGCCCGAAGCCTTCCGGCAGGTGGCCCGCTCATCCAGCTTTGCCGGCCGATCAAGACCAAAGGACGATGAAATTCCACGAACCCGCGTAGAATGAGAGTTACCGGCAGCCGCGTACAACGCCTCCGAGCAAGATGATCCTTCTCGACCCAGACCTGGAACCCGACTCTGCGCCGAATGAAACTGCGGCGAAGAAGACGGCTGCGTCCGGCCCTGACAAAGCCAGGAAAATTCCCTCCGTCCGCACCCTGAGCCGCTTTCTCACCGAGGCGCAGGCCGCCGTTCGTCTGAAGGGCGAAGTCACCGTTCTCCTTACCACCGATACAGCCATTCGCAAGTTGAACCGCCAGTTCCGCGGCAAGAACAAGGCCACCGACGTCCTCTCGTTTCCTGCGGAGGGTTTGGGCGCGGAAGGATACGCCGGCGACCTTGCGGTCAGCGTGCCCACTGCGCTTCGTCAGGCCATCGAGCAGGGTCATTCGCTCTCTACGGAGATCAAAGTGCTTATTCTGCACGGCTTGCTCCACTTGGCCGGCTATGATCACGAGGCCGATCAGGGCAAGATGGCTCGCCGCGAACGCCAGCTTCGCGCCCGGCTTGCTCTGCCGCAAGGCCTCATCGAGCGCGCCACTTCGAGACCATCTGTCAATAGTTCTACCAATGCTGGGTGCCCCATCCTTTCGCGTTCTTTGCGAAAGGGTGGGAAACCTCAGACCTCAACGAGCGAACGGGTGCCCCAGCCCTCGCTTTTGAGACCTGAGAAACCACAAACCCCAATCCGTAGCCGGAGTTCCCGGCCATGACCTTCCTTTTCATTCTCCTCATCCTCTTTCTGGCCTTGATCGAGACGCTGGCCTCGTACATCAGCCGCGTCTACGCTGAGTTCGGCAAGATTCTTACCGGCGAAATCGAGGAGAACCTCGACGCCTGGGAAGAGTTGGTCGAGCCGCAACTGGGCCTGAGCCGCGAGCACGCGGACCTCTGTGCCGCGGTTTTGCAGCAGCTCGCTCTGGGCCTCATTGCGCTGGAGTTCGGCGCGTTTCTCTTCGATCACGACCTGCACCTGGCCCGGCCCACCCCCGGTGAGGTCGCTCAGGCTGTTCTTGCCCTGGTGCTGGTGGTGGTCTTTTGCAACCAGATTTTGCCTTCGCTGCTCTTCAACCGCACCCGTGGCCGTTGGGCGGCGCGGCTTGTCTGGCCCATCCGTTTGCTGCTCTGGCTCATGACGCCCATCACCGTCTTTGTCCGCTTCTTCTTCTCCGTAGCCTCGCTGGGCGAGAAGCAGGCTACACCCAAGGAAGAGACCGCCGACGATGTTGAGGCGCTGCTCGAAGCTGGCCAGGAGGAAGGCATCCTCGAAGAGAGCGATCGCGACCTGGTCCGCTCCGCCGTCGAATTCGGCGATAAGCTGGTGCGTGAGGTGATGACCCCGCGCCCTGAAGTCTTTGCCGTGCCTGAGAGCCTCACCCTGGAAGAGTTCCTCGAGCTGCTGCGCGTGCACAACTTCTCGCGCGTGCCGGTCTACTCCGGTTCCATTGACAACGTCACCGGCATCGCCTTCGCCCACGACCTGCTGCAAATCACCGACGAGGAAGCCCGCACCCGCACTGTGGCCAGCATCCAGCGCCCTGCAGCTTTCGTCCCTGAAACCAAGCGCGGCTACGAGTTGCTGCGCGAAATGCAGCGCGAAAAGCAGCACATGCGCATCGTTATCGACGAGTACGGCGGCGTCTCCGGCTTGGTCACCATCGAGGACTTGCTCGAGCAGATTGTCGGCGACATCCGCGACGAGCACGAGGCGGACGCGCCCATCGAAGGACCGCAGCGCGAGCCGGGCGGCGTCTGGCTGGTGCCCGGCAATTTTCCCGTCGATCAGTTGCCGGATCTCTTCGGCGAGCAGGCTGGCTTGGGCGATCTGGACGAGGCTTACGAAGCCACGACGCTCGGCGGCCTGGTCTGCGAAATTGAGGGCCGCATTCCGCTCCCCGGCGAGGTCGTTCTGCTGGAATCTGTCGGCATGCGCGTTGAGATCGTCGCCTCCACCGACCGCCGCGTCGAGCGCCTCCGCGTCTTCCCGCCAGCCGTGGCCAACCCAACGCCGTCAGAATAAGCCACACAAATCCGCCAACTTGCTAACTCGCTAACCCCGCGCAGCGGGGCTAACTTGCTGCTTTTGTTCACAAATCCATGAATCGCCCCGGCTTTGCTCATCAGGAGCGGGGTGCCCTTCGCGTCTTTGCTTTCGTGGCAAGGGTAGAGAATCACGAACCACGCCCAGCGGAAAATGCCGTAAACTCAGTCAGGAGCATTCCCCTTTGAAATCAGGATTTGTCGCTATTCTGGGCCGGCCGAACGCCGGCAAAAGCACGCTGCTCAACGCCCTCACCGGCGAAAAGGTAGCCATCGTCTCGGCCAAGCCGCAAACCACCCGCAACCGCATCGCCGGAGTGGTCGAGGTTCCGGCGCGCAAGGGTGTGCATCCGGCGGCGCAGATTGTCTTTGTCGATACGCCCGGTGTCCACAAGCCCGGCTCGCACCTCGACCGCCGCATGCTGCAGGAAGTCTACGAAGCCCTGGAGACCCGCGACCTGGTGCTGGTCCTCATGGACGCCACGCGACGCGTTCAACTCGAAGCCGCCGCAGTGCCCGCAGACGAGCCCGATCACACGACAGGAACGGTTTCGGTAGGTCAGGGCTTTAGCCCTGACATCCAGCAGAAGAAATCAGCCGGGGCTTTAGCCCCTGAGGTACGCTCTTCAGATAATTCTCCAGCCGCGGCATCCCCCAGGCACGAGCGCACCAATTGGGCCAGCGAAGATGAATTTCTCTTTGGCCTCATCCGCAAGCTCGACTGTCCGGTCTTTCTCTTGCTCACCAAGATCGATCTCGTCGCCAAGGATCATCTTCTGCCGCTCATCGACACGCTCACCCGGCAGTTCGGTTTCGCCCAGGTCATCCCCATTAGCGCCCGCAAGCGCGACGGCCTTGATCTGTTGACCCGCAAGATCGTCGAGGCGCTGCCTGTGGGCGAACGCTACTACCCCAAGGACCAGTACACTGACCAGCCGCAGCGTTTCATGGTCGCGGAGCTGATTCGTGAGAGCATCCTCGCCGAGACCGGCGAAGAGGTCCCCTACGCCTCCGCTGTTGTCATCGAGCGCTTCGAGGAGGCTGAGCCTCCGGCTCCGCCGCGCAAGAAAGGCCAGGCCCCGGCCCGCCTGCCGCTCACCCGCATCGCCGCCGCGATTTATTGTGAGCGCGACGGCCAAAAGGCAATTCTGATTGGCAAAGGCGGCTCGAAGTTGAAGGAGATCGGTACCAGCGCCCGCCTCAAGATCGAGTCCCTGCTCGGCACCCGCGTTTATCTGGAGCTGCACGTCATCGTCGAAGCTGGCTGGCGCGAGTCCAAGAGCTTCGTGGAATCCCTCGACTGGCGCAACCAGCTTGAACGCCTCGCCGGAGATCAGATCACCGAAAAGCCGCCGGAAAAAGACGAATAGGAATGGCGTTTTCGGCTTCGTTTTTGAGACATGTAAAGCTCTCTTCGACGATCGAGACGCAAACAGGTTCAAGAGGTGCGTCTCTACGCTCCCCTTACCGCCCCGCGCCCATTGGCCTTCACCGCGTACATCCGCGTGTCGGCGATGCCGATGATGGTGTGAACAGTGGCGCCGTCGGAGGGAGCAGTTGCCACGCCCACGCTGGCAGTCACGCGCAGTTTCTGTCCGTTCTTCATCTGGAATTCGGTCTCCATCAGCGCACGGTTCAACGCGATGGCTTGCGTCATCGCGGCTGCGGCGCCCGTTTCGGGCATCAGGATTACGAACTCGTCGCCGCCGTAGCGGAAACACCAGTCGTGCTTGCGGCTCAACTCTTGAAGCCGCTGTCCGGTGCGGGCCAGCAGTTCGCTGCCCACCAGGTGGCCGTGTACGTCGTTGACCATCTTGAAGTGGTCCAGATCGAGGAACGCCAGGCTCACCGGCAGCTCCCGCCGTCCGCATCGCTCCAGCTCCCGGCTCAGTACTTCGTAGAGATGGCGCACGTTGTAAAGGCCGGTACAGTCGTCCGTGATGGTCAACTGCTGGATACGAGTCACGTCGCGCGCATTCTCGATTGCGATGGCCGCATGGTCGGCCAGGATGTGCAGAAAAGCGATGGTGTAGTCGTTGAGCTGGTCGGCGCGCGGATTGAAAATCTCGATGGCGCCGTGCGTTCCTTTGCGTCCGCGCAAGGGAAGGGCGATGACCGAGCGCACGGTACGCGGCTGGGCGCCGTGCTCCTCCTTGACCCGCGGATCGTCCTGGGCCTCGGGAACCAGCAGCGTCTCGCCGTGTTGGACCACCCAGCCGGCCACGCCCTCGCCCACCTTCACGCGCAGGTTGCGCAGCGACGCTTCTTCTCTTCCCGCGGCAATCGCATAGTAGAGTTCCTGGCGCGCTTCATCCAGCATCAGCAGCGTCCACTGCTCCGCCTCAATGAACCGCTCCATGTGCTCCATGATGGTGCGCAGAATCGTATCCAGGTCGAAGCTCGAGGTCAGCGAGCGCGTCACCTCATGGAAGGCGAGAAGGTCGTCGAGCGGGATGCGGCTTTCCGCCTTTTTAGTCATTCGGGAGCCCAGCTTGGAAGTCTTCTCGCAATTCTTGCACACTGCGGTCGCGAGTGCGCCCACATATTCAAGATAGAACGTCAGCCGCCGATGCGATGGCGCGACTCCTTGCCCTGAACAACACAACAGCCAGCAGGGGTTAGTCCAGTCGCGGTGCGCCCCGGCGCAGCAGAACGCCGGCGACAGCGCAAACAACGATAATGATCAGCGCAACGGCGAAGTAGTAAGCGATCGGATGCGCCCAGCCCGGCGAGTAGCTCAGGTCCTGGCCCACCCACAACAGCAGGATGGCGGCGATGGCCGCAAATTGGCCGGCGATGACCAGCAAGGTGTGGCCCAGGTCGCGCCGTTTATCCAGCGCCTCCACTTGGTCGGGGGTCAGGTGCCGCTCTGCGGGGGGAAGCAGGGAATTTGCCATTTTTCGTTTCTCCAGTCTTCGAGTGGGCCGCGCGATTTCTTGATGGCCTCCCGGCCACGCCGCTCATACTCTCGATTCAATCACAGGTTGCGGGTGCCGTTCCAGCGGCAGAGCTCGACGGCTCATCAAAGGAGCCGCCGAACAAATCGCAGCCTGTTTATCCTCTGAGGGACCGCCAGCTTCACAAGAAACTTGCTCGGAGATCCCCGGATCGCCCCTCTATTGAGGCGGATAACCGACCGACTGAGCGTAGAGCGGATGCTTTTCGGCGGGCAGTTTCAGGGTCGTGGCGATGGCCGCTGCATCCTGCTGCCCGTGGAGGGCATAGAACCATGCGTTCAGCCCCTCGGAGGCCGCATACAGGTACACGTTCTGGCCGATGAACCCCACGTCCACTTGTGCATAGTCCAGCTTGGCGCCAGCCACGTAGACCAGGGTGACGGCTGCCTTCCCCGCGGGAGGTGCTCCCATCTTGGCGCGCATGTCGCCAGCCACAACCGGACGCAGAACGTTCGCCTCGGCCTCATAAACGTAGACACCCTGAGCCAGAACGACGTCCAGTTCGACTTCCTGCTTGTTCATGGCCGAGGGCGCGGTGCGGCCCAGTCCCGGCTTCACCTCACGTGGCCGGTTGACGCCAAAGGCCGCCCATAAGAGGTTGGAGAGGATTTGCGGCGGCAGCGGCTTGTCTGCGAAGGCGCGCGTGGTCTTGCGCTGGGCCAGGGCTTGCATCAGGGGCATTCCAGCGCTCATCTGCGGCTTGGGCAACTGGATGGGTTTGAGTTCCTGTGCGCCAAGAGCGGGCACGGTCCACAGCAAGGCGATTAGGCCCAACAGCGCAACCGGCCGCCTGGGGGCGAATAGGGCGGAAGTGTGCATGGTTCCTCCTCGATAAACACAGGTTGTGCACGCCTGCCTCCGGGTGTGCGGAACTGGGGAAGGGGTTGTGGCGATTCAACGTCGTAAGACGAATTGTAAGACGAAAAGCCGTGTGCTTGGGACGCGGGCGTTGGGAGAGTGGACACGGTGGATGCGATGCGCCGGTCGGTTGTTCCATCCCGGCTGCGATTTTGAGCGGAGTAGAAAGGAACCTGCGTTTTGCCTTCTTGTCGCGAGGGCGGGAAGGCAAGCTCACTCCGGGCCTCGCTCAGTCGGCGAGGAAGGCCACCGACTGAAGCGTGCTGATCTCGAAGGCTTTGCGGCAGCGAATGTTGGCGCAAGACAACTTTTCATCGCGTCTTACCATGTAAGACTGCGCCTTGGCGAACTTGGCGCGGTCGCGCTCGTCAGCGCCCCGGGGCAACTGCGCCCGTTTGCGCCGGACGATCCAAGTGACCTTGTACTCGCCCGCTTGCCCGCACTTGGGACAGGTCAGCGTGTGTGTGCGCTGTTCGGTCGTTTCCTTGAAAAATTCCCGCTCTTCCATGGTTCTCCAGCTCTCCATTCCGGCTAAAACCAGCCGCCAGAAACTGCGGCTCTTCCACTCCGGCTTAACTTCCTCCATACTCGTACTTGCCATGACGAAACGCAAGCCAGGGATATTTTCGGCAACCAAGGCGGTCAAGGCCAACGCCCGTGAGCGCATTGGCCAGCCCCGGCCCGTGCGCGTGATCGATACTGAGCCGCGCACCGGCCGCGCCGCCAAGCACAAACCCAAGCTCGACGAGATCATTCACCAGGAGGAGTAGCAATGGCCAAAGCAGTTGGAGTAGGCGGCGTTTTTTTGAAAGCGCGAGACCCCCAGGTTCTCTCTGCTTGGTATGCCACCCATCTGGGCATCAAACCGGGAGAGTCGGGCTCGCTGGTTTTTGAGGGCCCGGAGTCCGCCGGAATGACAGTTTTTGCTCATTTTCCGCAAGACACAACCTACTTCGGCGACGGCGGACAGCAATTTATGGTGAACTTCCGCGTACACGATCTGGACCAGTTGCTCTCCCAATTGGCCGCCGCCGGGGTCCGCATCGATCCCCACCGCGAAGACCACCCCTACGGACGCTTTGCCTGGATCTGGGACCCGGAGGGCTACCGGGTCGAGTTGTGGCAGCCTTCGCCGGAGTCGTAGGCTGGGGCGTCATACGATTCCGCGTCGATTGTGGGTACTGGAAGCGTAAGAAGCCGCGCAAGGCGAATCGCGACAGGCAGTTGACTTTGCCTTACGAGCCGGCCGCATGTCAGACCAATGTCATACAGTCGCAAGACGGCCACGGGCAGCCTTCGCGCCAGCGTAGGACACGCGGGAGCGTCCTACGCTGGTGTGGGATACTTCATACACCCAGAACGGCCTGGAGCGGTTCAATCCATCTTGATCCCGCGGAAATCCTCGGGCTCGGATGCTCCTGCACAATCTCAGTTTTTGTTGGAATCTTTCGGAGCGGAAGGTCTTGGATCCGTGCGCAGAAGAAAGCTCACGGATCCAATCGAAAGAGTTCAGCGTGGTTGTGGGTCTAGCTCCGGATGAATTTCCGCCGCAGAACCCCAGCCAGCCCGAGCATTCCTGAACCTAAAAGGATCAGGCTGCTGGGTTCGGGAGTGTAATCGACCGTTGTCTTGAAGGTCAGGGTGTCGTCCGCCGTATTGCCCGATGTTCCTTGTGGGTTGGTCCCGTCGACGGCGAGTTTGATGTTGTTGCTTCCAAAGGGGTTTTCATGTCCCTTGTAGGGAGCTCCGCCAACAAAGTCCAGGGTCAGGTCGATAGTGCAACTTGCCCCTTCCGCCAGGTTTGTGCCAACGGCGCAAGTTCCGCCGGAAACCGTAACTGATGTGACCATATCGAGGGGGTTATCCGAGTGATCTCCGATAGTGGCCTCAATGTCGGTGATATTGACTGAGTACGAATTTGGATTTTTGCCTGTTTTTGGTGTAGTGGTGGTGGTGTTGGTGACGAGAAAGCCGTCAATGGTAATCGACCCGGTATCCGAATTGACCGTCAGGGGCGAGGTAAAGCCACTGGGGGCCGTCACGCTGATCGTGGATGCTGATGCCGATTGAGTTGTGAACAGAATTGCGGTTGCTGCTAATGATGTGATTGCCAGGGCCCGGAAAAGCAAAGTTCTCTTCATTGTTTGATCCTCCAAGACAGCGGACCGGTGAGTTTGGAACCGACGCACACTCCCGCCGCTTGCTGAGAGCCGCGCCACTTGTTGAAACTTCAGTGGTGTCTCTCTACCTGCAATCCGGATGCCATTCTATAGAATTGAAAACAAATAACTTGTCCAGAGGTTGCCCTGTAAATGTGCAAATATTTGCAACTTTATAGGAAAAATTTTGCCTACATGCTCCGGACAGGATTCTCCTCGCGCAGCGAAAGGAACAGCTTGGCTTAGAGATGTTCGTGCACAATTTCAGTTTTTTGGGGGGTCTTTGGAGCGGAAGGTCTTGGATCCATGAGCGGAAGAAAGCTCACGGATCCAAGCAATAGAATTCAGAGTGGTTGTGGGTCTAGCTCCGGATGAATTTCCGCCGCATGACCCCGGCCAAGCCAAGAAGCCCGGTGCCGAGAAGGATCAGGCTGCGGGGTTCGGGTACAGCAGGAACAGTTCCATCGTTATGGACCTCTGTATCGAAGGAGGAAGTGGTTTCGTTGGTCAGAGCAGCGTGATTAATGCTGTCGTAGGCATCGGCGGTGATTGTAGTCGCGTTGCCCCCAGTAGCGTTCAATGCACCCGTGTTCTTGGTGACTTGCAGCACCAGGTCCATCTCGCAACTGGCGCCCGCAGCCAGCGTTGTACCGCAGGTCGAAAACCCGTCAGTAGGGTTTGTATCGGGGATTAATGAAGCTGTTGCCAATTCTGTCGTATTGGTTCCGTCAGGCGTGGTCTTGGCGGAGAGGTTGGTAAATGTGACTGCTTCCGTGTTTGGATTCTTGATGATGACGTTATCGATGGTGATTGTCCCAACAATCGAATCCAAGGTAAGGAGCCCCGAGTGGGGATCAGTCACTTTGAGCGCGGAAAGCGTGCTTGCTGAGGCCGACTGAGTTACGAAAACGGCTGAGGTAGCCAGGGCTGCGATAGCCGCGGTCCTGAAGAATATGGAGTATTTCATTGATTGAGCCCCTTATCTTGCTTGGGCGGATTGACGGATTTCGATCTGTGTCAGGCCTTCCCCGCCAACAAATAGCCTCCACAGTTACCTATGCTTCTTAGCTGTCTATAATAATCCCAGTGGGCCCATGTGCGCAACTTTTTGCACTTTCCCATACATATTAAAACAAAGCACTTAATTGTTAATCCGTGAATTAAGCGCAAAATATTGCAACTCTCCTGGGCAATAGTTTCCCCCCCACCGCTCAGGCCAGGATTCTCGGCGACCCGCGAAAAAATCGCCCGACTCAGGAATGTTGCACGGAATAGGGGTCGGGCAGTTGGGGTCGGGCGGCTTGCCGGCCGGTTCAGGCGGGCTGGGGGACGGTGGTGCGCATGGAGAAGATGCGGAACGGAACCGCCAGGTTCAGCAGCACGGAAACGGGCTTCCCGCAGGCGAACAGATACTCGCCAGCGCCCTCAATCGGATTCGCCGTCACGGGCCGGGGTTCGCTTCAGCTGCCAGAGAATGCGCCGGAAAAGGCCAAGAATGCGCCGCGTGTCGTGTTCTGAGAGGGCGAGCCGCCGCAGCAGCAGCCGCAGGTCGTGGCGATTGGCCGCCTGCATCGTGCGTGGCGAGTAACCGGCTCCCTGCATCGTCTCTTCGACCAACCCGGCCAGCAGCTCCAGTCGGCCGGAGGGCGTGGCATGGCCCGGCGCAGGCTCCAGCGGAGTCGTTTCGGCAGCGAACACCCGTGAAGCCAGCTCGTATAGGCAGACGGCGACGGCCTGGCCCAGGTTCATTGAGGGTTGGCCGGGGTCGGTTGGGATTTCGACCAACACATGACAAAATGACAGGTCTTCGCGTGTAAGCCCATGTTTTTCAGGGCCGAAGACCATGGCAATGCGACCGCCTCGCGCCAGCTCCTGGCTGACCAAAGGGGCCAAAAGGGGAAGAGCAACCACCGGTTGCTCAGGCTTGCGATAGGTCAGGGTTCCGGTGCCCACCACCAGCGTTGCCCCGGCCACAGCCTCAGCCAGAGTCGCTGATTCCGCTGCGTTTAGAAGCACTTCCGGCGCGCCCACCGCCGACCGGGCCTCCCGCCAGTTGGGCGCAAAGGGCGCAACCACCGCCAGCCGGCGAAAGCCGAAGTTGGCCATTGCCCGCGCCGCCGCACCTATATTAAGGGGGTTGCGCGGCGACACCAGCACCACGTCGAGTGACTCGCGTTGGGCTTCAGGGAGCAAGGATTCATTGTAGTTTGTTGCTTTGAAAGGGCGCGGCTTCACAGGTGCAGAAAAACTCGATTACGGCCCTGATCCTGTCAGGGGACGACTTTAGTTGTGCCATCAATACAGCATGGCGGCGCATATTAGCCATTGAGTAGCTTATCCTTGCGCCGCTTATATATTGTTGAGCCGCATGGAGGTTACCCCGGCGGCGCGCAGCCAGGCTTGGCCACGCGGGTATATATTGAATAAGTAGCAGGTTCCTCTTCCTCGCCTCCTGTGTTACAGGCTTCGCGCCAGACGAGCACGGTTCAAGTACGCAACCGAACGAATGGAGCCGCCATGAGCGTCATTAAGAAACAGGACGTAAAGAGCCAATTGCCGGCCGCTCAGGCGCGTATCTACATTAGGTCCATCCAGGAAGTAAACATCCCCCGGCAGACGAGAAACCTAAGCAGACAGTTTCTGCGCGGCAAGCCAACTGTTTCGGCAGACTAGCGCTGAACCGTACGCCATGCACTAAAAAAGAGATTGTGCGGAGAGTTTGTGCGCGGCGCCGATGCAAATAAAAGGAGAACAATATGTCTTCACCAGATACGCTCCATGCTGAAATACCTGTCGAGAGCCCTCTGCCAGGAACTTCCCCATCGATTACTTTGAAAGCCAGCAACCTGCCTTTGCCTACGCGCATTGCATTTGTTGGTAACTATCTGCCGCGCCAGTGCGGCATCGCCACTTTTACTACAGACCTATGTACGGCACTTGCAACCGAATACGGAAGTGAGCGATTCTTTGCCATTCCTGTCAACGATCCGGACTCAAGCTATGAGTACCCTGAGCGGGTGCATCTTGAAATCGAGCAAGAGGATCTGGCTTCCTATGAGCGGGCCGCTGAATTCCTCAACTTCAAGGGCAACGATCTTGTTTGCCTGCAACATGAATATGGCATCTACGGCGGGGTCGCGGGCAGTCACATCCTGACGCTGCTGAGCAAACTGAGAATGCCGGTTGTCACCACGCTTCACACTGTTCTGCGTGATCCAGATCCCGACCAGCGTGCCGTGTTGGAAGAGATCGCGCGGCTTTCCGATCGTTTCGTCGTCATGAGTGAGCAAGCGGCCCACTTCCTCCGTGAGGTGTATCGGGTTCCTGGCGGAAAGATCGATGTTATTCCGCACGGCGTGCCCGATCTCCCATTTATGGATCCCAACTATTTCAAAGACCAGTTCGGCACTGAAGGTAAGTTCGTGCTGCTTACCTTCGGCTTGTTATCTCCGAACAAGGGCATTGAGAACGTCATCAAAGCGCTGCCGGCGATTCTGGCAAAACATCCGAACGTGGTGTATGTCGTCACTGGAGTGACCCATCCGCATATCCGGCGGCGCGAGGGCGAACGCTACCGCAATGAGCTGCTGGCGCTCGCGGCGCAGCTCGGCGTTTCTTCTCAAGTAATCTTCAATAATCGCTTTGTGAGTAATGAGGAGTTGATCGAGCACGTGGGAGCAGCCGATATTTACATCACCCCTTACCGGCAAGAGGCGCAGGTCGTTTCTGGTACGCTGGCCATTGCGTTCGGCGCGGGAAAACCAATCATCTCCACGCCCTACTGGCACGCGAAAGAGTTGCTAGCGGAGGGGAGAGGCGTGATTGTGCCGTTCGAGAATCCCGGCGCCATTGCGGATGCTGTGATCGAATTACTTGAAAACGATGCGAAGCGTCACTCCATGCGCAAGCGGGCGTATCTCTACTCGCGGGCAACGACGTGGCCCAGAACGGCGCGGGCGTATATGGCAAGTTTCCAGCGCGCGCGGATCGATCGCACGCTGCACCCGCGAGCCGAGTTGCTGAAGTGTGTCGCCGTAAATGTTGCCGATACCCTGCCTGAGCTGAACATTGCCCACCTACTGAGGATGACCGACGACACGGGCATGTTGCAGCATGCAATTTTTTCAGTGCCCGATTCCCGGGAGGGCTATACGACCGATGACAATGCACGCGCGCTCATCGTGTCGACTCTTCTGGATGAGTGCACGCCGCAGGCAGACAGGCAAGAATATTCCAAGCTTTCCCATCGCTATCTTGCCTTCTTGTGGCTTGCTTTCAATAGGGATACCGGAAGGTTCAGAAACTTTCTCGGCTATGACCGTCGATGGCTGGAGAACGCCGGGTCGGAAGATAGCCACGGCCGCGCTCTGTGGGCCTTGGGGAAGGTTCTTGGCCACTCGCAGGATGCGGGGTTGAGAGGAGCCAGTGGAAGGCTCTTTGAAGCATCGGTCCCTGCCGTGCTCACGTTTACAAGCCCTCGAGCGTGGGCATTCAGCATTCTTGGAATGCAAGCTTATCTTGACTGGTTCCCCGGAGACCGGGCCATCCAGAACCTGCGCAATGTGCTCGCAAACCGGCTTCTGGATATTTACGAGCGGGCTCATTCCGAGACCTGGCAGTGGTTCGAGAAGAGTCTTTCCTATTCGAATGCCAGGCTGCCGCAGGCGCTGATCCTTGCTGGATGCCGAAGCGGCAACAAGAGGATGATCGAAGTGGGGATCGAGTCTCTCCGCTGGCTTGTTGCAGAACAGCACCGGGGAGATGAGAATATCTTTGTCCCGATTGGTTCCAGTGGATTCTTCACAGAGGGTGGCGAGAAAGCGCGCTTCGATCAACAGCCGGTCGAGGCGTGCGCCACGATCTCTGCTTGCCTGGAGGCGTACCGGCTTACACGCGAGAGCAGTTGGCTTGAGGAGGCGCAGCGCGTCTTCGGCTGGTTTTTCGGTAAGAATGATTTGCAGGTTCCACTCTATGACGCTTCGACAGGTGGGTGCCGGGACGGGCTTCATCTCGACCGCGCCAATGAGAACCAGGGCGCTGAATCAACGCTCTCGTTCCTGACGGCCCTCCTCGAAATGCAAGGGGCGAAGGTAGCAAACACAAAACAGGAAATCTCGGAATAAGTTGATGTTTTGAAGGGACGTGCTTTGCAGGTTGTGGAAAAATTCGTGTAATGTGTTTCGAAAAGGGTTTTGTATCAGGGCACGACTTTAGTCGTGCCGCCAAGGCAGCAAAATCAACTAGGGCTTTAGCCCCTGAGGGATGTTTTTCGGGAGTTCGGATCAAACCCAGGCCTTTTTCCGCAGCCTGTTTAACCCCCGGTAACTTGTTCAGAGATTCCTAACTGTACCAGGAAATGAGTGTCTATACTTGGACCCGATCATTCCTCCAGTTGCATCGGCGGAGTCAACCACCGCGGATAAATCGCATGTGGAGACGCAAACAGGGCTTCCCCTGTTCACCCGCTATTCCGGCAACCCGATCCTCAGCCAGGAGAACTGGCCCTACCCGATCAACAGTGTCCTCAACGCGGGCGCTGCGCGGTTGCCAGATGGAGACACCCTGCTCCTCTGCCGCGTGGAAGACCGGCGCGGTCTTTCGCATCTTTGCGCCGCGCGTTCTGCGAATGGAATCGATGGCTGGCGGATTGATCCGCAACCCACGCTTCCGGCAAACCCGCGGGAGTATCCAGAGGAAATCTGGGGCATAGAAGATCCGCGCATTACCTATGTGCCGGAACTCGATCAATATGCCGTGGCATTTACCTCCTATGCGCGCGGCGGTCCCGGAGTTTCACTGGCACTGACGAAGGACTTCCGAAACTTTGAGCGATTTGGCGTAATCATGACGCCGGAAGACAAGGATGCAGCGCTGTTGCCGCGTAGATTCGGCGGGCGCTGGGCTCTGATCCATCGGCCCACGACGACGCTGGGCGCTCATATGTGGATATCGTATTCTCCGGATTTGCGGCATTGGGGTAGCCATAAAATCATCCTCGCGTCTCGGCGTGGAGGATGGTGGGATGCGAACAAGATTGGCCTGTGCTCTCCGCCGATTGAAACCGAAAAAGGGTGGCTGACGATCTATCACGGAGTCCGGCAGACGGCATCGGGGAGCATCTATCGCCTGGGCCTTGCGCTCTTCGATCTGGAACGTCCTGAGATCTGCCTGCAAAGGGGAAATTCCTGGGTTTTCGGTCCGGAAACCCCGTATGAGCGTGGCGGAGACGTAAACGATGTTGTATTTCCGTGCGGACAAACTATCGGCGCGGATGGAGACACCATCAATCTGTATTACGGGGCGGCCGATTCCTGTGTGGCTTTGGCCACGGGCAGCGTCCGTTCTCTGCTCTCCTGGCTGGAAGCGAATTCGAGCCCAGAGGAAGCAGATGCTCTTTAGCGTGCACGATGGCATCGCCGAAAGGAACGAGCGGAATGGGCAATACGAACTGGAGCTGGCCCGATTGGGTGCCGCGGGTGCTATGGATACGGCGCAAATGTCCGCGCTGCAACTCTGTCCAATTTAAGCCAGCCGAATTGCGTCCGCTCGATAGCCTTCTTGGCCTCTTTGCGCTGCGCCCGGTTCGCTGCACGTTCTGTTGGCGGCGCTACTACTGGGTTTCATTGCGTGAAGTTCCTGCCGGATGAAGGCCTGAAAGAATCGGCGAAGGCCGGCGTGCTTGCCGAGAATAACCCTCCGTTGGCGCACACTGGTAGAGATGAAGCAAGGAAGCGAAACCCCTGTCTGCCGGAGAGAAGTCATGCGCAACATCTCCCTACCCCCCCCTGGGCGCCCCGGATCCGGAATTTAGGACCTTGGAGATGCACTCCGAAAGGGAAAATTGCGTTTTTTGCCCGTGAAACTGCGGGGCTGTCATTAACTAATGTAGTTTCAAATACTTACGCGACCACCCTGCACGGAAACACACACACCGTGAATCTGCGCAACTCTGCCGGGGTTGAAACCCCTGGCTGACTCCGTACCCTTCAAGGCGCCTCGGACGCGAGACGAAAAAATGGTCTGGCTAGAAGGGATGATTTGGTCTAGCCTCATAGGATGATCTGGACCAATCCAGCCGAAATGGCGTTGCACGAGTTCACACGGGAGCCGCTGGTGCGCTTCTCTGTGCTGGCGCTCAGTTCGATCTTTTTTCTGGTCGATCCGTTTGCCGCGATTGGGTCGTTTCTTGCAATTACAGAGAACGCCACCCCGGCGCGGCGCAAGCGGATGGCGCGCGAAGCCGCCCTCACCTGCTTCATCGTGCTGACCAGCTTTGCTGTGGGCGGCCAGTTGATCTTCCGGCTCCTGGGCATCACGCTGCCGGCCTTCGAGATCGCCGGGGGACTGATTCTGTTGCTGATCGGCCTGGACATGCTCGAAGCCAAGCGCTCGGCGACCCAGGAGGCCTCTGGCGACACCGAGGAGGCCTCGCATAAGGAAGACGCCGGAATTGTGCCCTTGGGGATTCCCATGCTTTCCGGGCCCGGCGCGATTTCGTCGGTGATGGTGCTGGTGGGCCAGGTGCCAAAGCTTTGGCACTGGGAGATGGGGGCGATTCTGGGCTCGATCGCGCTGACCGCTCTGATCTCTTATTGGGTGCTCTCCGGGGCGGATCGGGTGCGCAAGGTCATGGGCGAGACCGGAATTCGTGTTCTGGTGCGCGTGATGGGCCTGCTTCTGGTGGCACTGGCCATGCAGTTTTTCGTCAATGGACTCACAGACTTAGGCGTGATTGCGCGGCCTTGATGGCCGAGTTTCCCACAGAAGTGGCAGTTTCCCACAGGCTGTGGACTTGCAATCCAACCCAGGGGTTGCTATTCTCTGAAAGTTGCAACCGAGTGACAAAGGCTTTGCCTGTGTGTCGCTTGCAAACAAGGGTGGTGTGTGCTACTCTTGGGAAGTTGCAAACAAGCAGTAGAGCCTCCCGGTGGCCGATTGGCCTGCCCCGTTGAGGGAAGTGGGAAGCCAAAGATGATGCTGGTTCGTTGGGTCAGGTGAGGCAATAGCCCCTGCACCCCTGTAGGGAAACCCTCAGAGAACAAGCCATTGTTAGACCCAGGAGTTTATCTCCTGTGAGCCCTACCGGCTCAGGCGCGGATTGCTGGTCGCTCTTTGATATTTTGCGCTGCGCGACGCTTTTGAATGGGACTCATCCCGGCCAGGCTGATCGAGACTTGCATGCGAGGAACACCCGCCAACAGTGAGTTGGAACGGCCTCCGGTGAGAGAAAAGATCGAGCTTGACAGTGGAGTGAAAGTTCGATATGTTTAAAAGGTTCGCGCAAAAAACGCTGGCAGACGCGGTCAAACGCGGCGCTGGCCGAGCGCAACAAGTTCGAGGACAACCTGGTGTAACAGCCGGGCCTCGATCCAAAAGGGAACCGCTTAGGCGGAGTGCCCTAAAGGATCTTTGACAATTAGGTTGAACATGCCAGTCGTGAGAAAAGATCAGGTTTGGCTTGATCATTCTCACTAAATAGGCATCGCGCGTTTTCGAGCGTGCGATGCAGCTGAACCTAGTCGGCCTCCGTCGGTCTAGGGGAAGCAATCAGGTTTCAAACGAGAGTTTGATCCTGGCTCAGAATCAACGCTGGCGGCGTGCCTAACACATGCAAGTCGAACGAGAAAGTGGTAGCAATACCATGAGTAAAGTGGCGC
>Ga0181535_10000462_pt1 | contig 61258 bp, 50 predicted proteins | sample PEATcosm2014_Bin_44_FD_119774 | JGI IMG/M metagenome (GOLD analysis project Ga0181535, IMG submission 119774) | Peatland microbial communities from MTU Mesocosm Facility, Houghton, MI, USA - PEATcosm2014_Bin17_30_metaG | ecosystem: Environmental > Terrestrial > Soil > Wetlands > Peat | place... | reverse complement strand
ATAATGGTGGTGGGACAAATCGCGTTGCTGGCAAAGAACAGCGGCATGGTGAGTACCTGGCCGACGCCCATGAAACGTTCGCGCGTCTTTACGATGCAGGCGATGACCAGAAAAAATGTCGAGAATAGCGTGGCCGCCAGAATAACGATAGCCAGCACGTTGACGAGCGCCAGCGGACTCCAATTCAACTTGACCCCGAGCAGCATTGAGAGACCGTAAACGACAACAAGTTGCGAGAGCGTGCGGATACCGGCTGAGAAGCCTTTACCGAGCACCAGGGCAGAGCGCGGAGTAGGACTGACGAGGAACTTCTGTACGATGCCGAGGTCGCGTTCCCAGATGACGTTGATGCCGTAAAAAATGGCCACGAAGAGAACACTTTGCGCCAGGATGCCGGGAGCAATGAAGTCCAGATAGGGGATGTTGCCCGTGTGCATCATGCCGCTGCGTGCGAACACCTGCCCGAAGATGAGCAGCCAGAGCGCGGGCTGGAGGGCGCGAGTGATGAGTTCCGTGAAGTCGTGGCGCAGCTTGCGCAACTCGAACTCGGCGATCACAAACGTCTTGAAGACGAAGCCGTTTGACGTGTGAATGAATGTACTGCTCATAGATAGGGGGCTACCCAAGCCGCTGTTCTGTAGTCCGTTCGGCTGATACGTCGCGGATGGAGCCGCCAGAATCGAGCGTGGTGCCGGCATAGTGCACAAAGACCTCATCCAGCGTGTGGCTGCCGGCGCCCAGAGAGGCCTCTAGTTCCTTCAAGGTGCCAAGCGCAGCCAGTTTGCCCATGTGCATGATCGCGATGCGATCGCAATGGCTCTCGGCATCTTCCAGGTAATGTGTGGTCAGGAACAGCGTAGTACCGTAGTTGGTCCGCAGATCGACGAGATGTTTCCAGACCGCGTCGCGTGCAATCGGGTCCAGCCCGACAGTCGGTTCGTCGAGGAAGAGCACGCGCGGCCGATGCAGCGTGGCCTGGGCGATCTCCAGACGGCGGACCATGCCGCCGGAGTATTGGCCTACCAGTCGGTCAGCGTCGGCGGTCAGGCCCACGAACTCCAGTTGCGCGCGGATGCGGGCCGCTTGTTCTTTGTGTGGAATGTCGTAGAGCTTGGCGAAGATGAGCAGGTTCTCGTAGCCGGTGAGCGAGCCGTCCACAGAAACCGCCTGCGGCACATAGCCGATGACGCGGCGAACTTCCACCGGCTGAGTAGTGATGGAGAAGTCGCCCACGCGCGCCTCGCCCGAGGTTGGCGGCAAGAGCGTGGTGAGCATCTTGATGGTGGTACTCTTGCCGGCTCCGTTGGAGCCGAGCAAGCCGAACACCTCGCCGGCATTGGCAGTAATACATAGAGAGTCGACCGCCGTGAACGCACCGAAGCGACGTGTCAGGCTTTCGATTTCAACAATCAGACTCATCACCGTTGAATTTTAGACAACCGAGCGGTGTGCGCGCGGTTCACAATTGCACACATTGTTTGTCACCGCGGATTGAACAGGGATCCGGCATTCCGACACCTTGAAACTATGAGTGAAGAGGAACAGGTGTCCGGTCCTCTTCACTCATAGTTTCCGTCTCTTGTCAGCATTGCCTTCGCTTCATCTTCCAGCCGATCAGTGTTCCAGCCGCAATGCCTGCTGCGAATGTCGCAACAATTGCTTCAATCGGATGGCGTTTCACGCTTCTCTTCGTGTTATCAAAGAACTCCGCGACGGCATAGCCGCCTTGTTTCGCGGCACGTCGCGCCGATGCTAAGCCATCCTCAAGTGCATCAGCAGCGGCACATGCCGCGCGAGAAGCCTTGTGCGCAGCTTCTGAAGCTTTCTCACCCGTTTGTTCCAACACTGATTGCGCCATTATCTGCCGACCTCTCTCGCCTCTGAGTTCGATGTTGCTTCGCTTACTCTCCTACAGCCTTTTCAATCTTGCCGACAACGTTTTGCACTTTCCCGGCATTCTTTTCAGCCCTGCCACCAGCCGCCAGGTTGGGGTTGCTGGTAAGTTCGCCGGCCTTCTGCCTGATTGCGCCTTTGACTTCGTGAAGCTTGCCTGTTACTTTATCGGCCGTGCTCGGTTTCATCATGATCCTCTCCTCTGTTCGGTGGTTGTCTTCGATTCGTTGAGGTCCGTGGATGGTTCCTTGCGCCTTGACTGTCTGCGAGCAAGTAAGGGCCTCTTTGGGGAAGTTTTCCTGCCGCTGTAGAGCCTTGTATCGACCAGTATCCAATGATCGGATTGCTGATAACTGGTCGTAATTGCTCGCCGGGTAGTGCACAGGCGGCGGCCAGACCCAGGATGGCCTTGGAGAACGTCTGTCTGAAATGCACCGGCCTATGGCCTAGAGGCGCGGCTGACCTGATTGATGTGTGGATACCGGTGACCTATTTGACGTCGCAATCACCAAGGCACGAGCAGGCTCGTGCACCGAGGGTCTTCCATCTTCATCGACACACGATTGCAGCGAGGATCTTCGATCTCAAGCGCCACGCGATAGTGCAGGCTCTTGTACCGAGGATCTTCCACCTCAATCACCACTCCACTGAGCAAGTTTTTGCACCGAGGGTCTTCCGCCTCAAGCGCCGCAATCTTGCAACGAGGATCTTCCATCTTAATCACCGCGTCATTCGGCAGTCTCTTGCACCCGATCACTTCTTCAGCAAACTGAGACAAGCTTGTGGCGTTCTGCGGGACGCGGACTGTTCAATGTTGCACACTTCGTTCTGGTTTTAATTCAAACTTGGTGAACCCAGGCTCACCAGGGACCTTCCGACTGCTCTGCGCGGCTCGTAGTCACCTGCCGAGGTGGTCCTGCGCGGACTTGCCCGGCAGGAAACTTACGGCAGCCTGGAGAGTTTGAAGCCGCGAACATTCAAGCCCGGCAATGGAGGGATCAAGCGTTAAGCTGACTCCCCGAGGCTGCGCCAACGCGACCGTCAATCTGGATGCGGTTCCGGATTATCTACCGAAAGCTGATGACGATGTCAGGCTATGGACGACGGACCACACTCACCGCAGACGGCTGAAGTGGCGTAACGGCTTCGAGTGCAGAGGTACACCATTTCTCACCCGCAAACGCGCCCAGCTAGACCGTTTATCGGGCAGTCTGGACCATGCTTTTGAGACCCGAACCGATAACCTTAACCATTTTAGGGATTCGCGCCATAATACGTAGAATCAAGACATTAGAGCATGGGAACACAAAACCTAGCTCTGGGAACATTATGGGAACAATAATCCGTTTCAGGGGCGTTTACAGGGCTTGTGGAGCGACCAGAGCCTTGTAAATACAGGGTTCGCAAAACGGTCTTTTATGGTAGAACTTAGCCTGGACGCGCGCTTTGTTTTTGCGAAACCCAGATCTGCCCCGTCACTCCTCAACATTCAGTCTAGATCAAGCGGATGGAAAGAGGATGCGCCGTCCCCCTCACGTATCGTACCCAAGAAATATGAGCCCGCGTGGACTTTCCGAAGATCCAGCTTCACAAAGATTTCCGTGCGCGGACCCTGGATGATCGCGGCAGCAGCTACAAGTGCCTCAACTGAACTCGAACTCCGCTCTCTGCTTACAGTGACACGATAGTTGCCGGCCGGACTGTAGTAGGGAAGGATCAGGTGAAGATTGACAAGCTTTCGCGGAAGGGATGTCGGGCGTTCAGGTGAAGCTGCTTCTACGCTTCTCGATACCACGTCGCTGCTCAGATCAATCGTTACTGACACCTCAGCTTCGTTCGAGGCCGTAGCAGCCGATTTGCCGAAATGGATTTTCCAGCTGCAGACGGCGGCAACAGCCAGAGCGCACATGGACATTGCCGCCGCTCGAAATTTCCGGCTCAGAAGTAACGGTAGGCCGGTACGGGGAGAGGACGCTGACCGGATGGGAACTTGCTGGAGTTGCTCCTCCCGGATGCGGCGAAGCTCCATCAGTTCGCGGGTGCACTCCGCGCATTTCACGATATGAAGGTACTTGAGATCGGAAAGATCAAGCTTTCCTGGCGCCATCACAAAGGTGCTCAGCGTGTCTTGATCGAGACATCCGATCCGTTGGGGGTTCGGATAGTGTTCCAGCACGTATTCTTGCATCCTGGCGAATAAAAGGGTATCGTCTTCATCGTCGCTCGCGAAGTTGTGATGATTCTTCACGGGTTCCTTCCCGGGGCTCTCGGTCAATGCGGTCGATCTCTATGCGGCCCCTTCTCGAATCCTAGTCTCTTGCGGATACGCTCCATTTCACGCTCGCACCTCTTGCGAATTGCTTCTTTCGGTTTCGCTACTTCCTGTGCCACTTCGCTCCAGCGCCTGCGAGCGCCATACCGCAACAACATCGCAGCACGGAGATCCGCAGGCGTCTCCCGCAACATTTTATCCAAGTCCAGTTCCGCCTCAACAGCGGTGAAAGAGAGATCGGTAAATGGTGATAGAAGCTCGACCTCAGTCGCGGTTCCCCGGAAGCTAAACTTGTTGCCAGCGCGCCGTCTGCGCCTGACTTCGTTGCGATAGGCGCGTGCGAGGATCGCACGCGCCTCTTCGATGCCGACTGGGGACAGTTCGGCGAGATATTCTGCGGTTTGCTGAATTGCCAGCTCCATTATCTCGGAAGCCAGCGCTTCATCGCCTAGGTGCGTCGCAGCGATCTGGCGTGCCTCTTGCAACTCTAATCCGACAGCAGCACGTACGACCGGTGCAATCCACCGCCCATGTGGCGTGAACCCTATGACCCAGCAAAGGTCCGAAGGGGAAGGTGATGCCATAAGTCCGCCCACACCAGCGTTGTCAGGCAAGCCGTTGCCGTTCACGACTTGCCTGCGTTTACCGTCACATTACCTGAAAATGACGAAGATTTCCACATTTCTGGCGAATTTTCCACCTTGACATGTCCGTTTTTTGCGTTTTCGACGGCTTTATAGATGAAGGGCATTTCTTTCGTCTGCTAGCGATTCCCCACGCGAGGCATACATGGCAAGCCTTCCCCAATCCGCCGTCAGTTCTCTGGAGTGGAGTGCTGAAGCCATGGCTTTAGTTGCCCAGGCCAAAGTTCTTTCTGGAAACAAGCTTGAACGGCTTGTCGTTCGATTGCAGTGCCTGACAGGCCGCAGCAAAGATAAATGCTGGCGATACGTTATCCAATACGGAATCAAAGAAGCGGTAGACCATCGTCGCTGGACTGAGGGGGAAATTGATGTTGTCAGGGAAGAGCTTGTGAAGCATTCCATCGAAGAGGTGGCGAAGAAGGTCAATCGCACTCCGAAGGCTATTCGTAGCTTACTGCAGAGGCATGGACTGAGCGTGCGCGAGATCCGGTGCGACAGGTTCTCGATCGAGAGCCTCTCAATCGCCCTGCGTGTTCGGAAGACCGAGATTCATTTCTGGATCAGGCAAGGTTGGCTCCAAGCCACGGTCGACCGCCGCGGTAGAAAACCGTCTTACATCATCACGCCTGAGGCGCTGACGCTTCTCTACAAGAATCACCTGCCCGAACTCTTGAGGCGCGGTAATCCGAACCAGCCACTATTTGAAGCCTATTTGCAGTACTGCTTTTCGCCCAAGCACACAGTCGGGGAACAACTGCTTGATGTACGCCGAGACAAAAAGGAGCGGGCCAGTTATGCGGCTCTGCATGAGCATAGCGCACTGGATGAGAAAGAGGAGGATGACGATGAAGATGATGAGGGAGAAGAAGGATACCGCATCGATGTCCCCGGGAATTTCGGAGCAGCAAAGGAAATCGAAGGTTTTAGCGAATGACCGCTGCGAACTCTGCGGTACGAGAATCGGCGTAATGAAGGCTTCGATTCGAGAAATTGCCGCGAATGTTGTGTGTGCAGGCCTGCTCGTTGCAGTGCTCGTGCCCACTTGGCGTCTTGTCGAGCGATGGACAGAGGAGCATGGTCACATGCCTCCTGAACGGCTGCTCTGGCAGGAACCGCTCGAGGAGTGGAGTCGTTGAAGGGAGATACCGCTCAGCGATGCGAGACCCTTCCTCACAGTCCTCCCGCAACCGCTCCATTTCCGCCCGGAGCTTCATGACAACCTAATGCAGATCCTCGACAGTGGGCAACTCGTCCTACACGGGCACCAGCACTTCACGCGCCACGCGGCATTTGCAATACCGATTGGCTTACATATCTCGCGTGCGTATTCCGCGACCAGGCCCTTATGGCTAGGAGAGCAACAAGCTGATCGTGGAATCATCCGGCCCGGTGCGGCTGGATTCTGAGTCGCAGCGCGGTCTATGCCTAGTCGGCCAAGGCCTTTTCAGATTTGGACCTGCGACCTTAGCCGAGGGTAGAACATCAAATACTCATGAGCGACCTCACCGAGAGCCGTACTGCGCTTCTATTTAAGCCCTTTACCATCAAAAACTTGGTCCTATCGAACCGGATCGTGATGGCGCCCATGACCCGTTCCAAGTCGCCGGGAGGCATCCCTGGACCGGAAGTAGCGGCCTATTACCGCCGCCGCGCCGAGGGTGGAGTGGGCCTGATCATCACAGAGGGGACCTACGTTCCGCATCCTACCTCTGGCTTCTATCCCGATGTGCCGCACTTCTATGGCGAGAAATCCCTGGCCGGATGGAAGCGGGTGGTTGAGGAAGTCCATCGGGCTGGCGGTAGAATCTTTCCCCAACTCTGGCACGTAGGCTTGACACCGGCCGCGGATGGAACCATTCGTCCTGGCGCGATAGGTCCTTCCGGGCTCGCCAAACCCGGTGAGAAGGTTGCCGAGCCGATGACGCAGCAGGATATCGACAACGTGATCCACGCTTTTGGTGAAGCCGCTCGATCAGCACAGCGTCTTGGGTTCGATGGCGTGGAGATTCACGGCGCTCACGGGTATCTTCTGGACCAGTTCTTTTGGGATGGGACCAACCAGCGTACCGATGCGTACGGAGGCGATCTGGCCGCGCGCACCCGTTTCGCGGTGGAAGTGATCCGCGAAGTTCGCACCCAGGTGGGCCCAGAGTTCCCGGTCTGCCTCCGTTTTTCGCAATGGAAGCAGCAAGATTACAACGCCAAATTGGCGCAGAATTCCGCCGAACTGGAGCGGTTTCTTGCGCCTCTGACCGCTGCGGGCGTGGATCTGTTCCATTGCTCACAGCGCCGCTTCTGGGAGCCGGAATTTGAGGGCAGTTCGCTGAATCTGGCGGGCTGGACCAAGAAGCTGACTGGCAAGCCCACCGTGACGGTGGGGTCGATTACGCTCAATGAGGAGTTCACGCGTACTTTTCGAAGTGCGGAGACCGCTGCGGCGACGGGAATCGACGAGTTGCTGGAGCGCTTAGAGCGCGAAGAGTTTGACCTGGTAGCCATCGGGCGCTCGCTGATCGTGAATCCTTCCTGGCCGCAGGTCATTCAGCGTGGGGCGATCCATGAACTGCTGCCGTACCAGCGGGACATTCTGGCTCAGTTGGTATAGAACTGGGCCTCGGGCCATCACACAGAGATTCGGGAAAAGGAGATCTCTCCATTCCTTACCTGGCATGATCGACTGGCCTGACCCCGCGCCTGTTGATGAGCGACCGCGCCCAGACCGGCGCCACAACGGCAGTTCCAGCCTGCTTAGGGGGCAACTTGCGCTCCCAAAATGCTGTCATTACACTTACTGGTAGGAGTATTACTATGCAGATCACGAGCAAGGGCCAGGTGACCATTCCGCAGGCGGTCCGTAACCGGCTGGGCCTTCTGCCCCATACTGAGGTCGAGTTCGAGCTGGCAGGAGATCACGCGCGCATTCGCAAGGCCAAGCACGTGGCTGGCGCAGGCGTCAGAGGCCACAGGGTACTCGAGGCGCTCCGTGGTACGGCGGATGCTCGCATGAGCACCGATGAAATTATGGCACTGACGCGTGAAGCGGGTCACCGCCGCAGGAAAGACAAATGACACCGGCTCTGACCAGCTTGCCGACGCGTCTGCGCAACTGCCGCGGCGTGCTGGTGGACAGCAACATTCTGTTGGACATCGCTACCGATGACGCGAAGTGGAGCGATTGGTCCGGCAATGCACTCGCAGAGTGTGCCGAACATACGACGCTGGTCATCAATCCCATCATCTATGCCGAGGTGTCGATCGGCTATACGACCATCGAAGCGCTGAACGCTGCTCTACCCAGTAGCCTTTACCAAAGGGAACCGCTTCCCTGGGAAGCCGGGTTTCTGGCCGGCAAGTGCTTCCTGGCCTACCGCCGGCGCGGAGGTCTGCGAAACACTCCGCTTCCGGACTTTTATATTGGTGCGCACGCGGCAATTGAACACCTGGCATTGCTCACGCGCGACGTCGCGCGCTATCAAACGTACTTCCCAAAAGTCGAGATTCTCTCGCCCCCGAAGGATCTTCTCTAACAGCGAGCAGTAGCCTTTTGCGTTGGTTCATAGCAGGGGTATCTGCATCTTTTCGTTGAGCTTGGCACAAATCCGACGCAGCATCGCCGAGGAAGAGGCAGACGATCTCATACGAGTAATTCTGGCAGCGATACGAGTTGCGGCACAGGCATCAATTCAACGCCAAGTGGTAAGACGATCTGCGCGTAGGCCAACGAGACCTCATCCAACTCGCCGAAGTCGTATGTCATCCTCCTGCTCAATCCGGGACTATCCTACCGCACCATGGGGAATCAACGTTTTACAGGTGCGAGACGGAATGCTGCGCAGAAGACATTGGGCAGAATGAGATGCCCATTCGGGCTGGGGCCAAGTAGCTGCTCCGGGACGTCGCTCATATGTTGATTCCTTGGGTGGTTTTGCCACCGCGTCGTCCAGATGGTTTTCTGTTCCGTTGATCTCAACACCGAAAATAAGGCTCGCGACACAAGCCGCAGTCAAACTAGCCACCCAGCCAACCATTATTCGGGAAATAACGAGAGCTGCACACCGGCAGGTTTTCTCTTCAAGGGGCGCGCATCGTCGAACACGGTTCTGCCGTCCAGCGAAGCTGAGATACTGCGCTCGTGCGCGATGGCGGCATTGAAGTCGGCCAATGGTTGCCGTGTCTCTTCGACGGCACGGGTGAGTTGGTCCAAACGGCGGAAACCCTCAACTTTCTCAGCTTGTCCAAGGCGGGCTGCGTCCAGTGAGCGTCGCAGCACACTGAGCGATTCATCGTAGGTCTTGAGCGGAACAGGAAACGGATGGCCGTCCTTGCCTCCGTGTGCGAACGAAAACCGCGCCGGGTCGGAAAAGCGGCAGGGTGCGCCATGCACCACTTCGGCAATCAGCGCGAGCGACTGCAAGGTGCGCGGCCCCAAGCCTTCTACCAGGAGCAAGGATGCGAAGTCCCGGAGTTCCTTCTCATGCGCGACCGCAAGTACGGCGCCGAGCCGCTTCAAATCCACATCGGCGGGGCGAACATCATGATGCGACGGCATGACGAGCTTGCGCGCCTCCTGCAGCGAGGATTCAACAGGTTCGTGGGTAATCGTAAGCAACGCTTGCTGAGCGCTGGCGGCGCGCGCGTCGACCATGTTGAGGATCGTTCCCTGCGGCTGGCCGAGAATCGCCGTGTGGGGATCGGATACGAAGTCGCGCACGCTGGTCGAATGCCAGTGGTAGCGCCGGGCAAGGTGGCTCCCGGGATTCATCCCTTGCTGCACGACAGACCACTCGCCGGACTTGTGGATCACGAAAGAGTGCAAGTAGAGTTGAAAGCCGTCGGCAATGGCGTTGTTGTCCACGCGGGCGGTGAGCCGGCTGGTGCGGGCGAGTTCATCGCCGTTCAGCCCGGTCCGGCTGGAGAAGTCCCGTAGTTCGTCGGGTGTCCGGACAGAGTGCCGGCCGCGTCCACCGCAGATCGCAAAGCCAAGCTCCGAAAACCGCGGATTCAGCCCGCGCTTCAAGGCTCCCATGACAGACGTGGTGATGCCGGAAGAATGCCAGTCCATCCCCATCACGCAGCCCAAAGCCTGAAACCAGAACGGGTCACTCAAGCGGGTGAGGAATTCCGATGGTCCATACGCCTGAACGATCTGCTCGACGATGGCAGTCCCAAGCTGCGTCATGCGTTCGGCCAGCCAGAGCGGTACACGTCCACCGTGGAGAGGGAGATCGGCTGTGCCGGAACGTTTCACTCCTCTATTTTCGCTGAAAGAGATGCCGGTTGCAGAGCGAAAGCTGTTCCGCCAAACACATGATCAACGCCGACCACTCCGAGATTGGTAGCGGCCGGGTTGAGAACATGTACCTCGTTACCTGAATTCACTAAAGACGGCATCGTCCCAGACGAGGGGGCGAAGACGCTCACATGCATGGAAATTTGTGGAGAAGCGGGTGCGCAAATCGAATCCGACGCGATCCTGCGGGTGAAGGCCCCGCCCGGAAAAAGCATAGCGAACCGTTTGGTGGCGAGTGTTGCAGCTCTGACGCCTATAGGTCAATTTCGGTCGGCCCTGCTTAAGTTGGAGACGCTCTTCCGAGTCTGGGCCGTTTTGACTGTCTTCTTCGCCTTGACCTTTCGAGACCTGGAACTCGCCAGCTTACGCGGCGCCGGCTCCGGATCTGTCCACGCCCGTTGCACACTGGCCTCGAGCTGGTCCTGGCGGGCGCGGACCCAGGGCGAGTAGTGCTTCTCGGTGATCTTCACACTTGCGTGGCCGAGCAGGATAGAGACCTGATCGATGGGCACGCCGGCAAGCAGCATCTCGACGGCGAACGTGTCGCGGAACATGTGGGGATGGCAGCGCTTTCGGGTTCCATCCGCACCGCAGATGTTGGCCACCCTAAAGAGCCGGCGGTAGGCGCGCTGCCAGTTGGCGACGAAGGTCTTGGGCAGCCCATTGCCGCTCCAGAAGAAATAGCGCGGATTCGGTTTGAGGCCATCGGGGACAGTTCGCAGCATCTCCGCGACGTGTGGCGGCAGGGGCACATAGACCGGCACTCCGGTTTTGGCCTGATATAGCAAGAGCTTGTTGCCGTTGAGGCGCATCCGTTCGAGGGTGACGGCATCGCGGATGCGTAGCCCGCTCCAACGCATCAGCTCTGTCAGCGTGCGGATGCGAACTCCTCGTTTCTCGACATCGTAGGTCTTGCCCTCGTCCTCATCGAGCCGCCCGGTAGCGTCGATGATCTTTGCGTATTCGTCTTTTGGAAAATAGTCGGTAGGCTTCTGGCGGGCGGAAACCCGTCTCATGGCCGCAGTGGGGTTTTCCTTGATCCAGCCCAGACGGACGCAGAACCAGAAAAAGCCCACCACCCGTTCGAACTTTTTCTTCTTGGTCAACGCCTCATCGATCCAAGTTTCCCTCCAGGCGGAGAGATTGCGTGCATCGAGGTCGCGAAGAAACTTGATCTCCTCCTGCTCACAGAACTCAAGGAGCTGGCCCACAAAAATATGGGAGAGTTTCTGGATCGTGGCGTCAGCCAGCTCCCTGGCCTTGGCGTCGCCGATGTAACGGGCGACAGCCTCTTTCACGGTGGGCAGTTCCTTTGCTTTCTTGACGTTTTCTCCGCCCAGGGCGGAGTGCTCATACTTGCGGGCCAGGAGCTCGGCCTGCTCCCAGGAGCGGGTCTTGGCCGACACACGGAAGCGACCCGCCCTTCCGGGCAGGGCTCCGTCGATGTATTTGGGGCAGGAGCAGCGCCTTGATGAGGCATTCGCAGCCTGCGGACAGCCGGGTTTGTGGCGCGCAAACACGAACAACATAGCCAAGAGTATACCAAAAGTTTGGCGCAATCTTGGCGCAGTTCGTGTTGGCTATCCTTTATCTAGTTCATGATAAACGACTTGTTTATGGTGGAGGCGGCGGGAGTCGAACCCGCGTCCGAAATCGCTGTCAGCCAGGAGTGTTCATGCTTTGCCCGGTTCCTTTTGGTTTCGCCTCCGGCACTCAGAACGGACAAGATGCGCCGAAAACTAGTCCGATGATCTCACGGTTGCAACACGGACCGAGCCGCAGCCGCCAGCCTACTGTATGACGTCCGCTCACAGCCCGCAGGCAAAGCCGTGGAAGACGGCAGCTTATTTAATTAAGCTGCAAGTGCCAGATTATCGTTGGCAACTTTGTTTTTGCAGGCGATTACAGGTGCCCACACCCTGACATGACTCCTAAGCCGCAATCGATCCCGTCGAAACCGTGACGCCCCCATGATGCCGGCATCCTGCCCGAGATTCCGGAAAGGTGCCCAGGTGCGAGCCGGGCCAACTGGCTCGTGCTGCATACTCCGATTCTACGCCAATTCCGATTGCGCCGCGGATCGCTACTGCTTCTCCAGATCGATGCTCTCGTACTCATGACGGGCGATTGCGGCACGGATCTGTGCCGGTGTCTTGCCCAGCTTGGTCTGCTGGTAGGCGAAGAAGCCCTCTTTGGCGCAGGTGGAGCACTCGGTGCTATGCGTATTCTCGTAGCAACTGCGCAGGCTGGTATGGCCGAGGGCGCGATCGCAACGGCAGTTGCAGGGCAACTGGTAGAGCACGTTCCCGATCTTGGCCGCCTGCTGATAAACGTGGACCTGCCAGGGATAGCGGAAGTTCTCGCCAGTAAGCTGGGCGCCGGCCAGGATGGGAGGCAGCGCACTCACCTTGAGCGGGGCGGAGGAATGGTAGGCGGGAATATCGTCCGCCGGGTTCGACCACTGTGCATAGCTGGCCACGGTGAGTACAAAGACACCCAAACCCAGAGCCCAGCGGCGGCTAGTCCAGTTTTTCATAGCGAGACTCCCTCCAATTCGCATTCTAACCGGAAGCAGGTTGAAACGGAACCGCAGCGGGCGCATGGTGAAGTGCCCTGTGATTGGCCCAGTCTGCAGGCAAAAAAAGACGGCACGAACGGTCTAGCTGTTCGTGCCGGGAGGCCAGTGACGCAACTTACTTCCAGCTCCGATACGGCAAGTGTTGCCGCCTTCATCACTGGAATATATACACCATAGCATAGATTGGGTTGAAGTCAAATACAAAAATCGAAATTATTTTTCACTCATGGGCCCGCTATCGTTTCGCTGCGCGGGGCATCCAATCTTTGAATGGCGATCAGTCAGAATTCCAGAAGCAGTCCGGGCGAAGGACCTTTCAGATATGAAAAACACTTTGGAATCTGCAAGTTTCCCAACTTCACAACGAGCCGCGGTGGCTCCGTCTCGCTGGCTGAAACTGGGTGTTGTTGCGGCGGCTTCGGCGTTTGCCGGCGGTCTGGCGGCTGCCTGGTGGTACCGGAAGACCCTGACGAAGCTGCGGGACGCTGAACAGGACCACTCAGATTCACATTTTGGGATTTCTGAAGACAATCCAGCGGACGATCTCTGACCCCGGAAGCCAGACGCGCCCATGGGGCCTCAGGCTTTCGCGCGGGAGAGAGGTCTGATAAACGGCAGGCCAGTTCATTTCACCTGGCCGCCATCCGCATTCCCGAACAGACTGCCGTGCTGGCCTATCCTCTCTCTGCCACATCCTCCAAATGCCTCGAAGCGGCCGCCATCCCGGTGTAATATACCAGCACAGCGACAACCTTCGCGGGGTTTCGATTCCTCCTGCAGTGCGCGAAGCAACACCGGGTGTTCTCGCGCGACGATAGCTGAGGCGGGCAGAAGCAAGGTAGAATAAAGGTGCCACAATAAACCAAGGGTAAGCTTCAACAATGTGGAAAAACAACCGCGACAGGAACTATCGCCGCAACGCGGTGATGCAGGACGCGCGGAGTTGACGGGCATGAAACAATCGTCCTGTGACAACGCGGGAAGAGCGCCGTAGCTGACTTGGCGAGCGAGCGGCGGCCAGGCAATCGATCGAAAGGCGGACAGTTTGGAGCTGGCGGACAAGATACTTGTTACAGGCGGAGCGGGATTTATCGGGTCGAATTTTGTCTTGGACTGGTTTCGCAGCGAGCCGGGGCAGATTGTCAACCTCGATAAGTTGACTTATGCCGGAAACTTGCGGAACCTGGATAGCCTGACCGATGACCCGCGCCACACCTTCGTCCAGGGCGATATCTGCGATCGGCAACTCGTCGGCGATCTTCTGGCAGACCATCGGCCGCGGGCGATCGTTCACTTTGCCGCGGAAAGTCATGTCGACCGCTCCATTTGCGATCCGGGAGAGTTTGTCCAGACCAATGTGCTGGGTACGCTGAATCTGTTGCAGCAAGCACAGCGGTTCTGGAGTGAGCTCGATGAAGCGCAGCGCGCACAATTCCGGTTTCTCCATGTTTCAACCGATGAAGTCTACGGTTCTTTGGGGCCCGCGGACCCAGCCTTCACCGAGTTCACTCCTTACGCTCCGAACAGTCCCTATGCCGCGTCGAAAGCGGGATCGGATCATCTCGTCCGCGCCTACCACCATACCTACGGATTTCCGACTCTGACCACTAACTGTTCTAATAACTACGGGCCCTTTCAATTCCCCGAAAAACTGATTCCTCTGGTGCTCCTCAACGCACTCGAGGGAAAACCGCTTCCTGTCTATGGCGATGGGAAAAACGTTCGCGATTGGCTTTATGTGCTCGATCACTGCGCCGGCATCCGCACTGTTCTTCACAACGGAAGGCTTGGCGAGACCTATAACATCGGCGGGTGGAACGAGAAGACGAATCTGGATGTGGTAACAACCATCTGCGACATTCTCGACGAACTTCGACCGGATGCCGCGATCGGCCCGCGCAGAGATCTCATCACGTTTGTGAAGGACCGGCCGGGGCATGACCGCCGTTATGCCATCGATGCCGGGAAGATTCAGCAGGAATTGGGCTGGGCGCCGCAGACCCGTTTTGAAGATGGCATCCGAAAGACCGTCGAATGGTATCTGGCCAATATGGGCTGGGTAAATGAAGTTCGTTCGGGAGCCTATCAAGAGTGGTTGCAACAGAACTACAGGGGACGGTAAATGGCGCGAAAGGGAATCATTCTGGCGGGAGGGTCTGGGACTCGCCTCTATCCACTTACTGAGTCGATTTCGAAGCAACTCTTGCCAGTCTACGACAAGCCAATGATTTATTACCCGTTGAGTGTTCTTATGCTCGCCGGGATTCGCGATGTACTGGTAATTTCTACGCCTGAGGACACGCCGCGTTTCGCCTCATTGCTGAAGGACGGCCGTCGCTGGGGGCTGAACATCGAGTATGCCGTGCAACCCAGTCCCGATGGTTTGGCGCAGGCCTTTCTGATTGGCGAGCAGTTCCTCGGCGATAGCCCAAGCGCATTGGTGCTGGGCGACAATATCTTCTTTGGATACGCGATGACAGAAAAACTCCGGTCGGCCGCCGCAAGCAGCAGCGGGGCCACTGTCTTCGCCTACCGCGTGAGCGATCCCGAACGCTACGGCGTGGTGGAATTCGACCGCTCTGGACACGCAATCAGCATCGAAGAGAAGCCCCTGAATCCTAAGTCCCCATACGTTATCACTGGACTGTATTTCTACGACAACAATGTCGTGGAGATTGCAAAATCCATTAAGCCATCTGCCCGCGGGGAACTCGAAATCACGGATGTCAACCGGCACTACCTTCAGCGCGGCGATCTGGTGGTGAAGACCCTGGGACGTGGTGTGGCCTGGCTGGATACCGGAACACACGACTCCCTGCTCGAGGCCGGAGCGTTCATTCAGACGATCGAACGGCGTCAAGGGATGAAGGTGGCTTGTCCCGAAGAGATAGCTTATAGAATGAAGTTCATCACCGCAGAGGATACGGCGAAGCTGGCGGAGCCGCTGCGCAAGAGTGGTTATGGCGAGTATCTTCTTTCGATCTTGCGCGAAGATATAGACTAATCATTGATGCGAGGAGAATAGGCGTGCAGCGTGTCGAAACTAGCATTCCAGGGGTGACCGTCCTTCGATCGCCCGTCTTCCGGGACTCTCGTGGATACTTTCAGGAGATATACAACCGGAAAACCTTGATTGAAGTTGGCATCGATCTCGATTGGAAACAGGATAATCTCTCTGTCTCCCAAAAAAACGTGCTCCGCGGACTCCACTACCAGATCGTCGAGCCACAAGCCAAGCTCGTCCGAGTCGTCCGCGGCGCGGTTTTAGATGTCGCCGTCGATATCAGAAAGTCCTCGCTGACTTTTGGCCAGCATGTCTCCGTCGAGTTAAAAGCCGGAGACGGGCAGGCCTTTCTCATTCCTGCGGGCTTTGCGCACGGGTTCGTAGCCCTTGAACCGGACACAACATTCTTATATAAGGTGGATCGATATTATTCGCCAAAGTCGGAGCGAACGATCTTATGGAACGATCCGGCCCTGGGCATTACCTGGCCCGTCTCTGCTGAAGATGCGATCGTCTCTGCCAAGGACCAGCTTGGGGCGCCGCTTGCCACCGCGGAAGTATTTTCCTGAAACAGCGGGAGCCGCCAGGCAGTCGCGCCCTATCGAGTGATGCAGGACTGATACTCCTGTCAACCGAAGAGCAAATCAATAACGTGCTCAAAGCTCGCACCGGCAACCGCGGCGTCTAGAGCCTGTTATGAACTTTTTCGCCCGTAAACTCAATGGAACCGGCCTGGCCTTCGCAAAGTAACTGGGATTCAGGGGAAACCGTGAATGCATTCCGTGCCACATCTCGCGAACAGTGCATTTTACGCGGGTTTTGAGCATTCGGGCAACGCGTGCCGCTCCTCAAAGTTAATAACAGGATCTAGGTGGCTGTCAGCGAGTCGTAGCCGATGGCCAGCGATCCGGGGAGAATCGCTAGGACAGCGCCGCCACGGACGAGCCGCCGGTCTGCACCGTTGCGGTGAGCGCGACCACGCTGCCCACGCGACTGACGTAACCTGTGTGCCGCCCGAGTTCACCGCCAGAGATGAAATTGCCAGCGCCCGGCCCTGCTCCGCCGACGTATTCAGCCCTGCGGGAACGCCGGTCCCGGCCACGCCATCGGTGGTCTCGACGACGCTGCCGCTGATGTAGCCTTGACCCTGCGCAAATCCAGCGGTACTGTATGCCGCTTCGAGCAGACATCCTGAGGGCAAGGTCAATTCGCAGCCCGCCTCTTCGCATCAGCGCAAACTGGATTTCGCCGGGACCGAGAAGTGAGCAGTTTCCCCTGAAGCAAGCGGAAGGGTAACGGAAATCCGGGCCCCGCCGCTTTCGCGATTCGAAGCTGCAACCGTCCCGCGGTGGGCGCGCGCGACAGCATCGATAAAGGCCAGTCCGAGTCCGTGCCCGTTCGAATCCCGGCCCTTCACCCGGCGCTCGAAGATATGTTCCAACACCTCCGGATCGAATCCCGGACCGTCGTCTTCGAGGATTAACGATGCGGCATCCTCGTTGCCCCGCAGTTCGATCGTGAGGGTGCAGGCGGGGGGCAGGTGCTTCAACTCATTGTCAAGGAGATTGGCGACCATGCGGTGAACAAGCGCCGCATCGGCGAAGATTGCAACCGGCCCGCCGCTGAACAGCTCGACATGCAATCCCCTCTCCGACATGGATGGTTCGTAGAGATCGATCATGACTCTGAGCAACTCGTCCAGGTCGATCGTGCTGCGCGTAAGCCGGAGCGCATCCGCCTTGGCCTCGGCAACATCCAGCGACTTGTTGAGAAAGTCGGTCAGCCGGTCCAGTTCGTCGATGGCGGAGACAATCGGCTCGGTCTGCTCCCCATCCGTGGCTGTTGACAAGGACATTTCGAGCTTTCCGCGGATAGCCGTCAGGGGACTGCGCAGATCATGGGCCAGAGAATCCGTGATGGTATGCAACTGGTGCATGGAACTCTCGATGCGGTCGAGCATGCGATTGAGAGTGAGGGCCAGGTGGCTGACTTCGTCGTTGCGTCTGGTGGTGGGTACTCTCGCGTTGAGATCGGAATGGCCGATTCTCGATGCGGCTTCGGTGATCTCGCGAACGTGGCTCAACATGCGCCGCGTGGAAAGAAAGACAATGCCGAAGCCCAGCAGAACGATCGCCATCCATAGCAGCAGGAAGCGCAGGCGCAGGCTTTTGAGCACCCGCAACTCATCCCGTTCTGAAAGGCCAAGAAAAATATGGCTGCCATCGCCGATGCGGATCGAAGCCACGCGAAAGGGCACTGCGAATCCGGGGACACGCAGGTCGGCCGGATGGTCCGAGGGAACTCCGCCCGCCTTGATGGCCCGCAAGTGATCCTCGCCGCTTCCCGCGCCGACCCACAGCTTGAGAGAACCGTCCCCGCCGGATTGAAGAAAGAACACCGAATCGCTGGAGCCGCTCTCCGAGGCCGGCTTGTCGGGCACCTCTCTGGCCGCCAGTTCCGCCACTTCTCCCACGACGCGGTCATAGAGGGCGTCCTTCGGCGTCCGCTCGGCGACATCGCCCAGCACCTCCACTTCGCCCGACAGCCACGCATCGGTGCGGCGCTGAATGTCGCCAGCGACAAAGCTTTGAAGAAACACGAACACCACCATGGTTCCGCAGGCGAAGGCAAGGGTCGCCCATAGCGAAATGCGCCACGCGGCGCTGCGCATTCGCGGCCTACCTGTCCTTGAGGACATAGCCCACACCTCGCATGGTTCGAATCAGCGGCTGCTGCCCGATGCCGTCGACCTTGCCGCGCAGCCTGTAGATATGCACGTCGACCACATTGGTGTCGGGCTGGATGCGCATGCCCCAGACCTTGTCCAGAATCATTGAACGCGTGACCACGCGCCCGGCATTCCTGCACAGGTATTCCAGGAGGACGAATTCCTGCTGGGTCAGTTGCAGGACCTGTCCGCCGCGCGATGCCTCCCGCCGCAAGAGATCCAACTCGAGGTCCAACACGCGTAGCCGCGTTGCCTCGCTGGCCGCCGGGCTGTTGCGCTTGAGCAGGTTGCGCAGGCGCGCCAGCAACTCAGCCAGCGCGAAAGGCTTGGTGAGATAGTCGTCTCCGCCCTGCTCCAGTCCTCGCACACGATCGTCCACCGAGCGGCGCGCAGAGAGAATCAACACGGGCGCCCGCACACCCAGTTGACGCAAGCGAAGGATCAAAGTGATTCCGTCCTGATCGGGCAGCCCAAGATCGACAATCAGGATGTCGAACAGGTTGTCGACGGCAAGCCGCTCGGCCGTCTTTCCATCCGGCGCCGCTTCCACCTCGTATCCCGCTTCTTCAAGCGAACGGCGCAGGAAACTCTGGATATCGATCTCGTCTTCCACCAGCAGGAGGCGCATGAAGGGATATTAGTGCATTTACATTGTTCTTTAACAGAGCTTCTTTCCGGCTTTATCGTCCATTTCTAAAAAAATCGCGAGTTATACCAAGATGAACGAGTTGTCATCTGGGCGTTCACTTTCGGTCATCTCTCGTATCTATGCTTGGACGCAGGCTTTATGAAAGCAGTTGTGCAACGAACCCCCTGGGAAGATGAACGAAACGTCATGCAAACATGCCCGATTCCGCGCTTTCCAAAACACGCATCAGTTCGTCTGAAAGGTAATTTGAAACCCGCAGGGCCCGGTTGTCGCGCGGCCCGCCGCTCCAGCACGAGAAAACCGTCCGAATCTCAACGATAGCGAGGGGCAAAGTGCAGCCGGCGAATGTGATGGATCAATTGGACACGAGTTTTCTTGCGAATGCGTTCAGCGCTTCTTTGCCGCTGCCCGCCGCTCTCGATCCGAACTTCGAGGACGCGCTTCGTCATGTGCTCGACAACCCCGGCAGCCTGGTCCGCCCCAAGCTGGTCTTTCAGATGGCGACCGCATACGGACTGGACCCCGTCCACGCCCAGGAACTCGCCATTGCCCTCGAGTACTTCCACACTGCATCTCTTCTCTTCGACGACCTGCCGTGCATGGACAATGCATTGGAGCGGCGCGGCGCTCCGTGTACTCATCTTGTGTTTGGCGAGGAAGGCGCCATCCTGGCCGCGCTTGCCTTGATCAATCGCGCTTACGCGCTCGCTTGGCGCGCAGTTGCCGGTTGTCCGCAGACCAGGCAGGCACAGGCGCTGAGCTTCATCGAGAATTGTCTTGGTGTGGCGGGGCTGCTCAACGGGCAGAGCCTCGATCTCCATTACTCCGCGCTGCCTCACACCCGGCAGACGACCGAGCGCATTGCGCGGGGCAAAACGGTTTCGCTGATTCGGCTGACCCTGGCATTGCCGGCCATGCTCGGCGGCGCCTCGGCCCGCGATCTCCAGCAGATCGAGCGGATCTCCATCTTCTGGGGTCTCGGCTATCAGATCGTGGACGACCTAAAGGATGTGCTTGAGAACGCGGCGCAAACCGGAAAGACAGCAGCCCGCGATCTCCTGCTCGACCGTCCAAACAGCGCGGCGGTCATTGGAATTCGCGGCGCCGTGCAGCGCCTCACGCGCTTCATCGATCTGGGAGACGGCGTGCTGCGCTGTCTTCTTGTCTCACGGCCCGAACTGGAGTTCCTGGAAAGGTTGCGCCGCGAACTCCAGCAGGAGCTTGCGCGCGTAACACGAAACTCCTGCGCGCTGGAGGAGAGAGGCACGCCGTGATCTTCCTCAAGCTGATTGTGACCAACCTGCGCAGGCATGGCATCCGCTCGCTGATCAGCGTGGCCGGAATCGCCTTCAGCGTCGCCGCAATGCTGACTGTGGTGACGATTCTGCAAGGCGCCATCGGCATGTTCTCCAGCATTCTCTCCAGCGACAGCGAGATGATCGTCTTCGAGCGGGATGTTTCCGACCTCTTCTTCAGCAATGTTCCCGCGGAGGCGGCCGGGCAGATTTCCTCCTGGCCGGCCGTAGAGCGCGCGAATCCGGTGCTCTTCGGGATCGTCTCCAGCGCCGGTCACCCGATCATTACCTGCTTTGGCGTGACGCCCGCAGATGCGCGCATTCAGAAGGCTGTTTGGCTCCAGGGCGATCGCCGCAGCTTCGCGCAAGATGCGGAGGACGTTGTGCTGGGCACGCGCGCTGCGGAGTTTCTCTCCGCATCCCTCGGCAGCCGCGTTCAAATCGGCCATGCTACTTTTCACGTCGTCGGCGTGCTGAAAACGGCCAACGGCTTTGAGGATGGCGGAGTCTTCATGCCGCTCGCATCCGCACAGAGCTTCTTCCACAAAGAAGGAACTTCTTCCGTGATTACGGTCAAGCTGCGCAACAAGGACGATGCCGCCGCTTTCAAGAAGATGGTCAGCGCCAGGTACCCGAACCTGATCGCTCTGGAGGATGCGGAGTTTACGCGCTCTTACTCGCAGTTCAGGATTCTCAAGGCCACTGCCTGGGCGGTCGGCGGTTGCGGACTGCTGCTCGGCGGACTGGGAGTGGCGAACACGATGATCATGTCGGTGTTCGCGCGGATTCGCGAGATCGCCATTCTCCGCGTCAATGGCTTTTCTCACCTGCAGATTGGAGGAGTGATCTTCGGCGAGTCGGCGGTTGTATCCGCTTCAGGAGCAATCGCGGGGCTGCTGATTGGAAGCTGTTTCCTCTACGTGTTGAAGGCGATTCCGGCTCTCGGCGGATACGTGGACCCGACGATTCATCCACTCCTGATGCTGGTGGTGCTTCTGCTGGCCTTGCTTACCGGGATCGCGGGCGCGCTCTATCCGGCCGTCTACGCCATGCGGATTCGCGCGGTGGAGGCGCTTCGATTCGAATGAGACCCGCACTGGAAGACCAAGACAACCCGCGCATCGTCTTGCGCGCGGAAAACCTGTGGAAGAGCTACGACGAGGGGACGGTCGCGGTTCTCAAGGGCGTGGATTGCGAGGTCTTCGAAGGCCAGACGGTGGCTCTCTGCGGACCTTCGGGATGCGGCAAGAGCACGCTGCTGCACCTGTTTGGCGGGCTCGATATGCCCGATCGCGGGCGGGTTTCAGTCAATGCCGTCGCAGTCAACCGGCATCGCAATCTCCTGCGCCTTCTGCGCCACGAAGTTGGTTTCGTCTTTCAGCTTCACAACCTGATTCCCGATCTGACTCTGGCGGAGAACTGTCTTATTCCCACGGTCGCCGCGGGAATCGACCGCCGGATCGCAAAGGCGCGTCTGCTGGAACTCGCGGAGCGCACCGGGCTGAGTCATCGGCTCAACCATCGCATCCAGAAACTCTCCGGCGGAGAGCGCCAGCGCACGGCGATCTGCCGCGCACTGATGAACAGGCCGAAGATCCTGCTTGCCGACGAGCCGACGGGCTCGCTCGATGAGCAAGCCCGCAACGTTGTCTTCAATCTCTTGCTCGACCTGGTGGCCACCGAAGGCGCAACCCTGCTGATGGCCACGCACGATCGCAATCTTGCCGGGCGCTGCGACCGCCTTGTGGAGATGCACGATGGAAAGATCCATGAACATGCACACGCTGGATGAGACGGAATCGCCGCGCCGAAACCCGCAGGCCGTCGCCTGCGCCGCATGGCATAGCCTCTTCTGGCTTGTCTTTGCCAACGCCGTGGGCGTTCTGATCGCGATTCTGCTGCTCATTCCCGCTCTCAACCGGCTGTTGGGCGAGTGGACCTACGGCCGCTGGATGATGGTGCACATGAATCTGGAGCTTTACGGCTGGACCAGCCTTCCGCTGGTGGCCTTTCTCTTCAGGATCTACGGCGCGGACCGCAGCCCAATTGCCAACTGGTGCCGGCCGGTGCTGTGGGTGTGGTCCGCCGCGCTCGGCGTGGGCGTCTTCTCCTGGCTCTCAGGACATTCCAGCGGCAAGCTCTTTCTCGACTGGAGTGGATACGCGCGCGTTTTATTTCCTTGTGCGCTTCTGGCGCTTTGGCTGCTGCTGCTGTTGGCTCTGGCGGCAAACTGGAGCAAAGGGGAAAACGCTGCGGCTGCGCGGGCGGCAAAGCTGGCCGGTCTTGTTGCCCTGCTGGCTGTCCCGTTTGTCCTCTACATTGCCTCCAGCCCCAACTCCTATCCTCCGGTAAATCCCGATACGGGCGGTCCGACGGGCGCAAGCCAGTTGGAGTCCTCTCTGGCCATCGTGGCTGTTCTGCTCATGCTCCCCTTCGGGCTTGCACGTCGCAAGCCGGGGAGATCCGGCATCGTCGCCAGCGGCTGGATCGTTCTGGTCGCGGAGTCTATCCTCTGCGCCGCGCTGGGCCGGGCCGATATCGGCCATCACCGTCCTGCGCAGTTCCTCAGCCTGGGCAGCCTGCTCGTGTGGCTGCCGCTCACGCCCGCTTATTACGCGGCCTTCGAGTGGCGCCGAAACACTCGCCTCTGGCGATTGGCTTTTCTCTGGTGGTGGGTCGCCTTGGTGGTGACCGGCTGGATCTTCTTTCTTCCCGGAGTTCTCGACCACTTCAAATTCACCGACGGACTCGTGGGCCATTCCTTCGTCGCCATGGCCGGTTTTACGTCGAGCCTGATCGTCTTCGTCATGGTGCAGCTTTTGGGCGAGGATGGATGGATCTTCAACCGGATGCGGTCGTTCCTTCTGTGGAACGGCAGCGTCATTGCCTATGTGGTGCTGATGACCGTGGCCGGCTGGCGCGAAGGCTTCGACCCGGCCTTCACCATCGCGCCGGGCATCGCGCGCAACGCTCTCTATATTCTCCGCCTCATCACCGGAATCCTGATGCTCCTTGCCTCGCTGGACTGGCTCGCCGATGCGTCGGCGCTGCTTCGCGAACCGATTCCCGTCTCCACTGAAGTTCCTCGGGAGAAAATCGCATGAACCGTCCAATACTCCTTGGCTATCAATTGCTGACCGGGGTTTCCGATACCTCGACCGGCGCGCTGCTCATCGTTGTGCCGGCGTTGACGCTGCGGCTGATGCACCTGCGTGCGGCATCCGATGCGTCTGTGTACCTCTCGTTCATCGGATCCTTTGTACTGGCCGTCGGTCTCTCCTGCCTCTACGGCGCTTTCCTCGTTTTTCGCAACGGCGGCCGGACAAAGCTGGAAATCGTGTGGTTGCTCACGGCCTTCATCCGCGCCAGCGTCGCCATCTTTGTGATCGGGCAGGTTCTGGTGAGCACGCTCGAAGCCGGATGGCTGACGGTGGCCGCGGCCGATGGAGCCTGTGTTCTGATCCAGGCAATCGGCTTGCGCAAAGGCTGGCTGGCTGATGCGGCGCGCTAGAAAAGGCAGTTCCGGCTGGCAAGGCGCGTGCCTTGTCGCCATCGCCTATGTCTACTTCCTCATCTTCGCCCAGTTCGCATTTCTGAAGCGGCTGGCGAGCCTGGGCGTGGCCGACATGCATCTGAAGGCCGTGATGGCGGCGATGGCCGCGGGCGGAATCCTGCTGAGCCTGCTCGCGCCGCGGCTGAGCCTTTGGCCCTCGGCAAGCCTGCGGCTTCGCGCCGGGCTCGCTGCATCCGGCGCCGCCGCGTTCCTCGCGCTTCTTCCGCTCGGTTTTGCCGCGGCGGCAGCCGTATCGTTTCTCATTGGCGCGAGCCTCGGGCTGCTCACCGTCACCCTGGTCACGCATCTGCGCCGATGGACTGGCGACCACCATCCGCTGCTTGCTGTCGGCGCGGGAACGGGCACAGGCTATCTTGTCTGCAATCTCCCGCCCTTCTTTACCGCTTCGGCTGAAGCGCAGGCTCTGTCGGCGGGCATTCTGTGTCTCGTGGGAATCGGTATCACTCTTCTGCCCGCATCCGCGCCGCTGGAATTCCAGGAATTGCGTCCCCGGCCGGCCGTCTCTTTTTATCGCGTGCTCGGCGGTTTCACCGCGCTGGTCTGGCTCGACTCGGCCGCTTTCTTCATCATCCAGAACACGCCATCGCTGAAGGCCGGAACCTGGCAGGGCGCGCTTCATCTCTGGACAAATGGCCTGCTCCATCTTGCCGCGGCCCTGGTCAGCGTGTGGATGCTGCGGCACAAGGGACTTTCGCCGGTGCTCATCGCCGCGTTCCTCGCGCTCGGCGCGGCCTGCCTGCTGCTGCTCGATCCAGGCCGCGCCCTGCTCGCTTCGGTCTTCTATCCCATCGGCGTCTCGCTTTACTCCGTCGCGCTGGTCGCGTATCCATCGCTACTGGCTCCCGCTGCTTCCGCCGCGGAGCGGGGCCGGATGGCAGGATGGATCTACGCAATCGCAGGCTGGACAGGCTCCGCGATGGGCATCGGCATGGGCCAGAATCTCGGCCATGTGCCTCCCATCTTTGTCGCCGCTGCCGGCGCGGCCGTTTTGTTGCCGCAGTTCTTCGCGCCTTTTCGCCGGCGCACTCGCGAACTGGCGCTCACGGTCTTCGTGATTCTCGCGGCGCTCTTTCTCGATCGGATTCTCCGCGCGGACCATGCCTCGCCGCAACTCGCTCAAGTGGAGCGCGGGCGCCAGGTGTATATCTCCGAGGGCTGCATTCACTGCCATTCCCAATATGTGCGGCCCAATTCTCCCGATGTGCTGATGTGGGGCCCTGTCGAGACGATTGAAGAACTCCGCCGCGAGCGTCCGCCGCTGATCGGGAACCGGCGGCAAGGCCCGGACCTTGCGGAGGTTGGCGGACGCCGTTCGCCGTTGTGGCTCAAGGCGCACTTCTTCGATCCGCCTGAAGTGAGCGGAGCTTCGATCATGCCTTCGTACGGTTTTCTCTTCCAGGATGAACGGGGCGACGATCTTGTAGCCTATCTCGAAAGCCTGCGCGGCGACGGAACTCAAGAACACCAGAATGCTGAAAAGCTCTGGCAGCCTTCCTCCGCGGCCGTCGCCGGGGCCGACGCCAAACAGGGCGAGCGGCTTTTCCAAAGTTACTGTGCAACATGCCACGCTGCCGGCGGGCGCACGCGCTGGCAGGCGCACTTCAAAAAGTATCCTCCCGATCTCACCGTCGGACCGTTTCTTTATCTCTCGCCTTCGGATTCCCGGAAGCAGCGCATGATCCGTCTTGCGCAGATCGCCAAATTCGGCATCCCCGGAACCGACATGCCGGGACATGAGTATTTGTCCGGCAGAGACATAGCCTCCATCGGTCTTTGGTTGTCGCAAGTCATCGCGCAGCCGGATCGAGAACCATAAGCACCCACGCACACAGGAGACGAACCATGAAGATGCATGCACAAGCCTTCTTCCTCACCATTCCGCTCGCGCTTGCCCCTGCGGCGTTCGCACAGCATCAGACCTTCACCGTCAATCCGGATGCAAGCCAGGTCGGCTTCACTCTGGGCGGCAACACGCATCACGTCCAGGGGACTTTCCACGTGCAGAGCGGGTCGATCGACTTCGACCCCGAAGCACAGAAGATCTCCGGCTCGGTGATCGTCGCGGCCGCCAGCGGCAACAGCGGCGAACCGGGCCGCGACAAGAAGATGAACAGCGACGTTCTTGAAACCGCGCGCTTTGCCGAAGTGGCATTTGTGCCCAGCAGCTATCGGGGAACCATCGCACCGGCGGGCGATTCCACTATCGAGATCTCAGGCATCTTCACGCTGCATGGCACACCGCACGACCTGACGCTTCCCATGCAGATTCATATCGACGGCGCCAACCTGACGGCGAAAGGCCGCTTCACGGTTCCCTACGTCAAGTGGGGGCTCAAAGATCCCAGCATCTTCATCCTCAAGGTGGCGAAAGAAGTTGATATCGACCTCACGTTGAGCGGCCGTTTGACCCGCTGAAGCCGCCGGTACAAGCACACCGGCCGCTGCCACTCTTGCGATGAAATGGGGCCGCCATCGCGCGATGACGGCCCCATGCGGGTCTGGGAGAATGGCAACCCGACGATGGTCGCTCGGGAGGTCTTTTGTGTTTGGCCAACCCAAGACCAATCCATATTAAGAATGGGCGGCTCTGTGCTGGCCGGTCGGCCGTTGTCGCAGACTCGCTACTGCTGCGCCCTCCGATGCACAACATTGCACGCGTCGCTGCTTGCGCCGCGCTTGCTCCAATCGCTACGCTTGCAGTGAATCGAGGCCCGTTGCAACGCTGGCGCCCCTCCGCAATTTGATATCCCGCATGGGCGGCTGGCCGAAAAACCGGCTGTACTCCCGGCTGAACTGGCTTGGACTTTCATAGCCGACCTCGAAGGCTGCACTCGCGGCATCCAGACCGTCGGTGAACATGCGCACGCGCGCCGTGTGCAAGCGAAGCTGTTTCTGGTATTGCAGTGGGCTCATCGCGGTCAGAGAGCGGAAATGATGGTGCAGCGTGGAGACGCCCATCTGCGCAACCGACGCAAGTTCCTCCACGCGCAAGGGCTTGGCGTAGTTATCTCTCAGCCACGCGACGGCCTTGGCTGTCCGATTGCTTTGTTCGCCCAGCGTGGCGATGCCGCGGAGGTGCTTGCCTTGCGGTCCGCGCAGCAGGCGGTAGATGACTTCCCGCTGAATCAGATTGCTGAGAAATGGAATATCCTGCGGTGCGTCAAGAAGATCGAGCAACCGGAAACATGCGTCCAGCAGTTCGACCGAGGTTTCTCCGACAGCCATGCCGCGCGTGCCCGAAACCGCTTCCGGCACATGGAACTCCTCCTGACTGAGAATCTCGCGAACGGTCGGCATTTCGAGCTTGATCATCAATCCCAGGATCGGTTCTTCCTTCGATGCTTTTGTCACCTGGCTGACCACCGGCATATCGATTGAGGTCAACAGGAATGTGGACTCGTCGCACATCAGCGTTGTCCCGCCAACGTTGATGCGCTTTTCTCCCTGAACGAAGACAATCAGCTCAGGCTCGTAGGCCGCGGAAGTGCAGTCCGTCGGAGCACTTTTGCGATAGAGGCTCAAGCCCGGAACGGCGGTTGCCTCTTTGCCATCCGAAGGGATGTGGGCAGCGATCTTGCGAGCCAACTCGGCCCGCATCGCAACCGCCTGTGATCGGGATTCTCCGCTTGCACCCTTCTGTTTTGCCATGGGAATTCCGCTTGACTCCTTCATGTTAAGCCTACCGCCGAATCTGTTTTTGTGTGCACAAAAAACTGCGGGTCTAGAGAATTAGGCAAGAAACAGGAAGGATTGTGATACCGCTCAAAGAACACCCCAGCCTATTCTTTGGACTGAGACGGAGTGCGATGCAAGACTGTTCGCCTTGCGTCTCACACATCGGCCGGGAAGGCCAAGAGGTGACTTGATGTACAATGCCAAAGCTTACTCGGCCGCGAGCGCGACATCGCGGCTTGCTTCCGCCACCATCGTGCGTCGCGATCCAACTGAAACCGACGTCCAGTTCGAAATCCTCTTCTGCGGCGTCTGCCACTCCGATCTTCACCAGGTTCGCAACGAGTGGAGCGGCGTAATGCCAACCGTCTACCCCTGCGTCCCCGGCCATGAGATCGTCGGCCGCGTCACCAAGGTTGGCTCCGCAGTTTCCAAGTTCAACCCCGGCGATCTTGCCGCGGTTGGCTGTCTGGTCGACTCCGACGGCACCTGCCCCGCGTGCCAGGCCGGACTTGAACAGTTCTGCCGGAATGCGACATTTACCTACAACCTGCCCGACAAGCATTTGGGAGGAGTCACCTATGGCGGCTACTCCGACAGCATCGTCGTCGACCAGCGATTCGTCCTCCACGTGCCCGCGAATCTTGATCTCGCCGGGGCCGCTCCCCTGCTCTGCGCCGGAATCACGACGTATTCGCCCATGCGCCACTGGGGCGTTACCAAGGGCAAGAAGGTCGGCGTCGCAGGTCTTGGCGGACTGGGCCACATGGGCGTGAAGTTTGCTCATGCGCTCGGCGCCCACGTGGTTGTCTTCACCACCTCGCCCAGCAAGAAGGAAGACGCGCTCCGCCTCGGAGCCGATGAAGTCGTCCTCTCCCGCAATGCCGACGAGATGCAGAAGCACGCCGGCAGCTTCGACTTCATTCTCGACGCCGTCGCCGCCGATCATGACATCAACGCCTACATCAACCTGCTGGGCATCGACGGCAACATCACTCTGGTCGGCGCGCCGGAGAAGCCTCTCCCGGTCTCGGCCTTCAGCCTGATCATGGGCCGCCGCAGCCTCTCTGGATCGCCCATCGGCGGTATCGCCGAAACCCAGGAGATGCTCGACTTCTGCGGCCAGCACAACATCACCGCCGACGTCGAGGTCATCCCCATCCAGAAGATCAACGAAGCCTACGAGAGAATGGTGAAGTCCGACGTGAAATATCGCTTCTCCATCGACATGGCTTCTCTCAAATCCGAGTAAACAGGCATGTGTTTTTCAGGGCTGGCGGCGCGTTCGGCGAGTTGAAGAGGCAGGAGCGCGCCGTCGGTCTGCCCTGAGACCAAAAGGAGCAAGATATGACAGAAAAAATCCATCCGACCGGTGCAGAAAAAGCCATTGGCAGTTTCTCCCCCAAGCTTGTGAGCCTGACCGACGATGTCCTGTTTGGGGATGTGTGGGAGAGACGCGCGCTTTCCAAGCGTGATCGCAGTCTTGCTACCATCACGGCTTTGATCGCTCTGCGCGCTTCAGAACAACTTCCGTTCCATCTGAAGGAAGGCGTCAAGAACGGCCTGACGCAAGAAGAAATTGTGGAACTTATCACCCACATGGCTTTCTACACCGGATGGCCGAGCGCCATGTCCGCAATCACTGTGGCAAAGAAAGTCTTCGAAGAAGACAAACAGTAGCCACGGGATTTGATTTGAAGCGGTTCGGACCCAAACAGTCCTGAAGAGGGAATAGGAGATACAAATGCAGAAGCGCACGTTAGGTAAGGATCTGGAAGTCTCTGCTCTCGGCCTCGGCTGCATGAGCATGAGCTCGGCCTATGGTCCGCCAGCCGACAAGGGCAAGATGATCAAGCTGCTTCGTACCGCCTATGACCTTGGCGTAACCCATTTCGATACGGCCGAAGCTTATGGCCCCTTCGCGAACGAAGAACTGGTAGGCGAGGCGCTCCAGCCGATCCGCGACAAAGTGGTGATTGCCACAAAATTCGGATTCGATATCGATCTTGAGACTGGCGAGCGCCGGGGTGGGACCAATAGCCGGCCCGAGCACATCAAGCGTGTGGCCGATGCTTGCCTGAAGCGTTTGCGGACCGATTGCATCGATCTCTTCTATCAGCACCGTGTCGATCCTGACGTGCCGATTGAGGACGTGGCAGGAGCGGTCAAGGAGTTGATTGCTGAGGGCAAGGTCAAACACTTCGGGATGTCGGAGGCGGGGGTTCAGACAATTCGCCGGGCGCACGCGGTCCAACCGGTCACCGCGGTGCAGAGCGAGTACTCGCTCTTCTGGCGTGGTCCGGAGGCCGAACTTCTGCCTGCCCTGGATGATCTCGGTATCGGCTTCGTGCCGTTTAGCCCTCTTGGTGCAGGCTTCCTCACCGGCAAGATCGATGAGAACACCAAGTTCGATCCCACCGACTTCCGGAACATCGTGCCCCGCTTTTCGCCCGAGGCGCGCAAGGCCAATATGGCCCTGGTTGACCTCGTCAAGGCCGTCGCAGAACGCAAAGGCGCGACGCCGGCACAAGTCGCACTCGCCTGGCTGCTGGCGCAGAAGCCGTGGATCGTACCGATTCCAGGAACCACCAAGCTGCATCGGTTGGAGGAAAACCTCGGTGCGGTGAACGTCGAGTTGACCGGGGACGACCTCAAGCAGATTGACACAGCCACGTCAAAAATCACTCTGAAGGGCGCTCGGCTGCCAGAAGCCGCGCTCAAAATGACGGGCCGCTAGCGATCGGCTGGCTGCTTTTCTTTCGTGAAGGAGAGAGTCGCAATGCAAAAGCGCAAACTTGGAAAGAGCGATCTTGAAGTCTCCGCACTCGGCCTCGGCTGCATGAGGATGAGCGCTGGTCACGGCCCAGTGGCTGGGACTAGGCACGAGATGATCGCGGTCATCCGCGGAGCGGTCGAGCGTGGCGTTACACTCTTCGACACGGCCCAGGTCTACGGCCCATTTGTAAACGAAGAACTCGTGGGTGAAGCCCTTGCTCCCCTCCGCGACCAGGTGGCGATCGCCACCAAGTTCGGATTCAAATTCGAGTCCGAGAAAGATCCGCATCCAACGGGGCTGAACAGCCGGCCGGAGTACATCCGGCAGACCGTGGAGGCCTCGCTGAAGAGACTCCGCGTCGATACGATCGATCTGCTCTACCAGCACCGCGTTGACCCGGAGGTGCCGATCGAAGACGTCGCAGGCGCGGTGAAGAACCTTATTCAGCAAGGCAAAGTAAAGCATTTCGGCCTCTCCGAAGCAGGAGCGCAGACGATCCGCCGCGCACACGCCGTTCAGCCGGTGACGGCGCTGCAAAGTGAATACTCGCTCTGGTGGAGGCATCCGGAAGAGGAAATCCTGCCGACGCTCGAAGAGCTCGGAATTGGCTTCGTTCCCTACAGCCCTCTAGGCAGGGGATTTCTTACCGGGGCGATTACCGAGAACACGCAGTTCGACCAGGAGGACAACCGCGGCGGTTTCCCTCGCTTTGCTCCTGAGGCCCGCAAGGCGAATCGAGCTCTGATTGATCTGATTGGCGCTATCGCCGCGCGGAAGAAGGCGACGACTGCCCAGATTGCCCTGGCCTGGCTGCTGGCGCAGAAACCCTGGATCGTGCCCATCCCAGGCACCACCAAACTGCAGCGCCTCGACGAGAACATCCGAGCAACGGCCCTCGAACTTACCCCGGACGATCTGCGGGAGATTGACAGCGTTACTTCAACATTCGCCGTGCAAGGCGCTCGCTACCCCGATAACCTTGAGGCCATGACCGGCCGCTGAGCGCCGCCAATCCGATGACATCGCAATGGCTTCGCCCACAACAATCAGCAAAGAGAAGGAGAAACACAATGCAAAAGCGCACATTGGGAAAGAGCAATCTTGAAGTATCGGCCCTCGGGCTCGGCTGCATGGGCATGAGCTTCTCTTACGGGGCGCCCAAAGACAAGCAGGAAATGATCGCTCTTCTTCGTGCGGCCGTGGAACGCGGCGTCACCTTCTTTGACACGGCGGAGGTCTACGGCCCGTTCACGAATGAAGAGCTTCTGGGCGAGGCCCTCTCCCCGTTCCAGGGGCGGGTGGTCATCGCCACCAAATTCGGGTTTAATCTCAATCCCGACGGAAGCCCCGGCTGGCAGGGTCTCAACAGCCGGCCGGAACGCATCAAGCAGGTTGCGGAGAACTCGCTCAAGCGTCTGAAGATCGATGCCATCGATCTCTTCTATCAGCACCGGGTAGACCTGGACGTGCCCATCGAGGACGTAGCGGGTGCTGTGAAGGAGCTGATTCAGGAAGGCAAGGTGAAGCACTTCGGCCTCTCAGAAGCAGCCGCAAAGACGATCCGTCGCGCCCACGCCGTCCAGCCTGTGACAGCGGTACAGAGCGAGTATTCGCTGTGGACCCGTGGCCCGGAAGCGGAAGTGCTGCCAACTCTCGAGGAACTGGGCATCGGCTTCGTTCCCTACAGCCCGCTGGGCAAGGGCTTCCTGACGGGAAAGATGGACGAGAACACCACCTTCGCCAGCAACGACTTCCGCAGCACGCTGCCGCGTTTTACCCCGGAAGCCTTGAAGGCGAACCAGGCTCTCGTCGATCTGCTGGCCACGATCGCAGAGCAGAAGAAGGCGACACCTGCCCAGATTGCTCTGGCCTGGCTGCTGGCTCAGAAGCCGTGGATCGTTCCCATCCCTGGCACGACGAAGCTGCATCGCCTGGAAGAGAACATCGGAGCGGCCGCGCTCGAACTGACGGCCGACGACCTGCGCGAGATTGAAAGCGCCGCGGCCAAGATCGAGGTGCAAGGAGCCCGCTACCCCGAGGCCATTGAGAAGATGACAGGCCGCTAAGTCTCTAAGCGCTTATTGTTGTACGAACTGGGTGTCCCACCCTCGGCGTATCTTTGTTTTTGCGCTTAGGGTGGGATACAAATGCACTTTATTTCAGCACAACAGGGAAGAAACTCCGCGTTGGCGCTGGACGATGGAAAGCGAGCGCGAACTCGCTCAGTTGGAGAAAGTGAAATGAGCAAGAAAGTACTGATTCTTTCATCGAGTCCCAGAAAGAAGGGCAACTCGAATGCCTTATGCGACCGGTTCATGGAAGGCGCAGCCGAAGCCAATCATCAAGTTGAAAAAGTGGTGTTGGCGGAAAAGAAAATTAACGTCTGCACGGGCTGCTATGCCTGCCGGGGCAACGGAAAATGCGCGCAGAAGGACGACATGGCGCAGATCCTCGACAGCATGATGGCGGCCGACGTGATCGTGATGGCGACGCCGGTCTACTTCTACACCATGTGCGCCCAGATGAAGACCGTGATCGACCGGACCGTGGCACGGTACACGAAGATCGCCAACAAGGAGTTTTATTTCATCGTGACCGCGGCGGACAGCAACAAGGCAGCCCTGGAGCGAACCATCGAGGGCTTCAGGGGATTTACTTCCTGTCTGCCGGGAGCGAAGGAAAAAGGCATCGTGTATGGCGCGGGGGCATGGGAGATCGGCGACATCCTGACCAGCCGTGCCATGAAACAGGCGTATGAAATGGGCAAGGCGCTATAGATAGTCCCTGCTCACCGCTTCGCGCGATTCAGGCAATTGGACAGTCCGATCGGAAAACACCAAGAGAGGAATTCAAGAATGGAAATCAAACGAATCGGTTCCACGCCTTCCGGCAAAGGACCGGCGGATTACTTCACGGGCACGGTGCGCGTCGACATGTTGTTTGACGCGCCCGATCCCGCACGCATTGTGGGCGCCAGCGTCACCTTCGAGCCCGGCGCGCGTACCGCATGGCACACGCATCCGCTCGGCCAGACGCTGATCGTCACCTCCGGCTGCGGCCGGGCGCAACGATGGGGCGGTCCCATCGAGGAGATTCGCCCAGGAGACGTGATCTGGTTTGCGCCGGGTGAAAAGCACTGGCACGGCGCGGCGCCAACGACAGCGATGACCCACATCGCCATCCAGGAGAAGCTCGATGGCAAGACCGTCGATTGGATGGAGCAGGTCAGCGACGGGCAATATCAGGCATAATCCTGCTGTCTGAATTGTTGTCTGCAGATTAGAGCCCCACGCGCGGCTCAATGAGATATGCCTCCCATCGTCAGCCTCTGCATGGACGGAATCAGGCGCTTGCACCGGTCTTCTGACCCTGGGGCGCCCGCAGGCGCAACCAGCAGTAAAGGGGCCAGGCATGGGCGTGCGCGCACCAGACCATGTTCTCTGACAGCCCATTGGTCTTGACGAGCGACGAGTCAAGGGAGTCGGAGGCTGTCCATTGGCCCGTCCAATATCCGGGGAAAGTGCGTGCATAGTGGTCGAAGGTCATCCGGCGCAAAAGGCCCTCTGCGGCCTTGGGATCGAATGTGGCGACGCCAAGAACAAGGGGACCGTTGAGCGCGTACCAAAAGCCGCCATTTTCGCGGGTGCCGGCCGGAGTACCGGGCTGCTGGACCGGGGTTTCGATCTGCCGGGGCCCCATGGCTTCGTTCACAAGCAGCCGGCGTTCCACCTCCGCAAAGAGCCGGTGCTTTCTTTCTCCGTTGAACTCGGGAATGAGCAAGGCAAAGCCTTGCGGCTCAAGCCACATCTCGTTTTCTCCCAGGGCGCTGGCGTACGAGGTCCAGGCCCGGCGGGGAAAGGTGCGGTCGCCGAGGTCCTTCATCCAGGAGCCCAGGAGCTGAGCCCGGTATTCACGCATGGCCCCCGCCAGATCAAGAGCGGCTGGTTCCTGCGCGGCATCGAGAACATGGGCCAGGTCGCCGAGGATGACGATCGCCATGGCGGAGTTCATGTGGCTCTCGCCCTCCTCGAACATGCGGTTGTAAGGCATGGTGGTGGGCCAGAAGAAGAACATGTCGTTCCAGTCGGAGTTCCAGCGGCGAACGATGCCGTGCGGGCCCACACCAATGCGATCGCGAAGGAAGAGAAAGGCCTGGCGCACGTGAGCGAGGCCGGTGTCGCGGCCCGAGCAGTCGCGCGGGTAGTACTCGATCTGGTCGCGCAGCACGGAGACGTCGTGGGTGACGCGCAGGTATTCGGCGAGCAGCAGAAAGAAGAAAAGCTGCTGGTCGCTGGTCTGCTGGGCGCCGCTTGGGGACCAGCCGAAGCCCTCGTCGTTGAGCTTGATTTCACCGTCGGGAACGGTCCGCTTCATCAGATAGCGGAGCACGGAGCGGGCCACGGCGGGGTTGGTATGGCACAGAGGCAGCGCGTGCTGGGCGAGATCCCGGCTCGATGCAAAGATGCCCCATGTGTAGTCGTAGACGGTGCCTTGAGGGACGACAGTCTCGTTGTAGTACTCGCGCCAGGTGGCCATGGCTTCCAGCGCGGCGGCGTTCCACTGCATCTCGCGGCGGAGGACTGCGTCGGACTCGCTCGCGAAGGCTGGGATCGCTTTGCGCCAGGCTGCCGCAAAGGCCGATCCCCGCTTGGGTAGATGCGGCGAGGCAGGGCGAAGACGGGCGGCGAGTGCGGCGATGGCGGAAGGCGAGGCATCGCGCGTGTAGCCGATGATAAAGGTGAGTTCGCGCTCTTCGCCGGGACGAAGGACGCCGCTCCACTGCGCGCCAACAGAGGCTGCGCCGGCGGCGTCGGGCCTTGCAAAGGCCTGGGCATCGCCCGCAACGGAGCGGACAAAGAGAGCGGGTGGATACTGTTCGAGAAGGCACATCTGGCCTGCGGGCGGAAAGGCCAGCTTGCGCCGCGGATGGGGAGTGAAGCTGACTAGAGCGGTCTTGCCGCCGGATGTGCGTGGCGTGTCGGCGGACCAGGCAATATCGTGCCGTTCCACAGCCCAGGGAGAGAAGATTTGCTGATAGCGGGCCCGGCAGGATTCGCTATAGCGGATATCGAGGGGGTCTGATCCGGTATTGCGCAGGCAGACCTGCACGAGAAAGGCGGATGCCCCTTCAGAAAGCGCGGTCGAGGGCGGAACGGATAGGACGCGGCTGACTTGGAGCGCGGGGCTGAGGGTATAGTCGTACCGCGCAAAGCCAACTCCGAAATGCTTTGCGGCAGCGAGCGCCGCGGGGGCGTCCACGCCAATAAGCTGGTGAGTGCGGCCGGCAGCTTCGACAGTAGCCTGGTTCGCTCCGCTGTAGCGGGCATCGCCCTGATTCATGCGGCCCCACGCGCGCTCGCCGGTGAGAATCTGATACAGTCCGCTGGCATGCGTGAAAAGCGTCAGGCGGTAGTTGCCGAGCAGAAAGAGAGGGTCGTCCGGGAGCAGGGCAGAGTTGTTCTCGGTGGGGCTGTTGGGAAATCGCAAAGCCCCGGTATAGCGATAACAGGGCAGGCCGGCCTCGTCGTCGAGCCACTCGCCGACCGGGGATTCCTCCGCCGCGGTCCATCCGGGAAGCACGGAACTGGCGGCAAGCGCTCCGGCGCCCGCAAGGAATCCGCGTCTGGTCAAAGACTTGTCATCAACGAGGCCCGAAAAGGACATGCGATTTCACCTCATCCTCTTTGCGCGATTTGCGTCGGGAGAATTCTATCAGCGAAGAGAGGACGGCGGTTTCAAACTGTGCATGCCAGACCGGCGCTGCTTTGTCTTGAGCGGGGTGCCGCTTTCATCCATGCCGCGCACAGCCGGCAGGACCCCCAGCTACGACCAAGCAATAGAGTGTGGCTGGCGTCCAAACTGCATTGCCGGTGTGAAGGGTGAGCGCGGCTGCCATGAAATCGAGTTCCACAAATTCCGGCGTACGTGCATCGCGACCTGGATTCGGAATCGCATCGACCCGCGCACGGTAATGAAATACGCGGGCCATGCTGATCTGGAAACGACCCGGCGCGCTGGATGCCTGGATCGAGACCTTACCCCAACCGCGGACAATCGCCATGGAGGCGACGATCTTTAGTCGGGTGGATCTACGATCATTTGCTTCCGCACGCCGAGAAGGTGAAGGTGCACACCGCCGTTAGAAGACGATCTTCGCGCTAAGTTGAAAAACGCGGGGGTCGAACGCCTTGGTGGACTTACCGAAAATCGACGTGCTCGAATACGCGCCGTTCGATTGAAGTGCAAGAGCAAGATCGTTATTCGGCAGGTAGAGATTGACATTGTTGAATGCGTTGAATGCGTCCGCGCGGAATTGAAAGATTCTGTTCTCGCCGATACTGAAGTTGCGCCCAAGAGCCAGGTCTGTCGTGGTCTGGCGTGGTCCGCGATAGAAGTCCCTGCTCAGCGTCCCATCCGTTCCCAGCACGGGTTGCGGGAAGACTGTCGGACTGTAGAGCCCGTTAATGAAGTCCTTTTGTTTGAAAGAGGATTTCACTGCGCCATGCATCGGGGCATCCGGGCGGTCATAGAATCCGCTTCCTATACCGCCGCCACCGTCCATGTTGTAGTCGCACCCAAGATCTACCAGTGCACCCGAAGCCTCATGGACTAGCTTGGATGGCGCGGAGCAGTAGGGGCTGAATGGCCGGCCGGATTGTGCGGATATGATGGTCGAGATCTGCCAGTTTTTGTAAAGGCTCGCAACAAAGCCGTTCCGGTTGGAGAACTGGGGCACCCATACTGCGGAAGCTGTGAACCGCCGTGGAATATCCATCTCCGAAAGGCCCCGCTCGCATTTGAGACAATCGGCATCCTCGGCGCCTTCCGAGCCATCTGCGTTGTCCAGAAATGAGCCGGTATTTGTATCGGAGGATGTGTCGAGCCACTTGGACCAACGATAGTTTGCCTGCAAAGTGAACCCCGTTGCCACTTGATGACGGACCTCCGCGGTAAAGGCATTATAGTTGGAACTTACGTCGCTCATCACATAGGTGACGCCGGCCAGGTTTTGATTGATACGTTTTGCCTGACCATTGTTCACCAGCAGATCGCCTTCGAAGCGATTGATATCGTCGCGGCGTTCAAGGTCCATACCATCGGTTCCGACATATCCAAGTTCTACGATCCAACTCTTGGCGACCTCGCGTTGCACGCTTAGGAAATAGCTCGCGCTGTGCTGGGTCTTCAGCTTTGGATCGATGAGCCATGGAGAGATTCGGATCGGGGGCTCGCCTGCCGGCGCTACAACACCTCCCTGTGCATTGAGCGTTGTTTTGAACTCCGGGTTGAATGGCACTGGAATCCCGTAGTCGATGGCGGTTCCGTAGCCGTTTGCCGGCCAGATCACACCCTGGATTGCATATGGCGGGTTAGCGGTTCCACCCATCACAGTGTGTCCGTGAATCGGCTCGTATGCCAGACTAAAGCCCGCGCGAATCGTGCTTTTTCCGTCTCCGAAAGGATCGTAGGCCAGTCCGACACGCGGCGAAAAGTTGAGAGGAGAACCGTGAAAGAGATGGCCGACATGGCCGACCGTCGCATTCGCAAGCTGCTCGTCAACGGTGCTGCCTGTTCCGAATAGGATGGAGGTCAACTCGCCTCGGCGCTCGGAAGGGTCGCCGAAGTAGTCATTGCGCACGCCCAGCGTGAGCGTAAGGCGGTGCGTGACCTTCCAATCGTCCTGTGCGAAGATCCCATATTCATAAAAGGAAAAATCGCGCTCTTGCTCTGCGGGTTCTCCCGTCGCAGGAGTCACGATCAGTGTCTGTTCATAGGGCTGGTCGGCAGCAAAGGTGCTCAGTCCGTTGAAGTAGAACGAACCCGCGGAAGGCTGCCCGAGATTGAAGCCGACAAACTGCTTCCTCCATTCAAAGCCGGCGCGGAGGAGATGATCGCGATGATTGATGCTGAGGGAGTCGCGCGCTTCAAAGGTTCGCAGATGGCTACCTAAACTGGCGGCATCTCCAAAACCCGCCGTAATCCCGGTGATATTGATGGTCGGGTATTGCTCATATGGGCGGTCAAAGGAGAAGGTCACGTTATTGAATGAAAAGCGTACATCGTTAACCATCTGCCTTTCAAAGACGTGAGTTTCACCGGAATTGAAGTTTCCATAGAAGAAGTGGGTCGGATCACCAAAGCCGCGCAAGGACTTACCTGAGACAGCCGAGGTGCCGCTGTCTCGATCATACTCGGCTATCCAGCGACCGAATAACGTGTCTTTCTGCTGATTGAAAGTATGATCGATCCTCGTGACATACTGATCGTCCCGCAGATTGTCGGGCACGTTTACCTCCGCCGTACCCGCCGCGGGAATGCCGTTCAGATCCACTTCGCCAAGGTACCCAGCGCCTACACGCACGGGCGTCGGAGCCGGAAACTTGCTGAGCAATTGCTCTGCAATGCCTGACGGATATTTCTGTGCCACATAGCTTCTAAATTCGGGCGTCTCGACCTGATATGAAAATGGCGTCCCGAATGCATCGCGAGTGCCTTCATACGAGCCAAAGAAGAATGTTCGCTTCTTGAATACCGGTCCTCCCAGATTGCCCCCAAACTGATTGAAAACCAGAGGGGCCGGCTCCCCTGTTATGGAGAAGCGGTTGACCGCATTCAAAGCCGCATTCTTTTGGTACTCCCAAAGTCTCCCGTGGAAGGTATTTGTGCCGGACCGCGTCCGGATGTTCACAACCGAGCCATTTCCTCTGCCATACTCGCTTGAGAAATTGTCGGTCTGAACCTGCACCTCCTCAATGGAATCCAAACTGGGGACGATCGATGGAGTTCCTTCCTCGAGGAGGTATGCGTCCAGTGCGCCATCAAGCACATAGTTGTCTCCACGAAAGCGATTTCCGTTGACGGCGACCGCGGGTGAGTTCGTCAGCTTTCCCGAGGTCGATGCGCCAGGAATGCTGGTGGCTCCGGCACTCAAACTTGTCAGAAAGAACACGTCGCGGCCAGGAATTGGCAGACCGGTAATCTGATTCTTCTCCAAGGTATCGGAAAGGCGTCCATCCGTAGAGACTGGAACCGTAGCTTGCTGAGCGCTTACCTCAACCGTTTGGTCAACCTGCCCAATTTCCAGGTGCACATTGACCTCTGAAGTCTTCCCGACATTTAACTCCACTCCGCGCTGCTCAAATGCTTTATATCCTTGAACCTTTACCTTCAAGTTATAAAGTCCGGGCGGCAGATCGGGAACGGTGAACGATCCATCGTCGTTCCCGGTTGTAGCACGACTGATGCCAGTGTTCTCGTTTGTGACAACAATGGCAGCGTGCTGTACCGAACCAGATGCATCGGCGACGTTTCCTTTCAGGGTGGACTCCGTCAACTGGGCACGACCAAGCACGCATACCAATAGCAGCATCAAAAGGAAAAATGACGACAGGGCACAACTCGACTTGCGTGCAACTCTGTGCATGTATAGCTCTCACGATCCTCGGCGTTAACCGAATGAAAATTGCAATAAAGATACTGTCAGAGGAATGTTTTTTCATCGGGCATCCGATGGGGAAATAACTCTGACCTTCAGTGGAGTGCTTTGAACCACCTAAAGATGGATCGGCCTGCTCGATCATTTGGTGGAGGACTGTTTTCGCATGGCGGAATACACTTCCGCTGAGGAATGATCAACGTGGAAGAAAGACGCAAGCAGATAGGACGACGCACCCTCTTAAAGGCCAGTGGATTCGTTGCAGCAAGCGGCGCTCTTGGATCGCTTTGGGCGCTGGTGGCTGGCACCGGCACTGACACTTCGGGCAACCTACGGAAGCGCCCCCGGTGGATCAAGGTCGTGGACCGGCCTACACTGGGCGAAACGACCGCCGACTACAAGCGCTTTTCCGGCAACGATATTTTTACGATCTATCGGCAGTTGAAAGATCAGCGCGACGGAGCCGGTTCGTTTGAGGCGGAGCAAGCCTCAAAGGCCAAGCGTTTGGCCGGGTGGATAAAAGAGAGGAAGCCTGGGTACAGCCTGCCCGATCGTCAGTTGAGCGAGGGCGCGTTTACCGTGATGCATAGCGCCCGGCCGGGAACGGGACTGCTGTCATGGACGCGCACCTCGGTGCCTGCACCGGAGGAGCCGGCTCCCGAGCGTTATACTGCCTCGCCGGAAGAGGCGGCGAAAACAGTGAAGGCCGCAGCACGACTGTACGGAGCCGGACTCGTCGGAATTGCGCCGATGAACGAGTCGTATGTCAATCTCCAGGTGCCGCACAGAGAGCAGTCGCGGAAAGACCAACCGCAGAAGGATGGGCAGGGGAAAGATCGACGGGAGATGGCCCAGCATCAGGAAGCCGAACACCAGCATGGTGAGCACCCGATGGCTCAACACCATGAATGCGAACAGCAGAAGGGTGAGCACGGGAAAGATCAGCAGAAGACAGATCAACCTCCACAAGATAAAGATATTGTCTTTGAAGACACCGACGTGCCCGCGGTAACCGACACCAGGTTCGTGATCCCCAAAAAGATGAAATGGGTAGTAGCCATCGCCATCCCTATGGATCTCGACCTTCTCTCCCGCGCGCCCACGGCATTGGGCGACACCGCGGCGGCGCTCGGCTACAGCCACTCCGCTTTCGTAGTAGCATCGCTGGCCGTATTTATCCGCGGCCTGGGCTATGAGGCCATACCCTGCGTGAACGATACGGCCCAGAGCATACCGTTCGCAGTCGATGCGGGAATTGGCGAGCTGAGCCGCCTCAACAAGCTGGTCACGCCGGAGTTCGGCGCGGCAGTCCGTCTGTGCAAGGTCTTTACCGACCTGCCAATGGCCTACGACAAACCGGTCGATTTCGGTCTGGTCGAATTCTGTAAGACGTGCAAGAAATGCGCCGAAGCATGCCCTTCGCGCGCCCTGTCGTTCGACGACGAGCCGAGTTTCAAAACCAGAGGTCCGTGGAATAACCCCGGACACAAAGCCTGGTTCGAGGACTCTTACAAGTGTTTCCAATACTGGCAAAAGACCGGTACGGGTTGCGGTATCTGCCACGCGAGTTGCCCCTACTCGAAAGGCGATCAGGCGTGGATTCACGATGCGGTAAAGGCCACAGCCTCGATCGCCCCGGCTGCTGACAGCGCGTTCCGCGCGATGGACAACGCCTTCGGCTACGGGAAACAGCGCGACCCTGAACAATGGTGGACAAAAGATCAGCAGTCCAGCAGAAGAGGATGACCATGACGAACGACGTCGATTTTTTCTCGATCGCAATTCGCAAGCGCCCGTGGTGGTTCTGGGCGCTCGCCGAATTATGGCTGCTGGTGGAAGTCCTGCTGGTGCAAACGGCTTTGGCCAGTGTGAAGGAAGAGGAGTATCGCGCGGCCGCCATCAGTTGGGTATTGGCTGCCGCACTGGCAGCAGCCGGCGTCCTGGCCTGGCTTCGCCGGGGGCGGTCTCGCAAACCGGACGAATCGACCGGGAACAATAAAGACACTTCCATACCGGTTCAACATCGGAGTCAACCGGAATCTTAGCGGTGGCTCGACCGGCTTTCTCCGCTGCAGGTTACGTGCACTGCCGGCTGCTCCTGTAGCGGGCAGGCGTACTCGCACGCCCCGCAGCCCACGCATCGACTGGGGTCCACGTGCGGCCGCCTCAGCGTCCTGGTTTTGCCATCCGCGTCCACGATCTTGGCGTTTTCGACATAGATCGCTTTCGGCGTCACCGGACACCACTCAACACATACGATGCAATCGGTGGCCTTGGCCCAGGGCAGGCAGAGGCTCTGGTCATAAACTGCCGTCCCCACTCGCACCGGCGCGGACGATTCCCCGTTCCCCATCGCCCAGCCCTTTTGCCGTGAGGTCAGTTCCTGGATCGCGCCCGTAGGACAGACCTCCGTGCAAAGCACGCAACTCGGCTCGCAGTAGCCGATCTTCGGCGTCACGACCGGACTCCACAGACCCTCCAGCCCGGCCTCGGTGAACGCGGGCTGGAGCGCGTTGTTGGGGCACGCTCTCATGCACTCGCCGCAGCGGATGCACCGCGAAAGAAAATCGGTTTCATCCAGTGCGCCCGGCGGCCGGATCAAGCGCTCGTTACGCCTCTTGCCCAGCACAGCTTCTGCGCGCAGCATGGGCGCGGCGGCCAGCCCGGTCAGCACCGCAGCCAATGCTGAGCGCCGACCCAGACTCGTTCCCACAATCTCCGGCGACGGTTGGGATCTGCGAAAGAAGCGGAACTGCAGGCTCCCGTGTGGGCAGGCCGCCACGCAGTTCATGCAGAGATGGCACTCCGCCTTGTGCCACGCCGCGCCGCCGATCGGATCGTCTCCGCCCTGGCACCCGATCAGGCAGCGGCTGCACTGGTTGCAGGTAGCCGCGTCCTTGTGCAGTCCCAGAATCGACCACCGCGCAGCCATGCCCAGCAGCGCGCCCAAAGGACACAGCGCCCGGCACCAGAAGCGCGTCACCCGCAGATTCATCGCCAGCAGCGCCACAAAGACCGCGCAAAGCAATACGCTAAACCAGTAGTGGGGCTGATAGACGACGTAGTACTTCTTGCTGGCCGCAGCCGGCAGAATAGACAACCCCATCGATCGCACCAACAGGCTGAAGGGATCGATCCAACCCGCCATGCTGCTGCGCCAGAGCGTCGCCAGCAGCCCGGAGACCAACAAAAAGTACTTCACCGTCTGCCACTTCTTGTAGCGATTTGAAGCGATCAGCGTCTTGCGGCGCTTGGACTCCGAACGGATGCCGCCCAGGAAATGATTTACGCTACCCATCGGACAAATCCAGCCGCAGAAAAAGCGCCCCAGAAAGAAGGCCGGAATCAGGATGACCAGCGACCAGGCCAGCCCGCGATAGAGAGCGTGGCCTGCCAGCACATTGACGAGGGTGGCCAGCGGATCCAGCTTGAAGAAGAGATTGACTCGATGCGCCGATCCCGTTCCGGCGCCTGATGAGTCGTATAACTTTGTGCGCAGAAGGAACCACGCAAACAATATGAAGAATACAATTTGCGATATCCGGCGAAGTCGCGTCGCCAATGGTCGGCCCTCCAAATCCACTTTTTTCAGACAGGCGCTTGGCTGCCGCATTGAATGAGATGGCGGTAGCCCACCCTCGCCGCATCGTTCGCGAAGTTGGTGGGGGACCAGGTTCTTTGGTTTCATGCCGGTTCGGTAGATCGGTTGTCGAGCGCCGGCGAATCGCTAGAAATAAAACTTTCCAGCAATCTGAATTGCTCGTCCCGGCTGCGGGTCGCCCCCTGTATTGACTGGCTGATCGACCGCGGAAATGGCGCCGAAACCGCCCGGTACGGCGTTATAGTTTCCATTTGGATTGGCGAAGTTTGCGTGATTGAAAGCGTTGTACGCTTCCAGGCGCAGTTGAACATAACGCGAGCACGCCTCTCTGCCCACCGGAATATTCTTGTAGACCTCGAAGTTGGAGTAGTTGAATCCCGGTCCGTGGAAGAAGTTCCGTCTCACATTGCCGAAAGTTCCCACCGGCTCCTGAGAGAAGGTCGACGTGTCGAACCAATAGTTGCCGGCATGTCTTGGATTCATTGTCTTGATATTGAAGGTGGACGTGTTGGGAACGTCTGGGCAATTCACGAAGCTGAATTCGTCGCAATAGAGTGAGTTATAGATTCCCGCGTCGTAAATGGTCACCGGGAATCCGGTCTGAAGGGTCGTAACGCCGGAGAGATGCCAGCCGGCCAGAGCAGAGCGCGCCAGCGCATTTTCGCCGATGCCGTGCGGCGGTGGAATTCCATAGTTGTAGCGCGCCGCGAACCGCTGGCGCGCGTCGTAGGCGGAATTGCCATAGCTGAGATACTCGAAGCCGGGAATATAGTTGGTGCCGTAGTTGTTGGCTACAGAATCCTCCAGGCTGGAAGCATTATCCAGGGCATGACTGTAAGTGTAGGCCAGGCCGAAATACAAACCGTGCGAGGGAGACTTGGCCAAAGAGACCTGCAAAGAGTTGTAATTCGAAGAGCCACTTGTGTGCATCCCTCCAATCGACAAGTAATACGGAATTCCATTGGAAAACACACCGGGAATCTGCGTTCCGGGGACAGTCGCGGGCTGCAGCTTGTCGCCGGGGAAGAAGAGCGATTGCTCGCCCGACAGATCCAGGCACGAAAGTGTGTTGCCGGCCAGATTGATCGGCGCGCCCGTTCCTGTTCCATTCAAGCATGCGTCGTGCCCTGCCTGAGTAATCGGGTCGCCGTCCCGAGCGCGTATTAGTTTCTTGCCGACCGAACCGACATAGCCGATCGTCAGCACCATGTTGCTGGGCAAGGCGCGCTGCACATTCAGGTTGAAGTTATAGGTGTAGGGAACGTCGAAATCGGAAGTGAGATTGTCCATCTCCAAGGGATAAAGAGAGGAGAAATTCACGTTCTGTCCCGGCTTTGGAACGGCATACGGAAACGGATTCGTCGAGTAAGACGCGCCCGGAGTGCCGGCGATATCCTCGAATGGGTTGGCAAAGCTGGGATTGCCGCCCAATCCCGCTGCGCCGATGCTGTTCAGGGAGAACGGTGCATCGTTCGAGTTCACCTGCGACCCTTCCCCTTGCACGCGGTTCCAATAGAGTCCGAAGCCGCCGCGAATCACAAGCGCATGCTCGCCCGGTGCGCCGGAGAGCGCGCCGAAGCCGCGATCCGGGGACCATGCAAACCCAACCCGCGGAGAGAAGTGATTCCAATGAGTCGTCGGACTGCCGTTCTTGTTGCAGCCTGGGTCGCCAGGGTACATCAACCCCGGAGGGGCGCCGGGAAATACCTTGGATTGTGCGTTGCTTGGCAGCCAGCAGGTAACTCCCACGCCCTGGTATTGCAGGTTCTCGTACGGCGTCTCAGCATCGTAACCGACACCGTATGCCAGCGATAATGTGTCGGATAGCTTCCAGTGGTCCTGCGCATAAGCATAGTATTGCCATGCCCTGACATCGACAAAGAAGCCCGACCCCTGATTGTAAGTCGCAGGAACGCCAAGCATGAAGTCGATGGCCGAATCGCCGGAGCTATAAGTCCCGGACGAATTGAAGTTGAACGCCCCGCTGTTGTCGGAATAGAACGGATTGCTCAGGACAAATCGCTCCAGGTTCGCGCCGAACTTCAAGCTGTGGTTGCCGGCGACCTTGCTGAAGTTGTCGAAGTAGTTATAGTTTTCGTCCTTGCGCGGCTGCGGTCCGTTGGTGCTGAAGCCCAGCGCGAAATATCCATTCGGATAAATGAAGGGAAGCGCGCCGGCAGCCGTGTCCTGGGGGACGATATTGAACCCGAACAACGAAGGCGCGGCGAGCGTTGAAGCCGCTGGCTCCAGTTCGCCGTAGTTATATCGGAAGTAGCCGGCACGCAATTCATTCAACGTGGTGCTATTGAAGACGTGCGTCCAAGATACGTTGAATATCTTGGTATGCGCCGAGTTATCGGCCGCAAAACCGGGCAGCGTGGCTCCGGTGCCTGTCGATTCGGTCGAAGGCAGCGGCAACGTATTCATGGCGGGATTCGAATCGAAGACCGTCGAAGCCCATAGAGCGTCCTTCGAGGTCAGCTGATCGTCGATGCGGATGATGCCTTGATCGTCCCCGTCCGTGTTCGGGGCATTGAAATTGTAGTAGTTGATGCCGCTCGATGTGTAGTTGGCCTTGGGGACGTACTGGTTAAGCAAGCTGCTGGCGATCGAATTGAAATCCGATGCCGGAATCTTCCCATTCGGGAAGCATGCGCTCCAATAAGTTCCCGCGGGGCAAAGGCCGTTTGGTCCCAGCAAGCCGGCGGGAAAAGGGATCGGCTTGTTCGACAAGGTTCCACCGGAGAGATTCGGGAGGTCGGCGGAAAAGTCTCCATTCCTTTGATCGTCGCTGAATACGGGAGTGTTCTGTGTAAAGGCTGTGCGGCTTCTCAGCCCTTGATAGGCCACAAAGAAAAATGCATGGTGTTGAAGGATGGGTCCGCCCAGCGTAGCTCCGAAAACGTTCTGGTGAAACACGGGCCTGCTGGTGGAGAAATAGCCGCCATTGTTGAGAAAGGTGTCGCGATAAAATTCAAAGCCGTTCCCATGGAACTGGTTCGTTCCGCTTTTCAGCGCCTCGTCGACGATGGCGCCGGAGTTGCGGCTGAACTCCGGATCGAGCGTGCTGGAGATGATGTTTACTTCCGCCAACGCATCGGGGTTCACGATTATGCCGGGCTGGTTGAGCAGAATATCGTTGATGTCCGTGCCGTCGAGCAGGAAGGAATTCTCCTGTGTCTGGCTGCCATTCGTCGAAAAGGTGCCCTCGCGGTCGTTGGACTCTACCACTCCGGGAGCGGTTTTCTGCAACTGGACAACATCGCGCCCCAGGGTTGGAAGCTCCTCGAGTTCCGTGGCTCCGATCACATTCTTGAGTTGCACATCCGAGGTTTCGACCTGGACTGCGGCGGAATTCACCTGGATAGTTTGCGAAGATGTTCCGATCTGCAGCTTGGCGTCAATTTCGCGCGCTGAGCTCAAGTCAAGCAGGATGCCTGTCGAAATGAACTTCTGAAATCCCTGTTGACTGACGGTGACCGTGTACGGACCGCCAATGTGAAGGTCGGGAAAGATGTAGTAGCCCTTGCTGTCGGTTCTTTGGGTGCTCGCAATGCCTGTGCTCGTGTTTGCGGCCGTCACTGTGGCATTCGAGAGGACCGCGCCGGTTGGATCGGTGACAGTGCCGCGAATCGACGCTGTGGTGGCTTGCGCCTGGATGTGAGCTGCCCAAAGAAACGCGCCTGCGATCAACAGCAGGCATACTGCGAGAGATTGAAGCCGGATCCTCATGAAGCCTCCAAATGTTGCGTGCAGTGCTCTCCTGCGTACCGCGCGCCAGCACAACCGACAGTCATGAGCGCAGGAGTACGGATGGGAGTGATTTTCTGCAGGCTGAATCGATATTCCTCAGGTCCCTGTGTGAATGCAGAAAAGTGATCGCGGCAGAATTCTCGACGATCCTACGGGTCATGTCTTCGGCCATATGGAGGAGCCCGCGCATCAACCGTTCGATGGATGAGTGGTAGCGTGAACGGAGTTGGAACGGTGGGGGAATCTCGATACCTATAGAACCGGGACGTTCTGGTCACTGAAGTCGAAGCAAGAGCCGGCAACACGACTTTTCACTGGAGCTTGATAGCAGCCAGCACATTCGTTGATCGATGCCACCACAACGACGAAGGACGAATTTCGCGCGCCTAGTTCCTGCGGTCCGTCCAACCCACTCACATTCCGCCTTCGGCATGGACGTTGAGGTTCTTGGTCGCAATAAGCTGACCGTTTTGCTTCACGGTAATGGCCACTTGCCATGTTCCGCCATAGGCCAGGTCGCCAGTTCCCTCGTAGAGTCCGCCGCTTTTGCCCGTAAGAGCAGTTGTCGCAGTGACTGCATCCATCGCCATGTCAGGCATGGCCGGCATGAAGAAGGTGACTGCGACTTCGGCGCCTGAAACGATTGCGTTCTTGCCATCGGAAAGCTTGACGCGGAATATGTTTGAGCCCTTACGAAGCGGATTTGGATTCGTCGAAAAATCGACTTGAATCGCCTGCGCCGCACCAGTTCCCGAAATGGACTTCGCTTCAGGAATCTGCTGTGCACTGCGGATTGGCACAGCCGGTGGCGGGTTATCGGGTCGTTTTCCCGCCGCTGTTGCAGGCCCGCCGAGGTGAAAGCTGGGGCGGTTGAGCTTGGCGACTTCGTTCGCGAACTCTTTGATCTCGATGTACTGGTTTTTATCCACTCCTGTGAAATGCTGGCGTGTGTTGGTCGCTGGCCACCAAACGTCGACCGCAACGATCTGCGCATTGTGCCCCAGCCCAATGTGCTGCTCCAGCGGATTGGAGCCGAACGAACTGGTTTCTCCAACGGTACGATAGATTGGGCGCGGCGCCTGTCCATCGTCCGTCACCGTGATTTTGATCTGCGCGCCAACACCGGAGCGGTTGCTTTTAACGCCGACCAGGTGGACATTGATCCAGTCGTTGTCATTGCCGGGGTTCTGAAATACGCGTAGCGTATGCGCATCGCCTGGCACAGCTCCGCCCGTCTCCGCGACGATGGCCTCATTTCCGCTTCTGTCGAGATCGGCAAAAGCAATGCCATGGCCCTTGTGCAGTTCTCCGGTTCCCGAGGAAGCAGTGATGTCGACAAACGACTTTCCCTCCTTGTTGAGCAACAATGTGTGCGGCAGCAAAGCGGTGTACGAAGGATTTCCCATTCCCAGGTAGATGTCTAGAAAGCCATCGTTGTGAACATCGCCAAAATTGGAGCCCATCGGCATGAACACCTTGTCGAGACCTACCTTCTCTGTAACATCCTCAAAGGTCCCATCGTGCTTGTTGCGATACAGCTTCAGTGTCTCGGCATTGTGAGGAAGACCTACGTAGGTTTTCAACGACTCGGGAACAGACACGACATAACTGGTCACGAAGAGGTCCGGCCAGCCATCGTTGTCGTAGTCGAAGAACCAGGTCGAAAAGCTGACCAGTGGCGCCTGAACGCCTGCCTGCCGCGCTACGTCGGTAAATGTCAGATTTCCGTTGTTGTGATAGAGCTTGTTCGCGCTGTAGAGGTTCGACACATAGAAATCGACGTATCCATCCTGGTCGTAGTCTGCCGCGGTTACGCCCTTTGCGAAGGCATTTTGATCGATGCCCGCCGCATGGGAGATATCCTCGAAGGTGCCGTCGCCCTTGTTGTGAAACAGTTGGCTAGAGGAGTTCTCATTGGCAATAAAGAGGTCGAGATATCCGTCGTTGTCGATGTCGGCCCAGGCAACGGAATTTGTTTGACTCACGTTATCTCCCAGTCCGCTTGCCTCCGTCACGTCTGTAAAGGTTCCATCGCAGTTGTTGCGCATCAGAGATCTTTTCTGCGGGTACTCCCAGCCTCCACGCGGAATGAAGAGGTCCATGCAGCCGTCGTTGTTATAGTCCACCTGGATAATGTTGAGGGCGCCAAGCTGGTCGGCGAGGCCGGCCTCGACCGTTCGGTCGCTGAAGGTCCCATCCCCGTTGTTGTGAAAGTATTTGATAGGATCGCAGACCTCCATGCTGGAGACGATGATGTCAAGCAATCCGTTGTTCTCGAAGTCGTCGATAACAACCCCGCCGGCTTCGCGCATGACATTCAGGCCCGCCGCGGGCGCCACATCGACAAAGCGGCCGATGTTCTCCTTCGACTCAAAATCGCTTTCCGGAATGAGATACGCTTTGGGGACGCCTGCCGGATACTCGCCCAGAGTAGAATAGGCCAGATTCAGAAGCCACTTAACCTCCAGATCGTCTGGGAATTGCGTGAGATATTGCGTGAAGTATTGAATGGCAAGTCTCGATTCATCCTTTTTCTCGTAACTTGCCTTGGGATTCACGGGAGGAAATATATCGAAATCGGTGGAGTTGCGATATACGCCGTTCTCCATCTCCGCCCAATGCAGATAGGCATCGCCTAGAATCTCCTGAAGTTGGGCCGCGAGGCTGCGCGCCGATGCCTGACTAGGGCCGCCCATTCCAACATTGCCGCCTGCACCCGCCTGTGTGGGCAACTGGGCGGGTGATAATGCCTGGGCCAGTTCGTAGGCGATCTTCAACTCCCTGATCGATTCCTCCATCTTCCCCGCATAGGCATAAAGCTGCCCCTTGAATATGTGCAGTGTTATGACGTCGGGCATACCATAGCTGCTCGAACTGCCCGACTTTGCGGCGTTCAATACCTCTGTCAATCGCGCCATGCCCATATCATAGGATTGGGTTCGCAGATTGCAGCTTTGTCGCAGGTCGCGTTCCCATCCGTCAGGCTTTGGAAGGCTGCGAAACAACGAGTCAGCCTCAGTCAAGCCGGAAAGATTGGCTCCAAAGCGGATCTCGCCGCTTGCGATCATCGCCTGAATGTGCTTTATGTTCGGGTCTTCCGTAGCAGGGGCGGCAGGCAGAATCTTCAGAATCGCAAACCCATTGGATACGGGGATAATGCCGCTAAGTTGCCCCGTTGTATGCCCAGCCAGCGCGTCTCGCAACTCGGGACGCAGTTGCGATGGGCTAAAACTTCCCATGTAGCCGCCGTCGTTCGACGTAGGGTCGATCGACTTCTCCTTTGCCAGTACACCAAAATCCCAGCCGGCATTGAGTTGCTGCAATAGACCAACCGCCTCAGCCTCGGTGCACGTGACGATAATGCCCAGTTCTACGGGATGCGAGGCCGCGTCTTGTTGCGCCAACAGCGCTGTGGCGAAACCTGATAGAAGCACAGCCGCCGTGAGCGACAATTTCCCAATGAATTGGCATGTTCCGAATCTGAAGCGTTGCATGGGTTCCTCGGTGGATGATATGGACTCATTGTGAAGCAGCCGCTAAGTGAGGAATGATAAGCGCGTCCTGGCCCTAAGTCGTGGACTTAAAGGAGGAGGCGCAAGTCGTCATTTTGGATGGAAGTTCCACTCATCGTTCCGGATGACAGTGGCACTCATCATTTTGGATGAAGGTGTTCGTCGCTATTTCGGACGAAGCAGTTACAGTGCGGATAAGCAAATGATCTAAACAGCGGTGGAGCACGCGCGCAGTTGCAAGGTCGATTTCACCATTCGATGGGTGTGTATCATGAAGGACCGCTATACTCTTACATTTCCCAAAATTTGGAGTGCATCGCGAAGCGCTGAAGAGGTTGGCTGATGCGATCGCTCGGCATGAACAAGCCACGGCGCAGGCGATGAAGAGGTGCTCCTGATCATTTTCTGCCGGAACATCGTGTCGGCATCGCTCAGGGTCGATCGCGCCGCGTCGAGTGGCCTTGGCCCTTCAGCTCATCCGAATGGATGATATCGCAGACCATCCTATTGGATGAGGTAGCAGCCCATCCAATAGGCGAAGACGCCGATGCGGCCGGCACTTACAGTGTGTGGTAATCAATCGCGTAATCATCCGTGGCTTTCAGAGTTTAACCAGTTCGCGGAAGCGCGTGAGCAAGGCCCGGCCCGGCGCACAACGCATGCGCCCTCCAAGGATACCTGCCTTCACCTGCGGGCCTTTTAACATGCAGCCTTTGTTTGAAGGAGAGCCATGATTCGAAGAATCGTTCTTGTTTTTGCCTGTCTGGCAATCGCCCTGGCCGCAGCCCTGGCGCAAAGCAACTACGCCGTGGTGCGGGGATCGATTCTCGATCCGCAGCATCGCCCCATTGCCGGCGCGCGCGTCCATATCACCGCTGCCGAAACCGGCGCCGAGCGCGAGGTTGTTTCCAATGCCACCGGACTCTATGAGATAGCCGGCTTGCAGCCGGGCGCATACACGCTGACGATCGATAGTCCCGGCTTCAAGCAGGCCAAGGAGACCGTCAATCTCGAAGTTGGCCAGCAGGCAACTCTCGATCTGCAGTTGCTCCTTGGCGCCGATACACAATTTGTCACGGTCCAGGCCTCGGGTGAGCTGCTCAAGACCGAGGATGCGAGCGTGGGCGAAGTGGTGGATCAGCGGTCTGTGGATTCGCTGCCGCTCAACGGCCGCATGTTGATCGACCTGGTCCTCACCGTGCCTGGAGCGCACATCAGCCACGGCGCTTCGGTGGGAGACATGAGCTCTCTTTATTGGAGGCCGGGTCAGCGGTCGGCGGTAAGCATCGGCGGAAGCCGCCCCAACGCAAATTACTTTCTCCTCGACGGAGCCACCAACACCGACCCGACCTTCAGCACCCAGAACCTGAGTCCATCGCCCGATGCGGTGCAGGAGTTCGAAGTACAGACCGGAAGCTATTCCGCCGACATGGGCGGAGCCGGAGGCGGCCAAATCAACATCGTCACCCGCTCCGGGTCCAGCCGCTTTCACGGTACGGCCTACGAGTTTCTGCGCAACGGCGACATGGACGCCCACTCCTTCAATCAGATGGGCACTTCAAATTTCCTGGTGCAGAACAACTTTGGCGCATCGTTTGGCGGCCCCGTAAAGCACACCGGCAAGACCTTCTTCTTCCTGAACTACGAAGCCCTGCGGCACGTCGAGACCGACGCCATGGTCGACACCGTGCCCACCGCGGCCGAGGCCTCGGGCGACTTCAGCCAGAGCGGCGTGAATATCTACGACCCGAATACCACTACCGCGAATCCCAGCTACAACTCCAACCTGCCGGCGAGCGCGTCGAATCCCCAATACATTCGCCAGCAGTTCGAATTCAACGGCGTGAAAAATGTGATTCCGCCGGGACGGCTGACGCAGGCCGCCACCATCATGCTCAACAAGTACACCCCGCTGCCGAACACCACAAACATGGGCGGCGAGACCATGATGGGCCAGCCCACCGTGATCGGCGCAGGCAATGACGCCAACAATTACCTGGACACGCGCAACGAACACATGACCGACGATCAAGGAACGGTCCGCGTCGATCACAGTTTCGCCAATGGCGACACCGCCTTCATCCGCTACTCGGTCGCGAGCGAATACGGCTTCATGCCCGAGGGCCTGCCCGGCTTCGGCTTGTATCACGACAATTTCTCGCAGCAGGGGACAGGCGCCTGGAACCACGTCATCTCGACTCACATGGTCAACATGGCGACCGTCGCCGTCTCGCGCCTGGCCATGTCCCACACCACTGAAAGCGCGAGCAAGAACGATATCGTCGACGAGCTGGGCATTACTGGGACCGGTTTCGGCGGTCCGAAAGCCTGGGGCGCGCCTTACTTCAACGTGCAGGGCTATTCACCGCTGGGCGACAACTACCTCGCGACGCCGATGAAGGCCTGGGACACGGTGGTCGAGGGCCGCGATTCGCTGAGCTGGCAGATCGGCAGGCACAGCGCCAAGTTCGGCGGCGCGTACCAGAAGTTCATCTGGCCCATGTGGGGCTTCTTCCAGAATCGCGGCTACTATCAGTACACCAACGGCTACACCACGCAATACGCATTGAACGACGGCACCACCGGATCGGCCCTGGCCAACTTCCTGCTGGGTCTGCCGGCGGCGCGGCAAGGGCAGGCGGGCGTACCCCAGATGAACCTTCACCAGTGGTATGCCAACGGCTACGGGCAGGACGCGTGGCGGCTGACCACAAAGACCACGCTCACCTACGGCCTTCGCTACGAGTTCATGAGTCCGCTGATCGATGTTGACTACACGAACAGCAATCTAGTTATCGCCAATGGTGTGCCCCAGGTCTTCATCGGCGGGCAGAATGGCTATCCGAAAGGACTGATGTATGCCAACCGCACCAACTTCGCGCCCCGGCTGGGCCTGGCCCAGAACATGCCTCGATTCGGCGTGGTGGCGCATCTGGCCTATGGAATCTTCTACACCCCGGTGGACATGAACACTTGGTGCAACCAGCGCCACAACGTGCCCTATGTCTTTCCTGAGACCGCGCAGAGCGATCCGTACATTCCCTCAATCACCACGCTGAACTTCCCCACCCCGGTGCTCGGCACCACGGCCGTCAGCTTCACCGCGCTCCAGTTGCACGCGCCGGCGCAATACGTTCAGCAGTGGAGCGCATCGCTCGAAAAGCAGGTCGGCAGCCAGACCACGGTCGAGATCGGCTACCTGGGCGCGGGCGGCTTCCACCTGCAGCGCTCCCACCTGATCAACAACGCACAGCCCGGACCGGGCCTGATCCAGCCCCGGCGTCCGCACCCGAAAATCAGCTTTGTGGCCAACAGTGTCTTCCCGGCTGCTGTCGCCCAAACCATGACCAGCTCTACGTTTCCCGTGAGCACCATCAACCTGCTTGAGAACACCTCGCAGAGCTGGTACGACGCGGGTTACGTCAACGTCCGCCGGCGCTATGCAAAGGGCCTCAGCTTCCTCGGCAACTACACTTTCGCCAAGGCGCTGGAGAATGCGCCGGACTTCCGTTCGCCGATGTTCGAAGCGGCCACTCCGCAGAACAACGACGACCTGAACGCCGAGAAAGGTCCTGGCTGCGACATCCGCCAGCGCTTCGCTCTGAGCGCGGTCTACAACCCGCCGGTCTACACGCGCAACGGCCTCACGCGGGCTCTGACCCGCGACTGGCGCGGCTCGGTTGAATACCAGGCGCAGACTGGCTTCCCGATGACAATGTCCGTCTTTGGCGATACCGCCAATGCGGGAACCGTCGTGAGCGAGAACCCCATCCGCGCCAACCTCACCGGCGAGAAGGTTTTCGCATCGGGTACCCGGAACTCGACCACATGGTTCAACCCCGGCGCTTTTACCGCGCCCCCCGCCTATACCTATGGCGACGTCGGCCGCAACACGGTCTACGGCCCCGGCCTGCAAACCATGGACCTGGGAGTGGTGCGTGAATTCGCTGTGGCGGAGAGGGCCAGGTTCGAGACCCGCGCCGAGTTCTTCAACGGCCTCAACCACACCAATCTGGGAACACCCAACCGGTTCGTCAATACCTCCAGCTTCGGCAGCATCACCGAGGTCGCCACGCCGGGCAGGGAGATCCAGATCAGCGCAAGGGTGAGCTTCTAAGAGCTTTCACGACAAACGCGAAAGAGATGCGCCTGGTGCAGGTAACAACGAGGTTCTCTGCGGAACGAATCAAACTGAAGGGTCGCCTGTGAGCGGCCCTTCGGCTCTCCTTTATGCGCGGAATTTGAGAAGTGAGGAATGCCCCGCTATGCGAATCGCTCTCCCTATCGGTGGGATATCCACCCGCGAGTTGGCACCCGAACCATCCGATCCGGGAAAACAAGGGCATCGAGTCATGCAATGTTGGATGCTTAGGAAGCAAGAAACGGCTGAGTAATAAGATCTCGTCGACGCTGTGAAATCAGGCCCTGGGCGCCTGCTCGCTCTGTAGACTGCCTCCGCACTCATCACGGGATCTCGAACGAGAGCATGGCTTGGCGCGTGCACGTGAGTCGTTTTCGCTCCATCATCGATCCCAGCCCTGGCAGCCGGATGGGCGCGGGTGGCTTTTGCGAACCTTGACTTTGCAACGCTCCGATGTAACAGGGGCTTCAAGCGAAAAGAGACCGGGTCTTCTTCAATGGACAACGCTCTTCCAACGATTCGATTGTCATTCCATGTGCATTTCATACGTATACATGGGCCTGACGGCATGCCGACGATTCGAATGTTGTTCGTCGAAACCACAAAGGCGCAACCGGTATATGAGGGATTTGGATCCTGGTCGCAATGCAGGCGCTGGGTCGTCCGGGTCTCAGAATGCACAATCCTGGGAGATCAGTTGGCCATGGTTCAGAAACGTCTTGCGGTGAAACGATTGGCGACCATCAAAGAAATGTTTGCTTCCCTGTATGATCTTGACTCTGTAGGATTTCGGCGCGTGGATATATAGGAACCTGAAATTGTGATCTTCTTCCAGTGGTACGGATTGCTTATCCCTGGTCTGCGGGTCGCAGCGATGCTTTCCGCTGCAATGTATCTATGCATTGTCTCAACTGGATCGCTTTGACATTGTGGATGGCCCACTGCTCAATCACAAACCTGGCTAAAAGCTCTCGACTGCGAAAGCTAAGTCGGGCATTCTTATGAATGTCCATTCGATCCCTCCGAAGGTCCTGATTGCTCGCCACAACCAGCTTCTCCGAAGCAAATCGAATGGACAACCTCTTGAAAGATCACAGGTGACCCACCTCCCCACGCAAAAAATCTGGGCGCCACGGGTCACTTCCGGAAAACGCCGGTGCGGCTGGGAGGAATTCTGGCTTCACGCTAAATTGCCAATGCGCTCAGTGAGGACGGATAGATCCTCGAAAGTCGCCATGGCAACTGGAATCGCAAAATCCGGCCGGCGATTGCGGATACACGGCGAGGTCGCCGCTTCCAGGCCGTACTGGTCTGCGATGAGGACTCGTCGTCATAAGGCTGCGCGCAGTGCGGTCCAGATTATGAAAGAGAGGGTCAGATCCAATACGCGAACATGCGATGACGCTGGAGCAGGCGCTGCAGCGAAATGTATCGGGGCGCGGTCCGCCAGAGTCGATCAAAGTTGGCGCTGCTTTTGACATGGTCGGCGAGAAGGTTGTCACCGATCCGCGGTCCGATCTTCCGGCCGGCGCGGTGGTGACAACCATCTCTTCTCCGTCACTCTTCAGCCTTGGAAATATTGCATGTTTTCGAGATCGGTGATGAGTCCGGGTCCGGTTGGGTTCCAGCCAAGCTTCTCTCGTGTTTGTCCGCTGGAGGCTGGCATATCGAGGCCGGCGAACCTCGCGAGCCAGTCAAAATGAGCGGGCGCCACTTCCGGAGAGAGGCTGACCACGGGGACTTTCAAGCCGCGTCCAATGACTTCAGCGATCTCCCGCATCGATACGCCCTCTTCCGCAACCGCGTGGTATCTGGCGCCTGCTTCGTGCTTCTCCAACGCGAGCCGGTAGAGATGGGCAACATCGAGAACGTGCGCCGCCGCCCAGCGATTGAGCCCCTCGCCGATGTACGGCGAGACTCCCTTTTCACGAGCCAGTTGGATCGTCCAGCTGACGAGGCCCTGCTTGACGGTATCGTGGACCTGGGGAAGACGCACCACCGATACGTTCACACCACGCGCAGCCTGCGCCAAGCCTGTCTGCTCTGAGACGCGAGGCATCGCTGGGTGGAAAGTGACCTCGATGTCTTCGCTCGCGATACGGCCTGGGGCAAGCGCGCCGATGCCGGAGGTGACAATCAGTGGGCGGTTGGAACCCGCGAGCGCGTCGCCGAGCGCCTCGATGGCGCGCCTGTCATCCTCGCAATTCGCTGCGAATTTCGAGAAGTCGTGATTGAAGGCGGTGTGGATGACGCCATCCGCCTGTGCCGCTCCGCTGCGCAGAGTTTCAAGGTCTTCGAGATTGCCCCGATGCACTTCGGCGCCGGCAGCGATCAAAGATTGAGCACCCGCATCGCTGCGAGCCATGCCGAGCACATGATGGCCAGCGCCGATCAGCTCTCGGACGATAGTCGAACCGATAAAGCCTGTTGCTCCTGTGACAAAAACACGCATCTGAGTACTCCTGTTCCTGAATTTTCGATTGTTGACAAATTCGTTCGCTACTTTTGCCGCGCGACGGGAACTGCGGCGTCTTGTCCGGATACTACGTCGAGACTGGCAATCAAATCAGCGGGAATTTGCAGGTTCGCCGCCTTGAGGTTTTCGTGAAGATGATCCAGGGACGATGTTCCGGGGATCACCAGGATGTTCGGCGAGCGCTGGAGCAGCCACGCCAGCGCAACCTGCATCGGCGTGGCATCGAGCGACGCGGCTGCCTCATTGAGCTTGGACGACTGCAGCGGGGAGAATCCTCCCAGTGGAAAATAGGGCACATAGGCGACTCCCTGCGCAGCGAGAAGATCGATGAATTCGTCGTCGGTGCGCTGGGCCACGTTGTAGAAATTCTGAATGCACACGATCTCAGTGATAACCTGCGCCTCAACCAGTTGCTTGGCAGAGACGGTGCTGAGGCCGATATGCCGGATCAGACCCTGCTGCTTCAGCTCGGCAAGCGCCGTCAGTGGCTCTTCAAAAGGCTCGTCTGTCGGCCCGGTCAGGCCGCCGAGGCGAAGATTGACCACATCGAGTGCATCGAGACCGAGATTCCGCAGGTTGTCGTGAACTGCGTCGATAATCTCCTGGCGTGAGCGAGCATGTGGCCATGAGCCATCGCTGCCGCGGCGTGCTCCTACTTTGGTCACGATGACGAGATCGTCGGGATAAGGATGGAGCGCCTGCCTGATGAGCTGATTGGTTACGTGTGGGCCGTAGAAGTCGCTCGTATCGATGTGGCTTACGCCAGAGGCGACGGCCTCCCGTAGAACCGCGATCGCCCCAGGAACATCGCGCGGCGGTCCCCAAACCATCTTGTTTCCGTCTCTGCCTGCAAGTTGCATGGCGCCGTAGCCCATGCGGTTCACGCTGAGTGAACTGCCGGGCAGGGTAAAGCTGCCGGCCAGACTGACTTCCTGGAACATTCCATTCCCCTCTTCGTTGTTGGCATCTCTTTTGCGGCCGGCATTGACGAACGAGTGCCGATTCCGATAAAACGGAGGATACCTCCGTTTCAACACATAGGATAAACGGAGACTGTCTCCGGTCGCAAATTATTTACGCATGCCCAGGAAGCTTTCACAACCCGCTCCTCGAAAGCCGCGCACGGATGCGCTGCGGAACCGCGTGCGTATTCTGGAGGTGGCGAAGGATAGTTTTACCCGTTCTGGCGCGGACGCCAGCTTGGACGACATCGCCAAACAGTCCGGCGTTGGAGCCGGAACCCTCTATCGACACTTCCCTACCCGGGATGCCCTGATCGAAGCGGTCTATCGAAGCGAAGTGGAAAAGCTGGCCGCGGCGGAGCACAAGTTCACTGAAACAATGGCTCCGGTCGACGCATTGCGGGCGTGGATGCTGCTGTTTGTCGACCACATCGCAGCAAAGCAGATCATTGCCCCCGCGCTGAATAGTGTCGTCGGTGGCCCCGCAAAACTATATGAGGGCTCGCGCGGGCTCATCCATGCGGCAATCGATGCGTTGGTGAAACGCGCCATCGAGAGCGGGGAGATCCGCGAAGACCTCGACCCCTTCGACCTGCTTCGAGCGCTGATCGGAGTCGCCCATGTTGCGTCCGGTCCTGGCTGGCAGCAAAGCGCCCGGAGGCTGGTGGACATTCTCGTCACAGGCTCGCGCCCAGTCAAGTAGGGTGCGCCCCGCAGGGCCCGACCGGCGAAATCTGAAGGCGAACCAGCCGTCCTATGCTGCGGGTTGTGCGTCCGTTGTCAAAGGCGGTGCCCGGCGCTCAACCGGTGTAGCCGCCCGAGGCGTAAACGGTCTGGCCAGTGAGCCAACCGGAGTCGGCTGAGGCCAGGAAGGCTGCGGCAGTCGCGATGTCGGTGGGTTGGCCGATGCGGCCCAGGGGCGTTGAGGCTTCCGCCTGCGTTTGGAACTCGCTGCCGATGAAGCCCGCGCTGTGGGCGCCTTCGGTTTCAATCATGCCCGGGTTCAGGGCGTTGACGCGGATCTTCTTTGCGCCGAGTTCCTTGGCGAGCGAACCGGTGATGGTGTTGACGGCGCCCTTGGTTGCACTGTAGACGGCGGCGTTGGCGAATCCGGATGCAACGACCGAGCCGATGTTGATAATGCTGCCGCCGGCGGGGTTGAAGCGGACGACGGCTGCCTGGGTCACGAGCAACAGGCCGAGGACATTGATGTTGAACTGCTTGTGGAAGTGCTCGGGGGTTATCTGTTCGAGGGGGCCAAACTCATAGACGCCTGCGTTGTTGACCAGGATGTCGATGGGGCCTAACTGGGTGGCTACGGTGTCGATCAGCGGTGCGATGCTGGCGGGATCTGCGATGTTGGCTTGGACGGCGATGGCTTTGCCGCCCGCGGCCTGAATGGCGGCGACGACTTTGTCCGCGCCCGCTTTGCTGCCGGAGTAGTTGACTGCGACGGAGGCTCCGCGGCCAGCGAGTTCTCGGGCAATGGCTGCGCCGATGCCCTTCGATGCGCCGGTAACCAGCGCGACTTTGCCCTGAAGATTGGTGCTCTGAATGCTGCTCATGTTTGGCTCCCTTGCCGCTCCGTCAACTATTCGACGTTTCGACAACTATCGAATTGATTGACGAGAGCGGAAAAGGATTCAGGACGATTGTGATTTCTTTTGCGGTTGGCTTTCAGCGGGCAGTTCTCAGCGACCAGGGCAAGGGTCTGTGTCGAGCGCGCCGAGGATTTGGATGAGGCCTTTGAGGACACCGGAGCGCAAGGTGAGGAAGTGGAACTTGCCCTCGCGCCGGATTTGGATCAGGCCGGCGGCTTCCAGCTCCTTGATGTGGTGGGAGAGAGTAGCGGCGGAGATGGGCAGGGCGGCGCGGGCTTCCGCACAGCCCAGTGGGCAGCCGGCCTTGGCGATTCGCTCCAGGAGCTCGAAGCGGCGCGGGTCGGCGAGAGCCTTGAAGACGGCGGTACGGCGGGCACTGGTGAGACGCGTGGGTTTTGTCGCGCGCGTGTTGGCCGGTCTGGCGGATTTTGGTTCGGCGATCGGGGTCATTGATTTCTTCCAGGTGTCGGATGCAATGGTAGCGCAGCAAGTGTCATGGAGTGGACTCCCTTCGAAACACAGCCTGGGAATCTGGCTTCACGCCAGATTCGCTCCAGGTGCAAACGGCGTTTGCCGATACCGATCCGGTGAGCAGGGCCGGGCTTTTCCAGGGACAGGGCCTCGCCGGCCAAGCCCCTGACGCTTTATGGTACAATCCCCTGAACTTGTTCAGGTGCCTGCGGGTCAGGCGATACGCGTGTTGACGTTCGAACGGGCAAATCTTGCCGCCGCGGAACCGAGCCGAGGCAGGAATTTGTCGAAAAGGGGAATGACGATGAAATACACAATAGCCGCCTTAGAATCTCCGGATGCGGTGATACGTTCCGCCGAAACAAGATTCCATAGGGCAATCCTTCTCGTGGTTGTCTGCGTTCTTGCGTTCATGATTCCCGCGGCCATGCATGGCCAGGCCATTGGCAGTTTCTCGGGCAATGTTCTCGATAAGTCCGGATCGGCGATCCCTGGAGCGGCCATCACCGCCACTTCGCAGGGCACCGGCCAGACGCGCGAAGGGAAGACAGACAATGTCGGGCACTATCTGATTCCTCTTCTCCCTGTCGGGGTCTACACCGTGCGCGTCGATGCGGCGGGTTTTCAGAGCGCAATGTCCAAAGATCTTCATCTCCAGGTCGACGAAGCACGCGAAGTCGACTTTTCGCTCGTACCCGCCACCGTTGTCACTACGGTCGCAGTGACCGGTGACGCCGTTGCGGTCGAGACCGCCAATCCATCTCTTGGCCAAGTCATCACCTCGCAGGAGGTGTCGCAACTCCCCTTGAACGGCCGCGATTTCGTTCAACTCGCAACCCTCACCGCCGGCGCCACGGCAGAAACCAACCCCAACAGCTTTTTCACCCAAGGCACCGACAGCGAAGTGGCCGCGCGCGGTTCCTTCTCTCT
>Ga0181535_10000459_pt1 | contig 61515 bp, 43 predicted proteins | sample PEATcosm2014_Bin_44_FD_119774 | JGI IMG/M metagenome (GOLD analysis project Ga0181535, IMG submission 119774) | Peatland microbial communities from MTU Mesocosm Facility, Houghton, MI, USA - PEATcosm2014_Bin17_30_metaG | ecosystem: Environmental > Terrestrial > Soil > Wetlands > Peat | place... | reverse complement strand
TCCGCCGCAAGCGCCAGCGGCTCCGTTCAAACGGGCTTATCGAAAGCGCCCCGGCGACGCAACTTTCACTCCCTGCTCGGGCTTACCTGCGCCGTGGCGCTTCCGATAAGTCCTAACGTTTCTTGACCGGGACGACAGTGATCGGCGCTATTATGTTATCGGCCATGAGGTTCAACGGCAGACTTCGCTGGGTCGGAGCGTTGCTCGTCCTCACTCTAGGCGGGTGCTGTTTGATCGGTGCGCTATATCCCGATGAGGTGTTCTCCGCGTACCAGAAGGCAAGGGGTTGGCTAGGTGCGTTAGGACCGATCCATAGCCTGCCCGTACCGGTCCCCGTTCTCCAAGATACCGTTCGCGCCGATCATCAGGATTCGTCGCGGAAGCCATTCGTTGTGCTCACGGTGACTGCGGCGGCCGAGATGATAAGGGGACGAGGGTGGCAACCAACCGAAGCCGAGATCGGTGGTCTGGAGGCCAGCCTTCCACTGGTGCCACACTTGAGAGCAGAGAACTGGTTGCCCCGTTATGACCTTCGTATCGAGCACCCGGAGCAATACTTCAGACAGTACATTCCGGTCTTAAGGAAGGGCAAGAGGCTCATTTACGTCAACGCATTTCGTGACGAAAGTCCCGATTGGCGGCAACACCTCGTAATCATCTCGGACGGCGGTACGTGTTGCTGGCAAGCCTACTACGACCCCACGGCTCACGCGTTCCTGATGTTTAGAATAAACGGCGAAGCGTGAGCCTCGGTGGTCGAGCCCCCAAGAGTGGGATTCATTCCTTCGACCGGCGTCGTCACACCGGCGGCGGCCCAAGTCCCAAGCTCTCGCGTCGCCATTCCTTAGTTTTTCGCCTCTTCGCCAGCCGCCGCAGGACGTATGGTAGTGCAACCTGGATTGCGATAGCCGCGAACCATATGGCCGCCGCCTTGTCCTCATCGCCGACGAACTTGGAAAAGGCGTCTTGAAAAGCGCCATATGCAACGATTGTTGCTATGAGGCAGGCAAACCAAGTGTATACACAAGCGACCTGCTTCCCGTTCGGCGCGGTCGTTTCGTAGACATAATAGCCGCTGGCGTCGTAAGAGGCGTAAGGGCTGTTCTGCGTGTACGAAATTCGCTTACTGAACGTCGGAAAGACCGGTATCCATGCGCCCACCGCCCACTCGGTAGTTACGAACGATCCGTCGGGCCAGTAGTCCCGTTCGCCATAAAGAACCGTGCCGATTCCGTGAAGCTGGAACTGCATGACAGAAGACCACATCGTAGCACCGGGTTTGGTGCTGTGCCGCATCGTGGCCTTGAAGGGGGCTTCCATTCCATTGACCACAGCGACAATTGTGGGAACGGCGGTCCCTACGGCTGCTCAGAGGTGCGCTCGCGTGATTCCTGCCACTTTAGAAAGGTGCGCTTGACTTCCTGCAATGGGACCGCGAACCATTGCCCCCATTCTGCCGGAGGGATTCGTACTCCGTGAGCGATCTCGTTCATGCAGTTGTTGATTGCCAAATTCACATCGGGATCATCCGAGCGGTAGTCGAAATCCGGGTCTGACAAGATCGCTCCCAAGGTCCGCCGATCAATACCGAGGCGGGTCTGAAAGTCCGCGTTTTCCAGAAACTGTCCCTCTGCAATTGCGACCATGCAAGCCCTAATTGTGTCTTGCTCGGATTCGGTTAGATGGAAATCCATTTCTGCGGACCTTCGGCGAGCAGGTCATCGCTCTTTACTCCATTCATTCTAGAGCAGTAAGTTGCTCAACGCCATTGAAGTGGGCTTCACGGAAAACGACGTTTCCTCAAGGTCCCCGGCTTCGCAACCCTTCCTCGGCGCCAGCCCAACCCATCCTCTACCAATTCGCCTCACAAGGGCCGCCGACACAAAACCCACTAAAGAAACACCCTCACGTCGCGGTCTATTTCACTGCGCGGTTTGCCTAATCTCGCCGAGTCCAACCCTTGACCGCGCCTCGCCATTTCCCCGCCTCGAAACGGAGCAGACAATTCTCAGTCACCGCACTTTATATTTATTTTCACGCTCATCCTAAAGCACTTATCCGTTTCACCCAACCTGGTCTTTCGTACTCCCCCGCTACTATACGGTCGTGAAGCAATCTATTGGAACGGATCAAACATGCGGCGTCGCGGCAGCCACCGTGGCCCTCGATTTGAACAGCGAATTCACGGTCATTCTCAGTAGCGTCTCAAGCGCCATCGAGTCGCTCGAACCCGGCCATCCCGCTCGTCCGGCCCTGGACGAACTCATCGACTCGGTCCACCGCTGCACCGGCAAGTGCGCCGACCTGCTCGTCTTCGCCTCCCGTCACGGCGTCCACCCGGCCCGTGTGCCGCTCGCCGCCGTCATGCAGCTATAACCAGGAGAAAAAATGCCAATTCATCGTTCGTACGGGTGGGTCCCCGACCTTCCCGATAGTCGGGACCATCTCTACGCCGCCGAGCCCGCCATACTGGCCCAGTTACCGGCCAGCACAGACCTGAGGCCCCAGTGCCCTCCCGTTTACGATCAGGGCGACCTCAACAGTTGCACTGCCAACGCCATCGCCGCGGCCGTCGAGTTCGATCAAATCAAGCAGGGCGTCAAGGTTTTCATGCCCTCCCGCCTGTTCATTTACTATAATGAGCGCGCCATGGAGCGAGGCGCCCGCTCCGATAGCGGCGCCGCCATCCGCGATGGCATCAAGTCCATCGCCGGCCAGGGCGTCTGCCCGGAGACCGTGTGGCCCTACGATGCCGCTAAGTTCGCCGATAAGCCATCGCCCGAATGCTACAAGGAGGCCGCCGCGTGCCAAGCCATCAGCTATCGGCGGCTCGCGTCCACCAACCTCAATCAACTGAAGGGCTGCATTGCGTCCGAATGCCCGTTCGTCTTCGGCTTCACCGTCTACGACGCCTTTGAGAGCGATGCCGTGGCCAGGACCGGCGAGCTGTCCCTGCCCGCCCCCGGCGAGCAAACCCAGGGCGGCCACGCCGTGTTGGCCGTGGGCTACGACGACGCAACCCAGCGTTTCACCGTACGGAATTCCTGGGGCGCCGCCTGGGGCCTCGACGGCTATTTCACCATGCCCTACGCCTATCTAACCAACCCGAATCTGGCCGAAGACTTCTGGGCCGTGCGGATCTTGAAGGAAACGTAGTGGGGCAGGCTCTTTCGCCTGTCACCCGCGCCACCCTTCCCGTCCTACCACTCCGCGAAGCTGCCGTCCTCGTGCCGCCAGATCGGATTCCGCCACCGGTGCCCGGTCTTACTCCGTTCCACCACCACTTCTTCGTCCACTTCAATCCCCAGGCCCGGCCCCGAAGGTATCGCAACAAATCCGTTCCGGTACTCGAACGCCTCGCGGTTCTTCACGTAATCCAGAAGGTCGGCGCCCTGGTTGTAATGGATGGCCAGGCTTTGTTCCTGGATGAAGGCGTTGTAGCACACCGCGTCCAATTGCAGATTGGCGGCCAGTGCGATCGGCCCCAGCGGGCAGTGCAGGGCCAAGGCCACGTCGTAACACTCCGCCATCGCCGCGATCTTGCGCGTCTCGGTGATTCCGCCGGCGTGCGATGGGTCCGGTTGGATGATGTCCACGTAGCCGTCGTTGAGGATTCGCTTGAAATCCCATCGCGAAAAGAGCCGCTCCCCGAGCGCGATGGGTATGCCGCAATGCGCGATCTCCCGCAGCGCCTCGGAATGCTCGCTCAGCACCGGCTCCTCGATGAACATCAGCTTGTAAGGCGCCAGTTCCGCGGCCAGAACCTTCGCCATGGGCCGGTGTACGCGCCCGTGAAAATCGACCGCAATGCCGAAATGGGGTCCGGCGGCTTCGCGCACGGCCGCCACGCGGGCTACGGCGGCGTCGATCTTGGCATGCGAATCGACGAATTGCAGCTCCTCCGTGGCGTTCATCTTGACCGCCGTGAAGCCGCGCCCCGCCATCTCCAGGGCGGCCCGCGCCGTATCCGCCGGGCGGTCGCCGCCAATCCAGGAGTAGACGCGGATCTTGTCGCGGCACGGCCCGCCCAAGAGTTGGTGCACCGGCGCGCCAAACGCCTTCCCCTTGATATCCCACAGCGCCTGGTCGATCCCCGCGATGGCGCTCATGTGGACGGCGCCGCCACGGTAAAAGCCGCCGCGGTACATCACATTCCAGTGGTCCTCGATGAGGAAAGGGTCCTTCCCCAGGACCAGGTCCGACAGTTCCTCTACGGCCGCCGCCACCGTGTGCGCGCGTCCCTCCACCACCGGTTCACCCCAGCCGGTGATTCCGCCGTCGGTTTCTACCTTCAGGAACAGCCATCGCGGCGGAACAATGTAGTTGCTCAGCCTGGTGATCTTCATTGTGGGGCCGACCTCCTGGTCTGCCTTCTTCTGGCTTGTTGAGTTAACTCTTGAACACTACACGATGACTACTCTACCCCCGCTCCATGGGCCGTTCGCGGATGATCATCCAGGATGTGCCGAATTTGTCCCTCAGCATGGCGAACCGGAAGGCGAAAAAGGTCTCCGCCATCGGCATGAAGACCTCACCGCCCTCGCTGAGCAGGGCATAAATCTTCTCCGCTTCTTCATTGCTGTCGAGGGTGAGCGAAAGATATGCGCTGCGCATCGGCTGAAAACGCCCCGGAGGAACGTCGGATCCCATGATCTCGACCCCTCCGATGGTGATGCGCGCGTGCATGACGAAGTCCTTCTGATCCGGTGGAACGTTGCTCGCATCGGGCTGTTGGCCGTACGTCGCGATCGTGGTGATCTTCCCGCCGAGATGCTGTTCGTAAAAGCGGAAAGCCTGTTGGCAATTCCCGCCGTAGTTGAGGTACGTGTGCAGCTTCATAACGTCGCCTTTCCTGTTGGGATGTCGCTTTTGAGATCTCCTCCCCATATTCTCACGGGTCGCGCCAAACGAACCCAAATTCCGGAGTGGAGCGGGCTTCAGCCTGCTACGCCGGCCGGGGGCCCTCTGGGCGCGCCGGCGTTCTTGCCGCGCGGCGCCAAACGAACCCAATCCGCGTTTGGCGCCATCGTGTCGCAGGAAATGACCAAACGAACCCAAATTCCGCGCAGGCAGTTGATCCGGTCCCCCGTGGAGCGGGCTTTTAGCCAGCCTGGAAAGGCTGCGCCACAAGGGGTGGCGTGCAGTGTGATATTGTCTGCCTGGAGGCGGGTATGGATCGAAGACATTTTCTGATGGGTTCGGCGGCTGCGCTTGGTGCGGCGGCGAGCTCCTTCGGCAGTCCCGGCGATACGGTACGGCTGGGGCAGATCGGCGTCGGCAAAGCCCAGACGCCCGCCGGCCATGGCCGCGGTAGGGATCATATCGACGGCTACGGACGGTTGCCCAATGTGGAGATTGTGGCCGTCGCCGACATCGACCAACGGAATCTGGATGAGGGCGCTGCCCTGATCGAGCACACCAAGGGGAAGAAGCCGCAATGTTACACCGACTTCCGGAAGATGCTCGACGACAAATCGATCGATGCCGTCTCGATTGCCACCCCCAACCACTGGCATACCCTCATGACCGTCTGGGCTTGCCAGGCCGGCAAGGACGTATACGTCGAGAAGCCATGCTCGCACAACATCTTCGAGGCGAAACAGATCGTAGCGGCAGCGCGCAAATACAATCGCATGGTGCAACAGGGATCGCAAAGCCGGTCGGCGGTGGCCATCCAGGATGCCGTTCAGAAGATGCGCGACGGAGTCATCGGCGATCCGTACCTGGCGCGCGGATTGTGCTACAAGTGGCGCGATACCATCGGCCGTACGCCGGTCTCGCCGGTCCCGGCGGGCGTCGATTACGATCTCTGGACCGGGCCGGCCCCCAAGCGCGAATTCACGGCCAACCGCTTCCATTACAACTGGCACTGGTTCTGGGACACGGGCAACGGCGATATCGGCAACCAGGGGATTCACCAGATGGATATCGCGCGTTGGGGCTTGGGCGTGAAGTACCCGGTGAAGGCCAGCGCCATCGGCGGCCACTTCATGTTCGACGACGATCAGGAGACTCCCAACACCTTGAACGCGGCGTTCGAATTCGACGAGGGCGGAAAGCGCAAGATGCTGGAGTTCGAAGTCCGCCACTGGATGACCAACCCCGAATCCGTCACCAGCGTCGGAAATCTGTTCTACGGATCGAAGGGCTACCTGGCGGTGAACGGCGAGGCCTACAAGACATTTCTTGGCAAGCAGCAGACGCCGGGGCCGCAGAGTTCCGGAGGCGGCGACCACTTCCTCAACTTCACCGACGCCGTGCGCAGCCGCAAACGCGAGGCCTTGAATGCGGAGATTGAAATCGGCGCCGCGTCCACGGTGCTGGTGCACCTGGCGAACATTTCTTACCGTGTCGGGCGGACCGTGAACTTCGATCCGAAGACCATGACAATCGCCGGCGACGCCGAAGCGGCCAGGCTGATGACACGGGATTACCGCAAACCGTTCGTCGTGCCGGAAAGAGTGTAGGACCGGGGCGGAAGATTCCTGAGCCATTGTCACTTTGTCAGTCCTAGAGCTAAGTCTCTTATAACTGGCTAGGTAGCTCGCGCATCCGCAAACGTTACATGAAATGAAAGCGTACCAGTACCCCGACTATCGTCAAGAAAATCTCCCGACTAAATGTAATATTGCCAGCGTCGCTCCCAAAAGGTAAATTCACGAGTGTCACTTCTCGCACAAGCGCTTCAGGAGCACGCCTTGGTAGATAAACGAATTTTCCCTCTTCTTATCTTTTGTATGTTTTTCCTCGGGTTCGGCAGGCAGGCATCGGCGCAGCAATCCGTGATTCAAGGGCCGGGCTGCACGACCGCCTACCACATCGATTGGGATTGCGATGGATATGGGGTGGGGACCGATCCGAACGACCCCAATCCGCTCGCCGGTCCCGATGCCGACGATAACGACCCAAGCGTCAACACGCCCGCGAGCATGTTGGCGAAGTGGGGTTCGGTATCCGCGTTCCTGGCGCATCTGGGATACAACCCCAACAACATCTGGTATCTGTCCACGGCAGGCAACGACGCCACCTGCGCGGCGAATAACGCCGCGCTCCCGTGCCAGACCTGGAGCCAGGTCTATTCGGCTTCGTCGCCGGGTGACGCAATCCTGGTGCGAGGCGGGACATTCACGGAGAGCAACAACTACTCCATCGGAAGGGCCGGGACTAGCGCCGCCCACCCGGATATCCTGATGTCGTATCCCGGCGAGCTCGGCGTTCTGGACCACGCTTCCGGCGACTGGTACGGAATCAGCTCAGATCTTGGAACGGTCGACTATACGATCATCGACGGCCTCAAGGTGCAGAACACTCCCTTGTCTTCTCCGAATAACATGATCGGCGGGATGGGTATCGACTTGAACGCCGCCGGTCCCATCTATGGGGACATCATTCGCAATTGCGAGGTTCGAGACTACTATCGCGGGATCTGGATCATCGCGGGGCATAACGGCACGCTGATCGAGCGGAATTCCGTTCACGACGATTATGGCATTGGAGGCGGCGAGCACAACCTCTATCTGGGTTCTAACAACGACACCGGTAATTCAACGGGTCTCACAGTCCAGAACAACCTCCTTTACAACGCGGCGTGGGACAATTTCCATTACAACGGCGTTTGCACAAGCTGCATGTTGAGCGGCAACATCATGTTCTCGGCGAACTTGACCGCCGGTGGGGGATCCGGAAACGTGGCCCTCCAGGAAGGCTGGAACAACAGCACGATCCAGAACAACATTATCTTCAACTCAGCGGCGTCGGCGATTCAGATTTTCGACTACGACGATGGCCAGGCCCCAGTGATTCTGCCTTATGACCAAAGCTACAACGTCTTTCGCAACAACACGATCGTCCACACCGGGCAGAACTGGTCAGGGCAGAGTATGGATGGGTTTACTGCGATCTCAATCATCAACGGCTCCGCGCAGGTTCTTCCACTGTTGGATTTGGGCCACAATACCTATGACAACAACATCCTCGTGGAGATGGCTGCGGCGGTGGACTCCAACACCGCGGTCGTGCGCTACGGGTACTACAGCTCGCTCGACCTGAACTGGCTCTCGACGGATACGTGGCGCAACAACATCTTGTATGGGGCGAACGGCGCTGCACCGCTCTCCGTCGGTATTGGGACGACTCCTTCCACTCAAGACTGGTCTTACTTTGCGGCCAACGCGCTCGGGTTCATCAACAACTCCCAGGCCAACCCGCTGCTTCTCGCTGCGAATGACGCCTGGTACGACGCCCCGCAAAACTTCAACCTGCAGGTGGCGGCGGGAAGCCCGGCTATCGGCGCGGCGCTGGCTGCGGACGCGCCGGCAACCGATATTATGGGACAGCCTCGCGGCGGCGCACCGGACATCGGCGCCTATCAATACGGGGACGTCATAGGGTCCGCGCCCATCGTCACTTCGCCGCCCATCGTCACTTCGCCGCCGCCCGTCACTTCGCCGCCCATCGTCACTTCGCCGCCCATCGTCACTTCGCCGGCGCCCGTCAATTCGCCGGCGCCCGTCAATTCGCCGCCGCCTTCGCTTCCGGTGGACACGCCGGCAACACTGTCGTCGATGAAATGCGGCTCCATCGGGCTGTCGGCGAACACGTCCACCAACTGTACGGTGACTTTAAGTGCGCCGGCGCCATTCGGCGGGTCCACCGTGACATTAACATCGAGCGACTCGCGGCTGACGGTACCGTCCTCGGTGACGGTGGCCTATGGAGTCGCCTCGGCTGGTTTCACAGCCACGGCGGGCGCGGTCTGGCTCACTTCGCAGGTAGCGATCGCCGCGGATCTCAACGGATCGTCCGTCACCGTCAATCTCATCTTGCATGCGCCGTCCAGAGGAGTGACTCAAGGGTCGCCCTCGCCAGGGGTTCTGGCGATTGAAGGGACGCCTTCAGAGGTGAGCGGAACGGCCAACGGAGCCACGGTGACCCCGACCACCGCGCCGCCCGGACTCACCGGTCAACTAAACGTGCGGGGGAACGGTTCGGTGAACTTCGTGTCCAGGGGCGTCGCTTTTGAGCTGGGCGGGTTTCAAAACGCCTATACGGCTTTCTATACCTTCACGGGCGCGCAACTCCAGAGCGTCTTCAATGTGAACCAGGGCCAGATCAGCTTCAACCTTACCTCCAGCTACAATTTGGATGCGAGGCTGCAATCGCCGCAGAACACCGAGCAAGTGTTCGACGGATTCGACAATAGCCAGGATCTGTTCCTCTTCCAGGTGCAGGCGACAATGGGCCGTCTGGGGTTCGTTTACAATACTGGTGGCACGATCGTGCAGTCGTATTGGTTTCCAGCGGGCACGGAAGACACACTTTTCGGCCAAGGGGTCACCGCACAAGTCAAACTGGCGTGGAGCGGGGGCAGCCTGAACTTGTATTTGAACGGGACGCTGGTGAACACAACTCCGTACACTCCAGCCCTGCCGAACTGGACGAGCACATCGTCGTTCACCCTGGGCGCCGACGATCCTCACGCCTACGGCGGCGGATACTTCTCCTGCGTCGACCCGATCGGCGGATTCCAGGCGCTGAATCTGGCGGGCAACGGGCCAAACTAATAAGGGCAAGAGCGCGATGCAACCGCTCTCTTACCTTCGCGGCTCCGATTGTGGTTTTGCGTCTCCGAGCCGCGAACGTCAGAGAGCGGTTGGCGCCGGCCGACCCCGATTCAGGCCGAATACTTGCGGACTCCGCGGAGCAGAGCGGCAGCGACGCGCGGCACGCCGGCGTCGGGATCGTCCTCTTCGTACTCGAGCGAGACGTAGCCCCGGTAGCCGCCCTTCACGAGCATGCCGAGCACGCGGTCCACGTCGGTCGGTTCCTTTTCGCCGCTGGCGTTCGACATGTTGGCCTTGAAATGGACGTTGACGGCGTAGGGAATGCAGAGGGCGGTTTGGGCATAGCCGTCTTTCGGGAAGTTCCCGATATCCAGATTGATGCTGGCCCACGGCGAATCCGCCTGTTTGACGATGGCCACGGTCGGTTCGGCTGTGGCGGATAGACCGCCATCGTCCTCAACGCCCAAAAACACTCCCTTGGAGCCGGCATAGTCGGCCGCGTGTTTCAGTACCTCGGCAGCCCATGGGATTGCCTGCTCTCCGGTGGCGCCTTTAGGAATAGCGCCGCCAAATACGCGGACGTGCGCCGCTCCAATCCTCTGCGCGACGTCGATCCACTTCCTGGCGTTCTCGACTTCCGCGCTCCGCAACTCCGGGGTCGGCTGGCAGAGGTTGACCCGCGCCGCGACGCTATACAGGCTCACGGCGTTCTTGTACGCGGCGCGCCGTAAGGACGCCAGATACCGGTCGGAGGTGTCCGTAAACCAGTAGACCGTGGTGTCGAGCCCGTCGAGCCCCAGATCGGCGGCGTAGCGGATGAGGTCCTCGTAAGTCATGGCGTGGTTCGCGAGCTTGGTGCGGAACGAGTAGGCCACCAGTCCGGCGCGCAGCCGTCCTGCGGCGGCGGCTTGCCCGCGCAATCCGAAGGCGGTCGCGAGCGCCGGCGACGCCTTGAGAAGTTGTCGGCGGTTCATATACGGAAATGGTACACCAACGGCGGCGGGTGCTCGTGACGGGCCAGAAGAGGGCAGAAGAAGAAATGCAGAAGGAGAAATGCAGAAGAAGACAGGCGGGCCCACGGAGACGGTGGGCGCCCCGGCCCGTCCCACCAAGAGCGTGGTAACGTGAAATCCTGGCATGAACATTCTGTTTATCGGGGATATCTTCGCGTCCGCCGGGCGCCGGATTGTGGCGGACCACTTACAGGACATTCTGGAAACGAATCGCATCGAACTGGCCGTTGCGAACGCGGAAAACGCTGCCGGCGGCTTCGGTTTGACGCCGGCGCTGGCGGAGGAATTATTCGCGCTGGGCCTGGATGTGTTGACCACCGGCAACCATGTTTGGGACAAGCGTGAGATCTACGCTTATCTGGACCGCCAGCCCCGCCTGCTGCGGCCGGCCAACTACCCCGACGCTCCAGGCAGCGGAGTGGCGGTGGTGCGCGCGCGCAACGGAGTAGACTGCGCCGTGCTCAACCTCCAGGGCCGCACCTACATGCCGAATACGGATTGCCCGTTTCGCAAGGCCGACCAGATTCTGGGCGCGCTCGATCCGGCCGTCAAAGTCAGGCTGGTGGACTTCCATGCCGAGGTCACCAGCGAGAAGATCGCTTTGGGCTGGTACCTGGATGGCCGCGTGTCGGCGGTAATCGGCACGCACACTCACGTCCCCACGGCCGACACGCGAATCCTGCCGGATGGTACGGCGTATCAGACGGATTGCGGAATGACCGGCCCGTACCATTCCGTGATCGGCGTCGATCAGGGCGTGATTATCCGGCGATTCCTGACCGCCCTGCCTGTGCGCATGGAGGCCTCCAAGGGGTCGCCGGAACTGCACGCCGTGATCGTCGATGTGGACGAAACCAGCGGCAAGGCTCGCGCCGTGCGGCGCCACGCCATCGAGGGAGACTGACGCATGGCGCCATATAGCGCGGCGGCGGACGCGGCCTCTTTTGCCCTGAGGGAACTTGGCGCACTGATGGCGGGCGTGGCGTTTCTGGTTCTCTGGCGGCGGTTGCGAGTAGCCGCTTTCGGCCTCTTCGCCGCCGCTTTCGCGGTGCGGTTGGTGGCCGGCATCTTCATTTTCCAGTGGTGGAGCGCTTCGCATCCAGGATGGCTGGTGCTCTATGCAGCGTTCGAATTCGTGGTGTTGGCGGCGGCCGTCGCCGCCATCGCGATGTGGGGCGGGCGCCACGCCAGCCGCATACGGGAACTCGGCGCTGAAGTGGACCGCGTGCGCCGCGAAGCGGCTGTGAGTCTCGACACGGACCGCCTGACCGGACTGCTGAACCAGGCGGCGCTGGCGAGCCGTTTGGAGGCGCCAACCGCGTTCGCGGGCGTGGTGGCCGTCTGCGACATGGACGGCTTCAAGGATATCAACGACCGTTACGGCCACCTGGCGGGAGACGAAATCCTGCGCAACGTCGGGCGTCTGCTGCAAACATCCATTCGTCCCGAAGACGAGGCCTTCCGGTGGGGCGGCGACGAGTTTGTGATCCTATTCCACAACCAGCTTTCGGAGGTGGCGCACCGGCGCATGGCAGACATTGAAGGGCGGTTGAAGGGCTTCCGGGTGCGTGGCGCCGGGGTCCTGCCGATCTCGTTCAGTTGGGGCACGGCGGAAGCCCGCACCGGGACCCTGCGCGAGGCCCTGAACGAGGCCGACCGCACGATGTATTTAGGGAAGCGGAAGCGCGCGGCGAACGTTGCCGAACAACGGCCGCCGGCGCTCTAACTAGCGGTCAGCGGCGTGAGACTGGAAAGCCGAGACGACTCTCGGCTCTGCAAGCCTGGCGGCTTGCGCCACAGAAATCCTCACTGAATGGCGATGGTCGTGATGTACTGGGTGTAGTTATACGACGGCAGGCTGCTCTGGCTGCTGGCGAATACCGTAAGCGGGATCTGGCCTCCCGGCGCCGCGAGCTTGGGTATTTTAACGTCGATCTGCCACACTCCCACCAGCCCCGGCGCGAGCCCGGAATAATAGATATGATTCACGGGCGACCCATCGCTGTTGGTTTCGGCAAAATAGGGATCGTCCACGGATACTCCGTCTAAGTACACTACCGGCCGGGACGTAGTCGGAACCGGTCCGGTGGGCGCGGCGCCGTCGGGCGGGGCGCCCGGCACAAAGCCTTGGCCGGTGCCGAAAATCTCAACCCAGTTTCCCCGTACGACGGGATCGCTGGCGCTATTTGGCGAGCCGTCGCTGTAATTAATGATGGCGGCCTGCCGAAGCGATCCGGTGGCAGCCGGATTTAGGAACAGGCCGGGAGAGACGCTATTCATGGCGACCAGCCCGGCGCCGTAGACTTGGCCGGTGGAAGTATTGTCCACCACCACATTAGCGAGGCCAGAGGTTGGGGCGCTCATGGAAACGTAGAACTCGATCTGCGAGGGCGACACCATATAGAGTGGCGCGGCAACGTTGTTAAACAGGACCTCGATGTTCGAGAGGGACGCCGGCAGCGGAAGTTGCCCGCCGGAGTTGGCCGTGTTCGAGCCGAACGGAACGCTGGCATTGGATGGAAGAACCGTGGCGATCATGCCGGGCGCGAGCGGCCAGTCGGCCAAGCCATTGGCCATATTCTGGGCGGTCAGGCCGGGGTAATAGATGGCCACGCGGTTCGATGCGTCGACCCCCACCAGGGCCCCATACGGATCTTGCGCTACCGCCAGCGGCGGTGCAGCCGCCTGGATGCCGCCGGTGGTGTTGGGACTGGTGACCAGGGTAATGAACGGGGGAAAGCGTCTGAAGATCCCGTTATTCGTATCCGCCACCCAAATCTCCCCGGTGCCCGGGTTGACATAGATGTCTTCCGGCGTGGACAAGCCGCCCAGCGCGATCGCCGCGCTGGCGCCAAGAGCCGGAAACTGCGGGTTGTCCAGGGAATCGTAAATCAACACGCGATTGTTGCCGCCGTCCGCCAGGTAAAGACGGTCGTTGGTATCGATGGCCAGATGGCGGGGGGCGTTCATGGCGTCCAATGCCGAGCCGCTGGCGGCGTCGAAGAAACTCGACTGCCCAATGATCCAGGCCGCCGATTGCCCGCTCGTAAACACTCCGTTCGCCGGTTGGAAAACCAGCACCCGGTTCTGGATCTGGTCGGACACCGCGAGCAAGCCGCTGACGGATATAGCCAAACCGTAAGGAGCGGCCAGCGTGCTCTGGGTGGGATCGGACGTGACGGCTGGGGAAGTGAAAGACGCCTGACCGAGGACCAGGTCGGCTTGCGGCTGGCCAGTCTGCGCGAATGGCGCGGGGAATCGCAGCACGCGCCCGTTGCCGCGGTCGGCCACCCAGAGGCTGCCATTAGAATCGACCGTCACGCCGACTGGGCCGCAGAGGCTTGAGTTGGTAGGCAGCCGCGGATTGCCCGTGGGGTAGTTGCACAATGCGGTTTGCCCGTTTGCCTGGCCGATTACGATGTCGGCCGCGACGCCCGCCGTGATCTTGCGCACGTCCTTGAACCCTAGGATCCGATTGTTATAAGTGTCCGCCACGTAAACGTGGGCCGGACCGCCCGCACTGACGCCCGTGCTGTCGATCGCCAACCCGCTATCCGCGCTGGCTCCGGAGCTGCTACGCACAACCAGTTGAAACTCCCGGCCCTCGATCAAGTTGGGCGACCCGGCGGTAGGGATATCCTGACCGAGCCAAACCGTAGCGGCGGAGCTTGCGGATAAAGGCGCTGGAATCTCGAGCACGCGGTTGTTGCCCAAGTCGGCCACGTACAACCGGTTGTTGGCGAACACTGCCGCTACCGGAAAGTAAAAAACGCTCGCGGAGGGGGGCGGCGTGAACGTTGCGGTGGAAGCCTCGTTATTCGGCAACAGCGCGGTGAAATCGGAGTTTTGGCCTATCACCGCGGCCGCCGCGGGCGAGACTTGCGTGGCCGCGTCAGGCCATTGCTCGAAAGGCGGAAACAGCAGAATCCGGCTGTAGCCCGAATCCACCACGCCGAGTTGGGAGCCGGTGAAGAAAATACTCTCAGGCTCGTTCATCTCTATCGAGTCCACTTGCGCCGCGGGAGGCGTCAGGCCAGTGGCTGTCTGGTAAACGCCCATGATTCGGGAGGCCGACATCGCACTGGCGAAGGGCGCAACAAACACCAGTACCCGGCTGAGGTTCGCCGGCTGGTTGGCATCGGCATCGGAGACATATAGGCGGCCCTGCGGATCGAATGCAATAGCCGAAGGCACGGCAAATTGGCTCGCCGTGAGGTTGGCGCCCGTGGCGTTTGGGTTGAGGTTGGTACGCAGAGTGACGAAGTCCGCCTGCCCGATCTCCAGAATGGCCGTGGGCGCGGTTTCATCGTTGGTGGCAATATCCGAAGCGGCGAACTCCAACACCCGGCGGTTGCCCGGGTCCGTCATCCACAGGTTGCCGCCCGAATCGAAGGCAATATTGGCAATGAACCCGGCCAGGGAAACCCCCCGAGCCGAGACGGCGCCGGTGTAGTTGGCGGTGCTTCCGCCCAAACTCGCCTGGCCGATGACCAGATTCGGGATGTGACTGGCGTTGGCAAACGGTTGGGGATACCGCAACACTCTGTTGTTACCGCTATCGGCCACGTACAAGTCGCCGTTGATGGCCGCTAACCCGGTGGGGGAATGCAGCCCGGATTGCAAGGGGTTGCCTTGACCGGGCGCTTGGGCCGCTTGCGCGGGGCCTTGCGGCCACGTGGTGAAAAAGTCGTCCTGCCCGATGACGATATCGGCCTTTTGGCCGTTGATGAAACTGGTGGCGTCTTTCCACGCGAGCACCCGGTTATTCCCCGAGTCGGAGACGTAGATCGGAGATGGAGAGACCGAGGTATCCACCGCGACTCCGGAGGGTTGGTACAACTCGCGTCCTTCGACGAGGTTGGGATTCACCGAATAGAGCGAATTCTCCTCGAGTTGCGGCGTCCGAGGATGCCCCGCCGTACGCGACGGTACCGGGTTCAGGGTAATCTGGGGCCAAGCCGGCGCTCCTAACAGGGCGAAAGCGAGAATCGGGACATAACGGCGTATCATTCAGTTCACGGAAAGCGTGACGGGGCACACGCTTCACTGCGATGGTAACAGAGCGCACGTCGCAGGAGAACGGTACGTTCAGTACCCACCCCGGAGTGGTTGCGGCTCCGGCCTGCTACACTGAGACTTGAGCCAAGGCACTGGTCCCCGTCCGCGCGTTTGCGCCGTCAGCTACCTGAATACGCTCCCGCTGGTGTGGGGTATGCTTCACGGCGAGCAACGGGGTCTTTTCGATTTGGATTTCCGCATTCCGGCCGAATGCGCGGACCGTCTGGCCTCCGGCGAGGCGGATTTGGGCATCGTACCCTCCTTCGAGCTGACTCGGCAGGAATTGACTGTCGTACCGGGCGTCGGGATCGCCTGTCACGGGCCGGTGCGGAGCATCCTGCTGGTCTCCTCGCGCCCGCCGTCCGAGATTCGCACCCTGGCAGCGGATTCCAGCTCGCGCACGTCGGTGCAATTGGCGCGGGTGGTCCTGGAGCGGCGCTACGGGGCCTTTCCGGCAATCGCGCCGCACGCGCCGGACCTGCAGGCTATGCTTCAGGTGGCCGACGCCGCGCTCCTGATTGGAGATCCGGCGTTGCGCATCGACATTGGCAGCGGGCCTTACCGGATCTACGATCTGGGCGCCGAGTGGGTTGCCATGACGGGCCTGCCGATGGTATTTGCGGTGTGGGCGGGCCGCAAGAACACGGTAACTCCAGAGGTTATCGCGGCTTTTCGCGACTCTTGCCGCTATGGCCGCGAGCGCATCGAGGAGATTGTGGCCAGTGAGGCTGCGCAACGACGTTTCCCGCCGGATTCGATTCGCGAGTACCTGGGGCAGTGCATCGTACACGAATTGGGCCCGCGCGACTACCAGGGCATGGACCTCTTTTTGAGTTACGCGAGGCGGGCTCCGTCCTGCCAGGAGCGGGAAACCGCGGTTTGACTGGCGTTGGTAGACTCCCCTATACTGTAAGTTCCCCACTGGAAATACGACGATGTTGTATATAACGGTTTTATTGATTCACATCCTGGTCTGCGTCTTCCTGATTATCGTGGTACTGCTGCAAAGCGGGAAGGCCGCGGATCTGGCGGGCGCGTTCGGCGGAATGGGTTCGCAGACGGCATTTGGCCCGCGTGGTTCGGCGACGCTGTTATCGAGGGCGACCACGTTTTCGGCGGTGCTCTTCATGTTGACGTCGCTTTCGCTTTCCATACTGGCGACGCGGAATGCGGGGCTCTCGTCGACGGTTCTGGAAGGCGCGCCAGCCAGCGCCCCGGCGACGAAGTCTGCGCCGGCGCAGCCCGCTCCCACGGCGCCGGCAGGGGGGCAGACTCATCCGCTTCCGTTTATCCCGCCGGCGGGTCAGCCTGCGCCCAAGAAATGAGTTCGTTCGCGGAGGTGGCGGAATTGGCAGACGCACTAGCTTGAGGTGCTAGCGGGAGCAATCCCGTGGGGGTTCAAGTCCCCCCCCCCGCACCATGATTCAAAAGTAGTTAATGGCCCTGGAGCGATCCAGGGCCATTCGTGTTTTGCGCTCTCTTTTTTGCGGCGAGCAATTTGGCGTGGCGCGTAGGTCGGGTGACTGCTTTGTCGAGGCGAGACCCCAAGATTTCGAAACCGGCCTTTGTCCCTTGCCACTGTAGTTCGTCCACGTCGTCAAACAGCTCGATGTCTGTCCGGAGGGTTGCGAGGGTCCGAAACAGCAGCGCCAAATCGCGCTCAGCGGCGAGGGTGTGAGCGAGGGCGCCGGCGTTGGCAGCATTCACGCGCCAGTCGCGCCAGTCCGGCGGAATGGATTCGAGGTGGAGAAACCTGGCAAGAACCGCAGCCGACGACTTGGCCCCCCAGCCTGGTAAGCCGGGATAACCGTCGGCGGCGTCGCCGACCAGCGCCAGGTAATCGGGAATCGACTCCGGCGTGACGCCGAACTTGCCGACGACGCCGGCCTCGTCTACGGTAACGCGCGTCCGGCGATTCAGTTGGACGATGCGGGTCCCGCGCACGCATTGGGCAAGATCCTTGTCGGGCGTACAGATAATCACGCGCTCCACGCGGGCATCCAAGGCCGCCGCCGCGGCAGCAGCCGCGAGAGCGTCGTCCGCTTCGAACTCCACCATGGGCCAGACAACGACGCCGGCCGCCGAAAGGACCTCTTCGAGCAATTCAAATTGGGCCAGCAGATCCGGGTCGATCCCTTCGCCGGTCTTGTACCCTGGCCAGAGCCTATTGCGGAAGGACTCGATGACGTGGTCGGTCGCAACGGCAACGTGGGTGGCGCCGCCACGGATCATGCCCAGAACGGAAGCGAGCACGCCCCGGACCGCGGCGACCTCGCGGCCGTCCTGGTCCCGAGCGGACGGCAGGGCATAGTAGTGCCGGAACAACTCGTAAGTGCCGTCTACAAGATGGACGTCCATTAATGGCGCCCGATTCAGAGCCAGCGTATCACACGCCGGTTTGTGACGGATATGATCTCAGCGGCGACCGCTCTCTTACGTTCGCGGCTCGGTTCGAAGCGCCGGAGCGCCGGAAGCATTTTCGATGCCGGGCGCTTCTGGTATACTGAACGCCTGCATGTCCCGGAAGGGCTGCGCAAGACTGGGGGGAACGAAGAATGAAAGCGAAGATACTATGTGGAATGCTCCTGGCCGTGGCGGCCGGCCTGCTCCTCGCGCAGTCGCCTCCGACGACGACGAAGACCCTGCATATCGCCAATGACGGTTCGATCGAGACACAGGACGACCCTGTCGTCATGCACAACGGGGAGACCGTGACCTGGGTACGGCGAGACACGAGTCAGATAACCTGGTATGTCAAGTTTGCGGATAACCCCTGCGCCGAGAAGGCCGACTTCGGTCACGACCGCACAAAGGTCTGCACGATCTCGGCGCCTAACTGCAGTAAGACAGATACGTCGGGCTGCAAGAGGTATAAGTACAGCTCCGCGACCTCGTCAAGCGGAACCATGCACGATCCCGTGGTGGTCGTGGACCCGGCATCGAACTAAGGTCTTGTGCGCGGAGGCCCCGGGGCATGTCGATTCCATCGCAGCCTGAAGCCGGCTCCAATCCCGAACCTGGCCAGCGCCTCTCCCACTACGAGATTCGGGAGAAGTTGGGCGAGGGCGGGATGGGCGTGGTGTATCGGGCCGTGGATATTCGCCTGGAACGGCCGGTTGCGCTGAAGATCCTGCCACCGGATAAGATGGCCGATCCGGCGCGGCGCGGCCGTTTCGTACGGGAAGCCAAAGCCGCGTCCGCCCTGAACCACCCCAATATCGTCACCATCTACGACATTGAAACGGAAGCCGGACGGGACTTCATCGCGATGGAACTGGTGTCCGGCCGGACCTTGGGCGATGCGATGGCGCAAGGCCCGTTGCCCGTGGAGGAAGCCGTGCGCTACGCCGTCCAGGCGGCCGAAGCGCTTCGCGCCGCGCACGCAGCCGGGCTTGTCCATCGCGATATCAAGCCCGCCAATATCATGATTACCCCGGCGGGCGTGGTGAAGCTCCTCGATTTTGGTTTAGCCAAGCTGGTGTCCTCCGACGGACCAGGGGAGTCGGAGGATACCCGCACGATGCACACGAGTGCGGGCGCGGTGGTCGGCACCCTGGCATACATGTCTCCCGAGCAGGCGCAGGGCTTGCCGGTGGATGCCCGTTCGGATATTTTTTCCTTCGGCGCCGTCCTGTACCAGATGTTGACGGGACAGGCGCCATTCCAGGGATCGGTGGCTGCCCTGATGTATGCCATCGTTCTCGCGGCCACTCCTCCTTTGAAGCGCCTCCGCCCGGACGCACCGGACGCGCTGGCGGCTCTGGTGGAGCGCGCCCTGGAGAAAGACCCGGCGCGCCGTCAGCAGAGCATGGAGGAGATGCTCGCCTCGCTGAAGGCGTTGAGTGGGATTCCCGGAACAGCCGCGGGGATGCCGCGCCTCCGGCTTGCGCGGGTGTCCCGCCGCGGCGCTATTGTGGCGGCGGCCGTGGCCGCGTCTCTGGCATTGCTGGCCGGCGCGCGGTTTGCGGCGCGCTCCGGCTGGCTCAGCGGCGTGCCGGTCGAGAGGAAGATCGCCGTCTTGCCGTTTCGGAACATCGGCGATCAGGCGGCCAACCAAGCCTTTTGCGACGGCGTGATGGAAACCGTCACCAGCAGCCTCACGCAAATGGAACAGTTTCAGGACGCGCTGTGGGTGGTGCCGGCCGCCGAAGTGCGGCGGGAAAACGTCAATACGCCGCACGACGCCGCACGGGCTTTGGGGATCAACCTCGCGATCGCCGGCAGCGTGCAGCGCGATGGCGAGAGCGTTCACCTAACCGCCGACCTGGTGAACGCGGTCACCGCGCGCCAATTGCGGTCGCGGCAGGTGTCCCGGAGTCTCAGTGAGATCGGCGAGTTGCAGGGCTGGGTAATTCAGGCCACCGCCGAGATGCTGGATTTGGAGTTGCGCCCGCAAGCCCGCCAAGCGCTCGCCGGAGGCTCCACTAAGGCCGCGGGCGCCTACGACCTGTACTTGCAGGCGCAGGGGCATCTGCTGCAGCGCTCCGCCGACGAACTGAAGCGCTCGGTGGAGCTATTCCGCGAAGCCGTGGCGCAAGATCCCAACTACGCGCTGGCTTACGACGGCCTGGGGGAGGCGTATTGGCGGCTCTACCGCGCCACTCGCGATACGCAGTATGTCGATCCGGCCCGCGAGAATTGCCAGCGGGCGCTCTCGCTGAGCGATCGCATGCCCTCCGCCTACCGCACGCTGGGGATGATCGAGAGCGGTTCGGGCCGGCCCGATGAGGCCATACGCGATTTTCAGCGCTCACTCGTTTTGGACCCCGCCAGCGCTTCCACTTATGCAGAGATGGGAGCCGCCTTCGAAGCTATGGGACGTCCTGCCGACGCCGAGAAATCGTATCTCAAAGCCACCGAACTGCACCCGAGCGACTGGGCCAGCCTGGATTATCTGGCGCTGTATTACTACCGCCGGGGAAAGTACGCGGATGCCGTGCCGGTGTTCCGCCGCGGCATCGAGCTGGCGCCGGACAACAATACGCTCTACACCAATTTGGGCGCCACCTACTGGATGGCGGGTCAGTTGGACGATGCCGCCCGGAGCTTCGAACGCTCGCTCGCGCTGCGGCCTACAGCCAGCGTCTACACGAATTTGGGAACGGCGTATTTCTTTCAGGGCAAGTGCGCGGAGGCCGCGCCGCTGATGCTAAAAGCGGCCAACCTCGAGCCGAAGAACGATGATTTCTGGGCTAACCTGGCGGACGTGAAGGCGTGCCTTGGTCTAAAGGACGAGGCGAAGACCGCATACGAGCGCGCGATCGGGCTTGTCCGGGATCGCCTGGCGGTGAACCCCAAGGATCCCGAACTGCTCAGCGCTCTGGCCCTCTACTGGGCACGGCTGGGCGACGCCGCGAAAGCGCTGCCGAAGGCCGAAGAGGCTTTGAAACGCGGGCCGGCCGACAGGAGCGTGCAATGGCGCGCCACCCTGACATACGAACTGTGCAAGCGGCGCGCGGATGCGCTCAGGGCGCTGGCCGCTTCGCTGCGTCTCGGCGAGCCATGGAACGAAATCCAAAATGAGCCTGCCCTGGCGGCGTTGAGAGAAGATCCGGGCTACCGGCGGCTGGCCGGCGGGCGGTAGGCGCTGGAAATCGATCACTGAATCCGGAGGAGCGCGCGACGGTGGAACGGGGCGAGATCGCTGCCAATCGCCAGGTACACCCAGGGCGGGCCACCGTCGTGGCCGAGCAAATAGAGTTGGCGCGCGTTCGCCGGCGCAAGGAAGGTCAGCGACGACTGCACCGATTCGCCGCGATTCAACGTGACGCCGGCGTCAACGAAGGACGCACTCTGAAGCAGAGGAAAGGTTCGCCCCCGTTCGTCGAGCACGTCAAAAAAACTCTTCGCCAGTTCCGTGGGCACGCGACTGGCTTTATTGTGGTCGCTGAGGATGCGGACTTCGGCCGTGTAGAGGATATTCTCTCCCTGCCGCGCGGCGTTCACTTGCTGAATGCCGAGACACCAGGAGTCCCAGCAATAAGTATCGCCGATGCTTACGATGGTCCTGGGAGTGAGGAGCGCGACGGTCACCAGCGCGATCGTGTACGGAATTAAAATGCCGGCGCAAACCCAGCCCGTTCGCGCGGCTTGGCGGAACTTGCGATCGTTGAGCGCAAACAACACGGCGGGCACTCCCACGACCGCCCCTGCCAAGAATACCAGAAGCCCCGCCAGCCCTCCGGCGAACGAGGCGTCCTCTTGAAATACCTGGTGAGTGCCCGGCGTGATGAACAGCCTGCGGCCACCCCACCAAAAGGCCGGGACCAGGGCGGCCGAAGCAAGCAGAGCCACCAATCCGATTTTCTTCCACCGTTGAACCTGCTCAAAAACCGCTCCTGTAAGAATGAGGGCAATCGCCCGGCTTCTCTCAGCGTAGCTGGCGAAGAGGCAGCCGCCAGACCACGCCAGGGCTTCCAGGTCGTTCTCGATCTGGGGGAGTTCGTTCCGCATCGCTCTTGCCCAGGGCCCACGCGTCGCGGGGAACACCCAAGCCGCGTGCTCCATCAAAGCGAGCGCCATGCGGCGTAACAAGGACCGGCGTTTGATCATGTTGTCACTCCGACAACCGTGTTTCGAACGACGGCCGGCTTTGCCAGCCCCGCTATCGCGCGTGCGAAGGCCAGTCCCTCCGAAGTCAGCCTGTAGGCATGGCGGGGCGGCTTGCCCGGGCGTTCCGGTTCCTGCCAGTGAGATTCCAACAAACCTCGATCGCTGAGCCGCATGAGCAGTGGATAAAGGGTTCCCGAGGATAAGTTTGTGTCCTTGGAGAGCTCATAGCCGTAGTGCCAAGCGCGCGGCTTTCGAAGCATGACGACAAGCAATTCGCGTGTCTGCGGAGAGCTGTTGGGCTTTCGAGCCATACAGGTATATCAACATATGTAGAGTATTGAGGTCAAGGCCCCAGGAATCGCGGCGAAGACGTTTACTCGAACTCCGGAAATCCCGAGCGCGAAGCCAGCGTCTGCGCGGCGGACCTCAGCTTCTCAGCGGTGTCAGCCCACAGCCACAACGTTCCACCATCCCGCGTGCGAGCCACCGACGCTCCATTTAGTCGCAGCAGGACCTGTTCGGAAGGCTCTTGCCGCACCGACATTCGGATTACGTAGGAACCCGGGTCCGGGAGCTGCCGGTCTACCGCGACGATGTGCACGGGCACCTGAAAAACGGTCGCCAGCGATTCGAGCGGCATTGCGGCGTCCGCCATTGCGGGGGAAATCGAAGAGGGTCCGTCGGTATCCACGACGATGGCGATCCCGGTGCGTCCCGCCAACGCCGGATTCCAAAACCGCGAGAACGAATCGTTCGATTCCACATCGCCCCTGACGGCGACCAACGCAAGAAATATCGCCAACAGGCTCGGCGCGGCCAACTGCCAGAAGCGCATCGGGGGCGGGCCGGAGACGCTCGGAGCGGCCGGCGCAGGCCGCGGCGCGACTGGAACGAACCTGGGCGTATAAGCGCCCGGCGGAAGCTCGATGCGGATTCCGGCTTTCGGCTCCGCCGACTCATAGTGCGACGCGAGGCGCCTGCGGACGTCGTTCGCGCGGACGCGCACGCCGGAATCCGCGCCTGTATCGTATGCCGGCGCTTTGCCGAGCAGCGCAACTCCAAGAGTCCGCTCCTTGAGCAGATCCTGCCTCCCGGCGAGAGTCTCTTCCACGACGAAGCGCAGAAACGCCGCGCTACGCGAACTGCCGCGGAACGACGGGCGGCCCAGGATCGAAACCAGCTCGAATTCCGCCGCCGCCGCAAGTTCGTCTTCACCGGCCGCGATGGCCTGCTGCACACCAGGTCGCAATGACCGCGGCTTGGCGACGGCGGATAGGACCGATTTCATGGATTGAGCCTTCGCCTCACCCGGAGAGTAACGCGATTTAGCTCGGGCCGCCAGAAAATAACACGTGAATGTCCTGTTTCAACCGCGTTACGGCGGCGCCGTAGCGCTTTTTGCAAGTGCTTGATGCGGCGGGCGATTGGCGGAGAACTTAACCGTTCAGAACCTACCCCCAGGCGGCTTAACGCGGTAACTTTCAACTTCACCCGCATGGAATCCACCACAATCGTTTTGGAGATTGCGACGACCGAAGGCGAACGCGCCGTGCGCGGCCGCTGGTCGCATTGGCGGTTCCGCATTTTCATCGCGGCATGGGCGCTGTACGCCTGCTATTACTTCTGCCGGAAGAATTTCAGCGTCGTCATGCCGATGATGGCGCGCACCAGTCACTACAGCAATTTCGACCTCGCGCACGCCATCTTCGTTTTCAGTCTGGCCTATGCTGTTGGCCAATTCATCGCGGGAGCGCTGGGCGACCGCTTTGGGGGGCGAACGGTGGGCAGCGCCGGCGGGCTCCTTTCGGCCGCCTGCACGGCTGCGATGGCGTTTACGACGGGCTATCATGCGATCCTGCTGTTGCAGATCGGCAACGGGTTGGGCCAAGGCTGCGGCTGGTCGGCATGCCTCAAGGTTCTGCGCGGATGGTTCGCACGCAAGGAACGCGGAACCGTGATGGCGTGGTGGGGTACCAGCTACGTGTTGGGCGGATTCCTCGCCACGGTTTTTGCCACCTTCGCCGCCACCCAGACCTACGCTCTCCCGGCGATGGGATGGCGCCGCGGCTTTCTGTTTCCCGCGATTGTCCTGGCCGCCGGGGCAGTGTGGTTCGCGATGCGCACGCGCGATACGCCGGCGGACGCGTCGCTTCCCGACCTGGAAGAACCCGGCGACCGTGAAGCGCCGGACAGCGGGGATTGGTTCGTCGCCGCGCGCACACCGGAAGTCTGGATTCTCGCCGGCATGTATTTCTTTCTGAAGATCACGCGCTACTCCCTGCTGTTCTGGCTTCCGCTCTACCTGGTGCAGCGCATGCAATACAGCGAATCGCGCGCCGGGTACACATCCTCTCTATTTGAATTGGTGGGCTTCTCGGGAGCGCTGATCGCGGGCTACGTTTCCGACCGTTTGCTGAACGGAAGGCGCTATCCGGTGGGCGCCACCATGCTCTTCGGGCTGGCGGCCGCGCTGTTGATGCACCCGGTGTTCGCCCGGCTCGGCCCGGTGGCGATGGGGTGCAGCATTTCCCTGCTGGGCATTCTGGTTTACGGGCCGGATTTGCTGATGTCGGGGCCGGCCAGCGTCGACGCGGTCAGCTCGCGCCACGCCGCGCGGGCGGCGGGAATCGTCAACGGCGTCGGCTCGCTTGGGCAACTCATCTCGGCGTATGTGGTTGCGGTGATTGTGAGCCGCTTCGGCTGGGACCAGCTTTTCACATTTTTTCTACTGTGCGCCGTGGCGGCGGGCGGCTTGTTGACGCTGCGCTGGAATAAAGGACTGGAAGAGAACGCATCATGAATTTCGTTGGCATCAAGGCAGTGATTTTGGACTGGGCTGGGACTACGGTCGATTTCGGCAGCCTCGCGCCAGTGGCCGCGTTGCAACTGGCCTTCGAGGCAACGGGCGTACCCATCAGCGCGGCCGAAGCCCGCGCGCAAATGGGCGTGCTGAAGAAAGATCAGATCCGCTTCATCTGCGCGGGTGAGCGTGTGCGCGCCGACTGGACCGGCTACTACGGCCAGCCGCCTTCCGAGCGCGACGTCGAGCGGATTTTCGGGGATTTCCTGCCCAAGCAATCGGAGATTCTCGCGGAATACAGCGCGCCCATCCCAGGCGTTTGCGAGACGGTGGATGCATGGAAAGCGGGTGGGCTGCGTATCGGTTCGACCACGGGTTACACGCGCGCGTTACTCGACGTGGTACTCCCTGTGGCTGCGAAGCTGGGATACGCGCCCGACGCCAGCGTCACTCCCGATGAAGTGGGCGGAGGACGCCCGAAACCTTTCATGTGTTACCGCAACGCCATTCTCCTCGGCGTGTTCCCGCTGTGGCGTTGCGTGAAGATCGGCGATACGCCGTCGGATATCGCCGAAGGATTGAACGCGGGTATGTGGACTATCGCTCTAACCGCGACCGGCAATGAAATCGGCCTCGCGCGCGACGATTGGGAAGCGCTGCCGCCGGAAGAGCGGGCCACGCGACAGCAAAACGCGGCCAGGCGGCTCATGGATGCGGGCGCGCACTTTACCGCCCCTTCGCTGGCCGATTGCACGGAGATACTAGCCGATATTGAGCGCCGGATCGATGCCGGCGAGAAACCGTAATTCCTAAGTACAGCAACGGAGGAACTTATGCGTAGGATTATTGCCATAGCCGTAGTGTGTCTTGCAGGGGCGTTGAGCGTGAACGCACAAAGCGCCCGGGTCAGCGGGCAGGTGGTCGATTCGTCCCAAGCCGCCGTGCTGGGGTCGGAGGTTACTCTCAACAACCTGGATACGGACGGCCAATTCCGCACCAGCAGCACGGTGGAGGGGAGTTTTCAACTGCCGCCGGTGCCGCCGGGGCGCTACGAGCTCAGCGCGTCCGCGGACGGCTTTGCCGTCACGCGCGTCACGGATCTCACCCTTGAAGTGGGCGAATCGAAGGTGATCACGCTCAAGTTGGCGCCGGCCGCGGTACACGAAAGCGTGACGGTCTCCGACACTGCGCCGGAACTCACCACGGACCGGCCCGACCGCAGCGTGGTGATTGACCCCAACTTTGTCAACAGCATTCCTTTGCAAGTGCGCAATCCATTGCAGTTGATCAATATGAGCCCCGCCGTGACCAAGGGGGACGACGGACTCTCGGGACAGGACGTCACCAGCGAGAGCCGCACCAACACCTTTCGCATCAACGGCGCTAAGGGAGCCACCACGGATATCGCGGTGGACGGCGCGACTGACACAACCGCCTATTACAATCAAGCCGCGGGAATTCCGGGCGTCGACGCGGTCCAGGAGTATCGCGTGTACACCAGCGCCTATGCTCCGGAGTTCGGGCGCACCAGCGACGGAACGGTAACTTACGCGCTGCGGTCCGGCAGCAATGTTTTTCATGGTTCGACCTACGATTTCCTGCGCAACAGCGACCTGGACGCCGATGGATTCAACGCGGATAAGGCGGGCCAGCCCATCGCGGAGTTCCGGCGCAACCAGTTCGGGGGCACGTTCGGCGGGCCCCTTCGCATCCCGAAGATTTACAACGGGCACGACAAGACCTTCTTCTTCGTGTCTTACGAGGGTCTGCGGGATTCCGCGGCTGGATCGTTCACCGGAACCATGCCTACCGCGCTGGAGCGAGCCGGGAACTTCTCCCAGACCACGGATTCCAACGGGAAGCCGATCGTGATCTACGACCCGAGCACCACGCAGCTCGACCCGACGGCGCCCGCGGGCACGACCAGGTACATCCGCACTCCGTTTCCGGGTAACGTGATTCCTGGCGTCCTGAACCCGATCGCCACGAATCTACTCTCGTACTATCCAATGCCCAACCAGCCTGGAGTGGGCAAGAGCGAAACAAACAACTATTTCTCGAACGCGCCCGGCACGAACAACAATAACAGCATCGATCTGCGCCTGGATCAACGCATCTCCGACCGCCAGCTTATTTACGCGCACGTAGACTACTTTTCCAATAACATCATCCAGAACAATTACTATGGCAACGAACTCGCGGCGGTGAACTCCAACGACCGGATTCCTGGATTCAACGTGATGGGTCACCACACCTGGTCGCTTTCGCCCACGCTGGTCTTCGACCATCACTTCTCATGGGCGCACAGCGAATCGAACCGGACCGATCCTACTACCATCACGGCGAGCGGGCTGGGCTTTCCGGCCGGCGTCGCGCCAGGCATCACCGGCCTGATCACGCCGCAGCTTTCCATGACGCGCGAGAGCGCCCTGGGAAATAACTACCCCATCGAGTTCAACGCATCGTCGGTTTGGCAATACGCGGGCGATCTTACGTGGATCAAGAAAACCCACACCTTCAAGTTTGGATACGATCTGCGCTTGTATCCGGTGCAACTTTGGGACCCGCAGCAACTCTATATCAACGCCACGCAAAACTTCACGGGCGGGCCGAATCCCAACGCCGCCGTTTCGGATTCCGGCAGCGGCGTCGCCGACCTGCTGCTGGGAGACGCCCAGGTCCAGAGCGGTTACGCCCCGCTTACCAGTTCCCGCCATTACTACGCGGGCTTTTACGCTCAGGACGCCTGGCGCGCCACCCGCAGGCTGACCTTGACCTACGGCCTCCGCATGGGTTATGAGAGCGGCGATGTGGAGGCGCAGAACCAATTGAACTATCTCGACCTCACCTCGCCCTCGCCGGTTGGCGCCGTTCCGGGGTTGCCCAAGCTCGTGGGAGGAGTGGGAATACCGGGCCTGAACGGAACCAGCAACATGCTGCAGATGCCGCGCGGCATGCACCCCGATCCGCGCGTGGGTTTGGCGTACGCGCTGGATTCGAAGACGGTAATCCATACCGGCTTTGGAATCTTTCACCACCCGCTGGCGGCCTGGGAGCAGTACCCGAACGCGCTCGGAACCACGCGCGAATCCACATCGATTGACGCGCAAGCCAACAACGTAACGCCGCTGGCCAACCTGAGCAACCCGTTCCCGTCGGGTCTGCCGTTGCCTTATGGGAACGCCGCGGGCTTGGCCATCGGCCTGGGGCAAAACGTGGCGGGACCGCTGCGCACTCAGGACATTCCTTACCAGGCGAACTGGTCGTTCGACGTGCAGCGGCAGTTGCCCTTCAATCTGGTGGTCACAGCGGCCTATGTGGGCAACGCGGGCGTACACCTGATGACGCCGATTCAATTGAACCAGATTCCGGATGCCGATCTTGCGCTGGGATCGAAGCTCATCAGCGTGGTTTCCAACCCGTTCTACGGCATCATCACCGATCCGAGTTCCACTCTGAGCCTGCCAACCGTGCAATACAACCAGTTACTGCGACCGTTCCCGCAGTATCTCAATTTCAAGGCGATCAACGTGGGCGCGGGACACTCGTCGTACCAATCCGGACAATTAACGGTAGAGAAGCGGCTCTCGCAGGGTCTCTCGCTGCTGCTCGGGTACACGCGCAGCAAAGCCATCGATAACGTCGGCGAGATGACCAGCGTGGCCGGCACGCGCAACGGATTTCAAGACGACTATTGCTTCTCCTGCGACCGCTCCCTATCCGATCAGAACCAGCCCTACGCGATGCGCTTAGCCGTACGCTATGAGCTGCCGTTCGGGCCGGGCAAGGCGATGTTCAACGACGGCGTGCCCGCCAAAGTGTTCGGCGGGTGGGCGCTCGGCGCATTCTACACGCTCGATGCGGGACGTCCCGTGGCCGTGTCCTCCCCGAACAATTCCAGCTCGCTGGGCGGCGGCACGGGAATGCGGCCCGATGCGACCGGGGTCCCGGCGGCGCTCCCAGGCGGACCGCAGATCTGCGATAGCTGCTCATATTTCAATACGGCCGCATTCACGCAGACTCCGCAATTTGCTTTCGGCAACGTCAGCCGGTATCTGCCGGACGTGAACAATCCGACCTCGTACGATGTCGATACCTCGCTCGAAAAGAGCACTTATATCCGCGAGAGCGTGCATCTGACGTTCCGCGCGGAATTGTTCAACGCGTTGAATACCGTGATCTTCTCCGGGCCGACCACCAGCGTTACTTCTTCGACGTTCGGGAAGATCATCCTGAGCCAGGCCAATACGCCGCGGCAGGTGCAGTTCAGCCTGCGGTTGTCCTTCTGATCCCATGCCGACTGGACAAGGAGCACCCATGCAACGCATCGCTTCGTTCCTTCTTCTGGCGTCCGCCGCGTTTGGCGCGGACGCCATCTACATCAATGGCACGGTCATCACCGTCGATCCCTCGAAGCCCCACGCCGAGGCCTTCGCGGTGACGAACGGACGATTCTCGGCGGTCGGAAGCACCGCCGAGATCCGCCGGCTTGCCACGCCTGCGACCAGGATTGTCGACTTGAAGGGCATGACCGTCACGCCCGGCTTTAACGACGTACACCTGCATCCCACCGGCGCTTACGACGAAGATTCGCCTTATTACACGCCATGGCTCGGGCCGGAAAAAGTCCACAACATGGACGAATTGATCGCGGCTTTGAAGGCCAAGGCCGACAAGACGCCTCCTGGACAGATGGTCCGCGGCACGCGCTATCAGGACACCAAGCTCGGCCGCCACCCAACGCGCTACGACCTCGATAAGGCTTCGACCACGCACCCCATCAGCATCAGCCACTCGTCGGGCCACATCACGGTGGTGAACAGCTATATTCTGAACGCCTCGGGAATCACAAAGGACACCAAAGATCCCCCCGGCGGCTCTTTCGATCGCGACGCCGACGGCACGCCCAACGGGGTGATTCGCGAGTCCGCTACCCGGCTCTTGCGGCGCGGCGACAACTCCGGTGAAGAACCGCGCGTTCCCTGGGAAGCTGAGGTGGAAGGCTATCTGAAATGCTTCCGCATCTATGCCGAGCGCGGCATCACCAGCGCCGGAATCGCCGGCGGCAGCCCGCAATCGTTCCGCTTATATGAAGCAGTGCGCGACGCCGGCGGCCCGGTTCGGATGGGCTTCATGTATTCGGAGACCAACTTCCCCGCCCTGCAGGCCATCGGACTCAAGAGCGGCTTCGGCGACGACCGGCTGCGCGCAACCTCCATCAAAGTCTTCCACGGCAACTCGCTAAGCGGCCGCACCTGCTGGCTCTCCGAGCCGTATTCGGATCAGCCGGGCTACTTCGGAATCCCACCCGCGCGCTCGCAGGAGGACCTCGATAAAGCATTTCAAGCCATGCACGACGCGGGCTTCCAGATTGCCACGCATTCGAATGGCGACCGCGAAATCGACATGGTGCTCACCGCCATCGAGCGCGCGCAGGCCAAGAACCCGCGCCCCGACGCGCGGCACCGAATCGAACACGCCAGCGTCATGAACCAGTCGTTGCTGGATCGCGCTAAGAAGGCCGGCGTGATCCTGGTGTTCCATTCTTATATGTGGGAACATGGCGACAAGCTGGCGTCTTACGGCGAAAAGCGCCTGGCCATGATTCATCCTTACCGCACTGCAATCGACATGGGGATTCATGTGGCCGGGCATTCCGATTCCACAGTTTCCGCGGCCGACCCGCTGCTGCGCATTCAGGACATGGTCACGCGCAAAGGTGAAAACGGCGTGGGCTACGGCGTGAATCAGCGCGTCAGCGTGGAAGAGGCCATCAAGGTCTGGACGCTCGACGGCGCCTACGCCACGTTCGAGGAGCAGAGCAAGGGATCGATCGTGTCCGGCAAACTGGCCGATTTCGTTGTGCTCCGCAAGGACCCGCGCAAGGTCCCGCCGGATCACATCAAAGACATTGTCGTGGACGCCACATACATGGGCGGGAAGAACGTGTGGCAGGCTCCGGCGAATGCGCAGGCGGCAATCCACCATCTAATGCCCGGCATCGATTACGGTGACGGCGACGAAGAGGAGAACCTCAGTCATGACGACCAATAAGCTGCTGTTTACCCCTGGGCCGCTCACCACCAGCGCAACGGTGAAGGCCGCGATGTTGCGAGACGCGGGATCGCGCGACCGCGATTTTTTGCAAACGGTCGGCGAGATCCGCGAGCGGCTGCTGGCGCTCGGCGGGGCGGCCTCGCCAGCGGGCGCCGGCGAATATGAATGCGTCCTCATGCAAGGCAGCGGCACCTTTTCCATCGAATCGGTGATTTCTTCCGCCATTCCGCCCGATGGCAAGCTGCTGGTACCGATCAATGGAGCGTATGGACGCCGCATCGCAAACATGGCGCGCGTTCATGGAATCGAAACCGGGACCCTGGACGTCCCCGAAAACCGCGCGATCTCCGCGGAAGCCGTTGCGGAGCGACTGGCGGCGTCGGGCGGCATCACGCACGTTGCCGTGATCCACTGCGAGACCACTACAGGCATTGTCAATCCGGTCGAAGCCATCGGCGCGGTGGTGGAAAGCGCGGGCGCGGCGTACATCGTCGACGCGATGAGCAGTTTCGGCGCAATTCCGCTGAATCTCGCCGAAGCGCGCATCGATTTCCTGATTTCCTCGGCGAACAAGTGCATCGAGGGCGTCCCCGGCTTCGGCTTTGTGCTGGCGCGGCGCGGTCAGCTATTCCAAGCCAAAGGCCGCGCGCGTACGCTGAGCCTCGATCTGTACGCGCAGTGGGCCGGTTTCGAAGCCGACGGCCAGTTCCGCTTCACGCCGCCGACGCACACCTTGCTGGCATTCCGGCAGGCCTTGCTCGAACTGGAGGCGGAGGGCGGCGTGGCCGGCCGCGCGGCGCGCTACCGCGCGAATCACGCGGCGTTGATGCGCGGCGCCGCGGAAATGGGCTTTGAGACCTACCTTGCGCCGAAGGACCTAAGCCACATCATTACCGCCTTCCGCTATCCGGAGCACCCGAAGTTCCGCTTCGAGGAATTCTATGGGCGGCTGAGTGACGCGGGTTTTATCATCTATCCCGGCAAGCTGACGGAAGAGCCGTGCTTTCGCATCGGGACCATCGGCCGGCTGTTCCCGCAGGACATCGAGGCGCTGATCGAGGCGATGAAGCGGGTTCTGGAGGAGATGGGAGTCGCGCCAGGAGTGCGCGCCGTTCGCTGAGCGCCCCGAGGCTTACTCTCTGGGCGCTTGCCTCTATGGCGCGGAGCCGAGTTCAAGCAGCTCCCCCACCAACCGAGTTCTTGCGAACGACCGCGCGGCCGATGAGCGCCGCGATGACGACGAGCATCCCGAACAGCGCTACGCTTTCCACGCGGCCGATTCTGACCGCGACCTGTTCCCAATACCGCCCCAGAAGCTTGCCGGCGAGGACGTAGCCGCCGCTCCACACGATTGCCGAGACAATCACGGCGGGCAGGAAAATCTTCGGCGGGATTGGCAGGATGCCGGCCGCAACCGAGGCGTACCCGCGGAGAAAGGGGATGAGCCTGCCAGCGCAGATGCCCCAATGCGGTCGTTTGGAGATCTTATCCGCAATCCTGCGAATATGCGCCGGCGAGATTGGGAACCATCGCGGCCGGCGCTTCATGATGTATTCTCCGAACGCGTAGAACACGGCGTACAGTATGGTCGTACCGATGCAATCCGCCGAAACCGCCGTCACGAACACCAGCCAGAAATTCAGAACTCCCGCAAACGCCAGATAGCCTGAGAACAGCAGGACAAACTCGTTCGTGACCGGATTAGGCACGCCCAATTCCTGCAGGAGAACGAGTACAAAGATAGCCAGATAGCCGTATTTCGCGATGTAAAGCGAGAGTTCGGAAGACACGGCGTTCGATCACCCGAGGTTGTGCGGCCGGGCGGACCGGCGTCCGCCGTCGAGTTTTCTCCATGGTATCAGAACCGCCTGGCTCCTCTTTCCTTTGTTTGGGCGAGTGACCGCCGCAACCTATGCCGTCAAGTTGATTGCCGCTCGCGGAACTGGGGCTGCGGCTACGGAGCGACCGGGGCGTGAAGTGCGCCGGACGGAACGGGGACGGGCGGACTCCATCGCTCGAGCGCGTGGCGGACGGTTTCCAGGCTCACAGGCTTAGCCACGAAGTCGTTCATGCCGGCCGCCAGGCACTGCGACCGGATCACCTCCAGGCGAACGCGGTCGATCCAGAACCGGGTAGCCACGCGGGCGTCGTTCAGGTTTACGTCCGTCGCCACCAGGTTCTCGGATAGCGCCACACGCACCGGCGGACCGATGTCCCCGGCCGCCAGCGCCGCCGGCAACCGCGCCAGCGTGTCGTCGCCGAGCTGCCGCAACTCCCGCGCCAGCAACGCGCCCCAACACATGCGCACTACGCTATCGGTGATCTCCAGGCCGGTCCGGCGCGCTTCCGCCTGGGCCGCTTCCACCGCGCCCTGCGCCTGCTCGCGATATCCCTTCCTCATGCCGCCGTCGAAGAGCAGCCACGTCACGTCGCCCGTGGCCACGAAGTTTTGCGGGTTGGCTATCTTGACGACCTGCGCCGGGACGGGAGACACCTGCGGCGAGGTGGTGACGCTCGATGCCGGAAAGCTGACCGGCATTTGCACCGCGCTGGGGGGAAAACTCGGCCCGAAGGCATTGGCTGGGATGTCACCGAAGTCCCGCCTCGGGGCCGAAACTGCGCGTCGGCGCCTGGGGGTGTGGCGAATTTCGAATCGGCATGAGTCATTTTGGCGTCGGGCGCCGCTACATTGGTGAAGGTCGCGCACGGTATTTGAATGGGCCTTACGCGACCGGTCCGGCCGTTTGAGAAGGGCCCGGACCGGAGGTAGAAGTTTGTTCAAACGGATGATACCTGTTATTTTCCTGGCTGCCTTGGGGCTAGTGACGCTGCGTGCGCAGGAGAAACCGGCGCTCGTGGTTCACCCCTTCACGGTCGATTCGCACGTGAAGTTTCCCTACGATATGAAAGAGCTGCAGGTCCGCGCGATCGCGATGCTCAAGAACAAGAATGCGGAGCAATTCGGCGCAGTTGCCGACGCTCCCTCAGAGACGGCTCCTCAGTATGTTCTCGACGGTGAAGTCCTGGAGTGGCACAAAGGCAACACGGTAGAACGGATGGCGCTTGCCATGGGCAGTATCGCAGGACGTGAAAACGCGAAGATTCACTTCTGGCTGACCGACAAGGACGGGAAGAAGGTCTTGGACACCACGGACACGATCCGGCAAGGCTTCATGAACAATACCCATGAAAAGAACACCGGGACTCTGGGGGACCCGTTCAGCGAGAAGCTCTCAGAGCGTTTGAAGGAAACGAAACTGTAGCCGTAGGACAGAAGCAAATACGGTGAAATGGTCGACAAGGATGCTAGCGGGACTTTGAAGGATCCCCCGCCGTGCCATGCCGGCGTTCTAGCCGACGTCCTTCGCGGAAATGCCGACACGGACGCCGGCATGGCACAGTGGAAAGCCCCGAGGTGGGGCAGGTTGGCCGGAAGGCAACCTGCGGGCCGATTGGCAATCGGCCCGCGCGGCTATTGACAACCGTCGCGCAAGATACCATCCCGCCCCACGCTGAATCTGCAAGGGTTTTCTTGTATTTTGGCGGCCCGCGGGGCCACGAGGCCCCTCCACATAATCGTTGGGCTTAGAGGCGCGCCATCGGCGCAGGTAGGCCGGCCAAGCGCGCGACACTTGGGAGGAATTTCTACCATGCGCCATTCAGCCGGTATGAAGAGGTTGGCTCACGCACTGGCCGCGCCGTTGTCCCTGATTACGCTCCTGTGCGTCTCCGCGCCAGCACAAACCGACAACTTCCGTACGCTACGGGATAGTCTTCAAGCGAAGTTCGGGCGCCAGGCCCAGGCGGCCGCCCCTGCCGTCGCTAGCGAGACTCTTACCCCAACAGGTTCCATGTCGCAGATTGTGTCCGCCGGCGGTTGGGACACTTCACTGACGCTGGTGAATTTGGGTACGTCCGCGGGCGAGGCGCGCTTGAATTTCTACTCCAACGGCGGGAGCCCCCAGCCATTGCCCTTCACCCTCCCGCAGCAGCCTTCGGCGGGATCGGTCACCATGTCGACCTTCGACCAGACGATTAACCCCGGGGCCACGCTGGTGCTCGATACCACCGGACCGGCCAGCCAAACGGCCGCGCAGGGGTGGTCGCAACTGCTCACGAACGGCAACATCGGGGCCTTCGCGATCTTCGATTACACGCTCAACGGCGAGCAGGCCGTGGTGCCCATCGAGACGCGCAACGCCGCATCCTACGTGCTGGCCTTCGATAACACGGGCACGCTGAGCACGGGTTTGGCCGTGGCGAATCTGGGAACCGGCGCTGTGAGCATCGGCGTCGTCATCCGCGACGATACCGGGGTGGAAATTGGCACGGGTACGGTCAGTCTGGCGGCGCAAGGCCACAATTCCTTCATGTTGACGGATCCGACGTACGGTTTCCCGGTGACGGCGAATCGTCGCGGCACGGTGGAATTCGACACGCCGGCCAATGGGCAAATCAGCGTGCTGGGACTGCGCGCCAACGGGGCCGCGATCACCACGCTTCCGGTGCTCGCCAACGTCGGGACCGCCGGCGGGACCATGGCGCAAGTGGCGTCGGGCAACGGCTGGCAGACGCTGTTTACGCTGGTGAACACGGGCGCCACGGCGGCCAATGCCACGGTGAAGTTCTTCGACGACAACGGCAACCCGCTTTCGCTGCCGCTTAGCTTTCCGCAAACCGGGGCGACGGTTACGGAATCGTCCGTTAGCCAGACGCTGGCCACGGGCGCGTCGCTGGTGTTCGTCACGCAGGGTTTGGCGTCCGGCGCCCCGTTGGAAGGCGAGGCGCTGTTAACGACGGATGGCAACGTCAACGGCTTCGCGATCTTCCAGAGGGGCGGGTACGAAGCGGTAGCGCCGCTGGAAGTGGGCAGTTCCAAATCCTACACCCTGCCTTTCGACAACACCGGAACGCTGGCGACGGGCATTGCGCTGGCGAACAGTTCCGCTCAGGCGGCCGCCGTGCCGGCGACGCTGCGGGACGATACCGGAGCCGTGTTGGGGACAACCACAATCAGCCTACTGGGCAACGGGCACACTTCGCAGATGCTGACTACCTGGTTCCCGGCCGCTGCGAACATTCGCGGCACGGTGGAGTTCGATACGCCTACCGGCGGCGAGATCGGCGCGTTGGGCATCCGCGCCACGGCGGCCGGAATCTACACGAGCATTCCGGTGATGACGGTTGCGGCGGCGGTCAACGCGGTGGATCAACGGGCGCTGGCGCAGACGGGGCTGTCGATTGGCCTGGCGTCGAATGTGCTCCAGAGCCAAGTCGATGTTCTCTTCACAAGCGGTACCCAGGGCGCAGCCTGTCAGTCACTTAGCGGAGGCGGCAGCTTGGCCTCGGGTTCAACCCCGACCGTCACTCTGCAAGGGAATGCACTGTACCCGGTGACCGTGTATTACGACGCCAACTGCACACAACCCTACATAGCCACCGAAATAACGGCTGCGACGGAAACCGGGAGCGGGAGCGGCGTCATGACGGAGACGGCCAATTATTACCGTCTCAACGAAACCAGTCTCGGAACCATGACCCTCAACACTACGCTCGGCGAGTCGGACAACGACATCCAGGTGTACGGTCTCGGCCTGTTCAAACTGGCGACATCGTCGGTACCGGTGCAGTTAGGGCTCGCCTGCGATATTAACTTCAGCGCCACGAATTTACCGTGCGTGGGGGCCGTCGCGCAGGATTTCCCCGCCCTGAATCTGGCTGTTGGCGGGATCACAAACATCACCCTGACGCCGGACGGGTCCGATAGCGGCCTGACCTTTGCCGGCAGCGGCTCCATCTTCAACGGGCCTATCGGTTCGCTCACGCTGACCAACCCATCGCCGACTACGTTCGCCCTTCCAGGCGCCACGACGTACGCCTCTACCACTACCAGTGGCGGGGCCGCTGCCTTTGCGCTCTTTCCGCCAACGCCGACCGCCTGGACGCTGACCGATGCGGAGCACGACGAGCAAATCCAAATCTCGGTGATCAGCAATGTCAGCCGCAGAGTGAGCCTGACGATCGTCCAATTGAGCACCGGCGCAACGCTGGCCACCGGGTCGGTGGACCAGTCCGGCACGGGGACCATTACCTACTCCGACGGCAGCAGCGCGGGGATCACGAGTTGGACACTGGCGGACTGATCCCGGCCAGGGAGGCAGTACCGATATCGAGATAAACAGATCCTTGAAAACTGTATAATATCGATAGAAGCGAAGGCCAAGAAACGCGAAGTATGAATCCTGCGCTGGCCGTCGATAGCGACATCACGCGCCTGTTGCGCCAGTGGAGCGACGGACGCGATGAAGCGTTTCGCGAATTGCTGTCCGTCGCCTACGAGCGGTTGCGGCTGATGGCCCGCGGATGCATGTCCCGTGAGCGGCCGGATAATACGCTTCAGCCGACAGCGCTGGTAGGGGAACTCTATGTGCGTCTTGCCGGAGCGAAGCTGTCGGACTGGAAAGACCGGGAACATTTCTACAGTTTTTGCGCGCGGGCGATGCGCTGGATCCTCACCGACCATGCCAGGGCGCGAATGCGAGAGGAGCGCCGGATCGGGCGGTTGTTCCCCGTTACGACCGACATCCGATGGCTCGGGGACCGGGAAGAAGACGCCTTCGATCTGGACCGCGCATTGTCGCGGCTGGAGGAAATCGATTCCCGAAAGGCGAAGATTCTGGAATTGCGCGTCTACCTTGGCTGCACCGCCGGAGAAACCGCGGGAATACTCAACCTGTCCAAGGCAACCGTAGACCGCGATATGAGATTGGCTTGCGCCTGGCTTTGCCGCGAGCTCCGGCCGGAATCGTGACGCTGCCAGGCCTGACGAAGCCCGGCCGGCCGAAGGGCACGGAAATGGATTCACGCTGGCTGCGCGTGGAAGAGTTGTTTCATTCCGCGCTGCAACAACCCGAACCCGAGCGCGAGGCATGGCTCGCTTCGCAAGCCGGGTTCGCTCCAGCGGTCCGCGAAGAAGTCCGGTCGCTTCTGGCAGCGGACCGTAGGCACTGCGCGCTCAGCGCGCAAACGCCGGCTGACGGGCAGGACGCCGCCGCCGGAGATGGCTTCGCAGACGAGCCGCCGGAGGCCGGGCAGCGCTTCGGTCCCTATCTGACGGAGCGGCTGCTGGGCAGCGGCGGCATGGGCGCGGTATATCTGGCGCGCCGCGCCGACGGGCAGTTCGACCAGACCGTCGCGCTCAAAGTGATGGCCCCTCACCTTGCGGGCGAGGAATTCGTGCGCGGCTTTCGCAACGAGCGGCAATTGCTGGCAGCGCTGGCGCACCCCAATATCGCCCGCCTCCTCGATGGCGGCGTGACGGACGGCGGCGGCCCTTACCTGGTGATGGAATACATCGAGGGCCAGCTTTGGAATCGATACTGCGCCGAGAGGATACTGCCCGTCGAAGCGCGCATACGGCTCTTCCTTCAGGTGTGCGAAGCCGTGGAGTTTGCGCACAGAAACCTGATTATCCACGGCGATCTGAAACCCGCCAACATACTGGTGACCGCGGACGGCGTACCCAAACTGCTCGATTTTGGCACCGCCAGACTGGCGGCCGATCCACAGGGAAGAATCACTCAGTCCGCATCGCTGACGCCGCGTTACGCGAGTCCGGAGCAACTCCGCGGCGAGCGGGTGGACACGCTGAGCGACGTGTTCTCGCTGGGTGTGATCCTGTACGAAACCCTGACCGGCGCATGGCCGTTCGGCGACCCGAAATCGACGGCGGATTCCGTGGATCGCATCCTGCACGGACGGGAAGCCGGCGCGCCGGCGCAGGCCGTGTCCGCAGCCGCGGCGGCGGAGAGGTCCGTTAGCCTGGAACGTCTGCGCAGGCGGCTGCGGGGAGATTTATCCAAGATTCTGCTGAAAATGACCGAGAGCGAGCCGGCTCACCGGTATGGATCCGTGCGCGAGGCGAGAGAGGATCTGGAACGGTTCTGCCAGGGCCGCCCCGTTCGGGCCCGGCCGCACACGGCCTGGTATACGGCCCGCAGGTTCGCGGCCCGCCACTGGCTCGCGGTATCGGCGACGGGCCTGTCGGCGGCAGCGCTGGCCGGCTTGACCGTGGTTTCCGTTTATCAAACCGCACAGGCGCGAGCGCAGGCCGCGCGCGCCGAGCGGGTCAGCCAATTCGCCAAGGACACATTCCTTTCCGCCAGCCCGTACTGGTACAGCCCGCTGCGCGTCAAGCACGATGCGATTCAGTTCAGCGACATTCTGGATAATGCCGCCGCGCGGGTGGGCCAGGCGCTCGGCGGCGACACGGAGGCGCAAGCCGATCTGCGCTCTACGCTGGGATTTACCTATGCCGTGCTCGGCGAACCGGAGAAAGGCGAGGCGCAATTGCTGCTGGGGCTTCAGTTGCTCCCGCGGATTCCCGGCGGGGCCCCCAAGATTGCGGCGAACCTCTATGCGAACCTGTGCGATGCCCGCTCGTTTGAGGGGCGCTACGCCGACGCCCTGGCCGCATGCCGTCAAGCCGTGACCCTCTACCGCGCGGCTGACCACAGCGTACTCGGCGGCGCATTGCACGACACCGCCTTCATGGCGGTGAATGCCGGCGAGCCCCTGGCGGACGCCGAAGCGATGTACGAGGAAGCCCGGCGATACCCACGCCCAAACGCGCCGGCATATCAGGCCATCAACGATAGCCGGGTGGGGATGCTTCGTCTTCGCCAAGGCGATCTGGACGGCGGCGACCGCGTACTTCGCGGCGCGGAGCCTGCGTTGCGGGGAAAGGGCGAACCGCTGATTGAACTCGTTCCAGTACTCTACGCCCGCGCGTTCGAAGAAGATGTGCGCGGCCATTACACGGAGGCGGTCCGGCTGATGTCGGAGGCCCTGGACCTGGTCACCCGCAAGCGAGCCTGGTTCATGGAGCCCGACGAACGGGCGTTGCAACTGGCGGCGTATGAGGCTCTGGCCGGCAACCGCGGATCGCTGGCCCGATTGCGGGATGTCGAGCAACGCCTGTCGTACACCGCCGTCGCGCCAGTGGACCGCATCCGCCATCGCTTGTTCGGCGGGATTGTGGAAGCCCGGTTCGGATCGAGAACGTCGGCCGAACAGCACTTGCGGGCGGCGCTCGAAATCCAGGAAAAGGAGATGAGCGCGCAGCCGGATCTCAGTGTCGAGATTTACGTTCGCCTGATGGAGTTGTTGCGCGCCTCGGGAAGACGGGAGGACGCCGCGGAAGCCGCCCGCCAAGGTCTGGTCACAGCCGCGCGGGCCTACGGGGACTACTTTGCGGGGCATCCCTTTGTGATGGAGATGCAGAAGAACCTTCGGTGAGGCGCAAAGTAAGGAAAGTCCTGCGGGTAGTCTAACCTGTAAGTCCTTTATTTAATGGTGAGCGCGGTAGGAATCGAACCTACAACCTAGTGATTAAGAGTCACTTGCTCTGCCAATTGAGCTACGCGCCCGCTCGGGATTCGCCGGAGGCTTGGCGCATTCCAACCCACGCCAAGAAAAGATTATAGCATCCCCGGCCAGCGGCGCCGCGCGATTTACTCGGGCGGTAAAGCGGCGGCCATAATCTGGGCGATGTCCAGAAGTTTCGGCGGCGAAGGCTCGCCGCCCAAGGCGTCGCGAAACATCGACTTGCAGAAGGGGCAAGCCGTGGCGATGGCCTGCGCGCCAGTCGCGGTCAACTCCGCCGCGCGTTCCACGTTAATTCGCTTGCCGCGCTCCTCGCCCAGGAACATCTGGCCGCCGCCCGCGCCGCAACAGAAGGAGCGCTCCCGGGTACGGGACGGGGCCGTCAGATCCGCGTAGGCAGCCATGGCCTGGCGTGGCGCATCGTACACGCCGCGATACCGGCCGAGATAGCAAGGATCGTGGAAAACCACGGTTTCGCGGCGGGCCGCACCGCCCGCAAACCGCTGCTGCAAACGGGCCAGCAACTCGCTGTGATGCTCGATGGCGAAGGTGGCGCCGAATTCGCGCCAGTCCGTGCCGATCGCACGCACGCAGTGTGGGCATATCGACACCATTTTGTTCACTTTGGCGGCGCGCAGGGTTTCGATGTTGCCTTCAGCCACCTGCGAAACCGCCAGGTCGTTGCCCAGGCGTCGAGCCGGATCGCCCGTGCACTTCTCCTTGCGCAGCACGCCGAAAGTAGTTCCCGCGGCGCGTAGCAGACGGGCCAGCGCCAGCACAGTCTCACGGCCGCCAGGATCGTACGCGCCCATACAGCCGAGCCACAAGCAGTATTCCTGGGAGCCGTCGAAGTACGGCAGGCCGTTCTTCTCGATGAACTTCTGCCGCTCGCCCGCCGGCAACCCCAGGGCATTGCCGCTTCGCTCCAGGTTAAGGAACATCCGCGCGCCGTGTTCATTTTCCCAACGGCCCGTGTTGACGGCGCCGCGCCTCAAGCCGACAATCAGCGGCAGATGCTGTATGCCCACCGGACATTCGAACTCGCACGAGCCGCAGGTGGTGCACTGGAACGCAGCCTCCCCGGAGATATGCTCGCCGAGCAGCGGCGCTTCGCCGGCCGGTCCCAACCGGTTGAGGTATGCGCGCAGGCCGAGGACGATCTCCTTGGGATTCAGTACCTTCCCCGTGGCGTATGCCGGGCAGTGCTCGGTGCAGCGCCCGCACTCGACGCACGAGTAGGCTTGCAGGGCGTCGATGCGCGTAACGTCCTTGCCCGTATCGAGGCCGAAATCTTCGTCACCGGCAAGCGGCGGAATCCGGCTGAAGCCCGCGCGTCGCAGGAACACGGTGATGGGGCTGAGCGCCAGATGCAGATGCTTGGTGTGCGGAATCAACGGAAGGAAAGCCAGCAGCGTGAGCGTGTGCAGCCACCAATTCGCGCGGCCGGCCACGCTCGCCCCGGCCAGCCTCAGGCCCAGCAGGTAGGTGACCATGAGCAGGAAGATCAGCGCCGCGATCACGCCAGATTCGGGCGCTACCGTCCCCAGCCAAATGGGCCGGGCCGCAAACCGGCGCACGAACAACCCGGCGATGGAGACCGCCACCGCAACCGCCCACACCGCCACGAAATCGAAATAGAAACGGCCAAAGCCGCTGTCGGGATTGAGAAACCGGAGGCCGAACCCGGTGGCTATGTGGTTGATGGTGATGGGTGCGAAGGCGCAAAACCCCCAGAAGACGAAGGCGTGCGCCAGTCCCGGCAGCGGCCGCCCGCCAATCACCTTGCCTTGCGCCGCCACTTCCCGCAGGAATTGGCGAACGCGCGGGCCCAGCGGGAAGAGCGAGAAATCAGCCGTGGGTCGCGCGCGGCGGATCACGCCGACAACCCGGCGCAGCCGCATCCAAAACAGCCCAACCGAGCCGGCTATCAGGGCAATCAGAATCGCCGGTTCGAGCCAGAACGTCTCGGTCATGTTCTGTACTGAATCTAGCACGGGTGGAACCGGAACGGCCGCCGGCGGTGCTTAAAATCACGAATGAGGTCCGCTGCCCGCGGAGGCCGGCGGCGGCTTCGCTAGAATGGAGAGAGGTTCGGAGGATTCTTGCGTATTGTCGTGTCTGGAGCGGCCGGATTCGTCGGCTCGCATATGTGCGACCGCCTGCTGGCGGAGGGCCACCATGTGGAGGCGCTCGATAATCTTCTGACCGGCAGCCGGCGCAATCTCGCGCACCTTGCCGACGAACCGCGTTTCCACTGGATGCAGAGGGACATCACGCGGCCATTCACCATTGAAGGTCCGGTGGATTGCGTGGTGAACATGGCGTCTCCCGCCAGTCCCAAGGACTACCTGGAGCACCCCATCGAAACCCTCGACGTGGGGGCTCTCGGTACCCGCCGCATGCTGGAGTTGGCGCTCGAAAAAGGGGCGCGCTTTCTGCTTACCTCCACTTCGGAGTGCTATGGCGACCCCTTGGAGCACCCGCAGACGGAGACTTATTGGGGCCACGTGAACCCGGTGGGGCCGCGCTCCTGCTACGACGAGAGCAAGCGTTTCGCGGAGGCCCTTACCATGGCCTACCACCGCGCGCACGGGCTGCCAACCAACATCGCCCGCATTTTCAATACCTACGGCCCGCGCATGAAACTCGACGACGGGCGCGTAGTCCCAGCCTTGCTGGACCAGGCCCTGCGCGGCCAGCCGCTGACGATTTTCGGCGACGGACGCCAGACCCGCAGTTTTTGCTATGTCAGCGACCTGGTGGAAGGCCTCTACCGCCTCATGTTCTCCGCCGAGCGGTACCCGGTGAACCTCGGGAACCCCCGCGAGATGACCATCCTGGCGTTTGCCGAGCGCATCCGCGAACTGACGGGGAGCCGGTCGGCCATGGTTTTCCAGCCCCTGCCGGAGGACGACCCGAAACTCCGCTGCCCGGACATTGCCAAAGCGCGGGCCCTCCTCGGCTGGGAGCCCAAGGTGACGCTTGAGGAAGGGCTGGCGCTAACGGTGGAGTATTTCCGCGGGCTTCACGCCAAGGCGGCCTGAACCGGATGGGCCGCGGCGTTACGCCGGCTTGGCCTTGCGCAAGATCCGCTCGTTGACGTCCTTCAAGCGCCGGAACTCCGCGATCCACTGTTTGAGTGTCAGGCTGTTGATTTTCCTCACCTTAACCGCGTTGTCGACCCAGCCGCCGGCTTCCCCGGAGCGGAAATAGAAATGGCCCTGTCCTTTCGCCAGAAGCGCGGAATAGCCAAGCCGCGCGAGTTCCTCGTTCACGATCTTTAAGTGGAGCGTCATGCCGGGGGCCCTTTAGCATTATCTCCGGTACACTGGTGAGTGGCGAGTTGGGAGTGGCAGGCGAAAACGCCTGCCCCACTCTGTCTCCGCCCGGGTGGCGAAATCGGCAGACGCAGAGGACTTAAAATCCTCTTCCCGGCAACGGGAGTGCGGGTTCAATTCCCGCCCCGGGCACCATGAAAACACAAGACTTAGTGGAATTCGCTACAGCCGCGAAAACGGCCGACTGTAACTTAAACTGTAAGTTACGGGCGGCCTTTGGTGCGCACCGCATGGCGGGTTCGATGTTGTGGGGGCTGTCTTACCGGCGGCCTTTGGTACGCGACGTCTAGCTGGCTCGATTCCCATTAGCTACCGGCCCCTCATATACTTACGGGCCTTGCGCCACGACTCACCACGAGGCGCGGCGCGCTAGAGGACTCGACGCCAAGAACAGGACGCCACGGAATGGGATGAAGTCCAAGGGGATCTGAAATCCTTTTTCCGGGTCCGTGGCGGCCGCGTGACCACAGGGGGGGAAACAAGCTCCGGCCACTGGGCAGCGTAGGACGCCGCCGGCAGCGAGTGGGCCATGTCAGGCGAGCACGTCCTGATTCCGCCGGTGAGGGCCGACATGCTGCGTCGGTGGCAGCAGGTGGCCCATACGGCCAACCTGGCCGCAGACGGTGCAACACGGGCCACCAGCGCGCGAGAGGGCGTAGGTCTAAACGTCTTTATGCAGCGCGGGATAGGGCCAATGGCATTCCGCTAAAACCCACGGCACTTTCCGGCGACCGGCGCCGGCCGCGGGTGGCCCCGTGACGCGGTTTCGCTAGCGTCATGACAATGAGAGGTGATCAGTGGCCAGTGGCGGCCGAATCGACTGGAGGCGGTCCGGGGCGTTCGGCGGATGCCTCCGCGCCCTTCTCAAATCGATCCACGATGGCCAAGAGCGCCCCGGCGGTTCTGTAGCCAATGTAGTAGAGGCCCCTGAGTTCCCGGCTGGAAACCCAGCGCAGATCGCCCAAGCAGTGGTAGCCGGCACCGATCAGCGATTTCAGGACCACCGGCGTGATTCGGATGTGATGCCTAGCCAAATCCTCCGGGTTGTCGAGGCGAATGTCCATCCAGCCTGGTCGGCCTGGGTTGCCAGGTCGCAAACGCTCTCCATGTTCATCTTGCTGTCCCGCCAGGAACCCGATCTCGTGCGCCTCTCGCGTGACCGCCAACAACGCCTCCCGCAGCGCGCGCCTCGTGCAACGGATCTTGTTGCCGCGTGGCTGGTTCAGGCTGACAATGGCGCTGAACACGAGGCGTTCCGCCATCTGAGGATCAAGTTCACGTGGCATTTGGATTATCGCTGCCCCTGTCCCGTCAGGATACTGAATTCTGCGTCCGGGGTGTGGTGGAGGGATTCGGACCAAGACCCCCGGAACCACAAGGCTCTGCTTAAAGGTTGTCGGGTAAGTCTCTGGCCTCACGTTCGCGGAATGCGTGAGGACGCCCGCGCGGACGAGCCTCGCGGAATCGGCCCGCAAGTTCCCATCACGGCATCGCCACGCGAATCAGATTATAGTGAGTGAAAGTTGAGCGAAAATACAACCGCGGTGATCGCTAGTGAGATCCCGAAAGTCGGGTCTCTGGCTCGGGTGCGCCAGCGCCTCTATCTGGTAGAAGCCGTTCGGCCGCCAGTCAAACCCGGTGACAGCACGCTCGTTAGCCTCGCCTGCGTGGAGGATGACGCGCAGGGGCAGACCCTCGACGTTCTCTGGGATATCGAGCCGGACGCCCGAGCCTACGAATCGGACCGCTGGCACGGCCTTGGCACTCGTGAGTTTGACGATCCGGCCCTTTTTGCTGCGTACGTCAACACCCTCCGCTGGAACTGCGTCACCGCGACTGATGCGACCCTGTTACAGGCTCCTTTCCGAGCAGGTATCCGCATTGAGGATTACCAGCTTGAACCCCTTCGCAAAGCACTCCGGCTGCCCCGCGTTAACCTCTTTATTGCCGACGACGTTGGGCTTGGCAAGACCATAGAGGCCGGACTCATTGCCCGCGAACTGCTGCTCCGCAAGAAGGTTCGAGAAATCGTCGTGTCCTGCCCGCCGTCCATGCTTCAGCAGTGGCAGGAGGAGATGGAGTGGCGATTTGGCCTTCGGTTTGAAATCCTGGACCGGGAGTACGTGGCCAAGGTTCGCCGCGAACGCGGGTTTGGCGTCAATCCGTGGACTACCCACCCCCGGCTGCTGGTCTCGCATCGCCTACTCATCGACGATTCGTACACCGCTACTCTCCGCGACTGGCTGGGGGCTTTTCTTCCAGGGACGCTTTTTATCCTCGACGAAGCGCACCATGCCGCACCGGCCTCCGGCCAGAGGTACGCCATCGATACGAAGATCACGAAGGCCATCCGTGATCTAGCCCCCCGTTTCGAGCACCGGCTTTTTCTTTCGGCCACGCCCCACAACGGCCATTCGAACAGCTTTTCGGCGTTGCTGTCCCTGCTGGACAACCAGCGTTTCACGCCCGGCGTTCCCGTGAACCCAAAACTGACGGAGGCAGTTCTCGTGCGGCGGCTGAAAGACGACCTTCGGAAGATCCGAGGCGGATTTCCAGAACGTAAAGTGGAGCAGATCACGATAAAGGATCTGCCGGAAGATCAGCCGGAACTCCAACTCGCAGCGCTGCTGGATGATTACCGTGAAGTGCGGGATCAGCGGCTGGCCGGCGAATCGAAGAAGGTGCAGGCTTCTTCCGGGCTGCTGATCTGTGGCCTTCAGCAAAGGCTCCTTTCGAGTATTGAAGCCTTCGCACGCACTTTGCGGGTTCATCGCAAGACGGTTGAAAAGCAATGGGCCGCGCCGTCTGCGCCGCGGACCATACCGCTTGATCTTTCAGCGCCGGATGCCGATGATGACCGGTCTGAACTCAATCCTGAGGAAATGGAGCGCGACGACGATCTCCGGATTGAAGCGGTCTCGACGGCGGCAATGGGGAGCAACCCCGGCGTCACGCTGGGCGATCAGCGCGGGGAATTGTTGTACGCCAGAGAGCGCGCACTGCTGGATCGGATGACGGAACTTGCGGAGGGTTCCCGCCATCTTCCGGATGCGCGGATCAAAGAACTTGCCAAGTGGATTCGGGCAAATTGCTTTGAGGACGACAAGTGGACCAACCGGCGCGTGCTCATCTTCACCGAGTGGGAAGATACGCTGCGCTATTTGCAGACCCAGATCAAGCGAATTGTGGCAGATTCGGACCCCGACGAAGAACGTGTCAAGATCTATCGAGGTTTTACGAAAAAGCAAGACCGGGAAAGTCTTCGCGACGCATTCAACGCGCCACCTGAGGAACACCCGCTGCGCATCCTCATCGCGACCGACGCGGCGCGCGAGGGCCTGAACCTCCAGGCGTACTGCCACCATTTATTCCATTTCGACGTTCCGTGGAACCCGAGTCGCATGGAGCAACGCAATGGCCGCATCGACCGTAAGCTGCAGCCATCGCCCGTCGTCTGGTGCTACTACTTCTTCTATGAGAAGCGGCCTGAAGATCAGGTGCTGCAGGCGATTATCCGAAAGTCAAAGAACATTCGAAAGGAACTGGGCAGCGCGACCCAGGTGATTGAGCCGAAGCTGGACCTGCTGTTGCGGTCGGGTATCCGCCGCAGCAAGAAGGCGGAACTACTGGCTGAGGTAAATGCTCTCGACGCTTCGGCAGAGGAACGCCAGGCCGTTGAAGAAGAACTGGAATCCGGCCGCAAACGCGAACTGGCGTTGCGCGAGGAACTGGAGGTGCTGCAAGGCATCCGCCAGAAATCGGAACGAGAGATGCAGTTCAGCGAAGAGCACTTTCATGCCACGCTCAATTGCGCTCTGGCGTTAGCTGGCTGCGACGGTCTTCGGCAGATACCCGGTCCGGCGGATGAGCCTTCGCGGTATTCGATTCCGGCGCTCGACCGGCAAGCCGGCTCCGGCTGGATCGTCACCACAGATACCCTGCGCGCAAAGCGCCAGAAGGATCAGAATATTTTCGAGTGGCGGCGCGAGGCGCCCGTCCGCCCTGTCGTGTTTCGCGACCCGAATAAGGTGACGGATGAAGTGGTTCAACTGCATCTGGAACATCCGGTGGTACAGCGGCTGCTGCAGCGGTTCCTGTCGCAGGGGTTCGTGCATGACGATCTCTCACGCACCTGTGTGGCGCAGAGCCGCGATTCGGTTCCGCGCGTAGTACTGCTGGGCAGGCTGGCGCTTTACGGACCCGGAGCTGCCCGGCTACATGAAGAGATCGTCGCGGTGACGGCACGCTGGACAGATTCGAAGATCCGCCGCGAGCCTCTGAAGCCCTATGAGCGCGACACGGAAGCCACGACGATCAACCTGCTCTACCAGTCTTTGATCGACGCGCAAATCCGGGAGGTGCCGGAAATCGTGTCGAACCAATTGCGCGAGGCCGCACCACAAGATGTGAGCCAACTCTGGCCCCATCTTCAGGAACGTTCGCGGAAGATTGAGGAAAATGCGCGAGCTGCGCTCCAACGGCGTGGGAACGAGGAAGCAGATGCCATGTTCCGGATTCTGGAGACCCAGCGCAAACAAATCGAAACGAAGCAACGCGCGGACACACAACTGGTCTTCGAAGGCATGTCCGAGGAGGATCGCCGCCAGAGGGAGGCCGAGCACAGGTTCCAGACCGAGCGCCTGAATCGGCTGCCTGAAGAGCTGGCCAAGGAACCCGACCGCATCCGGGCGATTTATCAGGTACAGGCCACGCGGGTGGAGCCTGTGGGCCTGGTTTACTTGTGGCCGGTGGGAGCGTAATGGCGGACAATCCCCTTCGGCGCGCGCATCAGGAATGGATCGGCAACGTCCGGCCCGAGGGGCTGTTGGTCTCGTTGCCCGCGCTGGAACTCGCACAGGCGGCGGTGGACCGCAACCCGTCGGTGATCCATCGGGCGTTTCTGGACCTTCTGCCACGGGATCGACAGAACGAACCGATCCCCGCACTGCCGGGGTTTTCGCAGTTCGCGGAACGCGTGCTGGGATGGCCGATGGACCTCTACGGCGCGCCGCCGGAGAACCTGCACACGTTCCTCGAAACCTACCGCGAGGACCTGCGGCCCACGGCTGCACTTCTGGACCTCGATGGGAACGTACTCCTGGTTATAAGCGAAGTGCCAAGGGGCACGGACTTCGATTCGCCGCCGAAACACGACACGCGTGGCTGGAATGCCTCGCCCTATGCGCGGCTGGAACGTCTGCTGCGCGAAACCGGGCATCCGGTGGGAGTGCTGGCAGGCCCGGAAGCGATCCGCCTGGTTTACGCACCGAAAGGCGAATCAAGCGCGCACGCCACATTCAAGGTTTCGGAGATGGCCACCGTTCAGGGCCGCATCCTGCTCGGTGCGCTGCACATGCTCCTGGGCGCCGAACGGCTCTACAACGGGAGACCGCATGAGCGGCTGCACGGCATCCTGCGGAAGAGCCGCGAATTTCAGAACGACGTCTCGACCAAACTCTCGCGGCAAGTGCTGGAAGCGCTCTACGCCCTTCTGCATGGGTTCCAGGAAGCGGACGATTACGTTCACGGCGAGTTACTGCGGGAAATGCTGGCCCCCGGACCAAACCATGATCCGAACACAGTCTACGGCGGACTGCTGACCGTGCTGATGCGCCTGGTCTTCCTGCTGTACGCCGAGGACCGGGGCCTGATGTCGCAGGACTCTATCTACGCGGAGAACTATAGCGTCAGCAAACTCTTCGAGCAACTGCGGGAAGACAAGCAGCGTTATCCCGAGCAGATGTCACGGCGTTACGGGGCGTGGTCCAGGCTGCTGGCGCTGTTTCGTCTCGTGTACGGCGGAGGCAGCCATGGCAGGATGCGAGTTCCAGCGCGTCACGGCTATCTCTTTGACCCAGCCCGCTATCCGTTTCTCGCGGCGCGCGACATTCACGGGGAAGTGCCACACGTACCGGACGGGACCATTCTGGAAGTCTTGCAACGCCTGCTGATGCTGGACGAGGAACGGCTCAGTTACCGAGCGCTGGACGTGGAGCAGATCGGCAGCGTTTATGAGACCGTGATGGGATTCGAGTTGCACGTCGCGGAAGGGCCAAGTATCGCGATTCGCGCGAAGAAAAAGCAGGGCGCGCCCGTGACGATTAACCTGGAATCGCTGCTCCGGGTTCCGGCCGCCGAGCGGAATAAGTGGCTCAAGAAGAATACCGACCAGGAAGTGACGGGCACCGCTTTGGCTGCGCTGAAGAGCGCTGTGACGGTGGACGATGTGCAAGCGGCGTTGAAAACTAAGATCCATCTGGAAGCAACGCCGGTTGCGGTGAGGGCCGGGGCTATGGTGTTCCAGCCTTCGCCCGAGCGGCGGCGCAGCGGTAGCCACTACACGCCGCGCGCTCTCACGAAACCCATCGTGGAAGCGGCACTGGAACCGGTGCTCAAGGAACTGGGGCCAGCGCCCAGGCCGGAGCAGATTCTCGCGCTGAAGGTCTGCGACCCAGCCATGGGATCGGGCGCATTTCTGGTGGAGGCCTGCCGTCAACTGGGCGAGAAGCTGGTGGAAGCCTGGCAGGGGCATGGCGACAAGCCGGTGATCGAGGCGGATGAGGACGAACTGCTCCTCGCGCAGAGGTTAATCGCGCAGCGCTGCCTGTATGGCGTGGATAAGAACCGGATGGCGGTGGACCTGGCGAAGCTAGCGCTGTGGCTTGCGACCCTGGCGAAGGACCATTCGTTCACGTTCCTGAACCATACGCTGAAGCATGGGGACTCACTGGTGGGGCTGACGCCGCGGCGCATCGCGAGTGTAGATTGGGCCGACGAGAAGCCGCTGCTATTTCTGGAAAAGCAGCTACGCGGGCAGATCGAGCGCGGGGCGCGTAACAGGACGGAGATCATGGACGCTCGCGATGGCACGTCCTATGATTTGCTGGAGCAGAAGCTGGCTACAGCGGACGAGCAACTCGAACTGGCGCGGATGGTTGGCGATGCGGCATGTGCTGTGTTCTTCCGCAACGAAACGCCCAAGGCGCGAGCAGCGGCACGGTTGCGACTGATCGAGAAGATTCAGCAATACGTGGACAAGGGCGATCTGGAGGCTGGGACGGATATCGAGGGCGAACGGGTGCGATTGAAGAACTCGGAAAAACCGGTGGTGCCATTCCATTGGCATATCGAGTTCCCTGAAGTGTTCGTGCTGGATGATGGGCTGAGGCCGACGCGCGGATTTGACGTAGTGGTTGGCAACCCGCCATTCGCGGGAAAGAACACCTTGATCGAGGGCAACGCCGACAGTTATCTGGACTGGTTGAAGGCAGAACACGCGGAGTCGCACGGCAACGCGGACTTAGTGGCCCATTTCTTCCGCCGCTCATTCACACTGCTTAGAGGTGACGGATGCTTCGGGCTGATCGCGACCAACACCATTGGTCAGGGTGATACGCGCTCAACCGGGCTTCGCTGGATCTGCCTGAACGGCGGGACTATTTATCGGGCCGTCAAACGGCTGAAATGGCCGGGCGAGGCCGCGGTCGTTGTGAGCGTGGTACATGTTTGCAGAGGTGAGACGCCTGGACCATACCGGCTCAGCGGACGGGACGTGGAGCGGATTACGGCCTATTTGTTCCATGCGGGTGGGCACGACGACCCGGCGAAGCTGGCCGATAATCAGGGGAAGAGTTTCGAAGGCGTTAAGATCTACGGACCCGGATTCACCTTCGACGATACAGACACAGACGGCATCGCTTCACCGCTAGCCGAGATGCGGCGACTGGTCAATGACGACCCCCACAACCAAACGCGGGTTTTCCCGTATTTGGGCGGCGAGGAGGTCAATGAATCGCCGACACATTCTCATCGCCGTTACGTCATTGATTTCGATGATTATCCGTTGAGGCGCGTCCCCCTCCCAGACCGCTGGTGTTCCGCAGACGAGAACCTGCGCAGAACATGGCTATTGACCGGCGAAGTCCCCGACGACTATCCGGGGCCAGTCGCCGAAGATTGGCCCGCCTTGCTGGCGATTGTCGAAGAGAAGGTAAAGCCCCAGAGAGCAAGCGACAAGCGAGAGAATTATCGAAGGCTGTGGTGGCAATATGCAGAAAGAAGACCGGGTCTTAGGCGTGCTAAGAAGGCCAGCTCCCTCGCACTTTCATTTGTTAGCCAGCATCTCGGGCTCGTGCGCGTTCCGGGTGGGGTGCTTGAAGCAAATACTCTGGCCGTGTTTACGTTGGAGGGCTGGGCGGTTTTCTGCTGCTTGCAATCTTCGGTACACGAGATCTGGTCCCGCTTTTTTGGATCGACTCTTGAGGATCGGTTCCGATACGTACTAGCTGATTGCTTCGAGACTTTCCCCTTCCCGATCGGCCATGAAACAAACCCAGCTCTCGAAGCGGCTGGCCAAGCCTACTACGACTTCCGCGCTGACCTCATGGTCCGCAAGAACGAAGGCCTCACCAAGACTTATAACCGCTTCCACGACCCGGAAGAACAGTCCGGCGATTTCCGTAAGCTCCGCGCCTTCCACCACGCTATGGACCGCACGGTTCTCGACGCTTACGGCTGGACAGATATTCAGCCGGTCCCGCAGCACGAGGCTGAGTTCGAAGAAGAACCGACAGACGAGGACGACTTCTCCGGCGCGAAGAAGCCGAAACAAAAGTACCGGCTCCGCTGGCCTGAGGAGATCAGGGACGATGTCCTGGCCCGACTGCTTATCCTCAACGAACAACGCGCGGCAGCGGAAGCGCTGGAAGTGAAGACGAAGAAGAAGAGATCGAAACACGTAGCGACGCCGCTGTTCGATTCCGGAGGCTCAGAATGACGTCAGCCGAAGTGCGCGAGGAACTCGTGAACGCCTTGCAACTCGACCTGGTTGGTCCCACACCGGAAGGCCTCGGAGATACGGCGGAGCGGCTCGATCAGGCTCCGTCGCGGTGGTATCTGACCGGCTTCCTCGTGCCTGCCAACGCGGGACAGACGCAGGTAACCGATGCCGATGCTGACGACGACGTGCTTGAAACGGCAGAGCCCCCAGGCGCTACGGACGACGACACCCCGCGCGAACGCACGGCTGTGCGGGAACGTCGGCTGCCGAGTTCCATTGGCCTCAGCGTGCTTTTGCCCGGCGAAGCCCGGCGGCTGGGAGTCCGGGTTACATGGGGAGATTACCGGTTGGAAGCCACCGAGACTACGGGGCAGGAGATCTGGAAGCGAACGGCGCGTAGTGAAAACGTCGATCTCGACGTGAGCATGCCGGTTGGCCAGCCGGTTGAAACCGAGGTGACGGGGTCGGAGGGGTTGTTCGTCGCGCTCCTGGTGAGACCTTTGGGCGCGGCTTTCTCCGAAGCCGGTCTGCCTGCGGGCGCGAAGACGATCTCAGTGTTCCTGGTGAATAAGCGGCGTCCCGAGCAGAACGACCGGATGAAAGACCGCGCGTTCGCCTTTCAGGTACGGCTGGAGTTGCACGCAGAGGTTCCGTTTCTAGCGCGTCCCGATATCCGGGGCCTGTTCACCAACGACTGGGACGACGAAGTGGCCGATCTGCAGTACCGCGACTGCGGCGAATACTCCGTGGGCCACAACGTATCGACCGAAGCGTGTCTCGATGGCGGGGTCTGCCGGGTGGCGCGCACCTGCTGGATTCCGCGGGCCGAAGTGGAGCGGGTCGATCCGCCGGCGACGATTCCCAATGTCGAACTGGGGATGAGAGCTCTGGCGGGTTTGGCCGACGGGGCGGACGCGTGGGCAAAGCTGGCCGCGTTACCGCAGGCGTACCGAACCCAGTGGATCGATCCACAAAGAGCGACCCTTGCTGCGATCTCAGAGCCTAAACGGAGGGCGACCGCGCAGATTCTTCTGAATAATGCAGATGCGGCGGCGCGGCGAATCGAACGCGGCATCGAACTGTTGCGGGACGATCCGCAGGCTCTGCTGGCCTTTCGTCTCGCTAACCGGGCGATGGCGGACGCGGCCCGGCAGCGCAGAGAGGTCCAGCAGCCGGAGTGGTTTCCGTTCCAGATAGCCTTCATTCTGATGAACCTCGAAGGCATCGTGAACCCTGAGAGCGCTGACCGGCAGCGGGTGGATTTGCTGTTCTTCCCGACCGGCGGCGGCAAAACGGAAGCTTACCTCGGGCTGGCGGCTTTCACTCTGGTGCTGCGTCGCCTGCGGAATCCGGGCATCACGGGTGCGGGAACCAGCGTGCTGATGCGGTATACGCTACGGTTGCTGACGCTCGACCAGTTGGGGCGGGCCGCTACGCTAATCTGCGCGCTGGAGTTGATCCGGCAGACTGACCGGAGCGTTAACCTCGGCGACTGGCCGTTCGAGATTGGGTTGTGGGTCGGGAAGTCGGCGACGCCGAACCGGATGGGCAGCACGCGGCAAGGCGACAACGACGAGAACACGGCGCGCCGCCGCACGCTGAAATATCTGGCGAACGAGACGCGTTTTCCGCCGGTGCCTCTGGAAAACTGTCCATGGTGCGGGAAGGCGTTTAATCGGGACTCCTTCAAACTCTCGCCCAACCAGAACCAGCCGCGGAACCTGCGCGTGAAATGCTCAGATTTCCGGTGCGCCTTCAGTGGCCGTGAGCGCGATCTGCCCATCGTAGCGGTTGATGAGCCAATCTACCGCAGACTGCCGTGCTTCATTATCGCCACGGTGGATAAGTTCGCGGCGCTGCCGTGGCTGGGGAGGGTGGGTGCCTTCTTCGGGAAGGTGGAGCGCTTCGATCAGGATGGCTTCTATGGGCCGTGCGATCCGGGAGTGGGAAATGCGCTGCCGGGCGGGCGGCTGCTGCCGCCAGATCTGATTGTGCAGGATGAGCTGCACCTGATCTCGGGTCCGCTGGGCACAATCGCGGGGCTGTATGAAACCGTGATCGACGAGTTGTCGGCCAGTGGCGAACTGCGGCCGAAGATCATCTCGTCCACTGCGACGGTGCGGAAGGCGGACGCGCAGATCCGGGCGCTGTTCGGTCGGACGGACGTGGAGATCTTTCCGCCGCCGGGGCCGGACCGGAAGAACTCGTTTTTCGCGCACACGGTTCCGGCGGCTGAAACACCCGCCCGGCTATATGTTGGCGTGGCTGCGCCGGGACGGAACGTGAAGTCAGTACTGTTGCGCGTGTATCTGGCGTTGTTGTGCCGGGCGCACCGCTACCGCCAGGACGCGGCATCGGACCCCTACCGCACGCTGGTAGGGTACTTCAACGCGCTGCGGGAACTGGGAGGTGCGCGGAGGCTGATTGAGGACGAAGTGAGGAACCGGGCGTTGGGGTATGTGGACCGGAAGAGGGTGGGAGAGACGCAGGGGCTGTTCGATAAGCGGGAACTGAACAAGATCGTCACCGAACTGACCAGTCGTGTCGAAACGAGCGACGTAGCGGACGCAAAACGGCGGCTCGCTCTTCAAATGTCGGATAAGGAGTCGGTGGACATTGCGATTGCCACCAACATGATCAGCGTCGGTCTCGATATCACGCGGCTTGGACTGATGGTGGTATTTGGGCAGCCAAAGACAACGGCGGAATACATTCAGGCCACGAGCCGCGTAGGGCGCGACAGGAACAAGCCTGGGCTGGTGGTGACGATTCTGAATCCGAATAAGCCGCGCGACCGTTCGCATTTCGAGCGGTTTGCCGCGTATCACGAGAGCTTCTATCGCAGCGTGGAGGCCACGAGCGTGACGCCGTTTTCGCCTCGCGCTCTTGATCGCGCGCTGGCGGCGGCGACCGTGGCACTGGCGCGGCATGGCCACAAGCCGATGACGAGGCCGGGCGGTGCGGATGCCATCGTTACCGAGCGGACCAATCTGGCATTTGTGCCGGAGGCGCTGGGGCGTCGGGCCGAAATGCACAAAGCAGGTGACCCGCAGGATCAGGCGGCGTTGCGCCAGAATGTCCGAACCAGGACGATTTCGCTGCTGGAGGCGTGGGAAAGGGTTTCGGTTGAGCAGCAGGCGCAGACAACGCGAATGAAGTATTACCAGCGCGAGGGGGACGAATCGGCATTCCTGCTACGCGACTACCTCGCGGAAGAATTGAAGACGCTGCCGGCGTCGCACTGGAAGGTGAAATTTCGCGCTAAGTGGAGCATGCGGGATGTGGAGCCAGCGGTGAATATCAGTGTGCAGGGGCCGGGACAACAGAACCTTGACGAGGAGAGCAACTGATGGCGCGCCCGCAGATCCGGCAGGGACAACTGATTACTACCTTTGGCCCAGGGGCGATGACGGACCTGCCGGAGCGGAGCGTTCTGATCGCGGGGCTTGATGCGTGGGTGGGAGAGAGACGGCAGATTCAGGAGCCGCGGCTGGCGCGCAAGGTCGCGGAGCTTTTGGGTGCGCAGACGATTCGGCTGGAGTGCCCTCCGGAGGCGGACAGGGATGGCGGGGGCTTCGTGCGGTCCTATGTGTTCCCGCTTTGGTTTGTGACTCAGAACCTAATACCCGGTCGCCCGCCGGGATGGCGTACAAGGCGGCTGGTGCAATGGTCCGGGCTGGAGGATAAGGGCCGGAAGTTCTTGATGGACGACAGGAGCAAATCGCCGGTGACGCCAGTCCGCTTTGTTCGGGCGTGTCGGCGGGGGCACCTCGGGGACATCGACTGGCAGGCGTTTGTGCATGGGCAGAATCCGCCGTGCGGGCGCGAGCTGTACTTCGACGAACGCGGCACGAGCGGCGATCTCGGGGAGACTTACATCCGTTGCGGGTGCGGGCTGGAGCGGCCGATGTCGCAGGCAGCGGACCCGAACAGCAGGGCGCTTGGCGACTGCGATGGGGCGCGGCCGTGGCTCGGCCAGGGAAGAGTCGCGGACGAGAGGTGCAATGAGAGGAACCGGCTGCTGGTACGGGCTGCGTCAAACGCATGGCTGCCCCAGCCGCAAAGAGTGATCTCGCTGCCGGAACGGGGTGAGAACATCCGGCAGACGGTTGACAAGCTCTGGATGTTTCTGGAGGCGGCGGAGAGCGCGGACGATATAGCTTACGAGCGCAGAAAGCCGAGAGTCAATGAGGGGTTGGCGGGGCTGACTAACGACGAAGTGTGGGAGGCGGTCGGCGAGCGCAAGAACCCGGCGAATTCGTCTGAGAAGCCGGTGAAGCGGGCCGAGATCGAGACGCTGCTCGCGCCCGGAGACCAGATTGGTGAGGACACGCTCGAATCCACATTCTTTGCGCGGGTGCTGCCGCGAGCGGAATGGAACCAGCCGTGGATGGCGGGGATTGAGCGAGTGTTACTCGTAGAACGACTGCGGGAGGTGGCGGCGCTGGTGGGGTTCACGCGGTTCGAATCGGCGTCGGCGGATGCGGAGACTGGCGAACTCGATGCGGGGGTACGCCGGGCGGATATCTCACGCCAACCGGAGTGGGTTCCTGCGGTGGAGAACCGGGGCGAAGGGATTTTCCTGCAGTTCAGTCGAGAGGCGTTGTTGACGTGGTGGCAGCGAACTGCGGTGGTGGACCGGTATGCCGAACTCAAGCGAGGGTTCGACGCCTGGAAAAGAGAGCACACTTCCAGCGACCGGAGGCTGCCGAGCCCGGAGTACTTGCTGCTGCATTCGTTTTCGCATCTGCTGATTACGGCGGTGGCGCTCGAGTGCGGGTATCCGGCGAGTTCGATCATGGAGCGGGTCTACGCAGTGCCGCAAGTTGGATATGGCGTCCTGCTGTATACCGCGAGTTCGGATGCGGAGGGGACACTGGGAGGCCTGGTGCAGGTTGGGCGCCGGATCGCGGGGTTCGTGCGGAGCGCGCTGGAATTGGGCGGGCTTTGCTCAAACGATCCGGTATGCGGGCAGCACAGTCCGGCAAACGTACTGGAAGGGCGGATGCTGCATGGGGCGGCGTGTCATGGCTGCGTGCTGATTGCGGAGACGAGTTGCGAGCAGGGCAACGACTTTCTGGACCGGGCGCTGGTAGTGCGGACCGTGGCCGGCTTGGGTGCTGAGTTCTTTCCGGACGTAATATGAATCCGCTGGTGACGCTGGGAGCTTCGGAACTGCGGGCACTGGCGGCAGCCGCATCGGATGGCAGGCTGAATCCAGCAACACCGGGATTGGTGGGACGGTTCGTGTCGGATGGTGCGAGGATTTCGCGAGCGCTGGGGGAACTGGCGGCATCAGGTGCCGCGCTGGCGCCGACGCTGGAGCTGTTGGCGGAGGCCGCGGAGCGACGCAGTTCGGTGGAAGACTTGGTGGAACTGGTGCTCACGGGACCGAACACGGGCTCCGGGCGTGACACGGGCGTCGTGGTGCGCCAATTGTTCCGGGAGGCGCGGACGAGCGTCTGGGTTTGCGGGTATAAGCTCTACAGCGCGCGGGATCTGTTCGCGGATTTGGCGAGGCCGGAATTGCGGGTAAGGATGCTCCTGGACATTGGCGAGGCCGAGGGGCAGAGCGAAGAGGCGGCAGTCCGACGCTTCCTGGACGACTTCCGGCGATGGCACTGGCCAGAAGGCCAGGCGCTGCCAGGGATCTGGTACGACCCGTTATCACTGCTGCCGCATGGGGAGAGGCGCGCGGTGGCTCATGCGAAATGCGTAGTTGCAGACAATCGCCGTCTTTTCGTGTCTTCAGCAAACTTCACCGAGGCCGCTCAGAACCGGAATCTTGAAGCAGGCATTCTGCTGGATTCCACAACGCTTGCCGTGAGGATGGTGCAATTTCTTGAAGGACTGATCCGTGAGCGACGGGTTCGTTCGGCGTGGCCAAGGCTGCCGGGTGCGTAGGACGCACCGTGGGCCTGCAAAAGCCAAACGTGCGTCGGAGCGAACGCAAAGTGGCGAGCCGAACTTATCTCCCGCCGCTTCCCGCCGCTGGTGGTCCGGTGGCCTCGGCGAACACTTCAAAACCGGCCATCAATGATCATTTCAAAACCGACCAACGAAGCCGAACCCAGATGCCGATGCTCCAAGAAGTCAGAGGCTCTCGTTCATCACTGGTGGCCCTGCGAGACGTCCACGGACGGTTTCAGCGCGATTCCCAACGCTACAAGTTCCTCCGTGTCGATTTCTTTTCCGGCGTCGACGGCAGAATTCAAGTAGTCGAGGTTCTTCAACCACTCCGCAATCGTCTTGCTCTCGCCCGCGCGCTGTTGGAACCGGAGGACGGCAAAGAGCACCTCTGTGCACACACTCGCGACTCTTGCTATTTCTTCAGCGGGCATTTCGATGCCTCGATGAACGTACTTGCTTCTGATGTCGTACACGCGATTCATCATCTTCTGAGCTGCGGGCATGGTCATGCCGAGCGCGCGGTAGATGACGACTGCGGCCCTTTTCGTAACGGAGGAAGTGGCGCTTTCTTGCTCGCCGAACAGCAAATCCAGCGCGATCACGTAGTGCAAGAACGCTTCTCCTATTCGACCGTCAAGCCAGTGCCTTTTTGCTTTGGAGAGGAACAGGGCGAACGTCCGCAAGGAGTGGTGCACGTCAGTGTCTTTGAAGTCGACAAACCCGAATTGTTCGCGTAGGAGATCGATCACCCTGGGGATTCTGGTGTCAAAGCCCCCCATCTCCAAGACACGGAAGTCCTGCCCGATGGGCGCCACGAAGCCCGCTCCCTCGATGTTGCGAAAGATCGAGAGCATCTCTGCAGGCGTGAGGTGCCGGGTGACTCGCTCATCAATGTACGGCGAACCAGCGGCGATGAGGAGGTGCTGCGAGGAGAGAAACACTTCCCAGAAGTCCTGCGCATACGCCATGGCAAGTGCATGGAAGTACGCGTTGACGCCCCGATCCCAGATGCGTTGGCCTGTTGAGTCCCACTCGATGCGCTTGATAATCGCGTCGCGAAGCGCGGGGATGCCGATGCAGCGGATAGTCACCACTTCGCGCTCAATTGTGAAGTGGTCCTCGAGTCGGTGGCGCCAGCGAGCAAAGTAATCGTCCGATCCGGCCTTCTTGGTGCGATTCTCAATTCTTGAAAGATTCGCTGGCCCAAGGGTGAACGGTCCTAGGCTAAACGTGCGAATCTTGCCTCCGCACAGTATTGGTGTTACGAAGAACTGACTGAGGTCACACTCGCCAATCGTGCCAAGCAAGTGGTTCAATGTCGCTACCGCGCTGTCCGCGCGTCGCGGGTAGAGCGCAAAAAAAGCGATGATACAAAGCGCGAGCGATCTGTCCTTCTTATGGCCGTGGGCAACGAGTTCCTTTTGAACGCGAGCCACGAGCGCATCGAACGTGAGACTCGGGCACGGCCGATACCAGAGAATGCACTCCTTCTCTAAGAACATGTTGGATTCGTCTCGCGCCGTCGCGGGAGGTAGGACTTGCACCTCAGCAAAGCCGTCGGGAGCGCTAGGCCTGACGGGCGTCAGTGAATGCAACAACTCTTCGAATGAGGACTGTTCGGGCAGCGGCATGTGATCCTTAATCAGGATACCGCCAGCCGGGCGGTCGGATGCGCCTGCACGGTCCTGCAGTCGAGGAGCGCTTCTAGGTTCGCGCTGCCTTCAAATCAGATCATGCCCATCTTCCGGCGCGCCTTTCTGGCGTCCGCGCGGCGGCTGCACGAAGTCGTCCTCCTGTACCTTCAACCGCGGCTAAGGGGATTTGCGGAAGCGCGGACCCGCGTGCGTGGGACGCCGCGAGTACCTGTGGAGTTACCTTTGGTCCGGTGCGTTGCAGCCGGAAATGCACGGCGCTAGTGTGAAGCTGTGCAGGCAACCGGTGCAAGACTTCCCGCCCTGGCCGATCAACTGGAGCCACCTCCATGCCCACCGTCACCCAATGGCAGCAAGCCCTAACTCGCCAATACCAGCTACGCGTTGAGTCCTCAGACGCGCTCTGTGCCGACGTCGTCTCGGTCCAGCAGCGCCGCGCCATCGAAAAGAGACGCTCCGGCAAGCGGCCCCTCCGTGCTAAGCCGCCAACGCCGTGGACCGCCGCGGGCCAATCCCAACCGATAGTAATTCGCCCGGTGGACATGCTCCACGCGCTGGGACGAATCACTACGCCGCCGATAACGGAGCTAATTGACCTCTCTTCGACCTGGGCCGAGATCCGCTACCTATGGGCCTTCGTGCCCAATTTCGAATCAAACCGCCTGCGTGCGCTGCGTCTGAACCCGACGGTGAAGGGGCTCGATTTTCACCAAAAGACGCTACTCTCAGACGAGTTCGGTGTGGGATTTGGCGCCTATTTCATGACGGTCTGCGCGCAGGCCTCCAACCCGGTCGATGTGTTTCTAGCAAAACGCGGCGGGCAGGTGCGCTTGCGTGGAAACTCCCGAAGATCGCTCCCAGACTATATTTTTAGCGGCCCCCAGCCTGGCCAGTTCTACATCGTCGAGTGCAAGGGGACCCAGAGTGCACGCGCGGCGGCGGTACACCAACTCCAGCGCGGCACCGAACAGGTTCTCACCGTTGATATCGCGGGTGCCCAGAGCGTTACGCGCCTGGTCATTGCCGCCTGGCTCCAGCAAGCCATCACCCTCCTCATTGTCGATCCCGAGGAAGACGACGAGAGTTCCTTCGAAGTTCGGAAACTCAGCCGCTGGGATCCCGAAGAAATCAGCGTTTTTGCTGATGCCAAGCGCCTGACGTATATCGGCGACCGTACGGCCGCATCGGCCGTGGTGCGAGAGCGCGTAGAGCCGTGGCACGAGATGCCGTATGAAGAGCGCCAACTCATCCCACGCGAGACCCCTTTTGGGAAGTACTTGGGTTCCCCTCGGTGAACACTTCAAAACCGGCCATCAATGATCACTTCAAAACCGGCCAACGAAGCCGAACCCAGGACATGAAATTGTTTTAGCGCGCCGAGGGTATTTCGGGCAAGCTTTTCCTCATTC